>Ga0099791_10000847_pt1 | contig 11643 bp, 9 predicted proteins | sample Rivendell_Oct201_7_FD_77318 | JGI IMG/M metagenome (GOLD analysis project Ga0099791, IMG submission 77318) | Vadose zone soil and rhizosphere microbial communities from the Eel River Critical Zone Observatory, Northern California to study diel... | ecosystem: Environmental > Terrestrial > Soil >... | reverse complement strand
TGTACATGTTCCAGGTGAGCGCGTTGCGCGCCTGCGGCCGGTTGAACGTGATCCAGACGATCGCGCCCTTCCGCTCGACGATCAGCTCGTCGGCCGGCTCGCTCATGAAGCTTTCACCACCCGCTTCTCGATGAGATCCCTGATGTCAGACGCTCCGTACCCGAGCTCCGCGAGCAGTACTGCCGAATCCTGGCCCAGGACCGGGCCTGCCGTGTCGCGCCGGACCGCAGTCCGGGAAAAGCGCATCGGCGAGCCGAGCTGGCGCACCGGTCCCACCCTTCGATGCGGCGCATCCCAGTAAAAGTTCCGGGCGAGCAGATGAGGGTCTGTGAAGACCTGACCGAAATCCTGTATCGGGGCGCATGGGACGCCCGCGTCACCAAGAACCGCGAGCCAGTGCACAGTCGGCTTGGTCAGCGTGACTGATTCGATCGTCTCGGCGAGAGCTTCTCGATTGCGATGGCGGAGGCTCGCATCGGCGTAGCGCCCGTCTGCCAGGAGGTCCTGCAAGCCGAGAGCCTCACACAGGCCCTTCCAGTTCGGGGGCGTGGTGGCGCCGATCGTCAACCATCCGTCTGCCGAGCGAAAAGCCTGATAAGGGGCGGCGCTCTGATGAGCGGATCCGGACGGTTTCGGGATCTCGCCGCTGGCGAAAAAGCGGCCGGCCTCCCAGATCGCGAGCGAGACGCCCGCCTCGAGCAGGGACACGTCGATGAACTGGCCCTCGCCGTCATCGCCGCGCGAATACAGCGCCGCGACAGCCGCCAGCGCGCCATAGAGGGCGCACACGAGGTCGCAGACGGGCACGCCCACTTTCACGGGTTCGCCCCCCGGCGTTCCCGTGATGCTCATGAGGCCGGAGCGGGCCTGGGCCATGATGTCCATCCCCGGCTGGTCGCGCAGCGGCCCGTCCTGGCCCCAACCCGACGCGGCCACGTAAATCAGTCCCCGGTTGATTCGCTCGAGGCTCTCGTAGTCGAGCCCGAGGTCCTTCATCGTTCCGGGGCGCAGGTTTTCCACCACCACGTCCGCCGTGCCGACCAGCTTGCGGAAGATCTCTTTGCCCTGGTCGGTCTTCAGATCCAGGGTGATCGACCGCTTGTTTCGGTTCAGGCGCATGAAAGCCGAACCTTCTCCGTCGATCAGCGGCGCCGACTGGCGAACCTGGTCGCCACCATCTGGGTGCTCGACCTTGATGACCTCCGCCCCGAGGTCGGCGAGCTGCATGCCACAGAACGGGGCGGCCATGTAGTTGCCGACCTCGACCACCCGGATGCCCGTCAGCGGTGCAGCCATTCGCGGAGTACCTCCTGGGTGTGCTGCCCGAGAAGCGGCGGCGGCATCCGGATCGGGCTCGATGTTCCGTCGATCTTCCAGGGCGCGCCGACCTGGTCGATGCGGCCAGACGTCGGGTGCTCGATCTCGACGCGCATGTCACGCGCCGTGGCGAGCGGGCTGGCGAACGCTTCCTCGATGTCGAGGATCGGCCCGGCGGGAATCGAAAACTGCTCGAAGCGCGCCAACCAATGCTCTCGCGTGTCCTCTTTCAGGTGGGCCTGGATCGCTCGGACCAACTCGGGCCGCTCCGCCTGTCGCTGGGCGTTGGTCGCGAATCTCGGATCGTGCGCCAGCTCCGGCGCACGGATGGCCTCGCAGAATCGCGCGTACTGCGCATCCGTCGCGACCGCCACGTTGATGAAACCGTCGCTGACCGCGAACGTGCCGTACGGGGCGATGGTGGGGTGATAGTTGCCCTCCTGCCGGGGGACCTCACGTGTCGCGAAGTAGCGACCGGCCTGGTACGTGAAGAGCGCGAGCAAAGAGTCGTTGAGGGCCACGTCGATATGACGGCCTTTGCCGGTGGTGGCTCTCTCGATGAGGGCGGCGAGGACGGCCTGCGACGCAAACATCCCGGCCGTAATGTCCCCGATCGGCACACCAACTTTTGTCGGAGGGCCGTCGGGGGTCGCGTTCACGCTCATCATGCCCGACGTGCCCTGTGCGATCTGGTCGTAGCCGGCCAGCGTCGGCTGGTTCTGGCCGAAGCCGCTGATCGACGCGTAAACCAACGCCGGCTTCATGGCCTGCAGCTTCTTAGCGTCAAGGCCCAAGCGAGACATGGCGCCAGGCTTGAAATTTTCCACCACGACATCGGACGCTGCCGCCAGGTCCTGCGCCACCGCCAGAGCCGCCTGACTCTTCAGGTCGAGGACCACGCTGCGCTTGTTGCGGTTGATGGAGAGAAAGTAGGAGGACTCGCCCTTGATGAACGGTGGGCCCCACTGACGCGAGTGGTCGCCGGACGGAGGTTCGACCTTGACGACGTCGGCGCCGAGGTCGCCGAGCAGCATCGTGCAGTAGGGGCCGGCCAGCGCGTGGGTGAAGTCCAGGACGCGGATGCCGTCCAGAGGCAATGGGGCCAAAGCGTCATTGATTGTCACCTGTCCAGACTCGACGGCGTGTCCAACGGCGCCTCGTGCATCATGGTCGCCATAGTGTCGGGCGCCTTGTGACCGACGCGGACGAATCCTCCGACCGCCGGATCGATGCCGCGATCGGAGGCATCGCAGGCCTGGCCAGCGGTTTGCTGGGCGTCGGCGGCGGCTTTTTCATGGTGCCGCTCCAGGTCATCTGGGCCCGACGCGATCAGCACCGCGCGGTCGGCACCTCGCTCGCGGCTATTCTGCCGATCGCCCTCGTGGGGGCGGCGACCTATTACTTCGGGCGAGGTACGCCCCAAACGGACCTGACTGTCGCCTTCTTCCTGGCTGTCGGCAGCGTGCTCGGGGCGTTCGTGGGCGCCCTCGCCGCGCGGCGGCTCTCGGACAACGCGCTCAAGGTGATCATCGCCATCCTGCTGGTGGCGGTGGGCCTGAAGGAGGTCTACGACGCCGTGGGCGGGGCGGCGCCTCACCTCATCACAACGACGATCCGGGCGCTCGCGCCGCGTGACTATGCGCTGATCGCTGTCGGCGGCTTGGTCGTCGGGGTCGCAAGTGGCGTCACCGGGGTCGGCGGCGGGATCCTGATCGTTCCGCTCCTCGGCCTCGGATTTGGGATCGGGCAGCGCGTCGCGCAGGGCACATCGCTGGTAGCGGTCCTCCCCACCGCAGCGATCGGCGCGCTCACCCACTATCGGGGCGGCTACGTCGACCTCCGCGCAGCGATGTGGATGGGTGGCGTGGGCGCGCCGGCGGCGATTATCGGCGCCGCGCTCGCGCTGTGGCTGCCGCAGAGGGTGTTGGGCGGCCTCTTCGGGATCTTCCTGTTGGTCGCGGCGACGCGCACCTGGCCCCTGGGCTCCCCGCCACGCGGGGAGCTCCGGCCGCGCCCATAGGCGCTGCCGGTGAGGGGAGGTCCGATTACTCAGGCGGTTTCGGTGCCGGCTCCGGCTGGCTCGTCACCACCGCGTGGTGCCGAAACTGCACGTCCGCGGGCGCCTGACTGCCGGCCCCTTTGGCCTTCTTCTTCTTCTTGACCTCGCGTCCCTGCTTGTTGCGTCCTTTAGCCATGGGCCCCAGTTTCTATGACCAGGGCCAGTTCGCGCAAGAAGGATTCGACATCCGTCACCAGGCCGATCGACTGCCAGCTGCCGCGGTCGGCGAGCTTGGTCACGACTGCCGGGTTGATGTCGACGCAAACGGTGCGCACACCTGCCGGCAGCATGTTGCCGGTCGCTATCGAGTGCAGCATGGTCGACAGCATCAGCGCCATCCGCACACCGTGTAGGGCTGAGCGCATGGCCCGCTGCGCCTCGACCATGTCGGTGATCACGTCGGGAAGCGGCCCATCGTCGCGTACGGAACCGGCAAGCACGAACTCGACCCCATGGTCGATCGCCGACTTCATCACCCCCGATGTGAGCTGCCCGCTCTCGACCATCTGTCGCAGGCCCCCCGCCGCGCGGACGCGATTGATTGCACGCATGTGGTGCTCGTGCCCATGCTCGATGGCGAGCCCGCTCTCGACGTTGATGCCCAGCGCAGTGCCAAACAGCGCCGACTCGACGTCGTGCACGGCCAGTGCATTGCCCGCGAACAGGACCTGCACGTACCCGAGCTCGATGAGCCGTGACAGGTAACGCCCCGCCCCGGTGTGGACGACGGCGGGCCCCGCGACGACGACGATGCGCCCTCCCGCCTTCCGGATCTGTTTCATCTCGCCGGCGATCGCGCCGATCAGAACCTTCTTGGGCTTCTCTGCCGAGACCTCGCTTGCCATGAATGTGAAGATCTCGGTCTGCCGCGATCGCTCCAGCGGCGTGACCCTCACGCCCTGGTGGCCGACAACGATCTCGATGCCGGGAGTTGCGCCCTGAAACACGATGCATCGCGCGCGCCCGGCCTTGGCGTCGACTGCGATCGCGCAGTCCATCTCGATGTCTTCGACCACCGCCCACCGGTCGCCGATCAGCACTTCGGTCGGGAGGTTGCTGGTCGAGTAGAAACCCTCCGGGAACACGCCTTGCTTGGTGACCTTCTCCAGCTGGGCCGGCTTTTCCGATTCCGCCGTCGCGCCCAACGCCCGAGCCTGGCGCACGATGCGGTCGAGCTGCTCGGCCGAAGACGCCACCACCTCCATGCGACAGATCGAGGGATCGGTCTTGTGCTGTCCGACCTTCAGCTCCTCGATCGTGAAATTGCCGCCCTGGTCCATGACCAGGTCCATGACCTGGGGCAGGATCATCGAGTCGATGATGTGACCCTTGAGGACTAGGCGGGCGGTGTGCCTCTGGTCGCTCACCGGAGCGCGCCGACCACTGCGTTGATGGCGTCCTTGGCCTTCGCCGCCTCCAGCGACGGTTTCTCCGCGTACAGGACGCTCCGGCTTGCGGACACCAGGCACGAAGCGGGATCGCCGTTCCACGCCGCCCGCACGGAGCCCTCGAGGTCCCCACCTTGCGCGCCGATGCCGGGGATGAGGAACGGGAGCTGCGACGAGCTGCGCACGTCCGCGATCTCCGTCGGGGCGGTGGCGCCGACCACGAGGCCGACGTTGCGATGAACGTTGAGGCGCTCTGCGAGCTCAGCCACCCGCATGTACAGCGGCATGCCGCCGGCGTCCAGGTGCTGCAGGTCCGCAGCGCCCGGATTCGAGGAGCGGCACAGGATATACACCCCTCGGTCCTCGTAGCGGGTGAACTCTTCGATCGAGTCGGCGCCTAGATATGGATTGACGGTGGCGGCGTCCATAGCCAGGGTCCCGAAAACCGTGACCGCATAGGCCCGCATGGTGTTGCCCATGTCTCCGCGCTTGCCATCGAAAAGAAATGGCGTCTTCGATGCTTCATCGCGGAGCTCCAGGAGCGCCTGCCAGCCGTCCGGGCCGTACTGTTCCCAAAAGGCGCTGTTGGGCTTGTAGCAGCAGACGTGCTCTTCCGTTTGACGCACGACCTCTCGACAATGCCGAAGGGCGCCGGCCGCGCCGCCGGCGATGCGCCCGGGATCAGGGTCGAGTCCGACGCAAAGGAGGGTGTGCCGTTCTTTCGAGAGCGCGCGCAGGCGTTCGAAGTAGCTCATGGGCACGTCAAATCGTAGCTACCATGAAGTCGTGGAGCGGCTGATCCGAATCGGTCTGGCCCAGGTCAACACCATCGTCGGCGACCTGCAAGGCAACACGCGCTTGATCACCGACTGGATAGGACGCGCGCGCGACCAGGGTGTCGACATCGTGGCTTTTCCCGAGCTGGCGATCACCGGCTATCCACCCGAAGACCTCGTGCTCAAGCCGGGCTTCGTGCGCGACAACCTGAAGCAGCTCCACGTCGTCGCCGGCGCGACCAAGGGCATCTCGGCGGTCGTCGGTTTCGTGGACGAGGATGGCGACCTCTACAACGCCGCCGCCTACATGCATGACGGCGAGATCAAGGCGATCTATCACAAGGTCTTCCTGCCCAACTACGGCGTGTTCGACGAGCAGCGCTATTTCGCGGTGGGCCACCGGTGTCCGATCTTCGAGCTCTCGGGCATCAAGGTCGGCGTCTCGATCTGCGAAGACTGCTGGTATCCAGCGGGCCCAATGGCATGGGAGGCTCACCACGGCGCCGAGCTGCTGATCAACATCAACGGGTCCCCATACCACGCGGGCAAGCGCGGTCCGCGTGAAGAGATGGTCGCGGGCAGGGCCGCCGACTACGGAGCCTTCGTCGCCTACGTGAACCTCATCGGGGGGCAGGACGAGCTGGTTTTCGACGGAGACAGCGTGATCTTCGGCCCGCACGGCGAGCTGCTGGCGCGTGCAGCGTCGTTCCGCGAGGACCTCTTGATGTACGACGTGGACCTGACCACCACCGCATACCATCGGCCACACGAGAAGATCCATTACGAGGCCGAGGGCGCGGCCCGGCTCGAGCTCGAAACGACCGACGTGCCGCTGCCCGCGCAGGCGGAACGGCCCAAGCCGGCGCTCACGCCCCGCATCGAGACCCCGCTCGATGGTGCCGCCGAAATCTATGCGGCGGTGGTGCTTGGTACCGGCGACTACGTCCACAAGCAACGCTTCCAGAAGGTCGTGGTCGGCATGTCCGGCGGTGTTGACTCAGCCCTGACGGCCGCGATCGCCGCCGACGCCCTCGGCCCGGAGAACGTGATCGGCGTGCGCATGTCCTCGCGACACACGTCTGCGGAAAGCCTGGAGGACGCGGGCCTGGTGGCCGAGGCGCTCGGTATGCAGCTCATGGACTTCTCAATCGAGCCGCCGCATCGCGGTTTCGAAGAGATCCTCGCCCCGGTCTTCCAGGGGACCAAGCCCGGCGTGGCGGAAGAGAACCTTCAGCCGCGCATCCGGTCCACCATCCTCCACGCGCTGTCGAACAAGTTCGGCTATATCGTGCTGAGCACCGGCAACAAGTCCGAGCTCGCGACCGGGTACGGGACGCTCTACGGCGACATCGCCGGTGGGTACGCGGTGCTGAAAGACATCACCAAGACGACGGTCTACGAGCTCTGCCGCTACCGCAACTCGCTCAGTCCGGCGATCCCGGAGCGGGTCCTCACCAAGCCGCCCTCGGCCGAGCTGAAGCCTGGCCAGAAAGATTCCGACAGCCTCCCGCCTTACGAAGAGCTCGACCCCATCCTGCGCGGCTACGTGGAAGAGGACCTCACGCCCGAGGAGCTGGTCGCGGCCGGACACCGGCCCGAGACGGTTGCGCGCGTGATCCAGCTCGTCGATCGGAGCGAGTACAAGCGCCGCCAGGCGCCTCCGGGCGTAAAGATCACACCGCGCGCGTTCGGCCGCGACCGGCGGATGCCGATCACCAACCGATACGTCCCCAACGGCGTCCGACCTACGAGCTAGCGAGCCGACTGGGCATAATCAACGCTGATAGCAGGTATAGATAGGAGCTATATGGCAGGTACTTTTGACGTCGCTGTCGTGGGCGGGGGGCCAGGGGGCTACGTCGCCGCCCTTCGCGCGGCCCAGCTGGGGGCGGTGACGGCCATCATCGAAAAGGACCGGTTCGGCGGCACGTGCCTGGTCCGTGGCTGCATCCCCACCAAGGCGCTGCTGCAGTCATCCGAGCTCTACACGCTGGCCAAGGGCGGCGCCCCGTTCGGCGTCGTGGCAGGCAACCTGTCATTCGACTGGCCCGCGGCCCAGAAGCGAAAGACCGCGGTCGTGGACCAGCTCGTCAAGGGCGTCGAGGGACTTCTCAAAGCCGGCGGCGTGACGATGGTCAGCGGTGCGGCCAAGCTGGCGGGCGCCGGCGCGATCGAGGTCGCGGGCGAGCGCCTGCAGGCCAAGAACATCCTCATCGCGACCGGCTCGGCGGTTTCCCGCATCCCGTTGAAGGGCGCCGAGCTCACGATCGACTCGGACGCCATCCTCGAGCTGAAGGAGATTCCGAAGCGCCTGGCGGTGATCGGCGGAGGGGTGGTCGGAATGGAGTTCGCCGCCATGTTTGCCGCGCTGGGCAGCAAGGTCACTGTGCTCGAGATGCTGCCCCAGATCCTTCCGATGGTCGAAGCAGACCTCGTCAACGTCTACGCGAAGCACCTCTCCGGTCTTGGCGGCGAGATCCACACCGACAGCAAGGTCGCCGAGGTCGCCAGGGTTGGCGGAGGGCTGCAGGTCCGCTTCTCGACAGGAGCCGAAGGTGGCGCCGTCGACGCCGACCAGGTGCTGCTCGCGGTGGGCCGCTCGCCCTACACCGAAGGCCTCGGCGCCGAAGCCGCCGGCGTGAAGCTCGACCGCGGCCGCGTGGTCGTCGACGACCACCTGCGCACCAGCGCCCAGGGCGTGTGGGCGATCGGGGACGTGATCGGCGGCATCATGCTCGCGCACGTCGCCTCATATGAAGGTGTGTGCGCGGTCGAGAACATGGCCGGCCACGAGCGCGTCCCCGACTACCACGCGGCGCCGAACTGCGTGTACACGGATCCCGAGATCGCACATGTCGGCCTGGGTGAGAAGGAGGCGAAGGATCGCGGCCTCGAGGTCAAGGTCGGGCGCTTTCCGTTCGCGGCCGCGGGCCGGGCGCTCACCCTCGGCCAGACCGAAGGCTTCGTCAAGGTGGTGGCCGACGCCACCTCCGGCCGGATGCTGGGCGTCCACATCATCGGACCGCGCGCCACCGACCTCATCGCCGAGGCGACCCTCGCCGTCCAGAACGGGCTCACCCTCGACCAGCTCGACCTCACCATGCACGCCCATCCGACCCTGCCCGAAGCCATCATGGAGGCCGCGCTCGCGGCCCAGGGCCGGGCGATCCACATCCCCAATCGGCGTACTGCCTCCAACCCCTCCCCCACTGCCACCGCGACCGCAACCGCGACCACCGTGGCGTTGCACAATCGGGAGCGGCAGATCGTCACGCCGGTCAAGCCGCCCGTACCTCCCGTCCCAGCGTCGATCACGGCCAAGAAGCTCGAGCTCACGAAGGGCAACCGTGACTTCCTGCTCGGGATCCACCGGTTGATGCAGCTCATCCGGCGCTTTGAGGAACGCACTCAGGAGCAGTACACGAAAGCGAAGATCGGAGGCTACTGCCACCTCAACATCGGAGAAGAAGCTGCGGTCGTGGGCGGCATCCTGCCCCTCAAGCTGAACGACTACATCTACACGAGCTACCGCGAGCACGGCCACGCGATCGCCCGCGGCATCGATCCGAGGGCGGTGATGGCCGAGCTTTTCGGCAAAGAGACCGGCACGTCGCACGGGCGTGGCGGGTCGATGCACATGTACGGCGCCAAGCTCCGCTTCATGGGCGGCTATGGAATCGTCGGCGGCCACCTGCCCCTGGCAGCGGGCGCGGCATTCGCGGTCAAGTACGGCAAGCAGAAGGACGTCGTCTCGTGCCTGTTCGGCGACGGCGCGACCAACATCGGCGCGTTCCACGAGTCGCTCAACTACGCGAAGGTGTTCGAGCTGCCGGTGCTCTGGTACTGCGTCAACAACCGCTACGGGATGGGAACGCCGGTGGAAGCCGCATCCGCCGTCAAGGACATCTACAAGAAGGCATGCGCGTACGACATGGAATCCATCCAGGTCGACGGCATGGACGTGCGCGAGGTGTTGTTGCGCACGTCGGAGGTCATCGAGAAGGTGCGCGCGGACTCACAGCCGCGTTTCATCGAAGCGCTCTGTTACCGCTTCAAAGGTCACTCGGTGGTCGACCCGGACAAGTACCGCTCTCCCGAGGACAAGGAGAAGTTCCGCAAGGCGGACCCGATCGTCGCCTTCGAGCACGAGCTCGAGCAGAGCGGCCTGGCCGACGAGGAGTACTTCAGGACCGTCAGGCAGGAGATCGACGCCGAGGTCCAGGACATCATCAAGTTCGCCGACGAGAGCCCGGACCCGAAGGTCGAGGACCTCTACAAGTACGTGTACGCCGGCGAATGGGAAGAGCGCCCGGAGCTCAAGGGAAACCCGCTGTAGTGGCTGAAGAAAAGCTTTATCGCGTCGCTTTGCGCGAGGCCCTCGCGGAAGAGATGGAGCGCGACGATTCCGTCTATCTGGTGGGCGAGGACATCGGGAAGTTCGGCGGCGCCTACCGGGTGACCGAGGGACTGCTCGACAGATTCGGTCCGACGCGAGTTGTGGACGCCCCGATCGCCGAAGAGGCGATCGTCGGCAGCGCCATCGGCTCGGCCATGCTGGGCCTGCGGCCCGTTGTCGAGCTGATGACCATCAACTTCTCGCTGGTCGCGTACGACCAGATTGTCAACAACGCAGCGAAGATCCGGTACATGTTCGGCGGCGAGGCCAAGGTGCCGCTCGTGATCCGGATGCCGGGCGGCGCCGGACACCAGCTGTCGGCGCAACACTCGCACAGCTTCGAGGTCCTGTATGGACTCATACCCGGCTTGCTGGTCGTCGCGCCCACCACCCCCGAAGATGCCAAAGGCATGCTGAAGTCGGCCATCCGGACCGACAATCCGGTGATGTTCCTAGAGTCGATGAGCCTCTACAACGTCCGCGGCATGGTCCCGGATGGCGACTACACGACGCCCATCGGCAAGGCCGCGGTTCGGCGCGCCGGCACCGACATCACGATCGTCGGCGTCTCGAGGATGGCCGTGCTTGCCCACGAGGCCGCCAAGCAGCTGGAGGAAGAGGACATCGACGCCGAGGTCATCGATCTCCGTTCGATCCGCCCCATCGATTGGCCGCCGATCGTCGAGTCGGTTCGCCGCACGTCGCGCTGCCTGGTGGTCGAGGAGGGCTGGGCGACGTATGGCGTCACGGCCGAGATCGCCGCGGGCGTACAGGAGCGCTGCTTCGACTACCTGGACGCCCCGATCCGACGGCTGGGCGGCGCGCAGGTGCCGATGCCATACAGCCTGCCGCTCGAGAAGGCGTCGATCCCAACCAGCGAAGATGTCAAGAAGCTGGCCCGAGAGGTCGTCGGCAGGAAGCCGCTCGATGGCTGATGTAAACATGCCCAAGCTCTCCGACACGATGGAGGAGGGCACGATCGTCGAGTGGAAGAAGAAGAGCGGCGACCCCGTCAAGAAGGGCGAGGTGATCGCCGAGGTGGAATCGGACAAGGCGACGTTCGACCTCGAGTCCGAAGCCGACGGAGTGCTCGACATCATCGTTCAGCAGGGCGTGCCGGCCAAGATCGGCGCCCCCATCGCCCGCATCGGAGCGGTAGGCGAGGCTCCGGCCGCGAAGCCTGCGCCCACGGAAGTTCCAAAAGAGGCGGCCAAGGCTGAAAAGCCCAAAGCCGAGCCCGCAGCGGCGGCTGCTCCCTCTCCCCCACCCCCCCAACCAGCCGCGCAGCCCGCGCCTGCCACGCAGGACGGCAACGGCGCGGACGCAGGCAGCACCGAAGTCAAGGCCTCGCCTCTGGCGAAGCGCCTGGCCGCCGAGCTCGGCGTCAACCTCGCGACGGTCAAGGGCAGCGGGCCGGAGGGCCGCATCGTCAAGGAAGACGTTCAGGCGGCTGCCGTCGGCAAGACGGCCCCGCAGCGCGCGCCCGCCCCGGCCGCAACGCGACCGGCGGGTCCGGACGTCGAGGTTGTCGAACCCACGCGCATGCAGGCGACCATCGCCCGGCGCATGGCCGAGGCGAAGTCGACCGTCCCCGAGTTCACAGTCACGGTCGAGGCGCGAGTCGACCTCGCCGTGAGCATGCGCCAGCAGCTGAAGGACTCGGTGCCGGGCGCCGACAAGGTCACGATGACCGACTTTCTGGTGCGC
>Ga0099791_10000846_pt1 | contig 11643 bp, 11 predicted proteins | sample Rivendell_Oct201_7_FD_77318 | JGI IMG/M metagenome (GOLD analysis project Ga0099791, IMG submission 77318) | Vadose zone soil and rhizosphere microbial communities from the Eel River Critical Zone Observatory, Northern California to study diel... | ecosystem: Environmental > Terrestrial > Soil... | reverse complement strand
GCTAAACGTCGACCATTTGCGCCCAAATGGCTAGTTCGACGAAATGGGATTCGACCATTTGTACCCAAATGGCTGGTAGGGGCTACTTCGGGTCGAGCTTGATCGACGCTGAGTTGATGCAGTAGCGCAGCCCGGTCGGGTCGGGTCCGTCGTCGAAGACGTGGCCCAGGTGCCCGCCGCAGTTGGCGCACGTGACCTCGGTCCTGGTCATGAAGAGGCTGCGGTCGACGTGCTCCTCGACGGGGGCATCCTCCGCCGGCGCATAGAAGCTCGGCCAGCCGCAGTGGGCGTCGAACTTGGTCTCCGACTCGAAGAGCTTGGCTCCGCATCCGGCGCACAGATAGACGCCAGGGGTGTTGGTGTCCCAGTACTCGCCGGTGAAGGGCCGCTCGGTGCCCTTCTCGCGAAGGACGTGGAACTGCATGGGGGTTAGCTCGTTCCGCCACTCGGCTTCGGTCTTGTTCGTCGGTTCCGTCTTCTTCATGCTCCTAATCTCCCCGTCTCAGCCTCCCATCAAACGGCCGGTTGGCGCTGTCGACACATGTGTCGTGCGCCAAAGGGACGGCTTCGTTACAGCCCTCCAGGACGTTAGCTGGAATGACGCAGCCGTCGTTGCGATACTTGTCGATGTGGTTGCGCCCGGCAAACATGCGCTGAGCCGCCTGAAGAAGGAGTTGGTGATCTGGCTTGTGACCACCGGCCGCGATCGCCGACCACAGGCTGTTCCGGTCTGGTTCTTGTGGGATGGCAAGTCTTTCCTCATCTACGCGGTTCCGGGCGTCAAGGTCCGGCACGTGAAAGCCAACCCATACGTGGAACTTCACCTCAACAGCGACGAAGTCGGCGGCGATGTCGTCCGCGCATCGGGGTACGCGACCATTCCAAAATCGCAACCGCCTGCCCACCGAGAGCCGGCCTACATGCGCAAGTACCGAGGCCAGATCGAGGGCCTCGGGATGACCGCCGAGAGTTTCGCGGAGCAGTACCACCATCCGATCCGCGTTCGGCGTCTTCGCTTTCATTAGCCTGTCGATATGACGCACCCTCTGCGCTTCGGCATCAAGCTCTCTGGCCAGGACACGACCATCGAGGCGCTGCGCGCCGTCTGGCGCATCGCGGACGAGGGCGGTTTCGATCACGTGTGGGATTTCGACCACCTGGCCTCGATCGGCGACGGAGGTCCGGGGCGCGTCATCTACGAGGGCTGGACCCTGCAGGCGGCGATGGCCGAGGCGACCAAGCGCGTGCGCTTCGGGTGCCTGGTCACCGGCAACACGTATCGCCATCCGGTCGTCCTGGCCAAGATGGCGGTCACCATCGACCATCTGTCTGGCGGGCGGCTCGAGTTCGGCATCGGGGCGGGATGGGCGGAGATCGAGCACACGATGTACGGCATCGAAGGGCTCGACCACCGCGTCGGGATGCTGAGCGAATCGCTGCGCATCATCAAGTCGCTCTGGACCGAGGAGCGGACCAACTTCGACGGCCGCTACTACCACTTCAAAGACGCGATCGCCAATCCGAAGCCGGTCCAGAAGCCGTATCCGCCGATCTGGGTCGGAGCCTCGGGCGCCACGACCCTGCGGCTCGTCGCTCGCCACGCGGACGTCTGGAACATCGCCGGCGGAGATCCCGAAAAGGTCACCGAGCTCACTGCGATGCTCGAGGAGGCATGTGCCTCGGTCGGTCGCGATCCATCGGAGATCCGGCGGTCGATCCAGTTCGGCTGGGACGGCGCCGATCGCGGTCATCTGCTCGACCTGTGCGGGCGTTTCCTCGAGATGGGCGTCACCGAGCAGGTCATCTACCTCCGCGGAGGGCAACCAGTGGCGCTCGCGGGCAAGGTCGTCGAGGCCCTGCCCGACCTACGCAAACTGGATCGTGCCGCGCGACAATGAGGATTGATTCAGTTCATTGATAGAGGAGGCAACTCATGGCCGATAGCGTCTACCGAGTGACCGAGTTGGTCGGGACCAGCACCACGTCATGGGAAGCGGCCGCCAAGAGCGCGATCGAGACCGCGGCCAAGTCGCTGCGCGACCTGCGCGTCGCGGAGGTCGTGCGCCAGGACTTGACCATCGAGGCTGGCAAGGTCGCCTCCTACCGGGTCAGGCTGAACGTCTCCTTCAAGTACGAGGGCACTCCGGCCAAGAGCAAAGCCCGCCGGTAATCAGGCGCTTGATTGGAGGTCGGCCGTCGCGGCCGGCCTCTCGTATTTATCTAGGGCGCGGTGGCTGCCTGGATGGAGCAGCCGGCCGCTTTCATCTCTTCCAGCGCCTGGATGCCGGTCTCCGCGTTCACCGGCGCGCAGAGGTTGACCAGCACCCGGACCTGGAATTCGTGCTTGCGGGCGTCCAGAGCAGTGGCCCGCACGCAGTAGTCGGTGGCGAGGCCGCAGATGTCCATATGGTCCACGCGGGCTTCCCTCAAGACGTCGAGGAGCGGGTGGCCGCGCGCGTCCATGGCCTCGAAGCCCGAGTAGGCCGGGGCATGTTGGCCCTTGTCGACGACCACCGAGATGAACTTCTCCCGAACCAGGTTGAAGATGGGCGTGCAGAGTGCGGCGCCCTGGGTACCGATGAGGCAGTGGGGCGGCCATGTGGTGGCGAAATCAGGGTGGTCGGAGAAATGCCCGGCCGGGTCCTCGTGGTAGTCGCGCGTGGCGACCACGAAGTTGTATTCCTGCTTGAAATGGCGAACGTGCCTGGACACCATGGCCGCCACTTGCCTGCCCCCAGTCACGGGCAAGGCCCCGCCCTCCACGAAGTCGTTCTGGATGTCGATGACCAGCAGCGCGTTCCTCATCTCTTTTGCTTCATCTCCCTAGACTGCGGCTATGGCCTCGATGATCGTAGCGGGCGCGCGCACCCCCATCGGCAAGTTTGGCGGAGCGTTCAAGGATGTGCCCGCCGTTAGTTTGGGGGCTCATGCCATCCGCGCCGCCCTCGATCGCGCCGGCATAGCGGGCAAGGACGTCGATTACGTGATCATGGGCCAGGTGCTCCAGGCGGGCGCCGGCCAGATCACGGCGCGACAGGCGGCCATCGAGGCTGGAATCCCGCCCGAGGTGCCGGCCCTGACCATCAACAAGGTGTGCCTCTCGGGTCTCAACGCCATCGCCCTGGCGGACCAGCTCATCCGCGCCGGCGAAGTCGAGGTCGTGGTGGCAGGCGGGATGGAGTCGATGTCGGAGGCGCCGTACCTGGTGCCGAAAGCGCGCTTCGGCGCCCGCATGGGCAACGCCGAGATGATCGACTCGATGGTCCACGACGGCCTGTGGTCCACATTCCTGAACCAGCACATGGGCGAGAGCTCGGACGACGTGAATCGCGAGCTGGAAATTGGGCGAGAGGAGCAGGACGCGTGGGCAGCGCGCTCCCACGAGCGGGCGCAGCGGGCCTGGGACGCGGGCGTGATGGCGGACGAGGTGGTTGCGTTCGAGCTGAGCTCGAAGCGCGGGCCCACGACCAGGATCGATCGAGATGAGGGAATCCGGCCGGACACGTCCGCAGAGTCGCTGGGCCGGCTGGCGCCTGCGTTCAGGAAGGACGGGACGATCACCGCCGGCAATGCATCGCAGATCTCCGACGGCGCGGCCGCGGTCGTCGTCATGTCAGAGGATCGAGCGCGGAAGCTCCGAGCCGAGCCGCTGGCGGAGGTCGTGGCGCACGGCATGAGCGCCGACCGCTACGCCTGGCTGCACACGGTGCCGGCCCTGGCGCTCGTCAATGCGCTCAAGAAGGCCGGGCTCGCGGCCGGGGACCTGGACCTGGTCGAGATCAACGAAGCGTTTGCGGCGGTGGCCCTGAACGTCACGCGCATGCTCGAGCTGGACGAGGATCGGGTCAACGTCAACGGCGGCGCCGTCGCCATCGGCCATCCGATCGGCGCCAGCGGCGCGCGCCTGGTGCTCACGCTCGCCCACGAGCTGAAGCGGCGGGGCCTACGCACAGGCGCGGCGACGCTGTGCGGCGGGGGCGGCCAGGGCGACGCCCTGATCATCAGGCGCTAGCTATGCCTCCCCACCTCGTGGGGAGGTCGCCCAGCCGCGAAGCGGCCGGGCGGGTGGGGAATCGCAGGTTTCTAGTTATCGTTCGCGTGGCAAGTCGGCGTGGCGGAACGGCAGACGCGCCAGCCTTAGGAGCTGGTGCCCGAAAGGGCTTGGAGGTTCAAATCCTCTCGCCGACACTGGCCTCCCCACTCCGCGGGGAGGCTTCCTCTTGCGCCTGGCGGCGCGGGGACCCCGGAGGTATGTCCGGCCAGGGTGGGGAGTAATTGGCCCTGTGGGCGGCAACTAAGAAGCGCCTATCCCGCTTTGTAGCTAAAGTTCAGGTTCGAATGGCACCGGAGCGCCGGAGCCGGAACGGCTCCCGGCCCAAACCCGACCCGGTCAAGAACGGTCTCGAGGTCGGCGGTTACCGCGTGGTTCGAGAGATCGAGACCGACAGCCTCGGCGTCATCTACGAGGCCGAGCATCCCCGCATGCACCGCAGAGTTGCGCTGCGCACCATCGAGCCCGCAGTCGCGCGCGACGTGAGCTTCTCCCGGCGCTTCCTCCTCGAGCTTCGTTCGTATGTCGCGCTCGAGCATCCGGCCATTCCGCGGCTCTACGAGCTTGCGTACGACGGTGAGTGTCCCTACCTGGTGACCGAGCTGATCCCCGGCAAGACGCTGGATGAGGTGCTCGGGTCGGGTGTGCGTTATGACGCGCTTGGGGTCATCGGCTTGCTGCGGCCGATCGCGAGCGCTCTCGACTATGCCCACTCCCGGGCCACGGTGCACCGTGACGTCAAGCCGGCCAACATCCTCCTCGCCAACGACGGTCGCACCATGCTGACCGGGTTCGGACTGGGCACGGTGGCCTCGTTCAACACCGGACCCAGCGCGGGCGGCCCGGTCGCGCCCGACTACGTGGCGCCAGAGCGCCTGGTGGGTCGAGAGGTGGATGGACGTGCCGATGTCTACTCGCTCGCCGCCGTCATCTTCGAGGCCGTGACCGGGCGTCGCCCGTTCTCATCCAAGAGCTGGATCGAGACCTTGAGCCGGCGGTTGTACGAGCCGCCGCCGACCGTTCACGACGTGGCGCCCGATCTTCCCGCGCCATTCGCTGCCGTCCTGCAGCAGGCGATGGACCGCGAACCGGCTCGCCGTCCGGCGACGGCCGGTGAGCTGCTCGACCGCCTCGAAGATGCGCTGAACCATCCACGGGGCCTCGAGGCGCCGGTGCACTGGCTGCGGCCGGCCATGCGCCGAGGAAGCATCGGGCTCAGCGCGGTGCTCGTCCTGTTGGTCGGCGTCGCCGAGACGGCTTGGCTGCTGGATGGAACCGGCCTCACGCTGCTGGTGAAGTTCACCCACCGGGTGTTCGGCTTCCACTAAGTCGTATAAGAGGGAACCTGCCGGTTCCCTCTCATCGCCGGGCGCTTCGCGCGCGGCTGCTCTCTTTCCCGCTGAAGTGATTGTCGAAATGGTCACTCCTAACGACGACTGGCAGCCTGGAAGCGAGTTGGTTGCGGCCGGGATAAACCCGGCCGCCCCCGCCACGAATGGGGCCTACGCTGTCGCGGACTACAGGTTGGTGCGGCCGTCGATGATCACGACACCGTTGCACGTGAACAGGCGGTCGACGATAAAACCGATGTTGATGCTCGCGGGGTCCTGACCGACCACTGTGCCGATTTGCGACATGACCTGCTCGGCCGGAACGCTGACGCCGAACGCCGTGGCTCCGACCGCGGTGACCTGGAGCCCCTGGCCGTGCTTGAGCAGGATCACCGTGCCCGTCCAGCTCGCGCCATCGAATGTGCCGGTGCCTTTGAGGACAGCGCCGGCGAGCGAAGTGCCGACGACGGTCAAGTTGAGGTTGGAGACGCCCGAGACCTGGATGTTGCTCGCCAGGTCCTGCGACGTCAGGCCGCGACGCACAGCGCCACGCGAGTCGATGTTTGCGCTCGCGCACGGCTCCAACGCCGCCACGCTTACGAACGGCGTCTCGCCGGCGGCGCCCAGCCCGCTGACGCCGATGACCACGATCCTGTAGATGCCCGCGAGCGCGTTATTGACGACCACCAAGATCGGCGAGGCGCCGGTCTTCGCGTAGACCTGCGCGTCCGGTGCCTTGACCTGGAGCGTCATGACGCTTCCGGGATAGCCGAGGGCGGCTTTCAGGAGCCCCTCGCCCGCGAAGCTGTATGTGAACTGCTGCTGCTCCCCGTTGTGGATGGGCAGGCCGATGTAGTCCTGCTCGGTGCCGGGCGTCGTGCCCTGGCTGGTCTGGTCAGACGCGGCTATCTCGGCTCCGAACGGGTCGCCAGGCTCTGGCACGATCGGCCCCGCCGGGCCGACGTTGCCGGCTGGGTCGGCTGTCGCCTGCTGCGGAGCGGTCAGGTGCACGGTGTTGTTGGGGCCCGAGAAATCCAGCTGGCCCTCGAACAGCTTCACGAGCATCGAGCCGTCGGGCTTGATGAACACCTCGAACTTGGTGCCCCGGACGGTGGCCGTCGCGGACTGTCCCGACACCTTGAAGGTCGCGCCGCCCACCAGGTGCTGGACGTTGGTATACGTGCGTCCTGCCTTCTGGGCGATCGAGGCATCGTGAAGGCTGCCGTCCTTCGAGAAGTGCGCGGAGCTCAACTTGATCTCCGTGCTGTTCGCCAGCCTGGTCAGAGTGCCGTCCGGGAGCTGGATGGCGGCGCGGCCTTTGGCGTCGGTCTTGACACCGTCGCCAGGCTGCACGATCGAGCCCGTCGCCGCCTCCGCGTAGTCGCCACCGTTATGGGCGACCGAAGTTGCGGGGAGGAACACAGTGAGGGTCGCGACGGCGTTCGTGGACGCGGCCGCGGCGGAATTGAGCCAGACCACCGCCCCAGCCGCCAGGAGCACGATGATCAGCAGCCCGACGATCCACCGGAGGCCGCTGCGGCGCCGGGGGGCTGGTTTGGCGGCTACCGCACGCATGGCCGTAAAAGGTAGCGTCTTGGACGGCAGATCGCGCCCACAAGCGGTTCAACGTGAGCCGCTGGGCTTACCAGCGCTCTCAGCGCCTAGCGGCGGCCCTCGATGACCATCATGCCGCCGCCCGGGCCGTTGCAGGAATACACGCGGTCGACCGTGAAATCGATCGCCACGCCCGATTGTCCGGTCGCTTGGGGGAGGCGGGAGACGACCTGGGTCGTGATGTTGACCCCGCGGACCGTCAGCTGCGTCAGCACCACGCCGAGGTTCGGCGTGGCGGCGTAAAAATCGATCGTCCACGAGACCGCGGTGCCGCCCAGGTTGGAGTAGTAGTAGATGCGGGCCGAGTTCGGGGACGTACCTTGCACCTGCAGTGAGATGCCGGTGGCACCCGACTGCGACAGCGACTGGGCGATCTGCGCGTTGCTCACCGTCTGGCGGACCACGCCACCGGTATCGACATTGCCTTCGACGCATCCGGCGTTGGTCGCAAACGAGATCGCGTACGGCTCGCCCCCCGGCACGCTGAGGGCACGGACGATCGCCCGATATCGTCCCGGCGGGCCGTTGACGGTGAACCGAACCGGCGGCCCGCCTTGCTGGGTCGGAAGTTGGGCCCCATTTGGATCGGTGAGCGTGACGCTCATCAAGCTCCCGGGATAGCAGAGGGCGACGCCGAGGGCGCCGCCCGGCGAGTCATAGTCCACCTCTTCGCTCTGTCCGGTGGCCAGGCTGTTGCCGATCGACGTCTGCATGGTGCCGGCGGTGTTACCCGCGGATACTGCCCCGCCGCATTGCGCTGCGAGCGGATACGGGTCCTGGGCGTCGGGCTGGATGAGCCGCGGCTTGGAAAGCTTGCCGTTCGCGTCGGCGTCCACCTCCTGGTTGGCCGTGAGCGTGATCGTGGTGGCGCCGGCGACTCTTACTGAGCCGTCGAACACCTTGATCAGGTTGGTCCCGTTGGCCCGGACCAGCACCTCGAACTGTGTGCCGCGCACCTCGGCGCTGACCGAATGGCCGCCGACGTGGAAGGTGGCTCCGCCGACCAGATGCTGGACGTTGCTGAGCGTGCGGCCGATCTTCTGGGCCACGCCCGCCGACTGCAGGGTGCCGTCCCGGTTGAGCTGCGCCGCGGTGACAGTGGCGGTGGTGTCGGGCGACATGCGTATGAACGAACCGTCGGGAAACTGGATCGCCGCGTGCCCGGTGTGCCCCGTGCGCACCGAGTTCCCCGACGTGAGCGACTCACCAGCCACGGCGGGCCGGTAGCCGGAGTCGTTGCGACCGACGTCGACTGGCGCGCTGTACACGATCAGGCCCGCCGGCGCCGGAACGCCTGCCTGGGCCTGGATCACAAGGAAATACCAACCGCCCCCGACCAGCAGGAGGACGACGACCACGAACACCCCAAGACAGCCGAGGCAGCCGGCTCCGCAGCCGGCACACCCACTCTTCTTTCGCGGCGGGGCCGGTGTGAGACCAGGAGCAACGGGGGCCGCGGGTGGCTGGTGGACTGCCAATCTAGTGGTGCCTTTTTAGGTGGCGGAAAAATCGACTATGAGGCGCGACGGACCTGTGAGCGTGAAGGTTCGCATGCAGGCGGCGTGGTCGAGGCCCAGCGCCCACGAGACGTATCCCTCGAAGTCCTGCGTCAGGCGTGCCTCCTTGATCACGCGGAACTCACCGTGGGAGATATCGGTCGGCCCGCTGTAGGTGTTCGCTTCGGTCGCCGAGTGAACCGTCACCAGAACGCCATATGTGCCACTGAGGGTGATCGTCTGGCCGCTGGCGCCAGTCGGGAACGTGGGCTTGGCCTGCCGCTTCGCAGTGTAGGTGGGCACCGCGCCGTCGAACTGCAGCACGAAGCGGTCGTAGTCCGTCTGCTGGCCGACCCGCACATCCGTTACGCCGGCGACGCCTGTCTTGCCTCCGCCCGAGTCGGCACAGGTGAATCCGGGGAGCGTGAAGCTCGGCGGCGTCGGTGGACTCACGGGTGGCTGGGAGAACCGAGGGCCAGATGCCATCGGGTCAAAGGAGGGAGCAGGCGTCGAGGTTGTGTTGGTGGCCGGGCTTGCCGACGGGCCGACCAGTGAACAGCCGGCCAGGAAGACGCACAGCAGGGCGGCCACGGTGAGTCGCACCTCGGAATGATATTGTCGAGCCTCGCCCAGATGGGCGATCGCGGCCGCGCCGAGGTGGCGGAATGGCAGACGCGTCGGTCTCAAAAACCGATGTCCGCAAGGGCGTGGGAGTTCGAATCTCCCTCTCGGCACCAACGCGCTCGTGTTCGTCGTGGGAGGCGCTCACCACGGGTATTAACCCAGATCCGCCGCCAGTGTTATGCCACTTATTACGCCGTCCTCGGCAACCTTGTCGCTGCCAGTGGCAACCCAATTCGCGGCGGTATCGGAGTCGGGCGGCCAGGTCGACCTGAAAAACGAGCCCGAGTACGCGATCCTCAAGCGCCGCATCCAGGACGCCGGGTTGCTGAAGAAGCGGCCCGCGTACTACGCCCTGAGCATCACCACCAACTCGGTGCTGTTGGTCTTCTGCCTGGTGGTTTTGTTCACGGTCGGGTCGGTCTGGGGGCAGGCCCTCGCGGCGGCGGGCCTCGGCATCGTCTGCGGCCAATTGGGCTTTCAGCTGCACGACTCGGGGCACCGCCAGATGTTTGTGTCGGGATGGAAGAACGCTCTGGTCGGCCTCGTGACCGCCGACCTGCTGCTCGGCATGAGCTATGGCTGGTGGGTCCAGAAGCACAATCGCCATCACGGGAACCCCAACGACGTCGACCTCGATCCGGACATCAAAGTCGGCGCCATCGCCTACACCGACGAGCAGGCCAGGGCGCGGCGCGGCGCCGGCCGGCTGGCCGCCATGTACCAGGCGTACCTGTTCTTCCCGCTGACGACCTTCCTGGCCTGGAGCATGCATGTCACCGGCCTCACCTACCTGATCAAGGAAGAGTCGCGTTACCGCCGTCTCGAGTTCGGCCTTCTGGCCGTCCATGCTGCGGCTTACCTGACGGCGCTGGTGTACTTCCTCGGACCATGGTCGGCGCTGCTCGTGGTCCTGATCCACAAAGGCGTGGGCGGCGCTTACCTGGCATCGGTCTTTGCTCCCAACCACAAAGGCATGCCCCAGACCGACAGCACGACGCGGATGGACTTCGTGCGCACCCAGGTCCTGACCGCCCGCAACGTCCGTGGTCACCCCCTCACCGATCTCTGGTACGGCTCGCTCAACTACCAGATCGAGCACCACCTGTTCCCGGGCATGCCCCGGCTGAACATGCGGCGCGCGCAGCCGATCATCCGGCAGTTCTGCCACGAGCATGGGATCGAGTACTACGAGACGTCGTTCCTCGACTCGTACCGCGAGCTGCTCGGTTTCCTCAACGAGATCGGCGCTCCGCTTCGAGCCGAGCGAATCCGGGTATAGGTTTCCTCAGCAGCCACTAACGGGCCCGTCGCACCGCCCTCGGCGCCCCCTCCGTATAGTGCCTGCTGCCATCCAATGACTCTGACGAACCTGAGACACGACATCCGCAACGTGGCGATCATCGCCCACGTCGACCACGGCAAGACGACGCTCGTCGATGCCCTGCTGAAGCAGAGCCACACGTTCCGCGACAACCAGGACGTGGGCACATTGATCATGGACAGCAACGACCTCGAGCGAGAGAAGGGCATCACCATCCTGGCCAAGAACACGTCCGTCCGCCATGGCGACGTGACCATCAACATCATCGACACGCCGGGGCACGCGGATTTCGGCGGCGAGGTCGAGCGTGTTCTCAACATGGCCGACGGCTGCCTGCTGCTGGTGGACGCCGCGGAGGGTCCCATGCCCCAGACGCGCTTCGTCCTCCGCAAGGCGTTCGAGGTGGGACTCCGGATAGTCGTCGTGATCAACAAGGTCGACCGCAAGAACGCGGACCCGAAGGCCGCGCTCGACAAGGTCCATGACCTGTTCCTCGAACTCGCCGAGGACGCCGACCAGCTGGAGGCACCCGTGATCTACGCGGTGGCCAAGGAGGGCCGCGCCGGTGCGAACGCCGATGATCTGGCGCCGGATCTCGAGCCGCTTTTCAAGACCATCATCGAGCACATCCCGGCCCCGGTAATCGAACCAGGAGGCTTCCAGATGCTGGTCGCCAACCGCGCGTACGACGATTACACCGGGCCGATGGCCATCGGGCGCATCTCCCGAGGCAGCATCGCTCCTGGCGATGCGGTCGCTGTGCTCACCGGCGACGGGCAGGCCCGGCGGGTCAAGGTGGTGCAGGCGCTCCTGTATCGGGGCCTCGACCGCGTGGCGGTGCCGACGGCGAGCGCCGGCGACATCGTCGTGCTCACAGGCCTCGACGAGGTTGCGATCGGCGACACCCTCACCGACCCCGAATCACCAGACCCGCTGCCGCGAATCGAGATCGACGAACCGACCGTTCGGATGACGTTCGGCGTCAACACTTCGCCGTTCACGGGTCGCGAAGGCAAGTTCTCGACCACCCGGCAGCTCCGCGCCCGGCTGTACAAGGAGCTGGACACCAATCTCGGCCTCCATGTGGAGGACACCGATGCGGCCGAACGCTTCCTCGTGAGCGGCCGGGGCGAGCTTCACCTGGCCGTGCTCATCGAGACGATGCGCCGGGAAGGCTATGAGTTCGAGGTCTCGCGCCCGGAGGCG
>Ga0099791_10000845_pt1 | contig 11644 bp, 9 predicted proteins | sample Rivendell_Oct201_7_FD_77318 | JGI IMG/M metagenome (GOLD analysis project Ga0099791, IMG submission 77318) | Vadose zone soil and rhizosphere microbial communities from the Eel River Critical Zone Observatory, Northern California to study diel... | ecosystem: Environmental > Terrestrial > Soil >... | reverse complement strand
TCGGGCGATGGCAGTCTTGCGGCCATCACCGGTACGATCGCGTACGGCGTGGTCACCCCGAAGAACTACAAAACCCCGATGCCGGCCATGGGCGTCGTACCGCTTTCGAAGCCTGATCTCGTCCCGGGGGCGGCTTGTGTGTGGGCGCTCAGCCACCAGGATTCGCAGAAATAACCGCGATCGATATCACGCAGCAGTTATCCCCAGATTGCGTCGCCGCAAAGCCGCGCAACGGACAGACCGCTACCGCAGGCTGGTGTTGACTGCCCCTCGATCAATGCCTGCCTTCCCCACGCCCCTCCGGCAGGTCATTGGTCGTCATTGGCCCTGGTATCGGCTTGCCGGGGCCAATCGCTTTTATGGGAGATGAGGGCCGCCTTCGGCCACCGAAGCGCGAACAACAGCCCCGGGAGCGACGCTCATGCGAATCGATCTCAGGAAGGTCAATGCCGAAATCGCGGGTCTCCGTTCCAGGCTTGCCGCCATCGACACCGACCTCGATGAATGCCGACGGCGGCATTTTGAACATCCTTCGGCGTGGTCACAGATACGACGGGGGCTCACCTTTGAGCGCCATCGCGTGCAGCGTCGCCTCGAGGAATTCACCTTCGCTCGCAGGTGCGTCGGCGGGCGACCGCTAGGGCCTGTCGTTATGCTGTCGTTTCGCTCTCTCGCCAGCGAGCGCGAGCAGGACACCGAGGGCTTCGAACATCGCGAGCAGGCGCCCGATTGGTTTGCCGATGCACCGCGGAGCTTCGAGACGATAGATCGTCCGTATGTTGGCGTCTGACCCTTCGTAACCAAGCGCGTGAGGACGGGCGCCGTGCCCCGGAGCGGGATGACTTTTCTTTGAATCGTCATCCCGCTCCCGCTTATTGTTAGCGCACGATCTTTTCCGAAAACCGGTTCCCGCTTTTCGGGGTCATGCTCTAGCGGCAGCCCCCAATGCCCAATGGAGGTCGCTGACACGAGCCCCGCGGGACGGTATGATTTGATACTGGTTTGGGAATGCGCCTCATATCCCGCGGGAGAGCCCCATGCGTGAATACCGGATCCCGATCGCCTTCTGCATCGCCACGCTCGCGACCACGACGCCGATCTCGGCAAAGACATTGGTGTTCTGCTCGGAGGGCAGCCCGGAAAACTTCTATCCGGCCATCAACACCACCGGCACGTCGTTCGATGCCAACGGCCAGATTTACAGCCGCGTGGTGGAGTTCGAGCGCGGCGGCACGAAGGTCGTACCCGGTCTCGCCGAACGGTGGGATATTTCGCCGGACGGCAAGACTTACACCTTCCATCTGCGCCATGGCGTGAAGTGGCATTCCAACCGCATTTTCAAGCCAACCCGCGACTTTGGTGCCGACGACGTCGTGTTCTCGTTCGAGCGCCAGTGGAAGGAGAACCATCCGTTTTTCAAGGTCACCAGTTCCAACCATTCCTATTTCAACGATATGGGTCTGCCGGCCCTGCTGAAGTCGGTGGAGAAACTCGACGACCATACGGTTCGCGTTGCACTGAACGAGCCGGAGGCCCCGTTCCTTTCGGATCTCGCGATGGATTTCGCCGCGATCCAATCGAAGGAATACGCCGACGCGATGGGCAAGGCCGGCACCCCGGAGAAAATCGATCAGGAACCGATCGGGACCGGTCCGTATTTTCTCCTCCAGTATCAGAAGGACGCCGTCATCCGCTACCGGGCGTTTGCCGATTACTGGGACGGCAAGGCGAAGATCGATGATCTGGTCTTCTCGATAACGCCGGACGCGGCGGTGCGCTGGGCCAAGCTGCAGAAGGGCGAATGTCATGTCATGCCCTATCCAAATCCGGCCGATATCGACGCCATGCGCCGGACCTCGAGCATTGAGGTGCTGGACCAGCCGGGGCTCAACATCGGCTATCTCGCCTACAACACGACCAAGAAGCCGTTCGATGATGTCCGTGTCCGCAAGGCGTTGAACATGGCCATCAACAAGAAAGCGATCATCGACGCCGTCTATCTGTCGACGGGCGTTGCGGCGAAGAATCCCATCCCGCCGTCGATGTGGTCGTACAACGACGACATCACGGACGATCCTTTCGATCCGGCGGCGGCGAAAAAGCTCCTGTCCGACGCCGGATATCCGAACGGCTTCACGACCGACCTGTGGGCCATGCCGGTGCAGCGGCCCTACAATCCCAATGCCCGGCGCATCGCCGAGCTGATGCAGGCCGATCTCGCCAAGATCGGCGTTACGGCCGAGATCAGGAGCTTCGAGTGGGGCGAATATCGCAAGCGGGCCCAGAACGGCGAGCACATGATGGCGCAGCTCGGCTGGACCGGCGACAATGGCGACCCCGACAATTTCCTGCATTCGCTGCTGGGCTGTAATTCGGCGCGCACCGACGGGTCCAACATCGCAAAGTTCTGTTATCCGCCGTTCGAGGAACTGGTGGCGAAGGCGAAGTCCGTCAGCGACCAGAGCGAGCGCACCGCGCTCTACCGCAAGGCGCAGGTCGTCTTCAAAGAACAGGCGCCCTGGTTCACCATCGCCCATGCGGTGCAATTGAAGCCGGTGCGCAAGGAAGTGGTGGACTTCAAACTGAGCCCGTTTGGCCGGCACACCTTCTACGGGGTCGACATCAAGCCGTGATGCCCCCTAACACTTGTCTCCGTCATTCCGTGGCCCGAGCGCAGCGAGGGAGCCCGGAATCCATAACCCTCGTCCAGTGGTTATGGATTCCGGGCTCGCCGCTTCGCGGCGCCCCGGAATGACGCCGGGGTATGAAGCGTTAGAACCACACCACTACAGCGGATCCCTCTCGATTTGGGGCGGCGCGGCAGCAAGCGCGCGATCCACGAGTTCGGCTCGACGCGCCGACGGCTTCGGAATGAGGTAATAAAATACCATCTACCAGCTGTGGGGCGCATTTTGTGAAAACGAACTAATTTTTGAATTCTCAACAAAATCAATGCTGTCCGGTTCCGTGCCGCGCCGTGCCACATGCAATTGTCCCGGCAGGTGGGGGAGGGTAGGGTGGGATGGCGATGCCGCGCCCGCCGGTTGCCCTGAACCTTGCCCATGTATCGTTTTGCGCTCACGCGACTAAGCTTGGCGATTCCGACCTTCATCGGGCTCACCCTGCTGGCGTTTTTTCTCATTCGCATCATCCCGGGCGATCCCATCGAGACAATGGCGGGCGAGCGCGGCATCGATCCGGTTCGCCACGAACAGCTGCGCGCCGAATACGGTTTCGACAAGCCTGTTCTGGTCCAGTACGGCCACTATATCGGGCGCCTCCTCCACGGCGATCTCGGCCGCTCCATCGTGACGCGCGAGTCGGTGATCGCGGAGTTCGCGGTCTTGTTTCCGGCGACCGTCGAGCTCGCGCTCTGCGCCATGCTGTTTGCCTTGATCATCGGACTGCCGGCCGGAATTCTCGCCGCAGTCAAGCGGAATTCCGTCTTCGACCATGGCGTCATGGGCGCATCCCTCGCCGGCTACTCGATGCCGATCTTCTGGTGGGGCTTGCTGCTCATTCTGCTGTTCTCGCTCAAGCTCGATCTCACCCCGGTCTCCGGCCGCATTGCGGTGCAGTACTTTGTCGAGCCGGTCACGGGATTCCTGCTCATCGACACGCTGCTGTCCGATGACAAGGGCGCCTTTGCGTCGGCGCTGTCGCACATCGTGCTGCCGGCGATCGTGCTCGGGACGGTGCCGCTCGCCGTCATCGCGCGGATGACCCGGTCGGCGATGCTGGAGGTGCTTGGCGAGGACTACATTCGGACCGCCCGCGCCAAGGGTCTTCCAGGCTACCGCGTCATCGGTCTTCACGCTTTGCGCAATGCGCTCATTCCGATCGTGACCGTGATCGGGCTGCAGGTCGGCGTGCTGTTCACCGGCGCCATCCTGACCGAAACGATCTTTTCCTGGCCGGGCGTCGGCAAATGGCTGATCGAGGCGATCAATCGCCGCGACTATCCGGTCCTGCAGGGCGGCACCTTGCTGATTGGCGCCGTCGTCATGGCCGTCAACCTCATGGTCGAGCTGGCCTACGGCCTGATCAATCCGCGCATCAGGCACCTCCGATGACCGCCGAATCTTTCGACGCGCCGCTACGCGCGCCGTCTGCCGACGCGACGCCGCACGCCGTGCAAGAGTTCTGGGCCTCGTTTCGCGCCAATCATGGCGCCGTCGCCGGCGTCGCGGTGATTACCACCATCGTGCTGCTGGCCGCTTTCGCCGATGTCATCGCGCCGCACTCGCCGGTGCTCAACGACAACGCCGCGTTTCTCAGGCCGCCATTCTGGCAGGACGGCGGGTCTTTCACCTACCTGCTCGGCACCGATGCCATCGGACGCGACATGCTTTCGCGCCTGATCTACGGCGCCCGCCTGTCGCTCCTGATCGGGGTTGCGGTGGTGGCGCTCTCGGTGATGGCCGGTACCGTGCTCGGTCTCGTCGCCGGCTTGTTCCGCGGCGGCGTCGAGATCGCGATCCTGCGGCTCATGGACATTCTGCTGACGTTGCCCAGCCTGTTGCTGGCGATCGTCATCGTCGCGATCCTTGGCCCCGGCGTCATGAACGCGCTGTTGGCGGTCGCCGTGGTGCTGCTGCCTCACTACGTGCGCATCACCCATGCCGCCGTCATCACCGAAACCGCCAAGGACTACGTCACGGCGGCCCGGGTCTCAGGCGCCGGCACGCTGCGCCTGATGTTCAAGGAGGTGCTGCCGAATTGCATGGCGCCCCTTATCGTCCAGGCGACGCTCGGGGTTTCCACCGCCATTCTCGATGCGGCGTCGCTCGGATTCCTCGGGCTCGGCGCCCAGCCGCCGCTGCCCGAATGGGGCACGATGCTGGCCGACGCGCGCGAATTCGTGTCGCGCGCCTGGTGGGTGGTGACGTTCCCCGGCATCATGATCCTGGTCACGGTGCTGGCCTTCAACCTCGTCGGCGACGGCCTGCGCGATGCCCTCGATCCCAAGCTGAAGCGCTGAACTGAAACGCTGAACTGAAACGCTGAACTGAAACGCTGAACTGAAACGCTGAACTGAAACGCTGTCATGGCCCTGCTCGAGATCGAAAATCTCTCCGTCGCGTTTCCTTCGCGGACCGCAACCGGGCGCGCGGTCGACGGGGTCAGCATCGCGGTCGCGGAAGGCCAATCGCTCGGCGTCGTGGGCGAATCCGGCTCGGGTAAGAGCCTCACCATGCTGGCCGTGATGGGGCTCGTGCCTTATCCGGGGCAGCTCAGGGTGGACCGGCTCAGGTTCAAGGATCGCGATCTCACGCGGTTGTCCGGCCGCGAGCGGCGTCGGCTCGCCGGCAAGAGCATGGCGATGATCTTCCAGGACCCGATGACGAGCCTCAATCCTTGCTTCACGGTGGGCTTTCAACTGGTCGAGACATTGCGCGTCCACGAGAAGATGGACCGCAAGGCGGCACGCCGGCGCGCCATCGCGCTGCTCGAACAGGTCGGCATCCCGGCACCGGAGAGCCGCATGGGGGCGTTTCCGCATCAGCTTTCCGGCGGCATGAACCAGCGGGTCATGATCGCCATGGCGATCGCCTGCCAGCCGGACCTTCTCATCGCCGATGAGCCGACCACGGCGCTCGATGTCACGGTCCAGGCGCAGATCTTGGAGTTGCTCCGTACCCTCCAGCGCGATCGCGGCATGGCTCTCATCCTGGTCAGTCACAACATGGACGTGGTCGCCGAAACCGCACACCGCGTCGCCGTGATGTATGCCGGCCAGATCGTCGAGGAGCGCGACACGGCGGGCCTGTTCGGCGCGCCGCAGCACCCCTACACGGCGGCGCTTCTGACGGCCCGTCCCTCTCCCTACCCTCCCCTGCCCCCACCCTACCCTCCCCCGCACGCGGGGGAGGGTAGGGGAGCGGGGGAGGGTAGCGGGGGGGCGGAATCCACGCGGCTGGCGACGATCCCCGGTGCGCCGCCGGGGCTTAACGATCGTCCGCGCGGCTGCCTGTTCGGCCCGCGCTGCGCCTACGCGACGGAGCGCGCGTGCGCAACGCAGCCCGAAATCCGGCCCTGGATGGACGGCCGCATCCGCTGCCACTATCCGCTCGGCGACCCCGGCCGCAATGCGCGCATTGCGGCCGACGGGCTCCTTGATGCGAAGGGAGCGCCGTGACCGCGCTTGTGGTCGCCCGCGGTCTGGAGCGCACCTACGAGGTGCGGCGGGGCCTGTTCAAGGAGCGCGGCAAGCTGCGGGCAGTCGGCGGCATCTCGTTTGCGCTTGCTGCCGGTGAGACGCTCGCGGTGGTCGGCGAATCCGGCTGCGGCAAGTCCACGCTCGCGCGCTTGATAACACTGATCGAAAAGCCGACCGGGGGAACCCTCGCGCTCGACGGTGTCGATGCGATCAACCCGCCGGTGGGCGCGATGCGCAGGCTGCGCCGCACCGTCCAGCTGGTTTCCCAGGACCCCTACGGCTCGCTCAATCCGCGCAAGAAGATCGGCGCCATTGTGGAAGATCCCCTCGCCATCAACACCAAGCTGCCAAAACCGGCCCGCGCCGGGCAAGCGATCGAAATGCTGGTGAAGGTCGGCCTCGGCCGCGAGCACTACGGGCGCTATCCGCACATGTTCTCCGGCGGCCAGCGTCAACGCATCGCGATCGCCCGGGCGCTGATACTGCGTCCGCAGCTTGTCGTCGCCGACGAGCCAGTGTCGGCGCTTGATGTCTCGGTGCAGGCGCAGGTGCTGAACCTGTTCATGGATCTCCAGCAGGAGCTGGGCCTCGCCTATCTCTTCATCTCGCACGATCTCGCCGTGGTGCGCCACATCGCCCGTGACGTGCTTGTCATGTATCTCGGCCTCGCGATGGAGCAGGGGCCGAAGCAGAAAATCTTCAGCCGGCCGCTTCACCCCTATACCCGGGCGCTGCTCGCCTCGACGCCCGGATTGGGCCGGCGATCGTCGCACGGCGTGCCGATGGGCGAGTTGCCGTCGCCGCTCGACCCGCCGAAGGGCTGCGTGTTCTCGACCCGCTGCCCCCATGTCGCCGAGCGCTGCCGCGTCGAGCGCCCTGCCGCGCGATTGATCGACGGCCGCGAGGTCGCCTGCCACTTGGCCGAGCAGTTTCTCAACGGTTGATTTTCTGCTCGGCTCAGATTTGGGCCCCGTGCCAGTGCGCCGCCGGCACGGCCCGTCCACAAGGTCATCCAAGAGCGTCGCGGACCGCTCACGCCGGTTGCGGCCGCGCGCGCGGCAAGGGCGGTAACACCAGCGCCACGAACATGGCGCCGAGCCCCACGGCAGCCGAGCCGACGAACAGCCAGGCGTAGGCGTTGAATGCGTCGTAGATCCAGCCGCCGATCAGGGGCCCAAAGGCCATGCCCATGCTCGACACCATGGTGGCAGCGCCGAACACCGTGCCCATGATGCGCTGCCCGAAATACTCGCGCGCCAGCACCGCGTAGAGGGGCATTACGCCGCCATAGGCCGTGCCGAAGGCGACGGCGAGCGCGTAGAACTCGCCGAGCTGGCTGATGAATGCATAGGTTACGATCGCGAGCGCCTCCACCGTCAGGCCGGCGATCAGGACCGGCTTGGCGCCGAACCGGTCGCCAAGCACGCCGAGGAGGAGACGGCCGCCGAGCCCGGCGAGGCCCTCGACGCTGTAGATGCTGACCGCGGACATCGGCCCGATGCCGCAGAACAGGGCATAGCTCACCATGTGGAAGATCGGCCCGGAATGCGCCGCGCAACAGGCGAAGAAGGTAAGCGCGAGCACAATGAACTGCGGCGAGCGGAACGCCTTCGCGACCGACACGCCGGCGCCGGTCCCAACGGCGCCGGAGGCCGCGCCTGCACTCGCGGGCGGCTGGCGCACCAGCAGGGCCGCCGGCACGAGCAGCAGCCAGGCGAGAATACCGATGATCAGCATTGCGGTGCGCCAGTCGTCGTAGCTCGTGATCAGCCAGCGCGCGAAGGGCGAGATCGTCATCGGCGCGACGCCCATGCCGGCGGAGACGAGCGCGACCGCAAGGCTGCGGTTCTGCTCGAACCAGGCCGTGGCGGCGGCGATCATGGGCGCAAAGAAGGTGCTGGCCGCGAGGCCGACCAGGATGCCGTAAGTGAGTTGGAACTCCAGGAGCGAGGTCGCCCGGCTGGCGAGCGTAAGGGCAAGCCCGAGCAGCACCGCGCCAATCAGCACGACAATGCGGGTCCCGAAACGGTCGCTGGCCGCGCCCCAGCCGAAATTACCGAGCCCCAACACCAGGAAATTGAGGGCCATCGCGCTCGAGATGCCGGCGCGCGACCACCCGGTCGCGGTTGACATCGGCTCGAGGAAGATCGCGAGCGAGAACATCGCCCCGAGAGCCACACAGGTCATCAGCGCACCCGCGCCGATGATGACCCAACGATAGGAGAGCGCCACGGTTCACCTCCCTGCATGTTCCACTCCATGCCTTAAGACGAACGGGCCGCGCCTATTCCGACATCACACAGGCAAAATTTGGCGTTGTCGCCGGGCTTGTCCCGGCGACCCCGAACGTTGAGCACAGCGCAGAATAATCGGGGTGGGGACAAGCCCGGCCACCCCGGGGAGAGGAACGAAGTCCTTCAACCTGGATGGAATCTGTCCTGGGTCATCTCGAGTCGTAGGGTGGGCAAAGCGAAGCGTGCCCACCACAGCCGCGGCATGTGGGCACGGCGCGCAAAAGCGCGCCTTTGCTACAGCCGGTCATCTCTGAGAAAAGATCTGCACGTTGATCCCGTCGGGGTCCTTGATGTGCAAGCCCGCATAGGGGTCGTCTTCCGGAGTCCCATTGCGCTGCTTCAAATAGCGTGCCGCGGATTCCTTGCTGAAACGGGGAACGCCGATCGCGAAGTGATCGACAATTCCCGCAGGGCTTTGACGGTTGAGAGAGACCAGAGTCCTGGTGGTGCCGAGGCGAATAATTCCGAGCGGCTGGTCCTGGCTGATCACGGAGAAGCCGAACATTTTTTGATAGAAATCGACAGAGCGCTGCAGATCGGCGACTTGCATGCTGACATGGTCGATGTTGGCGCCGCCGAAATCGAGATCCTCCTGGGCGGGGGCGGCCGTACTGCCGGCAGCCAGCGTGGCAAGACCGTGAACCAGTTCTCGGCGGCTGAGCAAGCCCTTCTCGAAGCGGGCCAAGAGATTGGAAATGATCGATTCCATGTCGACTTCCTTTCGCTCCAAGCGATGGAATTGGCCGCAAGATGATAGGGCAGAATCTGGCCCGTTCAAATCCGCGATCTGGATTGCGCTCGGCCGCATCTGGCGTACCATTGCGGTCATGGACCGGCGGCGATTTCTCCTTGGCCTTGCGGGCGGCGGTGCGGCCCTCCTCGGACGTGCATCCGCACAGGACGGGCAGGCGTTAGCGCGCCTGCGCGTCGACTATGAGGACGCCGGCCGCACGATTGCGCGCGACTTCACCGGGCTGAGCTACGAATCCGCCGTCGTCGCCGCGAACGATTTCTTCACTGCCGACAATCGCACGCTGCTACGCCTGTTGCGCACGCTCGGTCCGGAGGGCGTGCTGCGCATCGGCGGCAATACCAGCGAACGCACGCTATGGCGGACGCAGGACACCCCGGCACCGCCCGAAAATTTCGTCATCACGCCTTTTGCGATCGATCGCCTCGGCGGCTTCCTGCGCGCGCTCGGCTGGCGGCTCATCTATGGGCTCAATCTCGCCACCGGCACGCCTGAGGAAGCGGCTGCCGAGGCGGCCTATGTGGCGCGCGCGGCCGGCCCTCAGCTTCTCGCTTTTCAGATCGGCAATGAGCCGGACGGATTCGGCCGCTGGTCGGGGGTGCGGCCGAAGACCTACGACACCGCCGCCTTCCTCAGCGAATGGTGGCGGTTTCACGCGGCGATCCGGGCAGCGGTGCCGGGCGCCCGCTTCGCCGGCCCCGATGTGGCGGCCGAAACCAGGTGGATCGCGCCGTTCGCGGACGCCGCGGCGCCCGGTGTCGTGATGTTGACGCGTCACTATTATGCGGACGGTCCGGCCAGCAATCCGGCGGTGACGCTCGCAAAGCTCATGCGCTCCGCCGGTCGGATCGCTCCGACACTCGCCGAGATGGCGGCGATCGGGACCGCCCATCGGCTGCCGTGGCGGATCGCCGAGATGAACTCCGTCTATGCGGGCGGCCGGCCCCGCGTGAGCGACACGCTCGGCGCTGCCCTGTGGGGCGCCGAGCTGATGTTCCAGATCGCGGCGGCCGGTGGCGCCGGCGTCAACTTCCATGCCGGCGAGGACAAGGTCTATACGCCGATCTCCCACGGCCGCGGCGGCGGACTGACCGCGCGCCCGCTCTACTACGGCATGCTGATGTTTGCGCAGGCGCCGGGTGATCTCGTGCCGGTAAGGCTCGATCCCGGGGGCGCGGCACTCGCGGCCTATGCGGTGCGTGCGGCCGACGGCGCGCTGCGCATCGTCCTGATCAACAAGGATGTCCGTGCGGCCTTAATGCGGATCGAGCCGGGCCGGCGATTTGCGAACGGCGAGGTATCGCGTCTCGCGGCGCCGGCGCTCGACGCGACCGCCGGCGTACGGCTCGGCGGCGCCGCGGTCGACGACTACGGCGGCTGGGCGCCCGCCGCCCGCGAGGACGCGCAGTTCGACGGCACCGCGATCGTGCTCGATATACCTGGCGCGAGTGCCGCACTGGTAACGTTGCAGGTCACTTAAGATGCGGGCGCACGCACCATCGCGCGAAAGCTCGCGTTTCGATGTCGCGGGAACGCGCTCTAGCCGCCAATGGATTAGCATGCCATCGACCGGTCGGCTGTTACTTGGGTGACACCTGCGTTGGGGCTGTTCCCAGTGGAACACCGTCGCACCGCTCTCCGCTCTAAACCGAACTTTCCCCCAACCGAAACTCAAGTCCCTGTATTTCCTCGATTGTTGAATCAAGGACTGACTACAATTGTAGTTTGGACGTGCCCTTATGTCTCGTTCGCCTGCATCAGCTTTGCGAGTCCGGCTGGCGTGGCGAGCGCGGGCGCCCATCCCAGACTTGTCAAGGCCGTGGCATCGGCAACCAGCGAGCCAGACAGCCGCTGGTATATTTCTGCGCGGCCGGCGGCGCGGAACAGGACTTCGAGGAGCGCCGGGGGGAGCGGAAAGACATTGGGCTGACGCCCGAGCCCACTGCGCAAGGCCGCAATCATTTCCGCGATTGTCAGCGCCTGCGGATCGGCGGCGACGAAGACTCGCCGCAGCGTTCCCGGCGCTGCCAGCACGGTCTCGATGGCCGCTGAAAGGTTCTCCAGTGCGAGCAGCGAACGGCGCGCCGTGAGGCTCGCAAGCGGCAATGGAAAGGGCGATCGCGCGAGCTCGACTAGTTGCGCCATGTTGCCTTTGACGCCAGACCCGTAAATCAGCACCGCCCGCAGCGACACCCAGTCGAGGTCAAGTTCCGCCAGGCCGCGCTCCGCTGCGAGCTTGGAACGTCCGTAGGCATCGGTCGGTCGCGGTTCAACCGCCTCGGTCAAGACCGAGTCGGCTGTCGGTCCGCACTGAGCGCGGATCGAGGAGAGAAAAACGAAGCGTTTGGCGCCAGCTCGTCGCGCAGCGCGGGCGAGACGGACGGTCGCCTCCGTGTTGATCAGCCGGTAGTCGTTTTCGGGAATGCCGGACATCGCGTG
>Ga0099791_10000844_pt1 | contig 11652 bp, 9 predicted proteins | sample Rivendell_Oct201_7_FD_77318 | JGI IMG/M metagenome (GOLD analysis project Ga0099791, IMG submission 77318) | Vadose zone soil and rhizosphere microbial communities from the Eel River Critical Zone Observatory, Northern California to study diel... | ecosystem: Environmental > Terrestrial > Soil >... | reverse complement strand
TGACGGATGCGAACAGGCGATTGAGCAGACTCGGCCGCATGACTTCGATCGTGCGCCTCGGAGTGAGTGATGTCATCGCCCGGGAGGGCTCTTGACCGCCGCCGCAATCGCCGGCTCATGTGGCGGCGCGAGGCGCATAACACCCCGGAGACGCCATGAGCTACACCTATACCGCAGCGGCGACGCTGCTGGCGCTGCTGCTTTATATGGGCTTGTCGTTCGTGGCCGGCCAGGCGCGGGGGAGGTACCGCATCAAGGCGCCGGCCGTCACCGGCCACGAGAATTTCGAGCGCGCCTACCGGGTGCAGATGAACACCGTGGAACAAATGGCGTTCTTCCTGCCGGCGCTGTGGCTCTGCGCGGTGCTGCTGTCCGACAAAGGTGCCGCAGTCGGCGGATTGATCTGGGTCATCGGCCGCGCCCTCTATGCGGTCTCCTATCTGGACGCGCCGGAGAAGCGCGGGCCTGGCATGGCGATATCGATGCTGGCCCAGACCGGGCTGTTTCTCGGCGCCGTGTACGGGCTGGTGCAAGCGGCGATCGGGTAGGGCTAGGTGACGAGCAGCGGAATTTTCGCGAACTTGCGCACATCGACGAGGCCGAGGTCGGAGATGCGCAGCTCGGGGATGACAACGAGCGCCAGCAGCGAATGCTGCATATAGGCGTTGTTGAGGCGGCAGCCGCACTGCGCCATGGCGGCGATCATGCGCTCCGCCTTGGCGGCGACGATCTCGGCGCGCGCGTCGGACATCAGGCCGGCGATCGGCAGCTCCACAAGGGCAAGCTCGCGCCCCTCGCAAAACACCACGATGCCGCCGCCGACGGCGCCGAGGCGGTTGACGGCGAGCGCCATGTCGGGCTTCGAAGTGCCGACCACAATGATGTGGTGGCTGTCGTGAGCGACCGTGCTGGCGACGCCGCATGGCCGCCCATAGCCGAAGCCCGACACGAAACCGTTCGCCACCGCGCCGGTGCCGCGGTGGCGCTCGACCACGGCGATGTGGCAGACGTCATTGGCAATATCGATGTCGACGAGCCCGCTGCGGCAGGGCAGGCGGCGGACCAGCGCGCGGGTGGGCGCCTGGTTTTCGATCACCCCGATGACGTTGGCATGGACATGCGACGCCCCGGCCGGGGCGGCCACGTCGAAATCCTGAGATCTGACAGCGCGGCCGAGCCGCACGGTATTGCGGGTCGAGGCCGGGTAGGCATAAGGCGCGATGTCCGCGGTGAGCTTGCCGTCCCGCGCCAGCACGCGGCCGCGGGCAATGACCAGTTCGATCGGCAGGCTGACGAGATCAGACGAGACGACGACGTCGGCGCGGCGACCGGGCGCGATCGCGCCGAGCTCGCGTTCGAGACCGAAATGCTGGGCGGTGTTGAGCGTCGCCATCTGGATCGCGACGATCGGCCTCACGCCCTGCGCAATGGCATGGCGGACCACGCGGTTCATGTGGCCGTCGTTGACGAGCGTGCCGGAATGGCTGTCGTCGGTGCAGAGAATGAAATTGCGCGGATCAAGACCCTGCTCGGTCACCGCCTTGATCTGCGCGGCCACATCATACCAGGCGGAGCCCAGCCGCAGCATCGCCCGCATGCCCTGGCGCACCCGGGCGACGGCATCGGCCGCCGTCGTGCCTTCATGGTCGTCCGCGGCGCCGCCTGCCGCATAGGCCAGGAACGGCACGCCGAGATCCGGTGAGGCATAGTGCCCGCCGACCGTCTTGCCGGCGCGCCGGGTCTCGGCGATCTCGCCCAGCATGGCGCGGTCGCCGGCGGCGACGCCCGGGAAATTCATCACCTCGCCGAGGCCGATGATGTTCGGCCAGGTCATCGCCTCGCGCACGTCGTCGGGCCCGAGGCCGGCGCCGGAATTTTCCAGCCCCGGGGCGCTCGGCACGCAGCTTGGCATCTGCACGAACATGTTGATGGGCAGCTGCGCGGCTTCGTCGTGCATCAGCCGGACGCCGGCAAGGCCGAGCACGTTGCCGATCTCATGGGGATCGACAAACATGCTGGTGGTGCCGTGGGGGATCACGGCGCGGGCGAACTCGGTCGCCGTCACCATTCCGCTCTCCACATGCATGTGGCCGTCGCACAGGCCGGGCAGGAGGTAGCGGCCGGCGGCATCGATGACGGCGGTGTCCGGGCCGATCGTATGGCCGGCATTGCCGATCAGGGCGAACCGGCCGGCGGCGATCGCCACGTCGATATGGGGGATGATCTCGCCCGAATAGACGTTCACCCAGCGCCCGTCGCGGATGACGAGGTCGGCCGGCGCCCGGCCGGCGGCGACATCGACGAGGCGGGCAACGCAGTCATGCCAAGGTTGAAGGTTGTATGGGTTCGACATGGGTCCTCTCGCCCAGCACTCGACTGCTTTGGAGGAGGATCGTCAATAGGACGATGGTCGTGCGCGGCGCCTAGCGAGGCCTCACCCCAGACCGGCAAGGCATGTTGAGGTAAAACCTTTGTCCAGTCATTCCGGGGCTCTGGCCGCAGGCCGAGAGCCCGGAATCCATAGCCACAGGTCACCGAGTATGGATTCCGGGCTCGCCTCCGCTTCGCTGCGGCGCCCCGGAATGACTGCTTTAGAAATGACTGCTTTGGACGTTCCGATCACTGCGGAGCCCGCTTGCGCTCACGCGTTCTTCGCGCCGGATTATTGGCAGACGTCTGACGATTATATTGACAGACGTCTGACGATTGGTAAATTATCCGGCGTGTCGTGAAAAATCAGGAGACGGCCATGAATGCCCCCGCAGGCGAGCTCCAAAAAGTAAGATCATCGATGATGAATGCGGTCCACGACTTGCCGTTGCTTGTTGCCCGTGACGAAGGCTTCTTCAGGGACGAAGGCTTGGATGTGGAGATCCTCAAGACGCCGGGGTCCGGCCAGCACGCATCCGATCACCGGGCGCTGCGCGACGACATTTTCAAGCGCACGCTGGAAGCCTCCTACGAAGACGGCCAGTGCGATCAGTTCCGCATGTGCGAATGGGGCATCATGAAGCGTGCGGTGGAGTCCGTCGTCGATACCGGGCATCGCAAGGCCAAGATCGTGGCGCTCGGATCCGCCATGTCGAGCTTCGCAATCGTCACCGATCCGAAGCTTGGCATTTATGAGCCGGAGCAGCTGAAGAACACCGCGATCGCCGTCAGCCCCTTCAACGGCTCCCACTTCACGATGCTCAAAATGATGGAAGGCTTCGTGAAGCGCGACGAGATCAAATGGGAGTTCGCAGGCACCCATCGCGAACGGCTGGAGGCTTTGCGGGCCGGCAAGATCAAGGCCGTCAGCCTGCAAGAGCCCTGGATCAGCGTCGCCGAACGCCAAGGATGTCGCGTTCTGATCGAATCCCACTCGACCCGCAGCGAGGCGGCGGGCGACGAGCTGGACGGCGCAACGCTCGCCAAGATGTTCAGGGCCGAGGCGCGCGCCGCCGCCGCCATCGACGAGAACCGCGAAAAGTACGCCAACTATCTGCTAGAGGAAGCAGCCGGCCTGATCGAACTCAAAGACCTCAAGCTGTCTCGACTGCTGAACGCCCCGCCGGCGCCGTACACGCGCGAACGGTTCGACGACAACTATCAATGGACACTCGGTTGGGGTCTCGTTCCCCCCGGCGCCACCTACGAGAACACGGTCGACAACCGGGCTTGGCAGTAAACGCCAAGTTTCGTTGGCCGCAATCTTTCCGCGTGTCATGGCCGTGCTCGTCACGGCCGTAACAGGGGCAAAACTCGTGGCAGCCCATGCGTCATCGCCGGGCTTGTGCCGCCCCCACCCTACCCTCCCCCGCTCGCGGGGGAGGGTAGGGTGGGGGCAGGGCACAGTGCGCCGATTGTCGAGATGGCCGGGACAAGCCCGGCCATGACCAGTCAGGGATTGTTCTTGGTGTAACGCGTGTCGTGCTTCCGGCGACCCTCTTGATCCGCGCCACGCCAGGAGTATGACACGCGGAGATGGCAACCTCGCAAAACGATCCGCTGGAAGAGCTATATCGAAGCCCGGGCTTCATGATCCGGCGCGTGCACCAGATTGCCGTGTCGTTGTTCATCGAGGAGACCGGGAAACTGGGCGTGACCAACCGACAGTACGGCATCTTGTTCGTGCTCAAGCACCGGCCCGGCATCGACCAGATTTCCGTCGCCAATCTGTTGGGTCTCGACCGTTCGACGACCGGAATGGTGCTCAAGAAGCTGGAACAAGATGGCCTGGTGGTGCGGTCAGTCGGCGTTCACGATCGCCGCCGGCACAGCTTGCAACTGACAAGGTCCGGCGAGAAATTGCTTTCTGAGCTCGCCGAGCCTGCGCGCAAAGCCCACGCCCGCGTGCTTTCCGCTTTTACGCCGCGCGAACAGACGCTCTTTCTTGCGCTGCTCGACAAATTTACGCGCGCGTTCAATGATTCGACGCGTGTCCCGCTCGATCCGCACCGGGCTAGCGAAAAGGCTCTCCCCGGCATGCGTCGACCAAACGCGGTGCGCGCGCGGAAATTGCGCGAAGGTCGGGCCAGTCCGTAGGATAGGTTGAGCCCCCGGCTCCGGCCGGAGCCTGCCATCGGGCCGACCAGATAGCCGGGCCGATGATAAACTGAAGCGAAAACCTATCATTGGTCGGGCCTGCCGCACAGCCCATGATGCGTTTCGTTTGGCTTAACTCATCCTACGGCTCCGCGGCGACCTCACTTCAACGTGACCAGATACGCCACCAGATCGTCGCGATCCTTTTCGGCGATGCCCTGGAACACGCCCATGGCGGTGCCGGGGATCATGGTGGAGGGAAACATCATCCAGCCGCCGACGGCGTCCTCGGTCCATTCCCAGTTGGCGCGGGTCTTGAAGGCGTTGGTGTAAGCGAACCCCGGCACGGTGCCGGCCTTCTTGCCGACGATGCCGAACAGGTTGGGGCCGAACCGGTTGTCGCCGCCTTTCTCGTCGGTGTGGCAGATCACGCATTGCCGCACGAACGCGGCCTTGCCCTTGGCGGCATCGCCGTCCGCCTGGGCGGCGCCGGCAAGGCACGTGAGGGCCAACGCGCCCAGGGCGAACGTCCCCCGGGCGGCGCCCTTTTGCATTGCATTTCTCTTCAATCCGCCGCGCAGGCTTCCCCTCAACATGCTTCCTCCAGCCCGTTCTTTGTTCGTGATATTGCCGGCGCCCGACGGGCCGCAACAGGATTGTTGTTTGTAACGTTTTCGCTGCGGATTCCAAGTGCATCAAAGTGGCGCCGGACTATAATGCGCATGAAAGGCGCTGGCGTGGCCCCCTCCCTACCCTCCCCCGCTTGCGGGGGAGGGTAGGGAGGGGGAAACAACAGCGCTGCCGAATGAACAACGGCCGGGCGCAAGCCGGCTGCGGACGGACACGGAGGGAGGCGGTCGATGACGATTAAACAGGCATTGTTAGCCGGAACGGCGATTGGCTTTGCGATGCTCGTGGCCGGCGCGCCGACTGCGGCGCGGGCGCAGCAAGCCTCCCCGGTGGCGGCGCCGGCAATCGACGCCGACGATATCGGCGGCATCGTGACCAGCCGGATGGGACCGGAATCCGGCGTCTGGGTGGTGGCGGAAACGACCGACCTCGGCACGCGGTTCGCCAAGATGGCGGTGACCGACGATTTTGGACGCTACGTGGTGCCCGACCTGCCGAAGGGGACGTATCGGGTATGGGTGCGGGGTTACGGCCTCGTCGACTCGCCGAAGGTCGCGACCGAGCCCGGCAAGACCCTCAACCTTACCGCCGTCATCGCCCCGAACCTTGCGGCGGCGGCGCAATATTATCCGGCGATCTATTGGGCCGCGATGATCAGGGTGCCGGACAGGAGCAAGTTCCCCGGCACCGGCGCCGACGGTAACGGCATTCCGGTCAGCTTCAAGGCCCAGGACCTGTGGCTCAACACGGTCAAGACCAACGGTTGCGGCAATTGCCACCAGATCGGCAATTATGCCACCCGCACCATTCCGGAGGCGCTGGGCCACTTCGATTCCTCGCTTGCCGCATGGGCGCGCCGCCTGCAGTCCGGCCCGGCCGGCCGCAACATGATCAGCGCCATTGCCAGCCTGATGACGCCCGACGGCGGCCATCTCGCGGCGCTCGCCGACTGGACCGACCGCATCAAGGCCGGCGAGATTCCGAGCGCGACGCCGCCGCGTCCGGTCGGCGTCGAGCGCAACCTCGTCGTCACGGTGCGCGACTGGTCGGACCCCAAGCACTATCTCCACGACCTGACGCTGACCGACCGGCGCAAGCCGACCGTCAACGGCTACGGGCTGATCTATGGCGCGGCAGAACTCTCCACCGACAATCTGCCGGTGCTCGACCCGGTGAAGAACACCAAGACCACCATGAAGGTGCCGGTCGCCGATCCCAAATACGCGCCGAGCTCGGCGCTCGCCAATCCGGTGCTGGCGCCATCGGCCTATTTCGGCATGGAGCAGGTGTGGGATAGCCAGGTCAATGCGCATAACCCGATGATGGACCAGGACGGCCGGGTTTATTTCACGGCGCAGACTCGTTCGCCGAAAGATCCGCCGGATTACTGCAAGAAGGATTCGCCGATCCGCTCGGCGCAGCTCTATCCGCTCGCCGGACCGCAAAGCGGGTTCGTACAGAATGCGCGCCAGGTCACGGTTTGGGATCCCAACACCAAGAAATTCTCCCACATCGACACCTGCTTCGGCACTCATCACCTGAATTTCGCCGAGGATGCCAACAACACGCTGTGGCTCAGCAACAACACCCAGGGTGAACGCGCCGTCGTGGGCTGGATCAACACCAAGCTTTACTGGGAGACCGGCGACCCTGTGAAGTCCCAGGGCTGGACCGCATTGATCGTGGACACCAACCGCAACGGCAAGCGGGACGAGGGCTACAACGAACCCGGCAAACCGGCCGATTACAGCAAGGACACGCGCATTCCGTTCGCCATGTACGGGATCGGCTACTCGCCGCTCGACGGCTCGATCTGGGGATCGAACCTCACCCACCCGGGCTACATCGTGCGTCTCGCCCCGGGCTCCAATCCGCCGGAAACCGCACTCGCGGAAATCTACAAGATTCCGCTGCCCGGCTTCGGCATTCGCGGCAGTGATGTCGACCGCAACGGCGTGGTGTGGATGCCGCTCGACTCAGGGCACATCGCGAGCTTCGACCGGCGCAAATGCAAGAGCCCGCTCAACGGGCCGGGCGCGGAGCTTGGCGGGAAATGTCCTGAGGGCTTCGCGTTCTATCCGATCCCGGGCCCGGGCTTCCAGGGTGATCCGGGTGCGGAAGAGAATCCGTATTACACCTGGGTCGACCAGCACAACATCTTAGGGCTAGGCGCCGACGTTCCGCTTGCGACCGGCAACCAGTCGGATTCGCTCCATGCATTGGTGGGCGGCCAGGTGATCGAGCTGCGGGTGCCTTATCCGATGGGCTTTTTCGCCAAAGGCCTCGACGGCCGCATCGACGACCCCAGCGCCGGTTGGAAGGGCCGGGGCCTGTGGGTGACATCCGGTAACCGCACTCCGATGCATATCGAAGGCATCGACGCCTTGGCCCCGGGTGCCCCGGGCAGGACCCCGGAGACCTTGTCGAGCCCGCTGGTGGTGCACTTCCAGCTGCGGCCTGATCCGTTGGCGCATTGACCCGAGGTAATCCCTCCCCCGTTCTTCACGGGGGAGGGCAGGGTGGGGGCGCTTCCGCGAGTCGATATCGTCCGATTTCGGCAGGCTGATTACTGAAGAAACCGAGAGGTGGGCAAAGGTGGTGAGGTTCTCGGGAGCAAAACCGGTTAGGCAATGGGGTCGTGTCTCGGTTTGATGTTTTGATCGGGTCGGCCGCCGCGGCGCCATGTCGGCGCACGAAACAGGGCGCTGCCCCCAATTCGGTCATTTGTTCTTTGCCAATGGCATTGCAACCTTGCGCGCACTCTCGATAAAGAGTTGTGCCACCGGGCTGAGCATTCGATTCTTTAGTGTGACGATCCCGACTGGCCTGGGCTGATAAGGCAAATCGACAGGCAAAATCTTGAGCCCGAGGCGTTTCGCGCTGAAATGCAGCAATGCGGCCGGAAGAATTGTAAGAAAACGTCCCGTTGAAAGCAGTAGGTTCATCATGTGAAGGGATTGCGTCGTCACGCCGGATCGCGGGACGACCAATCCGCATGCTCGAAAGGCCTCTTCAATAAGGGACCCAGGGTAGCTTTCCGGCGTCGACAGGGCCCACGGCTCGTCGATCAGTTCGGAAAGTTCGATCTTGCGACGGCGGGTCCAGCGATTTTGTACTCCTGCCACAACAAATGCCTTTTCGTGAAACAGAATTTCCGTTTCCATGTCTTCCGCAGGGATCGCGTCCGGCAGCCGCCCGATCATCAGGTCGATGTCGTGCGCGCGCAGATTGCGGCTTTGCAAGTCAGGAACTTCGCCGATCGCCACCCGAAATACGATCTTTGGATATTGCCGTGACAGGCGATCGACGATGGCGCCGGTCAGCCCTGCTGCCATGGGCTCGGTGGTTCCGATTCGCAACTCTCCCGCCGTCGGGTCCTCCAGGAACGCAAGCTCATTCAAGCTTGTTCGTAGATCATTGAAGATGGCAATACTGCGTTTGAGCAAGGCGCGACCGTAAAGCGTCAGCTCGACGCCTTGCGGGCGACGATCGAGAAGACGAACGCCGAGTATATTTTCCAAGTCGACGATCGCCTTCGACACGGCCGGCTGCGAGATGGCGAGATGTTCGGCAGCCTTCGCCATGTTGCCCCACTGCGCGACAGCGGTGAGGGCGTTCAGGTGTCGTAATTTGAGGCGGCGACTGATGTGGGCTGGCGGACGCATCTTTACCTTGTATTCGAAACGGTTATTGAGACATAGCAAAATAGAACTTCACGTTTATCCTGAAGCAGAACAATCTCGCAATCACGAATTGGTAAGCCGGGGTTCCATCCGATGATCTTCATCTGGAAGGATTTCATGGGCCGCGAGTTGTGCTGCCCACGCCGGATATGCCGGCGATGGGCTTGCATATCGTTCGAACCGGGGGATGCAACATGAACCGATTCAAAAAATTGGCTTCGTACGCCGCAATCGCTGTGCTTGCGTTGTCGGGCCAGGAGGCACTGTCGCAAGGGGTGACCGGTAAGACCGTGCGGATTGTCGTGCCTTTCCCAGCGGGTGGCCCTGCCGATGTACTTGCGAGGCTGCTGGCTGAGCAGATCGGCCGGGCGCAAGGGCGAACGACGATGGTGATCGAGGACCGCCCGGGAGCGAGCTCAGCGATCGGAACCGAGGCCGTATCGCGCGCCATGCCGGACGGGAACACGCTCCTTTTCGTGGGTAATAATTTTGTCATCAATGCCAGCGTGCGACCTTCGCTATCCTACCATCCGCTGACCAGCTTCGAGCCGATTTGCCTGCTGGCGAACCTGCCCCTGTTACTTGTCGTCAACAGTTCTTCCGAGTTTCATTCGCTGGCTGAATTTCTGGCGGCTGCAAGAGCGCGTCCAGGAGAGTTGATCTTGGCGTCGTTCGGTCCGGGAACACCTCCTCACATTGCTGCAGAGTCCCTGAGGCGCGCAGCCGGAGTCGACTGGAGCTACGTGCCCTATCCGGCCGGCGATGCACCTGCGGTTACAGCGCTTTTGGGCGAGCACGTCACCGCGGTCCTGGCAACCTACTCCGGCGTCATAGAGCAGGTGGCTTCGGGCAAGCTGCGACCGCTCGCCGTGGCGGAGCGGGTACGGATCGCTCCGTTGCCGGATGTGCCTACGATCGCGGAGTCCGGGTATGCAGGGTTTGCGGAGTCCCGGCACAAGGATTTTGAAGCTTCGGGTTGGCTCGGCGTAGTAGCGCCGGCAAAGACCCCAAAGGAGACGATTGCGCATTTGAGCGCGTTGTTCGCATCAGCGCTTCAGGCACCGGAAGTGAAGTACAAGCTCCTCCCACAGGGACTCTATCCGGTCGGAACCTGCGGAGCGGATTTTGCCGCTTATATTCGCACGCAACATGACGAATATGCCCGCATCATCCGCGAAGCGAACATCAAGGCGGAGTGAGGCCGATCCGCTCTCAGGTCGATGTTCCATAGTTCCCGTCGGCGAATCCGGCCAACCCCGTGACCGCTGCGGGTCACAAAATGAAAGCATTGGAGAAGCGCCATGTTCAAGTTCATGACGATCTGCTCGGGGACTCTGGTCGCGGCTACGTGTGCCGGGTTGGCAGAGAGCCCGGTCGAACGCGGCAAATATCTCGTCGATGCTGTTATGGCATGCGACGGCTGCCATACGCCGCTGCTCGGCGGCAATCTCAACATGGAACGGCGGTTCTCGGGCGGTTCGTTTGTTTGGGACACACCTGCCTACACGGTGCGCGGCGCCAACATCACGCCTGATGGGGAAACCGGTATTGGCGCGTGGAGCGCGGACGACCTCAAGCGTCTTCTGCGGGAAGGCGTGCGGCCGAGCGGTGTCAAGGTCGCGCCGCAAATGCCTTTTGTTTTCTATCAGATCCTCACACCAGGCGACCTCGACGCGGTAGTCGCCTATGTGCGTTCGGCCGCGCCGGTGCGCAATCAGGTGCCCGTGGCGGTCTACAAGGCAGAGATGCAATATCACCCAATCCCCAATGCGGAGACGCCGTTCACCGACGAGATGATGAGCGATCCAGTCAAACGCGGGTTCTATCTCTCGACCATCGCGCACTGCATGGAGTGCCACTCCCGGCGCCCGGATGGGGTTCAGGACTACAAGAATTGGTATGGCAAGGGTGGGGCGGAATTCACCGGACCGTTCGGCAAAGTCTACGCGTCCAATATCTCGTCGCATCCGGCCAAAGGCATAGGCGCAGTTACCGACGAGCAGATAAAGCGTGTGCTCACGCAAGGCATCGGCCGTGACGGTCGCGTGCTCAAGGGGCCTATGGCGCGTCAAACCTGGTTCGCCAAGATGACCGACGCCGATATCAACGCGATCGTCGCCTGGGTTCGAACCATTCCGCCGATTGAATGATTCGGCGGAAAAATTCTGGAAACAGGGGACAGACCACGTATTGTCTGTTCTGATGCGATGAACGAAGTAACCATGGTGTGTCCCCGATTTTCGTGTTTAGGCGGCAGCGAAGATTCAAATTGAGACACGACCGGCAATCGACGCCCCAGCAATTGCCTCCCCGTGACGCCCCCGCGTCAATCGCGTTATAATCGCGCGAGCGAGGAGACACCCATGCGGTTCGTCCCGATCGGGCACGCGTTCGTCGCCGAGGTCACCGGCATCGATCTGCGCGCACCGCTCGATGCCGGAGCGGTGGCGGACATCCATGCCGCCATGGACCGCTACGCCGCGCTGGTGTTCCACGATCAGCCGCTGACCGACGAGGAGCAGATCGCGTTCACCAAATCCCTCGGCAAGATCGAGCTCAACACGGCCAACAACGTGACGCGGCTCGATCAGCGCCGGCTCGGCATCGAGATGAGCGACATTTCCAATCTCGATCAGCAGGGCAACCTGCTGGCGCGCGACGATCGCCGGCGCGCGTTCAATCTCGGCAACCAGCTGTGGCATTCGGATTCCTCGTTCAAGGCGGTATCGGCGAAATACTCGCTGCTATCCGCCCGCGTCGTCCCGTCCGCCGGCGGCAATACCGAGTTCGCGGACATGCGCGCCGCCTACGA
>Ga0099791_10000843_pt1 | contig 11653 bp, 13 predicted proteins | sample Rivendell_Oct201_7_FD_77318 | JGI IMG/M metagenome (GOLD analysis project Ga0099791, IMG submission 77318) | Vadose zone soil and rhizosphere microbial communities from the Eel River Critical Zone Observatory, Northern California to study diel... | ecosystem: Environmental > Terrestrial > Soil... | reverse complement strand
TGATCGTAACAGGGCGTGCCCACGCGGCCAAGCGCCCCTGGCTCGATCCGGCCTCCCGCGCCCGAGGCGTTTTCTGCGCGGCCATTCCGGGTTCAGAAGAGTCGCGCTTCTGCCGAAGAAAAATCAGGACGGGCCGGCAGGGATGCGCATGGGGCGCCTCCCGAGATCGGCAGGCGAGATGCCTCTCCGGCAGGATGCCGGAGACCGAAAGAGGGCACGATGCTCCTCCTGACCCGAAAACTCGGCGAAAACATTCGAATCGGTGACGACGTGAAGATCACGATCGTCGAGGTGAAGGGGAATCACGTGAAGCTGGGGATCGACGCGCCGCCGAGTGTCAAGGTTCACCGCGAGGAGATCTACGAGCGGATCCAGCTCGAAAAGCGCGCGCAGGCCCTGAAGGATGCAACCGACAGCACGGAGAACGGCGGGAAGTGAGCCAGGCGTACGAAGAGAGCCCCGCCGAGCTGGACCGGTGGCTTCGCCGGTGCGACGAGGTTCTGGCCCTTCTGGATTGCGCGCTCCGCGGCTGCCGCGCGGGAAAGCTCCCGGTCGTGGAAGAGGCGCTCCGCGAATCGATGCAGTGCCTGGAGCTCGCCAGCGAGGACGTCGCGGGCCGCGTGGTCGGAATTCTGGAATTCTGCATGACCGAATCGGCGGAGGGCCGTTTCGACGAGGCTGCCGAGATGCTGGTCGACTTGAAAGAGAGCTGGACGGAAGCGATCGCGTCGATTCGGAGGGACCGCAGCCGTGCCGCAAACCTCAATTGAAGCCCCTGCCGAAGGCATGTCGAGGATGGCCGAGGTTCGCCGCCGCATTCGCGACCACTACTACGACCGACCCGAGGTCCGCCGCGTCCTGACCCGGCTTCTCCTGCGCCGCATGGCGAGGGAGAGCACGGAAAAGGGCCGCCGCCGTACCTGAATCCGCTTGACCGAGCCGAAAGGCGACTGGTAAGAAGATTACCGGCGCCACTTCGTTCCCTCCTCCCCCGGATGTGGGAGTCAAGCGCGGAACCGATATCCGTGCAGCAGATTGGCCAGGCCAGGTCGTGAGGACGCGGAGCGTCCTCCACGCGGGCGGCGAGCCTTCGCCCCCGGGCCAACACGGGATCGACGCGGCGTGGAGTTTCCTGCGCCATGCGCCCTTCGGCGTGATCGCGATCGGAAGAGACGCCACCATCCTCGCGATCAATCCCGCGGCCTCGAACCTCCTCGGATATTCCGCCGACGAGGTCGAGGGGGAAGACGTCGCCCGCATTCTCCGGGCACCTCGCGGCGAGTCCCACGTGCCGCCCGGAGCCTGCGCCGCACCCGAGGAGCCGCGCGAGGTGGAAGTGGTCACGCGCGCGGGGGACGTGCTCCCGGTCGGGCTGAGGCTCCTCCCTCTCGAGTCGCTCGACGGCTCCCTCCAGGGAACGCTCGCGCTCTTCCAGGATCTCCGCGAGCAGAAGGCGCTCGAGGAGCAGTGGCGCCGGCGCGACCGGCTGGCCTCCCTGGGCGCGCTCGCGGCGGGCGTGGCCCACGAGATCCGAAATCCCTTGGCTGGGATCGGCACCTCCGCCCAGGTCATGAAGCGCAGGCTGGAGGTGGGGGATCCGCGCGCGCAGTTCATCGACCTCATCCTCGAGGAGGTCTCGCGCCTGGACCGGATCGTGACGGGCATGCTCCAGTTCGCGCGGCCCGCGACGCCCAAGCTCCAGCGCCAGACGATCCTTCCCGCGCTGGAGAAGGCGCTCACGCTGGTCCACGAGGTGGCGGTGCGCCAGAACGTGCTCATCCGCGTCGAGCGCGCCGACAGCGTGCCGGACGTGTTCGTGGACCTGGACCAGCTCATCCAGGTGTTCCTGAACGTGCTCATGAACGCCCTCCAGGCCCTGGACCGCGGAGGAGAGCTTCTGGTCCGCGTGGGGCCCGTGCGGAAGCGGCTCCACGAGCGCTCGCGCCTGGGACGGCGCGCCGGCGATCGTCTGCGCCACGGCCAGGAGCCCCCACTCCTCGATCTGGTCGAGGTTCGCATCCAGGACAACGGTCCCGGCATTCCCGCCGCGGTCTTGGCGAAGGTCTTCGATCCGTTCTACACGACGAGAACCCAGGGCACCGGACTCGGTCTCAGCATCTGCCAGACCATCATTCGCGAGCACGGAGGCTCCATCTCGATCGAAAGCGTGGTCGGGCAAGGAACGAGCGTGCTGATCGACCTACCCGTGGAGAAACGACATGGAGACAGGCGCGGTAGTCCTCGCTAAGCAGGCCTTCGGCATTCTGGTGGTGGACGACGAGAAGACCCTCCGGTACGCGCTGCAAGAGGGGCTCTCGGAGGAAGGGTATCGGGTGGAGACGGCCGGAGACGTGGCGGGGGCCTGGGACCTTCTGGCCCGCGAGGAGTACCACCTGGCTCTCCTGGATCAGAAGCTCCCGGATGGGAACGGGCTGGATCTCCTGAAAGAGATCCGCTCGCGTCATCCGGAGATGCAGGTCGTCATGATGACCGCGTTCGGAAAATTCGAGAACGCCGTCGAGGCGACGAAAGCCGGCTGCTTCGACTACATCGGAAAGCCGTTCGAGCTGGATCACATGAAGCTCGTGATCAAGAACGCGCTCTCCCAGACACGGCTGTCCGAGGAGGTGACGCGTCTCCGCGCGGTCGAGCGGCGGCGGGCCGGATCCACCCTGATCGTGGGCGGAAGCTCGAAGCTGGCGAAGGTGTTCGAGACCATCCGGAAGGTGGCGACGACCGGGACCTCCACCGTGCTCTTGCAAGGAGAAACCGGCGTCGGGAAGGAGCTCCTCGCACGCGAGATCCACGAGCTGGGACCGTCGCATTCCGGGCCCTTCGTCGAGGTGAACTGCAGCGCCATTCCAGAAACCCTCCTCGAAAGCGAGCTCTTTGGCTTTGAGCGGGGCAGCCACACCGACGCGAAGCGGACCAAGAAGGGTCTCATGGAGGTCGCGAACGGCGGAACGCTCTTCCTGGACGAGATCGGGGAGATGAGCCTGGCGCTCCAGACGAAGGTGCTGCGCGCGCTCGATCAGAAGCGCTTCCGGCGTCTCGGCGGCACGAGCGACATCCTGGTCGAGACCCGCATCGTGGCCGCGACGAATCGCGATCTGAAGGCGCTCGTCCAGCAGGGAAAATTCCGCGAGGACCTCTTCTTCCGCCTCGACGTGATCCGGATCATGGTGCCGCCGCTTCGCGAGCGTCCCGAGGACATCCCGCCGCTGATCGACCATTTCGTCGGCCTCTGGAACCGGGACCTGGGAAGGGCCGTCAAGGGACCGAACGACCGCGCGCTGGAGCTCTTGCTGGCGTACCGCTGGCCGGGGAACGTGCGCGAGCTGAAGAACGTGATCGAGCGCGCCATCCTGCTCGAGAGCGAGGAATGGATCCTTCCCGAGCACCTGCCGGTGGAGATCGTGGGCGCTGTGGGCGGGGGGAGCGCCGTGCTGGAGACGCGGCTCAAGGGGGAGAGCTCGATCATCACGCTCGCGCAGGCGGAGCGGATCGCGATCGAGATGGCGCTGGGGAAGGCGGGAGGCAACAAGACCAAGGCGGCCGAGTGGCTGGGTATCTCGAGGCAGACGCTGCGCACGAAGCTCAAGGAGTACCGGATCGAATCGGCGGGCGGACATGACGGCTGAGTTCGCCCTTCCGGCGTCCGCGCGAACCGGATCCTGAGCCTCTTCACCGCCACGCCCGCCGCGAAGGCGGAGGCGCGAGCCGGAACGCTCGAGACGCCGCACGGAGCGGTGCCCACGCCCGCGTTCATGCCGGTCGGAACGCAGGGCACCGTGAAAGGCCTCACTTCCTTGGACCTCGTCGCCTCCGGCACGCGCATCCTCCTCGCGAACACCTATCACCTGATGCTTCGCCCCGGCTCGGGCCTCGTGCGGGAGATGGGAGGGCTGCACCGCTTCATGGGATGGAGCGGCCCCATCCTGACCGACAGCGGCGGCTACCAGGTGCTGAGCCTGAAAGAGCGGGTGAAGATCACGGAGCTGGGCGTGGAGTTCCGGTCGCACCTCGACGGCGCCCTCGAGATGCTCACGCCGGAGCGGTCGATGGAGGTGCAGGCGGACCTGGGCTCCGACATCGCGGTGACCCTCGACCACGCCGTGACCCTGCCGCTGGATCTTCCGGCACAGCGCGAGGCCGGAGAGCGGACGCTCCGGTGGACCGAGCGCTCGCTCCGCCACGCACGCACGCTCGAGACTCCGGGACGTCTGAAGCAGCTCCTCTTCGCCATCGTGCAGGGCGGCGGTGATCCCGGCCTCCGCCGGGAGATGGCGGAGCGGACGCGGGCCTTTCCCTGCGACGGGTTCGCCATCGGCGGGCTCTCCGTAGGAGAGACGAAAGCGGAGACCTGGGCCCTGGCGCGCGCCACGGCGGAAGCCCTTCCTGCCGACCTGCCGCGCTATCTCATGGGGATGGGAACGCCGCTCGATCTCCTGGATGGAATCGCCTGCGGCATCGATCTCTTCGACTGCGTGCTCCCGACGCGGAACGCCCGGAACGGAATGGCGTTCACGAGCGAGGGGCCGATCAACATCCGGAACGCCGAGCACGCGCGATCCCAGCGCCCGCTCGATCCCTCGTGCGAATGCGAGGCGTGCGCCACCTTCACGCGCGCGTACCTCCGGCACCTGCACCTCGCGCAGGAGATCCTCGCGCACCGAATGCTGACCTTGCACAACGTGACGTTTTACCAGACACTGATGGCAGCTGCCCGCCGCGCAATCGAGCGCGGCGACCTGCACGCGTACGCGCGGGAGTTTTCGGAGCGTTACCGCGAGCGGGGTGGAACCTCCCCCGCACCCGCCTGACCCGAGGAGCCTTCATGCTCGAAGTAGCATTCGCACAGACGACGCAAGCCGCCGCCGACGCGCCCTCCGCGCTGGACCAGATCATGCACATGGTCCTGCTCCTCAGCGTCACGATCGGAATCGTCTACTTCATGATCATCCGCCCGCAGCAGCGGAAGCAGAAGGAGACGGAAGCGATGCGGTCCTCGATCCGCAAGGGGGACCGCGTGCTCACCACGGGCGGCCTCTACGGCACGGTGGTGGGAGAGCGGGACGGCATCGTGGTCTTGAAAGTATCGGAGGACGTGAAGCTGGAGTTCGCGCGGGAGGCGATCGTCCAGGTGAAGGAGCGCAGTGGATAAGAATCCGCTCCAGCTCCGCTACTACGGCGATCCCATCCTGCGCCGGAAGGCGGAGCCCGTCGAATCGGTGGATCCGGAGACGCGGGGTCTCATCGAGGCCATGTTCGACTGCATGTACCGCGAGCGCGGCATCGGCCTCGCCGCGCCACAAGTAGGAATCGCGCGGCGCATCTTCGTCCTGGACGTGGAAGGCGAGGGAGGGGAGCGCACGAAGATTGCCCTGGTGAACCCCGAGATGAAGGAGAAGCGGGGCAGCGTGACGGGTGAGGAAGGTTGTCTCAGCATCCCGGGCATCCATGAGGACGTGAGGCGGCATGCCGAGGTCGTCTTCGAAGGATGGAACGAGCGGGGAGAGCGCATCCGCGTTCCCGCCGACGGACTTCTCGCGCGGGCGCTCCAGCACGAGCTGGACCACCTGGACGGGATCCTCTTCATCGACCGGCTGAGCGCGATCCGGAGAAAGCTCCTCGAGCCCAAGCTCGCGCGCATGCAGGCGCGCGACGACCGGACGCCGGAGTCCAGCCCCTCCACATCCCCGTCGTTCTAGGAGGCGCCGTGCGCCTCGTCTTCTACGGCACGCCCGCGCTGGCGGTGCCGGCGCTCGCCCGCCTCGCCGAGGAAGGAACCCCTCCGGTCCTGGTGGTGACGCGGCGGGACCGGCCGCAGGGGCGCGGACTCGCCACGGCGCCCTCTCCGGTGCGCGCCGCCGCCGAGGCACGCGGCATACCGGTCGCCACCCCCGCGCGCGCGAGCGCGCCCGCGGAGGTGAAGAGGATCGCGTCCCTGGAACCGGATCTCCTGGTGCTCATCGCGTACGGGCAGATCCTGAGCCCGGAGCTCCTCGAGGTCCCTCGCCTCGGAGCCCTCAACGTCCACTTCTCGCTCCTGCCCCGGCACCGGGGCGCGTCTCCGATCCAGGCGGCGATTCTCGCCGGTGATTCCGAGACGGGCGTCACGACGATGTGGATGACGGCGGGGCTGGACGAGGGGCCGACCTTCGCCTCGATTCGCACGCCCATCGGACCCGAGGAGAACGCGGGCCAGCTCACGGAGCGACTGGCGGAGCTTGGGGCGCGGTGCCTCTCGGAGACGCTCGCGCGCATCGGGCGCGGCGAGATGGTGCGGGAGGCTCAGGACTCGGAGCGCGCCACCTACGCGCCCAAGCTCGGACGCGAGGACACGAGGCTCACGCTCAGCGAGAGCCCGCTCGACTTCACGCGCCGGGTCCTGGCGTTCGCTCCCAGGCCAGGCGCGTATCTCGATGTCGAGGGGGAGCCCTTGCTGGTAGTCGCAGCCTCCCCGGTCGATCGCCCCGCCTCGAACACCCTGCCGGGAACGGCGGGGCGTGTGCTCTCGCTGCATCGAGAGCGGGGCATCGAGCTGGGACTCCGCCAGGGATCGGTCTGGCTCAAGCGTGTGCGCCCGAGCGGGCGGAAGGAGATGACGGCGTTCGACTACGCGAACGGCGCGCGGCTCGAGGAAGGAACGCGCCTTCCCATCGAGGAGTATCCGGAGTGACCACGAAGAAGCGAAGCCGCCAGAAGCCCTGGGCGCGCAGGACGCCTTTGCCCGCCCGGGAGCTCGCGCTCCAGATCCTGGTCGCCACCGAGAGCCGGAGCGCGTATTCGGACCGGCTCCTCGAGACCAGGCTCCGGGAAGCGGACCTCAGGCCCGAGGACGCGCACCTCGTGACCGCGCTGGTGCAGGGCGCGCTCCGGCACCGGGGCACCCTGGACCATCACCTCGCGTACTTCGCGAGAGAGAACTGGAACGGGCTTCCGGCCTGGATGAGGGGTGTGCTCCGGATCGGCGCGCTCCAGATTCTCTTCATGGATCGAATCCCAGCGCGGGCGGCCGTGGACGAGAGCGTGAAGCTGGCGAAGAAGTACGGGCATCCCGGCACGGCCGGTCTGGTGAACGCCCTGCTCAGGAAGCTGGCTCGCGGGGAGCGCGCGCCCTACCCGGATCCCAAGACTCATCCCGGCGAGCATCTCGCGGCGATCCACTCCCATCCGCTCTGGCTGGTGGAGCGATGGGTGGCGCGCCTGGGACGCGAGGAGGCCGAGCGGCTTCTGGAGAAGGACAACGAGGAGCCTTCCGTCTCGGTCCGCCCCAATCTCGCGCTCGCAAAGAAGGAGGAGATCCTCGCGCGGCTCCAAGCCGAAGGGTTCCATCCGGAGCCCGGGCCGAATGGAGGACCGGTGTGGATCATGGGAGGCGGTTTCGTGCCCTCCCGCTCGAAAGCCTTCCGTGAGGGGCTGATCTCGCTTCAGGACGAGGCGGAAGCCACCGTGGTTCCGATCCTGGATCCCCGGCCGGGAGAGCGCGTGCTCGATCTCTGCGCGGCGCCGGGAAGCAAGTCGGCCCAGATCGCGGAAGCGGTCGGAGCGCAGGGACGGGTGGTCGCGCTGGAGCGTCACCCCAGCCGTGCCAAGGCGCTCCGGTCGAATCTCATGGAACGGATGCGCCTCACCAACGTGGAGATCGTGTGCGGAGACGGAACCGTGCCACCCTTCCGGGCCGTCTTCGATCGCGTGCTCGTCGACGCGCCGTGCTCCGGACTGGGCGTGCTGAGGCGCCGCGCGGACGCTCGCTGGAGGAAGGATGAAGCGTCCATCCTCGCCATGGCCGCGCAGCAGCCGCAGCTCCTCGAGGGTGCCGCCGCCCTGGTCCGGCCCGGCGGGGTCTTGGTGTATAGTGTGTGTTCCCTAGAGACAGAGGAGACCTCAGCCGTCGTGGAATCCTTTCTCAACGCCCATCCTGAATTCACGGCGGAGAAGGTCGATCGCTACCTTCCCCCCGCGTTCCGCTCCGGAGGCTTCTCCATGATCGCGTCGCCGCAGAGGAACGGGACCGATGGCGTGTTTGCGGCCCGCTTCCGGAAGCGGTGAGCGAGTCCCTGGAAGTCCGTGTGGAGGAGAATCACGAGCAGGCTCCCGCACCCGCACCCGCGCCCCCCGCGCCCACGCCGTCGGAGCGCCGCCGCGGCCCGCGCTTCTCCTTCTGGTCCGGGACACTCTTGTTGGCCGGAGTCGCGCTCCTGGGCGGCTTCCTCGTCATGAACCTGGTCCTCATGCCCAGCTTCACGAGGCAGGGCGCCGAGGTCCAGGTGCCCGAGGTGACCGGACAGAGCGAGGTCGAGGCGGAGCGGGCGCTGGCGATGGAAGGCCTCAAGCTCTCCAAGATCTCCGAGCAGTGGAGCCCCGATGTCCCGCGCGGCTTCGTGATCTCGCAAGATCCCAGCGCGGGAGGCACCGTCAAGCGGGGCCGGCGAATCTCGGTCATCGTGAGCCTCGGCGCGCAGGGTACGAGCGTCCCGCTCCTCGAAGGCGTGACCGGCCGCCAGGCGCAGCTCCTCCTCGAGGGCGCGGGGCTTCGCGCGGGCCGCATCGCGAAGGTCTTCACCGAGGAGACCAGCAAGGATCTGGTCGTCGCCTCCGATCCGCCGGGCGAGACGTTGGTGGAGCAGGGCACGGTGGTGAATCTTCTCGTGAGCCTGGGGCCGAGACCGCAGAGCTATCTCCTTCCCGATCTCGTCGGAAAGGACGTCCAGGACGTCGCGCGGGGACTTCGCGAGGAAGGCTTCCTGGTCGAGGTCCGCGTAGGGGGTCCGAAGCAGAGACCGGGGCTCGTGTCGGCGCAGGAGCCCTCTTCGGGGCACCGCGTCTCGCCGCGCGATTCGGTCGTGCTGTACGAGCGTCCGTGAGCCAGAGATCCAGCGTGGACGCTCCGGACCGGAGCTGGGCCCGGCCCCGGGTCCATCGCATCTGCCCCTCCATTCTCTCCGCCGACTTCTCGCGGCTGGAGGACGAGATCCAGAGGGTCGCGCGCGCGGGCGCCGATTTCCTGCACGTCGACGTGATGGACGGGCAGTTCGTCCCGAACCTGACCTTCGGCCCCATCCTGGTCAAAGCCATGCGGAAGCTCACGTCGCTTCCGCTGGACGTGCATCTCATGGTGGTGGACCCGCTGCGTTTCCTCGAAGAGTTCGCGAAGGCCGGCGCGGATCACTTGATCGTGCACCTCGAGGCGGTGAAGGACCCAAGCCGCTCGCTGGAGGAGATCCGCGCGAGAGGGCTCAAGGCCGGCCTCGCGATCAAGCCGGAGACGCCCCTTCCGCCCTACCTCGAGGCGCTCCCGCATTGCGACCTGGCGCTCGTCATGACGGTCGAGCCCGGGGCCGGCGGACAGCCCTTCCTGCCTCAATCGCCCAAGCGCATCGCGACCGTCCGGGAGGCGATCGACCGCCAGAGCCTCGATTGCCTCCTGGGCGTGGACGGAGGGATCGGTCCGGATACCGCGGCAACCGCCGCCCGCGCCGGGGCGGACACGTTCATCGCCGGGCACTCGATCTACGACACGCCCGATCCGGTTGCCTCGCTCCACGACCTCCGGCGGGCCGTGCTGCCGGCATGAACGCGCTCGTCGTCGGGGGCGCCGGGTACATCGGAAGCGTGGTCGTGGAGGAGCTGGTGCGGGCGCGCCATTCCGCGATCGTCCTGGACGACCTCTCCACCGGACACAAGGACGCGGTCCATCCCCTCGCCCTCCTCATCCAGGGAGGAATCCGCGACCCGGAGAAGCTCCGGGAAGCCTTCACGACGAAGGAGATCGACTGCGTGGTTCACCTGGCCGCGAGATCGCTCGTCGGGGAATCGGTGGAGAAGCCCGGCCTCTACGAGGAAGTGAACGTGAACCAGGGGGCCATCCTGCTCGACGCCATGCGCGAGCACGGCGTGAACGACATCGTCTTCTCCTCCTCCGCCGCCGTCTACGATCCCTCCTCGCCGATGCCCCTCACGGAATCCTCTCCGCTCCGGCCCACGAATCCCTATGGGGAGACCAAGCTCCGATTCGAGAGGATGCTGGAAGAGCGGGCCGCCCGGGGCGAGCTGCGTCACGTATCGCTCCGCTACTTCAACGTGGCGGGCGCGAGCATCGACCTCGGCGAAGACCACCGGAACGAGACGCATCTGGTCCCGCTCCTGATCGACGCGGCCCTGGGAGCACGGGGTCCGGTCCCGGTCTTCGGGCAGGACTACCCGACGGAGGACGGGACCGCGGTGCGCGACTACATTCACGTGGTGGATGTTGCCGACGCCCACCTCCGCGCGCTCCGCCACTTGCAGGAGAATCGCGAGAGCCGTGCGTTCAACCTGGGCGCCGGGCGGGGCGTCTCGGTGCGCCAGATGGTGGAGGCGGTCCGCTGCGTGACCGGGCGAGACGTTCCGACCCTGGACGCGCCGCGCCGGGCGGGGGATCCGCCCGTGCTGATTGCCTCCTCGGATGCGGCGCGCGGCGTGCTAGGCTGGGCCCCACAGTTCGAGGACGTGCGCGAAATTCTGGAAACGGCGTGGCACTGGCGCGTGCGGCATCCGAAAGGATACGAGGCATGAGCGAAGAGGGCGAAGGCACGAGAGACTCTTCTCAGGACGAGCTCGCGGAGGAGCGGCTGGTCTCGATCCACAACGTACAGGACGAAGCCACCGCGACCCTGCTCTGCGATTTCTTGAGAAGCCAGGGGATCGAGGCTACCGCGGTGCCGGTCCAGATGCCCTGGTTCAGCACGCTGCAGTCACTCCATCACGGGTACTGGGGGCGGATCGAGGTGCTGGAGAAGGACCAGGAGCGAGCCCGGGCGCTCATCGAGGATTACCTGGCTGCGAAGCCGGAGGGAACCCCGGGAGAGGATCCGTGACCGCTACTGGGAAAAGCGAGGTGAGTGCCGCGCCCGTAACGCCCCAGTTCACGCGCGGCTCGCTCACGAAGCGCGTCGAAAGCTTCCGCCAGAAGCGCGTGCTCGTGATCGGGGACGTCATCCTGGACCGGTATCTCTGGGGGAAGGCGACGCGCGTCTCCCCGGAGGCGCCGGTGCTGGTCGTGGACGTGGAGAAGGAAGAGCTTCGGCTGGGGGGCGCCGCCAACGTGGCCCAGAACGTGCGGGCCCTGGGCGCGACGCCGCTCCTGATCGGCGTCGTGGGCGCGGATGGAGCGGCGTCGGATCTTCGCCGCGAGCTCCACGCCCGCGAGGTCGATTCGGAGGGAGGGATCCTCTCCGACCCCGCGCGCCGGACCACGATGAAGACGCGCATCATCGCGCACCACCAGCAAGTCCTGCGCGCGGATGAGGAGTCCCGGGAGGCGCTCTCGTCCGTGGTGTCGGAAGATCTGTGGCGGCGCGTGGAGCGGTCCCTAGCCAACGTCTCCGCGGTCCTGATCTCCGATTACGGGAAGGGCGTGGTGTCTCCCGCGCTCCTCGACCGGCTGCTTCCGGAGCTTCGTAGACGTGGGATTCCGAGCGCGGTGGATCCCAAGGAAGAGCACTTCCAGAGATACCGGAACGTCTCGGTGATCACGCCCAACGTGGCGGAAGCATCGCAGGCCTGGGGACGCAGGATCCGGGGGCCCGAGGATCTGATCGAGGCGGGGTTTGGTCTCCGCGAGAAGCTCGAGGCGGAGTCGGTGCTGATCACGCGCGGGGAGGAAGGG
>Ga0099791_10000841_pt1 | contig 11663 bp, 13 predicted proteins | sample Rivendell_Oct201_7_FD_77318 | JGI IMG/M metagenome (GOLD analysis project Ga0099791, IMG submission 77318) | Vadose zone soil and rhizosphere microbial communities from the Eel River Critical Zone Observatory, Northern California to study diel... | ecosystem: Environmental > Terrestrial > Soil... | reverse complement strand
AGGAAGTTGATGTTGGCCGCCATCCTGGCGGCGACGATGGCGATCACGCTCGCGACCACGGCCGCCGCCGGTGTCGTGCCGTGCTGCTGATCTGAACCGGGATCAGCGGCGTTAATCCATTTGATGTCAACTTGCTTCGGGGTCATGTAAGCTGGCCCGCGCTGCCGGACCTTGACGCACGTCCAGCTCCCACCGCGAAGGCCTCGGGCCGGCGGGGCCGGCGCCACGGCATCGAGATCAAGCCCGGCTCGGTCAAGCAGGCACGCGCGGACGCCGGCCTGAGCCTTGGGCAGGTGGCGAACGGCGCCGTGAGCCGGACCGCCATCTACTTCGTGGAGACGGGCAAGGCCAAGCCGTCGATGGAAACCTTGAAATTGATTGCCGAGCGGACGGGACGCCCACTCGACTACTTCCTGGCCCGGCCCTCCACCATCGAACCGCGCTCTTCGCCACATACGTTGGAGGTCGAGCTGCTGCTCGCGACCAACGACCCTCAGGCGGCTTTGGATTCAGGCCGCGCATTGCTGGCCACCGTGCAGGATGCCGACACCACCGCCCGGGCCAAGTACCTGATGGCCTATGCCCTGCTGCGGCTGGCCCAGCCCGTCGAGTCGCGGCGCCTGGCCGCGGCCGCCCGAGATCATTTCGAGAGAAGCGGCGACAAGCTGATGATTGCCGAATGCCTCGGCCACGAGGCTTCGGCGGCGTACCTGCTCCAGGATCCGTCAGCCTTGGGTCTGGCCGAACGTGGGCTGGACCTGTGCCGCTCCCTCCGCCCGGTGCCGCGGATGAGCGAGGCCCGCCTGCTGTTCGTGCTCGGCTCGGTCCATGCCACCAACCAGGACTGGGAGGCCGCGATCGACTGCTACGAACGAGCCATCGCGGCAGGCGAAGTCGTTCAGGATCTAAGGCGCCTCTCGTTGATGTACAGCGGTTTGAGTCTGGCCTACAGCGAGGTCGGCCAGCTCAGCCAGTCTGCGTATTACGCACAGCGTGCGCTTGCAATTCACGAGACCCTCAACGACCGCCTGTCCTTGGCGCGTTCAGAGACCAACCTCGGCATCCTTCTCATCAAGCGTGGCGATCTTGCCGCCGCCGGCGACCACTTGAACCGGGGCCTGACACTGTTCGACGAGACCGCCGTCGTCCTCGGCAAGGCCGAGGTATTGCTTGGCCTGTGCGAGCTGGCCTTCGCGAGATCGCAGCGGGAGGAGGCCGAGAAGTTCGCGCTCGACGCCCGGGATCTCGCCCAGCGCCTGTCCGAGAAAGCGACGCTCGCCGAATCCCACATGTGGCTGGGACGTATCGCCGCCGAGGGGGGCGAGGACGATCGCGTCGACGCCGAGTTCCGGACCGCCATCGGAATCCTGGAAGCGTTGGGGGCGTCCGAGCGACTGAGCCGCTGCTACGTTCAGCATGCCGAGCTCCTCGAGAAGCGAGGCGACCTGGTCGCGGCCAACCAGCAGCTGAGGCTCGCTCTGGGCCGGCTGCCGGGCCGATTCGCACGGAAGGATCGCACCGCCAGCGCCTGAACCCGCGCCGGGCGGGGCTATTTCGAGAACAAGCGCTAAGAAAGCGTTAATTCAAACGGCTGCATCTACTATGTGGTCGGGTGGGTCACTTAACAAGGCGTGAGCGTGGGGAAGCCGGGACATGTCAGTCGTACTGGTAGTCGACGACGGATCCGCCGATCGCCAGTTGGCTCAGGCGTACCTGGCCGACCTGGATTGTGATGTCCGCCTCGCGCAGGACGGGGCCTCTGCCCTCCAGCAGATCAAGTCAGAGTCGCCTGACCTGGTACTCCTCGATGTCCAGATGCCCGGCCTGGACGGCTATGAGGTCTGTCGAAGGATAAAAGCCGGCCCGCGCGGCCGGCTCCTGCCGGTGGTCATGATCACCGCCTTGAACGGGACCGGCGATCGGGTCCGCGCGCTGGAGGCGGGCGCGGACGACTTCTTGGCCAAACCGGTCGAACGGGTCGAGCTGGTGGCTCGGGTCAGGTCGGCTCTGCGCTTGAAGGCTGTTTACAACACGCTCGACAGCGCGGAGCAGGTGATCTTCGCACTCGCAGCGGCCGTGGAGGCTAAGGATCCCCTCACCGAAAAGCACACACAGCGCGTGGCCGAGTCCGCCCGGCACCTGGGCGCACGGTTGGGCCTGCCGGAGGTGGCCCTGGATGCCCTGTATCGGGGCGGCATCATCCATGACATCGGCAAGATTGGTATCCCCGACGCGATCCTTCTCAAGCCCGGACCCCTCGACAACGAGGAAAGGGCGCGTATGCAGACGCATGTGCTCATCGGCGAGGACATAGTCAGGCCGCTTCGTTCGGCTTCCACGCTGCTGCCGATCATCCGACACCATCACGAGCGATTCGATGGGCGGGGCTACCCCGACGGACTTCGCGCTCGGGAAATCCCGCGCCTGGCCAGTATCGTCGCGGTCTGCGACGCGTTCGACGCACTCGTCAACGATCGCCCGTACCGGGCGCGGCTCCCGATCGATCACGCGCTGGCAGTTCTGACAAGCGGCGCCGGACACCAATGGGACCCTGAGGTCGTGGACCTTTTCGTGGGCGAGATGCCCGCGCTGCAGCGGCTCGGCGCCGCCTGAACTCAATCATCGAAAACCCCACGAACTCAGAGGCAGTGCCGTGAGTTCGCGGGGACCCCTAAAAAAGGCGCGCAGCTTCCCGTCCCGGTTGTAAGGTGCGTCCGCGATGATCGTCGCGGTCTACGCGGTGAAAGGGGGTTCCGGACGGACAACCATCGCGGTCAACCTCGCCGCCGCCCTCGGCCTCGAGCATCGCGGTGAATGCGTGCTGATCGACCTCAGCCTTCCGTACAACCACGCAGCCCTCGTCGCCAACCTGGTGCCGGACGGTTGCCTGGCCTTGATCGACCAGCCGGACCAGGACAAGTTCGAGGACGCTCTGCTGGGCATTGCGCTCCACCATCCCACCGGGATGGTGATCATCCCGAGCGCCCTGCGCGCCGAGCAGGCCGACATGGTGACTCCGCAGCTGGTCAGTCGCGCGCTCGACGTTCTCGAGCAGACCTTCAACTACACGGTGGTCGACCTCGGTGTGGCCATGACCGAGGTCACGCTCGGAGTCCTCGAGCGAGCCAATCGGATCCTCGTCATGGTGACCCCGGAGCTGACGAGTCTGAAGGACACGGCGGAACTGCTCCAGATCTTCGAAAAGGTGCTCAAGATTCCGTCTGTGCGCGTGAACCTCGCCCTCAATCATCCGCGACCGCAGACCATGGTTACCCGCGCTGATGCCGAACGCCAGGTGGAGCGGAAGATCCAGATCGAGATTGCCTACGACGGCGCCAGGTTCGATCGCGCCGCGGTCACAGGGCAGATGGTGGTCGAGACCGACCCCTCCTGCGCCGCGGCCAAGAGCGTGATCCAGCTCGCCGGCTCGATCACCAAAGAGCACGTGGGCGCCGCCAAGCGCCTGAAGCCTTAGGCCACCGCTCGGCTACGCGAACGACGGCGCAGGGCCACGTCCGCGTCCGCGACCGAGACGCGCGGGCGCCTGAAGTTGCGAAGTGCGAACCGGTCGCACGCGGTCTCGGCCGCCGATGGCTTGCCCAGCACCTCGTGCAGGTACCAGTGCATCCACTCGTGGCAGTACAGGAACCGAAGCACCTCTCGGCGAAGGCGGAAGGAGACGCTCTCGGACGCCCACGCGAAGCGCATGCCCTGTCCGCGTTTGCGATGTGCCGCGTAGATGATCGGCTCTTTGAAAGCACGAAACGGGATCGGGACCTGGAGCACTATCCGGCGGTCCTCGAACTCGCAGCGGGCCGCCAGGTGTGGTGACGACCGGTATCGAAGCGGCTTGATCACGACCTCGTAGTCGCCGGCAGGCGGCAGGCCGGCGAGGGCGCGGCGGGCCTGCGCATCGGTCAGACCTTCGAGGTCGCTCTGGATGTGCACAACCCCGAGCATAGCGGGGCAGACGGCGCGGGCCATTGGCGCCGCCCCTTCGATTAGTCTCCGGTGCACGGATGCCGCCCCAACACGGAGACACGTCATCCACGCTGGCATTCCTCGAGGGCGCGCGCTCCGGAATCCGCTACGCCGCGGATGAGCTGCAAAGCACCGATCCGGCCGACGGTCGCACCCTGCTGGCGCGCTACGACCTGGAGCTCGCCGGCGGCCGGCTGACACGAGAGGTCATCGCCGGGCGCCGCGGCGGCCTGTGGCGGTGGGAAGAGCTGCTGCCCGTGCGACGGCGATCCTTCATCACGTCCCTGGGTGAAGGCTCGACGCCGCTGCTGCCTCCCGCCCGGCTGGCCCGCAAGCTCGGCCTCTCCGGGCTGCACATCAAGGCGGAGGGCGTGAACCCGACGGGATCGTTCAAGGCCAGGGGCATGGCCGTGGCTGTGAGCCGGGCAGCCGAGCTTGGCGCGGCACACCTCGTAGCGCCGTCCGCCGGCAACGCCGCCGGCGCCCTGGCCGCGTACGCTGCCGCCGCCGGCGTGCGGGCCACGGTGGTGATGCCGGCCGATGCCCCGGCCGCCAACCAGCTGGAAGCGCTTGCGTGCGGTGCTCGCCTCATCCTCTTGGACGGCCTCATCTCCGACTGCGGCAAGCTGGCTCGGCTGCTGGGCGAAAAGACCGGCGCCTTCGACATGGCCACGCTGCGCGAGCCATATCGAGTGGAAGGTAAGAAGACGCTTGGCTTCGAGCTCGCGGAGGATTTCGGTTGGAGCCTGCCCGAGGCGGTCGTATATCCGACCGGTGGCGGCACGGGCCTGATCGGGATGTGGAAGGCCTTCGAGGAGCTGGAGGCTCTCGGGCTCGTCGGCCCAGCTCGGCCGCGTATGTATGCGGTGCAATCGGAAGGTTGCGCGCCGATCGTTCGCGCCTTCGAGCAGGGAGCTGAGTTCGCTGATCCGTGGTCAGGCGCGAAGACCCGCGCCGCCGGCATCCGCGTCCCGTCCGCCCTGGGCGACCACCTGATCCTGGAATGCCTTCGGCGCTCGGGCGGCGGAGCGATCGCTGTCCCCGAACCCGAGATCGATGCGATGCAGATCTATGCGGCCGAGCATGGCGCCGGGTACCTCTGTCTCGAATCCGCGGCTGCGCTGGCGGCGCTGCCGGTCCTGCGCGAGCAAGGGCTCATCGACCGGGACGAACGGGTCGCTCTGTTCGACACGGGAGCGGGATTCAAATCCGAGCCGCCCTCGATGAAGCGGCCGGCCGTATTGCCCAACGACCCATCAGCGTGGGTCGACCTGATCGCGACGCTGGACTAGCGCCTAGCCGGGCCCCATATCATTGCCCGGGATGAGGTCGCTTCTCCTCTGGTGTGCCCAGAACCCGTGGCTTTCCGAGCACGTGCCGCAATGGGGCTTTGTCAAGCGCGCCGTGAGGAGGTTCATGCCGGGCGAGGACTTCGACGCTGCGCTCAAGGCGGGCGTTGCGTTCAAGGCCCAGGGCATCGGCGCCGTCTTCACGAAGCTGGGAGAAAACATCAAGGCGATGTCCGAGGCGACCGCTGCGGTCGAGCACTACGAGCTCGTGTTGAAGACCGCGGCCGAGGCCGGCCTCGAGCCCGAGATCTCGGTCAAGCCCACCCAGGTCGGCCTGGACATCGACCCCGATGCGGCCTTTGCCAACCTCAACCGGCTGGCCGATGCCGCCTCCCGGGCCAAGGGCTTCTTGTGGATCGACATGGAGGGCAGCGCATACACGGACCGCACCCTCGACCTCTACAACCGGGTCCACGCCAGGCACTCCGCCGTCGGCGTTTGCCTGCAGGCCTACCTGTACCGCACCGCGTCGGACGCATACCGGATGCTCGCCTTCAAGCCCGCCATCAGGCTGGTCAAGGGTGCTTATGCCGAGCCGGCGGATCGAGCGTTTCCCGCCAAGCGCGATGTCGATGCCCACTTTCTCGCGCTGTGCGCGCTGGTGCTGCCCGATGCCAATCGAGGTCGCTTGCGCCTGGTGCTGGCAACGCATGACGTCGCGCTCATCGACCGCGTCGCGCGATTCGCGGACGCGATCGGGATGGATCGACACCAGCTCGAGGTGCACATGCTGTACGGGATCCAGGCCTCGCAGCAGGCGAGGCTCGCGGCGGAGGGCTACCGCGTCAAAGTCCTGGTCGCGTACGGCGACGCCTGGTATGCGTGGTACTTGAGGAGGCTCGCGGAGCGCCCCGCCAACATCGTGTTCGTGGCGAGGCAGATGTTCGGCTAGCTCGACTTCGTCAGGAAGAGCCGGAACTCGATCGTCACCTGCGAGTCGACGGTCGTGAACGGCACCGACGGGGGCGAGACCCCGTAGTCCGTCATGTCGATCGACATGCTCCCCACGATCTCGATCTTGCCGCCGTTCAGCTGAGCCCTGGCGGTCGCGGTCACAGCTTTGGTGACGCCGTGGATCGTCAGCTTGCCGGCCGCGGAAACGTCCACCGGGCCGGAGCCATCGGTGGCGGCCACCGACCCGGACGAGGCCGTGAACGTCGCATCTGGAAACTGCTGGAGGTTCATCTGGCGCGAGACGTATGAGTCCCGCTGAACGACGTTGCGGCCGGCCACCGAGTCCACGCTGTGCAGGTCGGTGAGGGTGGCTGTGAACGTGATCGCGGTCACCTGGTAGCCGCTCGAGTCACCGCTCACGGTCAGGCTGCCCCTCACGTTGGAGGTCTGGGCCACTGCTTCGTGCTTGGACGTTTCGCCCACGAAGAGCTCCTTGACGCGGTAGCCCGCCACCGAGCCGGTGGCCACCGTCCAGCTCCCGGCGAGGCCCCCTGCCGGCGCGGCGGAAGCCGAAGCGTTCGGCGTCGAAAGCGCCAGCGGGCTCGGTGAGGAGCGGAGGCCCGAGAAGAAGTAGACATAGGCGCCACCGCCGGCCAGCACGATGACAGCGGCGCCGGCGATCCCGATGACTAAAAGGCGGCTTTTCATGAGCTCTTCAACATGGAGGGTGGTGGGGCCGGCATTCTGCCAAGCGCGCCCTGCGTGCGCCCGGAGCCGGCCCCACCGATTGGTGACCGCATCTCTAGGGTACGGTCGGGACCTGCCCAGCGTTCTCCTGGGCCTCGCGAGCCGCGCTCTCCGTGGCCTCGTGCGCCGCCGTCTCGTTGGGCACAAAAGTGCCCGAAGGCGAGCCGGCCGCCGGGGTGGGGCTGGCCGCACTCGGGGCCGCCGCCGCGGTGAGGGCGGACACACCGTACAGGGTGGCTCCCACCACCCCGCCGACGAGCATCGACCCCGCGATGGCCGCTGCTGTGACTGCCGTACGAACTCTGTTCATGACTGTTGACTCCTCCTGGTGTTTTTCGCTCGAGCGTTGCCCATGAGGTTGGGGCCGCACGCTCAGCGACCTGTGTGAGGAGCCTGTGAAGTTGCTGGGCCTGGAAAATGATCCGCGGCAGGCCAAACTGCGTATCGACCAACAGCGCCCCCCACAAGCGTTGGAGGAGAAAGATGAGCTTCAGCATCGAGCGTTATAAGGAAGAGTCCAAAAAACTCGACACCGCGGGGATCGATTGGGACGCGGTTACCTCGAGCCCCCTGTCCAATGGGGACCTCTTCTGCCTCCACTACATGATGGACATCGAAAACCACGTCCCCCTCTACCTGTCGCATCTGCTGGTGACGCGGGCGTGCATGGACCCCATCCTCACGGCATTCCTTGCCTGCTGGAACTACGAGGAGCTGTGGCACGGCGAGAACATCGGCAAGTTCCTCAACCTGTATGGAATCGAGTTCGACACGCAGGACCGGATCGCCAACGTGCGCGCCCACCTTGGCGTCCAGAACAGCGTCAGCCTCATGTCGACGATGGTGGGTTCATGGCTGCTCAAAGACTTCTCGGCCGTGTATCTGACCATCGGCGCGATCAACGAGCTTTCGACGCTGACCGGTTATGGAGCCCTCATCCGCAAATCGGGGCACCCGGTGCTGAGGGACCTCCTCGGGCGGATCATCAAGGACGAGCGGCGCCATTTCGCCTTCTACTTCAACTCGGCCAAGGAATGGCTCACCGACAACGAGAAGGCCCAGCGGGTCGACCGCTGGATGCTCGACCGGGTCTGGGTGCCCGTCGGCCAGGGAGTAAAGACGCAAGAAGAGGTTGACGCGCTCGCCCTGTACCTGTTTGATGATGAACAAGGAGAGGAAGAGCTGCTCGCCCTCGACGAGAAGATCGGCAAGCTCCCCGGCCTGGCGGGGATCAAGCTCATGTCCAAAGCGCTTTACGCGGCCCGCGATCGCAGGGTCCGGAATCCAGGCTGGGCATCGAGGCTCATCGATCACGAAGAGTGGGCGATCGCGCCCCCGAAGAAGTCCACGATCGATGCGCTGACCACCCGCCGGGCACACGGCGGCGACTCGGCCGACGCGCTCGAGGTCATGTGATCCGATAGCCACAGAAGGACGCGGTGATGCCGAGCTCGCGGTCGTCCTGGCGGCCGGCAACGAGGACGCCCTTTTGGAGCTTTACGACAGATATGCGGGTCTTTCCTACGCCGTCGCCATGCGCGTGCTGGGCGACCCGGGTCGGGCGGAGGACGTGGTGCAGGAGGCCTTCTTGAAGATCTGGACCAACGCCGCCGGCTTCGATCCCAAGAAGGGGTCGCTGCGAACCTGGCTGATCACAGCTGTGCGGAATCGCTCGATCGACTACTTGAGGGGCCGAGCCGCTCACGAGCGGCAAGAGCTCGAGCTCCAGCCGGAGCTCGCCTCGACGTCTACCCACTCGGATCCATGGCACGAGGTTTCGCTGGAGCTCGAGCGTGCGGCTGTGCGCGAGGCCGTCGGGAGCCTGCCCGCAGAGCAGCGCCAGGCCGTCCAGCTGGCCTACTTCGGCGGTTATTCGCAGTCCGAGATCGCCGACATGACTCACGTTCCCCTCAGCACGGTCAAAGGCAGGATGCGACTTGCCCTCGAGAAGTTGAGTTCGTATCTATTGGGTAGAGGGCTATACCCCACGGGCTCGGAGGCGTTGCCGTGAGTCCGCGGGGACCCCTGGAGAATGTGGGTGTCTGATCACGAAGAGTTGGAGAGCTCGGTGGCGGCGTGGGTGCTGGGCGCCCTCGACCCCGACGAGGCCGCGAGCATTCGCGTCCACGTCGAAGGGTGCGCCACGTGCCAGCAGACGGCGGCGCGTCTGGGCCGAGCCGCTGCCGCCCTGCCCCTCGAGGTCGAGGAGATCTCCCCGCCGGCGAGGCTGCGCGAGCGGGTCTATGTCGGCGCCGCCGCCGCCAGGGCCTCGACCGTCCCCAGCGCGCCCGCGAGAAAAAGGGTCGTGCCGGCGCGCCGGGGCTGGAAGCCCGCGGCTTCTATCCCGTTCGGCCCCCTGCCGACGTTGGCGGCCGCGGCGACGGTGGTGCTCGCCCTGTTGATCGGTCTGGCGGCAGGCAACGTGATCGGACGCAATTCCGTCCCGCCCGTGCCCGCGCAGGTGGCCCGCTACCAGCTGGTGGGCCACGGGACGCTCGCCGGCGCGCGCGGGACAGTCATCAACCTGAAGGTCGAGGGTGTTGCGCTGGTCGATTTCACCGGGTTGCCACCCCTGGCCAAGGGCAAGGTCTACCAGCTCTGGCTCATCACGCCCGGTGGCCACCCGGATTCCGCCGCGGTGTTCGTGCCTGACAGCAACGGTGGCAAGGTGGTGCTGGTGGGACTGCCTCTGACCGGCTACTCGCAGATGGCGGTCACCGCCGAGGACGCGCCCAACGGGTCCCCGGCACCCAGTCAGCAACCAGAGCTCTCCGGGAACCTCGGATAAGGCGTCCCGTTCCGGAAGTTCTTTGCATCTTCGTCGTCCTGGACGGCCGGGTGCCGTCTCACCCCGCGGAATTAATGAATTCCGCGGGGACCCGGAGAGCGGCACTGAAGCCGGCGTTGTGGGGCCCGGCGCCTGCTCGCTGCCCCCGCGACCACGGCGCGGGGACCCCGAAGGAAGCGTCCTCGCGGCGCCACCCTCGCCTTGGCTCCGGCCGTCCATGCCGCGAATATGCGGCGGACCTCCGAAACAGGACACCGAAAATCAGCGGCGAGAATTTCTCCCGCCGCTGAACCTGATCGATTCGTCTCTACATCCGAGGCGGGATTATCGGCGGCGGAGGGACTTCGTCCTCCTCGGGAGGCTTCGAAGTCTCTTCCGGCTCCGGCTCCGCGATCGGGTGCATCCTTTCCATGTGCTTGGCGAGCTCTTCCGAGTTGTCGACCTCTTCGCCGCAGATGTTGCACTGCACGATGTCGGTCCTCCTTACGCTTGATCCAGGCGTGAGGGAAGCGGGGCGCTCAGCCTTTGCAGGTCAAGCGCTCCCTCTTGTACAACCCACAGCCCCGTGCTTGTACCCGGTCAGGCTGTGACGATGCGGTGCTTGTTCTGGCTCTCGAGCTTGAACTTGCCTGCGCTCGAGGTGATCGCGAATGTGACCGCATAGTCCCCCCAGGCCGCGGGCGAGCCGGCGGCACGGCCGGTGCAGGCGCTGGGGATCGCCACCTCGATCATTGCGCTCGAGCCGGGGCCGACGCTGGTCGGCGTGTAGGTCACATTGCCGGCATCGAACTTGTCGCCCACCTTTTGCAGCCATCCGCCCTTCACGGCGGCCAGGGTCATGGTGGCCGAGACCGCGGAGATCGTCACCGTCTTCGAGGTCGCGTTGTGAGCATCGATGGTGCCCTGGAGCTCGTACTGGAGAGCTTTAGCGCCGACGGGACACGTATAGCCCTGGTCGACCGACGCGTTGCTCACGGCGAACGTCGGTGACGAGCCGAAGCTGCAGGCGGCGAGTAGAAGTACGCATGCGACGGGGGCGATCTGCCGCGGGCGGAGGTGGATCACATCGGCCCGCGCGCTGCCGGCGCCGGTGTGCCGCCGCCAAGGGTCTGCCTGACGGCGAGCAGCCTGGCCACGTCGACCGGCGACACGATACCCACCAGACGGTCACTGTCGAACACCAGCACACGCTGATCGAGCGCCCCGGCCCGTTGGATGAGAGCAGCGAGGTCCTCATCGGGCCGCGCCACAGGCACCTCCGAAATCGGGCGGGCGCGGTCTTTCAATCGCTGCTCGGCGCGTGCCCCGGCCGGCATTCGGACCAGGTCGCCAAGCCGCACGATCCCCGTGAGCTTGCCCGAGGGATCGTGGACCGGGTAGGTGGTGAAGGCGTGCTGGGGCGCAATCGACTCGAGGAACTGCTCAACTGTCAGCCAGTTGGGGATCGTGACCACGGGCGACGTCATCGCGGCGGACACCGGGACTGAGCTGAGCAGTCCCCGGACGGTGGTCCCAACCTCCTCCGAGCTCCCGGCTGACAGCAGGAACCAGCCGACGAATGCGATCCAGACGCCGTTGAGGAGCGAGCCCGTGAAGAGGAGCAGGGCGCCGAAGGCGATCATCAGATAGGCGAAGACGCGGCTGATGCGCACCGCGCTGTGCACGCCTCGCTGCCTGCTCCCCAAGCGCCACCAGAAGAACGAGCTGAGGAGGCGGCCGCCGTCGAGCGGAAACGCGGGGACGAGGTTGAACAGGGCCAGGGCCACGTTGACGAACGCGAGCCAGCCCAACAGGTCGGCGACGAGCGCGGGCGAGGGGAGCAGCGACAGGAGGAACGCGACCAGCGCGACGGCGAGGCTGGTCAGCGGGCCGACCCCCGCGATCAGCGCCTCGGCGCTGGCGCT
>Ga0099791_10000837_pt1 | contig 11671 bp, 9 predicted proteins | sample Rivendell_Oct201_7_FD_77318 | JGI IMG/M metagenome (GOLD analysis project Ga0099791, IMG submission 77318) | Vadose zone soil and rhizosphere microbial communities from the Eel River Critical Zone Observatory, Northern California to study diel... | ecosystem: Environmental > Terrestrial > Soil >... | reverse complement strand
GACGTCGCGGTGGCGGTGGAGAGCCTCAAGCAGGGGGCGAGCGACTTCATCCTGAAGCCGGTCGACCTCGACCAGATCCTGCTCTCCGCCGAGCGCGCGCTCGAGCGCCGGCAGCTCCTGATCGAGCACCGCGAGCATCACGTCCTCCTCGAGTACCGGGTGGCGGAAGCCACCCGCGAGCTGGCCGCCGCCCTCGGCGAGCTGCAGCAGACCTACCTGGCGACCCTCGAGGCCCTGGGCTCGGCGCTCGCCACCCGGGAGGTGGGCACCGAGCTCCACTCCCGGCGCGTGCACGCCTACTCGATCGCGCTCGCCCGGGCGCACCGCCTGCCGGAGGGAGACCTCGAAGCGCTCGGCCGCGGCGTCCTCCTGCACGACATCGGCAAGATCGGCATCTCGGATGCGATCCTCCTCAAGCCCGGCCCCCTCACTCCCGAGGAGTGGCAGGTGATGCGACGACACCCGGAAGTCGGCCGGCAGCTCCTGGAGCGGATCCCGTTCCTGCGCAACGCGATCCCGGTCGTGTACCACCACCACGAACGGTGGGACGGCACCGGCTACCCGCTGGGCCTGGCCGGGCCCGCGATCCCGCTGGGCGCTCGGATCTTCGCGGTCGCGGACGCCTTCGACGCGCTCACCTACGACCGCCCGTACTCGAAGGCCATTCCCATGGAGGCCGCCCGGGAGCGGATCCGGATCGCGGCGGGAACCCACTTCGATCCCGACGTGGTGGCCACGTTCCTCGCGATGCCTCTCGAGGTCTTCGAGATGGCCCGCGCGCGCTCGCTCGAAGGCCCTACCGCCTAGTCGGACGATCGGCCGCGCGCGTCACCGCCGGGCCGGCGTCGGTCATCGCACCGGCGTGTGCTCGATGTGCTCCAGGAGCTGACGGCCCCGCGCGGCGGCGACCGCCAGATCCTCCGCCGCGATGCCCTCCTGACGCGCCCGCGCGACGTGGGCCGCGAGCCGCTGGGCCTGCCCGAGCGCGGCGGCCCGGTCCCCGTCGCCCAGGAGCTGCGGGATCAGCTCGAGGCGCTGGCCCGCCATGTCCTCGAGGGTGCGGGCCAGCAGATCCCGCGCCAGCGCGCGCCGCCGGTCGTCGAGACCGGGCACCGCGAGGGCCAGGAACAGCGCCTCGACCGCGGCGTCGAAGTCCCCCGCGCGCCACCGCCGGAGGCCCAGACGTGTCTGGCCGCGCCAGAGCCGCCGGCCCGCCCCGCCCCGCGCCGCCGAGGACAGCCCGGCCGCGGGCTCCGAGTCGAGGAGGAGACGCGCCGTCTCGAGCGCGGCGCCGAGCGGCGTCTCGTCGCCCGCCCCGCGCCGCAGCGCCCGGCGCAGCCGCCAGAGCTCGCGCGCGGTGGCGGTGGAGCACACCTCGAGCAGGAAGCCCACGCTCTCCGGGCGGGCGTCACGGGCGGCGAGCGCCGACTCCACCACCCGCCGAGCCTCGGCCCACTCGCGACCGCGCATCAGGGCGGCGGCGCGATCCCGCCATTCGGGGGCGTCCTCCGTGGCGGGCTCCGCGGCGACCCGCGGGGCTTCCACCGCCTTGGGCCGCCCGGCGGCCGGCCGCCGCGCGAGGGCCGGGCGCTCCGCACGAGGTGGCTCGGGCGCGGCGCGCGGGGCCGGTGGCCGTCGGGCGAATCCGCGCCGACGGGCGCGGAGCCAGGCGCGCGCGTCGCCCTCGAGCGCATCCGCGAGCCCCAGGAACAGCAGCACGATCGCCACGCCGGCCAGCAGCGCGAGCAGGGCCTCCTCGACGGTCACGCCCTGCCCCGGGACGATCGGATCGGAGTCATGCGGCCCACCGTACCATGGCCCCCCGCATTCCACGACGATTTGCCGGGTCGGGAGCCGCCTTTGAGTTCCCGTGGCGCGGCGCGGTATGATGCGAGCAACGACCGATTCGCAATCTTCGCCGGACCCGAGGAGACCGCATGCGCCGCGTGGCCGTCATCGGAGTGGGCGTCACCAAGTTTGGCAAGCACGATCGCACCAGCGCCGAGCTGTTCGCGCAGGCCGGCGCCGACGCCATCCTCGACGCGGGCATCGCGCCGAGCGCGATCCAGGCCCTCTACTTCGGCAACGTCACCGGCGGCGAGACCGAGCGGCAGCTGCACATGGCCCCGCTGGCCGCCACCCTGCTCGGCCTGCCCAATGTTCCCACCACCCGCTTCGAGAACGCCTGCGCGACCAGCCACGTCGCGTTCCGGCACGCGGTCATGGAGATCGCGAGCGGGGTGTCGGACGTGATCCTGGTCGGCGGCGCGGAGCGGGTCCTCAACGTGCCGACCGAGTCGGCGACCGAGTTCTTCGCCTACTGCTCGGACGCCTCCCTCGAGCAGCCCGCGGGACTCACCTTCCCCGGCGTCTTCGCCCTGATCGCGCGCGCCCACATGGACAAGTACGGCACCACCGAGGAGCAGATGGCCCACGTGGCGGTCAAGAACCACCGCCACGGCACCCTCAACCCCAAGGCCCAGTTCCAGAAGGAGATCTCGCTCGAGACGGTTCTCAAGAGCGCCTACGTCGCGGATCCCCTCAAGCTCTACGACTGTTGCCCGTTCACCGACGGAGGCGCGGCGGTCGTGCTGGCCTCCGAGGAGGTCGCCCGCAGGCACCGGCGGCCGATCTGGGTCCTGGGCACGCACGCGGCGAGCGACACCATGTTCGTGCAGGAAAAGCGCGACCTCTCGCGCGTCACCGCCACCGAGCGCGCCGCGCAGGGGGCCTACCGGCAGGCGGGCAAGACTCCCGCGGACGTCGACGTAGTGGAGCTGCACGACTGCTTCACCATCGCCGAGATCGTGGCCACCGAGGGCCTCGGCTTCTTCGAGCCCGGCACCGGCGGCCTCGCGGCCGAGAAGGGCTGGACCAGCCTCGGAGGCAAGCTCCCGGTCAACCCGTCCGGCGGCCTCAAGGCCAAGGGGCATCCGATCGGCGCCACCGGGGCGGCCCAGATCGCCGAGATCGTCACCCAGCTCCGCGGCGAGGCCGGCAAGCGGCAGGTGGACGGGGCGACGACCGGGCTCACCCACACGCTGGGCGGGAACACCGCGACCGTCCTGGTGAGCCTGTTCGGCCGTGACTGAGCGCGTGATCCACCTGAAAGACTTCTTCGAGGAGGCCCGCGCCGGGCACCTGACCGCCATCCGCTGCGGACGGTGCGGGGCCCTGGCGATTCCTCCCAAGGAATTCTGCGAGCAGGGTCACCAGCGTGAGTGGCAGCCGGTAGCTCTCGAGGGCGCGGGCACCGTGGTCTCGTTCACCGTCATCCGCATCGCCCCGCGCGGCCGGAGCGGCGAGGTCCCCTATGCGGTCGCCGTGGTGCGGCTCGCGGAGGGCGTCTCCCTCCTGGGCCGGGTCGTCGATATCCCGTTCGGCACCCTCAAGGCGGGCCTGCCCGTCCGCTTCCGGCCGCTCGAGATCGACGGCCGGACCATGATCGGCTTCGGCCCCGCCTAGCCGGACCGCCCGTCCCGGTAGTCGCGGAAGAACGCGCGCACGTCCTCGACGAACTCGGCCGGGCGCGCGCAGGCCAAGAAGTGCCCGCCCACCGTGAGCTCGGTCCGCCTCACACAGTTGTAGACGCGCTGCACACATCGGTCGGGGGCGCCGGGAAGAGATCGTGCGGCAGGCCACGAAGGCGGTCGGCACGCCGACGAACGCGCGCCAGTAGTCGACGAGCCGAAGCAGGTAACCGGGCTCGATCTCGTAGTCCCGGCCCGCGTCGACTGCCGCGCCAGATCGTCCAGGACGCGCGGAGGAACGTCGATCCGGAAGGGAACGAGCCCGCGGGGTGGCGGCCTCACTCGCCCTCGCCAGCGAGGGCGATCTTGATCCGCCGGTTGTGCCGGCCTTTGTTGTCGATCTTGAGGATCCGCACCGGCCGCGAGGCCCCGGTCGAGGTCAGATGGGTGCCGCCGCACGCCTGCCGATCGAGCCCCACGATCTCCACCACCCGGACCGTCCCGTCGGAGGCCGGAGGCGGCGCGACCGACCGGTTGCGGATGAGGCCGCGCTCCCCGAGCGCGTCGGCCTCCGGCACGTAGGCGTAGCGCAGGCGCAGGTCCTGGCGGATGACGTCGTTGATCTCGGGCTCGAGCGCCCGCAGCCGATCGTTGTCCGCCTCGGGCAGGTCGAAGTCCATGCGCGCGGTGCCGTCCTCGTTGAGCTGCGCGCCGGTGACCAGCGCGCCCTGGAAGCGCTGGAACACGAGCGCGTTCAGCACGTGGGTGTCGGTGTGGAGCTGCGCCATCATCGACCGAAAGGCGGGATCCACCGCCGCCTGGACCACGCCGGAGATCTCGACCGGCTCGCCGATCAGGTGCCAGTAGCGGCCCGCCTCCGCCTCGATGCTGGTGACCCGCGCCTCGCCGCCGCTCCAGCGCAGGACCCCGCGGTCGGCGAGCTGCCCGCCCCCACCCGGGTGAAACGGCGACTGCTCGAGGAGCACCGCGCCCGGGCGCGCCTCGACCACGCGGGTCTCGACCACCAGCACTTCGGGATACTCGTGACAGAAGTAGCGGGACATGGGCTCCCTCAGAGTAGAGCGTTCAGGGCCAGCGCGAAATGCGTGACCCTTGTGTCGAAGTCGGCGAGCACGGCGCGAGCCGCGGGCTCGACCACCGCCGCGTCCGGGTCGGCTCCCGCGAACTCCACGACCGCCGCCATCGACGTCCAGAGCGTGAGGACGGTGATCCGGATCAGCCCGTCCTCCGGTCGTCGCAGCACCAGGGCGCCTCGATGCCCCGATCGCTCCCGGAGTGCGGGCAGCACGCTCGAGCGGAAGTGGGCCACATAGGCGTCCGCGCCGGCCGCGGTGGCGCGGGCCGACCAAGAGCGGACGATCGACGCGGGCGTCGACGCGGCCTCGCCGGACACGAGGGTGAGGATACCGGGGCCGTCGCCATGCTGCACATGAATTCCTACGATGCGCCGGCTGGTGGAGGGAAGCGAGCCACTAGAAGACCCCTCTCAGCCCCACGTTGACGCCACCGGCGTTGTTCGTATTGCCGGTCGCGTAAGCGTGCACCCCCTCGCGGGCGCTCCACCCGAGGCTGATTTCGGCGACGGTGGCTCCCCCCAGCCGAAAGGTCGCGGCCACCCCGACGCTCGATTTCAGCCCGTGGAAGCCGAGATCACCGGGCTGGAGGCCGACCTTCCCCGCCTCGGCGAAGAGCCGGAACCCCAGCGGGTCGATGATCTGCCGCTCGTAGCTTATCTCGTAGGCGATCAGATTCCGGGCGCGAAACCGGTAGTTGTGATAGCCCCTCAGGAAATTCTCGTCGTTGATGTCGGCCCCTCCCAGGGTGGGCTGACGGTAAAAGGGGACCCGGTTCCCCGCGTGCGGATCGCTGATCGTCAGATGACTCGTGAACCGGAACGCGCCGACGGCCGGACCCAACCCGAGCCCGACGCTCCAGCGCGCCTCGAGACGATCGAACGAATACGGTCCCCCTCGCAACGCCTGGTTGAGCTCATACGAGACCGTCGCCACCGTGGAGAACCCGTACAGGACGTCCGCGACCGGATATCGCCACGTCGCCACGGCCCGCGGCCGCAGGTACGCGGTGTCCCCGTGAAGGCCGGGCGCCGTCGTCTCGTTGTTCACGGTGCCGAATGTCGTCGAGCTCTCCGGGTCGAACCACAATCCCGCGAGCTCGCCGGCCAGCGTGAACCCGAGCGGAAGCGGCACGTCGAGGCTCGACGCGATCTCCGTCGCCCGGAGCCCGAAGAGGGTTCGGCTGTGCTCTGACGTGTGGTTGCCGAGCCCATAGAACGGAAGCTGCGGCAGATCCCAGTGCTTCGCGGTCAGGGTGAATTGCGGAGACCTACCATTCTCGATGTACGCGGCGAACAAAGTCTGCAGCCGGGCCCCGGCCTCCCAGAAGCCGCTCTCGGAGCCGCGCGCCTCGAAGTTGGTGGCGAAACGCCCGTCCGCCAGAGCCCGCTCGTTCCAGTCGAGGTTCAGCGCGAGGCCGGCCGCGGGCCCACTCTCCGGCACGACGATTCCCGCCGTCGGATGCAAGCCCCGGCCGACCAGCACGTCCACCAGTAGCTCCTGTGTGTTGGGCCACGGATGGTCCCACTCCCGAACCTTGCACCAATCTTGCGCGAGGAGAGCCCACTCGCTTACGAGACTCCGGACGAGCAGGTTCGAGCTGCTCGGAATGTCCCGCGAAGGGCACGGATTCGAAGTAGTGGAACTTGGCACCGGCGAGTCGAGCGTCTGCGCGTGTCCGGCGGGAGCCAGACCCAACATCAGGAACATCGTGATGGCCCCGCCTTTACGCACGGCCGTTGATCGGGTCGATTGCGGCCATGGCTCGGCCGAGGAACGCGGCCACCTGTGGCGCGGTCCTCACGGTCGTGGGATCGCACACGCGCGCGATGTCGGGGTGGTCCCGGGTGAGCACCGCGTGAACCTCGCGCACGTGTTCCAGCTGAAAGCCCGACGCTGGCCCATTCCCCGCTCGGGCGGGCGCGAGTGGAAATGCGCCCTTGAAGTCCGGCGAGTCCATCCGCGGGGACATGGGGCCGAGCAGGTCCAGCAGGGTGTTGGCGTTCCTCTCCCGCAAGAAGGGGGCGTGGTCGCGGCGGGGGCCGATGAACTGCTCCGTGACCGTGGCCGGAATGGCGGCGTGCTCGAACAGGGTGTGATTCACTCCGGGATTCACGTAGGGCGACACGACGATCGCTCCCACGCGGACCCCGAGGCGCCGGAAGTCGAACCGCGGCGCGGCGATCTCGAACGGTATCTCCGGCGTGCCATCACCGTACGGGAGTCGGGGCGGGGGCACGTGGTCGAATATCCCGCCGTGTTCGTCCCACACGACGAGCAGCACGGTGGACCGCCAGACGTCATCGTTCGACCGAATGGCCCGGTACACGTCCCAGATGAACCGATCCCCGGCGAGCACGGAATGATCCGGATGCTGATCCGCGGCCACCGTGCGATCCGCCTGGTCGTTGTACGGCGGTTCGACGAACGCGTACTCCGGCAGCCTCCCGCTCCGACAATCGGCGACGAAGTCGCCATAGAGCCCGAAGTACTTCGAGCCCAGGAACGTCATCCCGAAGGTGCCGCTCTCCCTGAAGTAGTAGATCTTGCTCCGTCGTCCCGCCCCGTCGAGCCGGCCGTAGATCCCCTTCCCGTGGCCGAGCCAGATGATCCCGGACTTCACCTGTCCGAACGAGGTACCGAAGTGCGCGAACTGACGGTTGGGCGCCGTCGGGCCCGGCACGGACGAGAACCAGTTGTCGCAGACCAGATAGTGCTTCGCGAGAGCGGTCAAGGCCGGAAGCTGCTCAGGACGGAAGCAGCGCATGACGCTCGCGGGGTTGCCGCCGTTCCGCTGATAGCTCAGCGCAAAGCCGCCCATCGAGGGGCCGGCCAGTTCGGACCCGGCGAGCTGGTCGTGGACGTTCTCGAACTCGTGCGGTGGATCGACGGGGAACTGCCCCTGGTACTCGGCGCCGTCGGTGACATAGAACCGGGTGCCGTCCTTCGCGTCGTTGAAGTCGGCGCCGGGGGTCACTCCCCGCAGGTCCGGAATGTCCCGCATCAACAGCCCGAGCATGTGGTCGAAGGAGCGATTCTCGAGCATCAAGACGACGATGTGTTTGATCCGCGGGTCGGCCGCGTACGGAGTCGGCTGCGCCTCGACCGCTCGCACCCGCGCGCCCGCGGCCAGCACCGTACCGCGCGCCATCAACGAGAGCCATGCCCGTCGACCAAATGCCATCTCGATCTCCAGATCACGACTTGCTCGGAGGGCCCCGACATACCTAGGGGGCCGCGGCTCCTCGCCGTGGCCCCCTAGAAGAATGGAGCGGCCGACCGGATTCGAACCGGCGACGTCCAGCTTGGGAAGCTGGCATTCTGCCACTGAATTACGGCCGCTCGTGCCCCCTATTCTAGTCTTCGCCCCCGCCCTGTCAAATTCGGCGGAAACCTATTTGAGCGACATGTCGTAGGCCTTGATCAGCTCGTCGCTGCGGGCCTTCCAGCTGAGCCGCTTGCTCGCCCCGTAGAGGTCGAGCTGCTGGTAGAGCGGCACCGCCGGCATGTCGTCGATCCAGAGCTTGTTGATCCGGTGGTAGATGGCCAGCCGCTGCTTCTCGTTCATCTCGGTCTGCGCCTGGTCCACCATGCCGTCGAAGTCCGGGTTGCTGTAGTTGCCGAGGTTGCTGCCGGTGCGGAACAGCGGTCCGTACACCGTCTCCGCGTCCACGGTGGGCGTGCCCCAGCCGATCAGCCAGACCGGCCCGGGCTTGTGCGCGTACACCAGGTTATTCAGGTAGCTCACGAACTCGTAGGTCTTGAGCTGGGTCTTGATGCCTGCCTTGGTGAGCTGCCCGGCCACCGCCTCCGCCACTTCCTTGTCGCGCACGTAGCGGCCCTGCGGGCTGTTGAGGGTCAGCTCGAGGCCGCCCGGGAAGCCGGCCTCGGTCAGGAGCTGCTTGACCTTGCCCAGGTCCTGCTTGATCGGCTTGAGCGACGCGTCGTAGCCGAAGTGGAGCGGGGTGAGCAGCGTCGCGGTGCGCATCGCCTTGCCGTCCAGCACGCCCTTGATGATCTCGTCGACGTCGAGCGCATAGGCGATGGCCTGTCGCACCCGCTTGTCCGCGGTCACACCCTTGTACGGCCCCACCAGCTTGTGCTGGGCGTCGAACTCGTGGGTGACGAACATCAGCTGCAGCGTCCGGATGGACGGCGCGGTCGAGAGGAACACCTTGGGATGGCCCGCGATGATGCTGGCGAGGTGCGGCGGGATGTTCACCGCCACGTCCACCTCCCCGTTCTGCAGCGCGGCCACCCGCACCGCGTCGTCGGGGATGGGCCGGAACACCACCGTCTTGATCTTCGGGGCGCCCCGCCAGTACTGGTCGTTGGCCTCGAGCACGATCTCCTCGTCCTTGCTCCAGCGGACGAGCTTGTAGGGCCCGGTGCCGATCGGGTTCTTCGAGATGAACGCGCTGTCCTTGCCCGCGTAGGCCTTGGGCGGGTACATCGACGCCTGACGGAAGGTCATGATCGACACGAAGGTCGGCCACGGCTTGGCGGTGTGCACCTTCACGGTGAACGGGTCGACGATCTCGACGTGATCGATCGGGCGAAAGTTCGAGCTGGCCCGCAGGCCGGTCTTGACCCGCTCCAGGCTGTACTTCACCGATTCGGCGTTGAACTCCTCGCCGTTGTGGAACTTGACACCCTTGCGTAGCTTGACCTCCCACACAGTGGGAGCCACGAGCTTCGGCAGCTCGGCCGCGAGGGCTGGCACGACCTTCAGATTCTGGTCGCGCTCTACCAGCGTGTCGAAGATGTGGGTCGCCACCACCGACGCGGGCGTCTCCTGCTGGTTCATCGTGTCGAGCGTCGAGGGGTCGACCCCCTGAGCGATCACGACCTTGCCCTCGGGCGCGGCCCACGCGAGCCCCGGCGCCACGAGCAGGCCGACCAGGAGCAGACCGAGACGTCTCACGAGCATTTCGAACCTCCTTGGAAGCGAAACGTTGCGGGGAAAGTGCCCACACTGTAGGCAACCGCGGCCAGGCGTGTCAAGTTCCGGGGCGCCTCAGCGCGTGTCCCGCACCGCCATCTCGTAGCCCTTGATCAGCTCGTCGCCGCGCGCCTTCCACTGGATGCGGCGGTTCGCCCCGTAGAGGTCCTGCTGCTGGTAGAGCGGCATCGCGGCGGCGTCCTCCACCCAGATCCGGTTGATCCGCTGGTAGAGCTCGGCCCGCTTGCGCGCGTCCATGGTGGACTGGGCCTGCTCGATGAGCCCCTCGAAGTCCGCGTTGTAGTAGTTGCTGAGGAAGCGCCCCGACCGGAAGAGGGGCACGTAGACCGCCTCCGCGTCGTAGGTCGAGGTGCCCCAGCCGATGAGCCACACCGGGGCGGCCCGGTGGTTGTAGCCGAGCGTGCCGAAGTAGTGGACCCACTCGTGGGTGCGGAGCGTGGTGCGGATGCCCGCCTTGGTGAGCTGGCCGGCAAGCGCTTCGGCCACCTCCTTGTCCCGGATGTAGCGTCCCTGCGGGCTGTTCAGGGTGATCTCGAGGCCGCCCGGGAAGCCGGCCTCGGTCAGGAGTTGCTTGACCCGGGCCGGATCGGGTTTGATCGGCTTGATCGACGGGTCGAAGCCGAAGTGCTTGTCGGTGAGCATGGTGGCCACCCGGGTGGCCTTGCCGTCGAGCACGGTGCGGATGATGTCGTCGACGTCGACCGCGTAGTTCATGGCGAGGCGGACGCGCCGGTCCGCGGTCGGTCCCGGGTAGGGCCCGACGAGCTTGTGCTGGGCGTCGTACTGGTGGGTGTAGTACAGGAGCTGGATCGTCCGCACGCTCGGCGCGGTCGAGAGGAAGAGCTTCGGGTGGTTGGCGATGACCGTCGCCAGGTGGGGCGGGATGTTGACCGCCAGGTCGATCTCCCCGTTCTGGAGCGCGGCCACCCGCACCGCGTCGTCGGGGATGGGGCGGAAGACGAGCTTGGCGACCCGCGGCGCCCCGCGCCAGTACTGCTCGTTGGCCTCGAGTTCGATCCGGTCGTCCTTGACCCAGCGCACGAACTTGAATGGACCGGAGCCGACCGGATTGCGAGCCAGGACCACGGCGTCCTTCTCCCGGTAGTACTTCGGTGGGAGGATCGCCGACTGGCCGGTGCTCACCAGCGTGTCGAGGATCGGCCACGGGGCCTTGGTGTGCACGCGCACCGTCATCGCGTCCACGATCTCCACGCGGTCGATGGGCGAGAACGGGGGCGACCCGCGGAGCTTGAGCTTGGGATCGACCAGCCGCTCCAGGCTGAACTTCACCGCCTCCGCATCCATCGGCTCGCCGTTGTGGAAGCGGACCCCGCTCCGCAGCTTGAACTCCCACGTGGTGGGCGCGACCAGCTTCGGCATCTCCGCGGCGAGCGCGGGCCGGACCACGAGCTGGTCATCGCGCTCCAGCAGGGTGTCGAAGACGTTGCGGGCGAGTACCCCCGCGGGCGTCTCCTGATGGTTCATGGGGTCGAGCGTGGTGGGGTCGACGCCCTGCGCGACCACGACGGTGCCCGCAGGTGCGGCCGCCGCCAGGCCGGGAACTCCGATCGACAGGATCAGCAGGATGATGTGGCGCCAGCCAGGCATGGAGACTCCTCTCGTTGTCGGCGCTGACGTGGGTGGATCGTGCGGTGCGACGGAGGCTCGGAGTGGCGCTACTCTAGGGACGCCTCGCCGGGAAGTCAAGCACCGGCGTCGGCGTCGCCGCCGCGCCGCAGGTAGTCGAGGGCCTCCTCTCGCGTGGTCACGAGTCCCAGGGCCTGCGCCTCCCGCGCCCGGTCGAGGAGGCGGCCCACCGCCGGGCCGGGTGGCAGATGGAAGGCCGCCATCACCTCCTGACCACGCAGGAGCGGGGCCGTCGTCGCGGCGGCCGCCGCCTCCTCCGCGCCCGCCATCAGGTCGCGCACCACCGTCCCGCCCTCCCCGGCCCACACCGCCAGGGGAGAGCCGCCGGTGAGCGCGGCCGCGTCTGCCAGCGCGAGGAGCAGGAGGTCGCGCGCGTCCTCGCCGAGATCACGGAAGAAGCGAAACCGCGCCCGCCGGGTGATCTGCCCCGCCTGAGCCAGGTGCATCGGGCGGAGGTGCTCGGCCACGAGCCGCTCCAGCACCTGGCTCGCCCGCCG
>Ga0099791_10000832_pt1 | contig 11685 bp, 14 predicted proteins | sample Rivendell_Oct201_7_FD_77318 | JGI IMG/M metagenome (GOLD analysis project Ga0099791, IMG submission 77318) | Vadose zone soil and rhizosphere microbial communities from the Eel River Critical Zone Observatory, Northern California to study diel... | ecosystem: Environmental > Terrestrial > Soil... | reverse complement strand
TGTACTTCACCGACCGCGTGGAGCCGGTGCGCGCGGCCGAGATCGAGTCGCGCTACCCGCGCGCGATGGCGCGTCTCTCGCGCTATCCGGGCGTCGGCCTGGTCCTCGCGCGCGGCGCGCAGGGGCCGGAGTGCTGGTACCGCGGCGACCCGGTGCCGCTCGGCACGGGCCCCGACCCGACGGTCCGCGATCCCTTCGCCGGTCGCGCCGACCGGGAGGTGGTGGTCGCGGGCCTCCGGGACCTGATGGCGATGCCGAGCGCCGGCGACATCGTGCTGTACGGGACCGGTGTGCCCGGCGGCGCGGTCAGCTTCATCGACGAGCGCGGCGCGCACGCGGGCCCGTCCGAGGACGAGCTGCACGCGTTCATCCTCCACCCCCCGACCATTCGACTGCCCGAGGCCGCGCTCACTCATCCCCGGCAGCTCTACCCGCATTTTCTGGCGTATCGCGAGGCGGCGGCCGGGGGAGCTGAGCCGCCCGTGGCGAGGCCCCCGGCGTGCGCCGCCCGCTGAGCCGGCTCCGCTTCTCGGTGGCGCTCGGCCGGGAGGGGGCGATCGGGCCGCGCGAGCTGGTGTGCCTGGCCCGGCAGGCCGAGGAGACCGGCTTCGGATTCGGGCTCATCTCGGATCCGGCTGCTCTGGGGCGGGAGCAACGTGACCCCCCGGTACGCCGAGCTGACCGTCTGCTGGGGCTCGAGCGAGCGGACCGTGCGCCGGCTCGCGAAGGAGGTCTGGCCCACCCCCGCCATGGAGAGCAGCCTCTCCTGGGAGCTGCCGTTGCCCGCGCACTTCGAGGCGGTGGCCGAGCTCGTGACCGAGGAGAGCCTCGCGGAATCGGTGGTCTGCCGGCCGGACCCCGAGCGACACCTGGCCGCGATCGCGAAGTACGCCGGGGCCGGCTACGACCACGTCTGCGTCCACCAGGTCGGGCCCGACCAGGCCGGGTTCGTGCGCTTCTACGAGCGCGAGATCTTCCCGCGCCTCGGCACGCGGGCGAGTGCGGCTTGACGTCCCGCTTTACCGGGTAAACCGTACCGACTCTCCACGCGCGTTCGCGTCGTCCGCACGCCGTCGTGCGATCTTCCACGAGCTCGAGGTCGGGCACAGAAGTTGCTGCCTGGACGGAGGCGGGAGGCAGACATGGACATGGCGAGCGGAGGCGTGAAGGTCGAGGAGGTCACGATGGTGACATACGGCGACGGAGCGGCGGAGGTCAATCGACCCTGGCCGCTGTCATGGAGTGCGGTGTGGACCGGCGCCCTCGCTGCCATCGCGCTGATCCTGATCTTTGGCCTCGTGGGTGTCGCGGTCGGGGCCCACCGGGTCGGCCAGCCCTTCGGGACCTGGCACGACATGACCTTCCTGGCCCTCGCCTGGAGCGTCTTCAGCGCGTTCATCTCGTTCGCGGTCGGCGGCTGGGCGGCCGCCAAGGTCGCGGGCCTGCGGCGCTCCGAGACCGCCATGCTGCACGGCAGCATCGCGTGGCTGGTCGCGGTGCCGATCCTGCTGGCCATGGCCTCGCTCGGCGCCACCGCCTACTTCGGCACGTGGTACGGCGGACTGGCCGGGACGCCCGCGTGGGTGACTCCGGCCGCCGCGGCGGTGCAGGACCCGAATGCCGCGCTCGTGGCACGCAACGCGGCCCTCGCCGCGGTGACCGCGCTCCTGCTCGGGCTCGTCGGTGGGGTGATCGGCGGGTGGATGGGCTCGGGAGAGCCGATGACGTTCACGCACTACCGGACGCGGCCGCTCCGCTCCGGCACGGAGGGTTGGTGACATGCCACTCATACTGCTCTGGCTTCTCGGAGTTCCGCTGAGCCTGATCGTCATTCTGTTCCTGCTGGGCGTCGGGCGATAGGCCCGGCCGCCGCGAGGGTGCCGCCATGGACGAGCTGATGGGCGAGCTCGTGAGACTGGGATTCCTCCTCACGCTGTGGGCATTCGGGATCTGGGTCGGCGGCGCCTCCGTGGCGGCCTGGGTCGCCTGGGAAAAGGGCCGCGATCCGGCGGCCTGGTTCGTGATGGGCTTCTTCCTGTCCCCGCTCGTGGCCCTGATCGCGCTGAGCGCGGTGCCGGCACGGCACCTGGCTCGAGTGCGGGCGGCGCAGCGGGCGCGGGGAGTCGCGCGGTCGCGGCCGGCGGAGTCGTCGCGCATGACGACTCCGGTGACCGCGGCCGCGCGGCTCGTCGGTGTGCGTGAGCGCAAGGTCAACGCGTAGCGCCGGCGTGACCCCGTGGGCGGTCGTGCTCGCGCGCGGAGAGGGGACGCGCCTGCGTCCCCTGATCCGGCGCGTGCTCGGCGACGAGCGGCCCAAGCAGTACGTCCCGCTGCTCGGGCCCCGGAGCCTGCTGCGCCAGACGCTCGATCGGGTGGCCCTCCGCATGCCGGTCTCCCGCACCGTGGTGGTGACGGTGCGCGCCCACAGCGGCCACATCGCCCAGGAGTTCACCGGGGGCGCGGAGCCGCCGTACGTCCTGGTGCAGCCGAGCGACCGGGGCACCGCGGCCGGCATCCTCCACGCCGCGCACTGGATCCGGCGGCGCGATCCGGAGGCCACCATCGCCTTCTTTCCCTCCGACCACTTCATCCTGGGCGAGGCGACCTTCATGGCTCACGTCGCGGACGTCATCCGCGCGGTGGAGGGGCACCCCGATCGCATCGCGCTGCTCGGAGCCCAGCCGACCTCGCCCGAGACCGAGTACGGCTGGATGCAGCCGGGCGCGCCGATCGACGGGCCCGACGGGGTGCTCCGGACGGTCCGCGAGTTCTGCGAGACGCCGTCGGAGGCGCGCGTGCAGCTCGGGCTGGCCACCGGCTGCCTCTGGAACACCGCCATCATGGTGGCCCGGGCCGAGACGATGATCGCGGTCGGGGCGGAGGCCCTGCCCGAGATGCACGCCCGGCTCGACCGGGTCGGCGCCTTCGCGGACTCGGACGAGGAGCCGGCCGCGCTCCACCAGGCCTACGCGCTGATGACCCGGACCAGCTTCGGGCGCGGGGTGCTCGCGCGTTATCCAGAGCGCCTCGCGGTCTCGGCCCTGGCCCGGGTGACCTGGTGCGACCTCGGCAGCCCGGGCCGCGTGCTCGCGGTGCTCGCGCGCATGCGGGTGCGCGCGGCGTGGGCCGAGGCGCCGGTGTGGGCGGAGGCGCCCGCGGGGCCCGGGGTGATTGACCAGTCGGCGATCCCGGCGTAGCCTTCGCCCGATCATGGCGTCGACCCTGTGGACCGGCAGCATCAGCTTCGGCCTCGTCACGATCCCGGTCTCGCTGGTGACCGCGGAGGTGCACGAGGAGCTGGACTTCACCCTGCTCGACCGGCGCGACGACTCGCCGATCGGCTACCAGAAGATCAACAAGCGCACCGGCAAGCCGGTGCCCGCGGATCGGATCGTGCGCGGATTCGAGTACCAGGACGGGCGCTACGTGGTGCTGAGCGACGCGGATCTGCGCCGGGCGAGCCCCGAACGCACCCAGCGCATCGACGTCCTGTCCTTCGTCGATCGGGCCGAGATCCCGCCGGTCTACTTCGATCGGCCCTACTATCTCGAGCCGGCCCGCGGCGGCGAGCGGGGCTACGCCCTGTTTCGCGAGGCCCTGCGGCGCAGCGACCGGGTGGCGGTCGCGACGGTGGTGGTGAAGACGCGTCAGCACCTCGCGGCGATCGTGGTGCAGGACGGGGTGCTGGTGCTCGGCCTGCTGCGCTACGCCGCCGAGCTGCGTGACCCGTCGCGCCTGCGCGTCCCCGGGCCCGGGCTCAAGGGCGTCTCCGAGCGCGAGGTCAAGATGGCCGAGCGGCTGATCGACGAGATGACGGAGGCCTGGAAGCCCGAGCGTTACCGCGACGAGTATCGCGACGAGCTGCTGGCCTTCATCAAGAAGCGCGGCCGCGCCGGGAAGCTGGCCGCGGCGCCCGAGGCGGAGGAGGAGCCGGCGCGCCGCCCGCGGGCCGACGTGATCGACATCGCCGACCTCCTGCAGAAGAGCCTCGCGGGCAAGGGCGGACGGGCCCGGAGCAAGGCGGCGGAGGAGCGGCGCCGCCCCCGCCGCCGGCAGACCGCCTGAGCGTGAGCCTCACCGTCTATCGCCGGAAGCGCGATTTCGCCCAGACGCCCGAGCCGCGCGGGCGGGCGCGGAAGTCCGCCGCGCGCCTGTCCTTCGTGATCCAGCGCCACGCGGCCACCCGCCTGCACTACGACTTCCGCCTGGAGCTCGACGGCGTCCTCAAGAGCTGGGCGGTGCCGAAGGAGCCCAAGGCGGTGGTGGGAGAGAAGCGGCTCGCGGTGCACGTCGAGGACCATCCGCTCGAGTACGGGCGCTTCCACGGCGTGATCCCGGACGGGCACTACGGCGCGGGTCGGGTCGAGATCTGGGACCGCGGCTGGTGGGAGCCGGTGGGCGACCCGCACGCGGACTACCGCAAGGGCTCGCTCAAGTTCGTCCTGCACGGCCGGCGGCTGCGGGGCGGTTGGGCGCTGGTGCGGATGCGCCCGCGCGGCGACGATCCGAGAGATCGCGGGAAAGAAAACTGGCTCCTCATCAAGGAGCGCGACACGGCGCGCGCCGCCACCGCGGCCCGGACGCGCGCGCGATGACGCTGCCGGGCTGGGTCGCGCCCCAGCTCGCGACGCTGGTGGGGGCCGCGCCCGACGGCGCCGACTGGGTGCACGAGATCAAGCTCGACGGCTATCGCGTGCTCGCGCGGATCGAGCGCGGTCGCGTCCGGCTCCTCACCCGCAACCGCCAGGACTGGACCGAGCGCTTTCCCGCGGTGGCGGACGCCGCGGCAAAGCTGCCGGTGAAGGAAGCCCTCCTCGACGGCGAGATCGTGGCGCTCGATCGGTCCGGCGTCTCCTCCTTCCAGGCGCTCCAGCAGGGCGCCGAGGAAACCGGCGGGTGGAGCCTCGCCTACGTGGCCTTCGACCTGCTGTTCCTCGACGGCCGGGATCTGCGGGGCGAGCCGCTGGTCGAGCGGAAGAGGGCGCTCGCGCGGCTGCTCCGCGGCCGCCGCGGGCGGCTGCGCTACTCGGAGCACTTCGACGCGCCCGGTCCGGAGGTTCACCAGCGCGCCTGCCGCATGCATCTGGAAGGCATCGTCTCCAAGCGCAAGCAGGCCCCGTACGTCTTCGGGCGCGGCCAGGCCTGGCTCAAGGTCAAGTGCGTGGCGCGACAGGAGTTCGTGATCGGCGGCTACACCGATCCGGAGGGCGCCCGGGCCGAGCTGGGCTCGCTGCTGCTCGGCGTCCACGACCGCGACGGCCGGCTCGTCTACGCCGGCCGCGTCGGCACTGGCTTCACGGACGCCACCCTCGCGGCGCTCGGCAAGCGGCTGCGGAAGCTCGGCCAGGGCGCGTCGCCCTTCTCGCCCGAGGGCCCGCGCCCGCCCGCGCGCGGCGCGCACTGGGTGAAGCCGGTGCTGGTCGGCGAGGTCGCCTTCACCGAGTGGACGCGCGACGGGCTGCTGCGCCACCCGGCCTTCGAGGGCCTGCGCGAGGACAAGCCGGCGGCCCAGGTCGTGCGCGAGGCACCCCGAGCCGCGCCGGCGCGCCGCATCGCGGGCGGCAGCGACGCGGACGTGGCGGTGGCCGGCGTCCACCTGAGCCACCCGGACCGCGTGCTCTACGAAGAGCAGGCCATCACCAAGCTCGGGCTGGCGCGCTACTACGAGGCGGTGGCCGACTTCATCGTGCCCCACGTGGCGGACCGGCCTCTCAGCCTCGTCCGCTGCCCGGAGGGCGCGGGCGGGCAGTGCTTCTACCAGAAGCACGCGGGCCCGGGCATCCCGTCGGAGGTGAAGCGCGTGCGCATCCGCGAGCGGGGCGGTGCCACCGCGGCCTATCCCTACGTGGACGACCTGCCAGGCCTGGTCGCCCTCGCCCAGATCGGCGTGCTCGAGATCCATCCGTGGGGCGCGCGGGTCGGCCGGATCGATCGGCCCGATCGGCTCGTGCTCGACCTGGACCCCGCGCCGGCCGTGCCGTGGGCGCGGGTGGTGGAAGGCGCGCAGGCCATCCGCGGGCTGCTCGGCGATCTCGATCTGGTTGGCTTCGTGAAGACGACGGGAGGCAAGGGGCTCCACGTGGTGGTGCCGCTCCGGCCGTCGGCCGACTGGGAGGCGCTCCGGGCGCTCGGCGAGGGAATCGGGGCAGAGCTGGTCCGGCGCGCGCCCGATCACTACACGATCAACCCGCTGAAGGCGGCGCGCCGCGGGCGGGTCTTCGTCGACTACCTCCGCAACGTCCGGGGAGCCACCTCGGTGGCGGCCTACTCGCCCCGCGCGCGAGCGGACGCTCCGGTGTCGACGCCGCTCGGCTGGAGCGAGCTGGCGGGCGGAGCGACCCCCGGGGACTTCACGGTGCAGACGGTGCCGCGCCGGCTGGCCGCGCGCAAGGACCCGTGGGCCGACTTCTTCTCGGTGGACCAGGCGATCACGACTCGGACGGCCAGGGCGCTGGCCCCACCGGCCGCGCCGCGACGATCTCCTCCACCGCGTGGCCGTGCACGGTCCCGTCCTGCGCGCAGCTGATCACGTGGTCGGCCTGCTTGAGCACCTGCCAGTTCACGAACGCCTCGCGTAGCTCGCCCGCTCGGTAGTATTCCACGATCTCTCCCTTCTCCTCGTGCACCAGGTCCTCGGTGAAGACGAGGTGGGCCTGGTGCCCGCCGGGCCGGGTCATCCCGCGCAGGCGCGCGAACAGATCGGCGCGCTGTTCGCGGGCCACGTAGTGCAGGCTGCCGCACGAGAAGACCAGGTCGAAGGGCCCGGCCGGCAGCACGCCGGTCGCGGGCCCGCGCACCCAGCGGACCCGGACCCCGCGCGCTTGCGCCAGGCGCCGCGCCTTGGCGAGGCCCGCCTCCGAGGGATCCACGCCGAACACCACCGCGCCCCGCTCCGCGAAGAAGACGCTGTCGCGGCCTTCCCCGCAGCCGAGGTCGAGCACGTAGTCGCCCGGCCGTACGAGCCGGGCGACCTCGAGCGCGAAGTCCGATGGAGCAGTGCCGAACACGTAGCGCTCGGGAGTGCGCGCATACTCTCGCGCCCAGGGACTCCAGGTCGTCTTCGACCGTTGTGATGCGCTCGGCATCAGCTACCCCCCGCACGCAAGCCGGGTGCCAGCGGCGACGCGGGCGCGGATCGTCGCAGGGCGCGAAAAACGCGTGCGTTCCTCGCCGGCGGCCTCCTCGCCGGCGCGCCGCCGGCGGGACGCCGGTAAAGCTTACCGGGTAGTTCGACGCCCCGCCCGATGCTAGGCTACATCCGGTCACCTCGAGGAGGACCACCGTGGCGCTCATCGACAAGCGGGAGTTCGTGGGGCTGGACGGCGTGGCACATCTCTGCACCGGCGGGGAGGCGCCCTGGCTCCGGTCGCACACCACGACCTGCGAGCGGTTCGGGGCCCTCAAGAGCGGCGGCATGGCCGGCCGTGAGGAGATGTTCGCGATCGGAGAGCGGGCACGGGCCCGGGCGGCCCGGGTGCTGGGGGTCGCGCCGGCGGAGGTGGCCTTCCTGGCGCACTCCTCCGAGGGCCTGAACCAGGCGGTGCGCTTGGTGGAGTGGCGCGCCGGCGACAACGTCGTCTTCGCCGATCTCGAGTACCCGTCGTCGATCTACCCGGCCGCGATGCTGCGCGAGCGGGGGGTCGAGGCCCGCGTGGTGCGCACCCGCGCCCACTATCTCTCGCTCGACGACCTCGCGGCCCTGGTCGACCGGCGCGCCCGCCTGATCCTGGTAAGCCAGGTGAGCTACCTGACCGGGCAGCGGCTCGATCTGGCGCGCTGCGCCGACATCGCCCACGGCGTCGGGGCCCGGCTGGCCGTGGACGCCACCCACGCGGCCGGAGTGGTGCCGGTGCCGGGCGGCGCATGCGAATTCGTCGTCTCGAGCTGCTACAAGTGGCTGCTCGCCACCCACGGGGTCGGCCTCTTCGGCTACAGCGCCCGCCGCGTCGGGGAGCTGGTGCCGGCCACCGTGGGCTGGCACAGCGTCGGGCACCGGGGCGGCCCCGACGATCCGCTCGCCATGTCGTGGCGCGCCGACGCCTCGCGGCTCGAGGCGGGTAACCCGAGCCTGCTCGGCCTCGCGGTGCTGGACAACGCGCTCGCGCGCCTGGAACAGCTGGCCCCCGAGGCGGTGGAGCAGCACGCGGTCGGCCTGGGCGGGCGGCTGATCGAGGGACTGCGCTCGCGCGGCTTCTCGGTCCTCACGCCGGAGGCGCCCGCGGAGCGTGCCGGCAACGTCTGCTTCCTGGCCGACGACGCGGCCGGTCTCGCGGGGCGGCTCGCCGGCCTGCGGGTGCTGGTCTGGGGTGGCGAAGGGCGCATCCGCGTGTCGCCGCACGTGCACTGCGACGGCGACGACGTCGATCGATTCTTCGAGGCGCTCGACCGGCTCGGCGCGCGCCCCGGTCAGGCGGTGGCGGCGCACTAGGCCCCACCTGGCCATCCGGCCGGGTCCCGACCTGGCCATTCGGCTGATGTCCGCGGTGGCTTCCTCCCGCATGCTGAGGGCGCACCCTCACCCGTAAGGAGGACACACGAATGGAAGCCCTGCTCTCGCTCTCGAACGATCTGGCCGGCGCGGTGGAGCGCGCCGCCCCATCCATCGTGGCCGTGCACGCGCGCCGGCGCCTGCCGTCCACCGGGATCCACTGGCGCGCCGGCATCGTGGTCACCGCCGACCACACGGTCCGGATGGAGGACGGCATCACCGTCGAGGCCGCGGACGGCCGCTCGCGGCCCGCCGCCCTCGTCGGCCGCGATCCCGGCTCGGACCTCGCGGTGCTGCGCGTGGCGGACCTCGACACCGCGCCGGCCGCGCTCGGGGACGACGGCGCGCTGCGCGTCGGCCACATGGTGCTGGCCCTGGGCTACGGGCCCCGCGCGAGCTGGGGCGTGATCAGCGCGCTCGGCCCGCGCTGGCGCACCTGGCGCGGCGCCGAGATCGATCGGCTGGTGCGCCTGGACCTCGTGCTCTACCCGGGCTTCTCGGGCGGGCCGCTGGTCGACGCGGCCGGCCGGGTGGTCGGCCTGAACACCTCCGGCCTCGCGCGGGAGAGCCGGCTCGCGCTGCCGGTGACCACGGTCGCGAGGGTGACCGACGAGCTGCTCCGGAAGGGCCACGTCGCGCGCGCCTACCTGGGCATCGGCATGCAGCCGGTGCGGCTGCCGGAGCCGCTCCGCGCCGCGCTCGGCCTGCCCGGCGACGGAGGGCTCATCGTGGTGATGGTGGAGCCCGACGGGCCCGCCGCGCGCGCGGGCCTGCTGCTGGGCGACGTGCTGGTGGCGCTCGACGGCGCGCCCACCGGCGACCTGGAGGATGTCCAGGCGCAGCTCGGCGCAGAGCGCATCGGCACCACGGTCACTGCGCTGGTGCTGCGCGCGGGGGCGCGCACGGAGGTGCGCATCACGGTGGGCGAGCGCCCGCGTCGGGGCGCATCGTGAGCGCGGTCCTGACCGCCGAGCCCACGGTCGAGCCGCTCGCCGCGGCCGCCGCCGCGATGGCCGCCGAGCTGGCCCGCGTCACGGTGGAGGTGCGCGGTCGCGGACGCGGCGCCGGCGAAGCGGCGGTGGGCGCGGGCGTGATCTGGCACCCGGACGGCCTGATCCTCACCAATGCGCACGTGGCTCACCGCGACGTGACGGTGGTGCTGGCGGACGGCCGGGCGTGCGGCGCGCGGCTGGTCGCGCGCGACCCGCGGCGCGACCTGGCCGCGCTGGTGGTGGACGCGACCGGACTCCCGGCCGCGGAGATCGGCGACTCGGGCGCGCTGCGGGTCGGCGAGCTGGTGCTGGCGGTCGGCAACCCGCTCGGGCTGGTGCGCGCGCTCTCGGCCGGCCTCGTGCACGCGGTCGGGCCGCGGGCGATCCACGCCGACCTCCGGCTGGCCCCCGGCAACTCCGGCGGCCCGCTCGCCGACGCGCGGGGCCGCGTGGTCGGGCTCAACGCGATGATCGTGGGCGGGCTCGCGGTGGCGGTGCCAAGCCGCGAGGCGCAGCGCTTCGTCCGGGAGCAGCTACGAGGCTGAGGGCGTGACCACGGTGCTGGTGGCGGCGCGCGGGGCCGCGCGGGCCCGGCTCGAGGCGGTGGTCGGCGCCGCGCGCGCCCTGCGCCTGGTCGCGGGACTGCCGGATGCTCCGCTCGCGCGCCGGCTGCAGGCGCTGCGCCCGGACGTGGTGGTGCTCGATCTCGACGGCGGGTGGCTCGACGCCGTCCTGGCCGAGCTGCCGACTCCCGCGGCCGCCGCGCTCGTGGTGCTGGCGGACGCGCCGCGGCGGGTGCGCGCCGACCGGGCGGTCGAGCGCGGGCTCGTCCGCGCGGTGCTGCCGCGCGACGCCACCTCGGCCGAGATCCTGGCCGCCATCGACGCGGTGGTCGCAGGCCTCGTGGTGCTGCATCCGGATGCGCTGGCGGCGCGCCCGCCGCGCGAGGCGCAGCCCGCGCGGGCCGCCGTGGACCCGGCGCAGCCGCTCACCGCGCGCGAGATCGAGGTGCTGGGCATGCTGGCCGAGGGGCTCGGCAACAAGACCATCGCGGTGCGCCTCGGCATCTCGACGCACACCGCGAAGTTCCACGTGGCGTCGATCCTGGCTAAGCTCGGCGCGGGCAGCCGCACCGAGGCGGTGACGGTCGGGATGCGGCGCGGGCTCGTCGTGATCTGACCGGCTACAGATGGAGCTTCATGCCCTCATGCGAGGCCACGAAGCCCAGGCCCTCGTAGAAGCGCCGGGCGTCCGGCCGCGTCTTGTCGATGGTGAGCTGCACCAGGTGGCAGCCGCGCTCGCGTGCCCGCGCGATGGCCCACTCGAAGAGCGCGCGTCCGAGGCCGCGCGAGCGCTCGCGCGCGTCGACCCGCACGCCCTCGATCTGGGCGCGCCAGCCGCCCTGGTAGGTGATCGAGGGCATGAAGGTCAGCTGGAGGACCCCGACCACTGCGGCGTCCCGGCAGGCGACCACCAGCTCGTTGTTGGGGTCGCGGTCGATGGCGGCGAAGGCCTCCAGATAGGACGGCGGCAGCGGCGTCTCGTCGCGCTCGCGGGTGCGGCCCAGCGGATCGTCGGCGAGCAGATGGACGATCCCGGGCACGTCCTCGGCCCGCGCGCGGCGGAACAGCGGCGGGGCGTCAGGCATCCGGCGCCTCGCGCGCGCGCAGGGCGCCGTGATGGGCGGCGTGATGGGCGCGGGTCAACCCCGGCAGCCCGCGGGCTTGTGCACGCGCGTGGCGGAGGCCGGGAACTTCGCCAGCTTGTCCGCGGGCCGCCGCGGGCGCGGCACCAGCTCGCCGCCGCAGTTGGGGCAGCGGCCGTGGAGCACGGTCTCGGCGCAGGCGCGGCAGAACGTGCACTCGAACGAGCACACGCGCGCCTGGTCGGAGTCCGGCGGCAGGTCGCGGTCGCAGCACTCACAGCCCGGTCGTAGCTCGAGCATCGGGGGCTCCCTCCTCGGTGGGCAACAGAGTATCATCTGGAGCTCGAGGAGGAGACCATGGCCAAGAGCGCGGTGACGGCGGAGCGATTCGCGAAGGGCATGACGTTCGACGAGTACGTGACGTATGCGGGCAGTCCCCAGAACCTCGCGCGTGAGGCCTTCGGGAGCTACTACCCCGACGGCGGGGCGATGGGGATCCCGCGTAAAGACAACAGCGCGGTGCTGCGCGAGCGCTATGGGCGGACGCGCCTGGCCGACTA
>Ga0099791_10000829_pt1 | contig 11707 bp, 10 predicted proteins | sample Rivendell_Oct201_7_FD_77318 | JGI IMG/M metagenome (GOLD analysis project Ga0099791, IMG submission 77318) | Vadose zone soil and rhizosphere microbial communities from the Eel River Critical Zone Observatory, Northern California to study diel... | ecosystem: Environmental > Terrestrial > Soil... | reverse complement strand
GACTACACCATAGGGCTGGGCTGGGATCTTCGATTCCATGACCTCCGGGCGACGCACGAAACGATCCTCCTCGACAAGGGGGTGCCGGTGCATGTGGTGGCGAAGCGCTGCGGCCATGATCCGGCGATGTTGCTCAAGGTCTACGCCAAACGCACCCAGAAGGCCGATGCGAAGGCTGCTGGGGTGATTGGGACCTTGACCCAAGGGGTCTTGGGTCAAGATTGGGTCGAGCCTTTCAGATGTTCTCAGGATGTTCCTGGCGAATCATTGAAATGATTGGCCTTTGGCCAGTTGCTGTCAGTAGCACACGTACCGCCAGCGCCATCCCCACGGCGTCCATACGCGCGTGTAGCAGCTATCATACCCGTAGGGGAAGCCTGCGCCCACAAAGGCAAACCGGTGTCTGAAGAACCGATGATGGAAAAATTGGTCCCTGAAGGCAAATCGATGGGACGCAAGTCGATTGCCGACAAAATGATTACCGTGAAACATGGCGGGGCCGGCCATGTGGGGGTGACCAAAGCCGCCAAAGTGCCCGCCAAAATGGCCCCCGCCAAAGCCGCCAAAGTGCCCCCCGCCAAAGCCGCCACCGTGGCCGCCACCGTGACCGCCACCGTGCATGGCGGACGCACTCAAAGTCGAACCGGCCGTGACCACCGCCGCGGCGGCCAATGCTATCGCTATTTTCCGCATCATGATGTTCACTCCACTAGTTGCGAGATGCACCCCAGCCGTTACGAAGGCCGGCAGTTGCCATCGTTTGGCCTCGCGGTTCTCTCTTTCGGCTAGGTCGCGCTGCCTTCCGAATGTCAGTGCGAGCGCCGTTTCCGCGCGCCGGACGTCGACCGCAAGGGCACAGCGCAGCATCGCCACGGAAACCGAAATAATCAAATTACTTATGCGTCAGTTTCTGACTAATAAGTCAGTTTTTGAAGATCGGCTTTATGATAGGATAGCGGGATCGAATCCGTCGCAGCGGTCGGAGGTGCCACGTCATGGCGAGAGGTCGGCGCCGCGTTCTTGTCATTGAGGACGATCCGGAGACGGCCGAGCAGCTTGTGGAGTCCCTCGCAACGAACGGCTATCAAGTCGATCTCGCGGTCAACGGCAACGACGGGCTGAACCGCGGACGCACGTGCGAATATACCGTGATGACGATCGATCGCATGCTGCCGGGAGTGGACGGAATCGCGATCATCCGGCGCCTGCGGGAAGGCGGCGTCACCACGCCCGCCCTCATCATCAGTGCGCTCGGCGAGGTTGACGATCGGGTGCGCGGCTTGCGCGCCGGCGGGGACGACTACCTCGTCAAGCCGTTTGCCTTTGCGGAATTATTGGCGCGTGTGGAGGCATTGGCTCGCCGCAGCGCCACCGTCGTCAAGGACACAGTGCTGCGCGTCGGCGATCTTAGACTCGACCTCGTGTCGCGAACCGTAAGCCGCGGCGGCCGGGACATCGACCTGCTGCCGCGAGAATTTCAAGTTCTGGAGTATCTGGTTCGCAACGAAGGTCATGTCGTGCCGCGGGCGATGCTGCTGCAGCATGTATGGGATTTGCATTTTGACCCGACGACCAACATCATCGATGTCTATGTCGGACGTGTCCGGCGCAAGATCGACAGCCAACAGGCTTATCCGCTCATTCATACCATCCGCGGCATCGGGTTTTGTATCCGAGCTCCTGACTAAGACGTTGCGGTCGTCGACGCTGCGGTTGGCGCTGATCTGTGTCGGGCTCTTCGGCGCCGTGGTGTGTGCGCTCTTTGGTTATGTCTATTGGTCGACTGCTTCCTACGTTCGCGGCCGATCGGATCGTGCCATCGCGGCAGAGCACGTCATCTTGCGGCAGGCTTACGACCGGGCGGGACGCGACGGTCTCGTTGCCACGATTGGGCAGCGCATCGCCGAGGAACGCTTCGAAGGCGGCCTCTACCTCGTCGCTGATGCTTCGTTTGCTCCAGTCGCCGGCAATCTGAAGGTCTGGCCGACGGTTTTAAAGGGCTCGGCCGGTTGGGGCAACTTCGATGCGCCGGAATGGAAGCCGGATGCAGCGGACCGGCCGTTGCTCCGCGCATCGTTTGAGACCCTCCCGGAGGGGTATCATCTGCTGGTGGGACAGGACATCGACGACCTTGATGAGTTCGCGGAAAAAATCGAGATAGCGCTCTCATTGAGCATTTTGTTGACGTTTGTCCTGGGGGGTTTTACCAGCGTTTTTGTGACGCGGCGCACCATACGGCGGATCGAAGCCATCAACGCGACCAGCCGGGCCATCATGCAAAGCGGCCTCGGCCAGCGGATTCCCCGGCAGGGCACACGAGACGAATGGGATCAGCTGGCAGAGAATCTCAATCTGATGCTTGATCGCATCGAAGGGTTGATGGGGGAGGTGAAGCAGGTCATTGACAACGTGGCGCACGATCTGCGGACGCCGTTGGCGCACATGCGCGGGAGGCTCGAAAAGGCTTATGCGAGCCCGCGTCACGGCGAACACGACCAATCACTGATCGGCGATACCATGGCAGATCTCGATTCGGTTCTGCGCATGTTCGCCTCCCTCATGCGAATCTCGCAAATCGAAGCAAACGATCGAACGGCGGCGTTCCGCGCCGTAAACCTCGCCAACCTTGCCCGGGAGGTGGTGGAGTTGTTCGATGCCGCGGCGGAGGAGAAAGGCGCGCATCTCGATGTCGTGGCGGATCAACCTGTGCTTGTTACGGGCGACCGGGACCTTTTGTTCGATGCCGTGGCCAATCTCGTCGACAACGCGATCAAGCACGGCCGCGACGCCGGTCAGGTAACGGTCGAGGTCGCGCATGACAAGGGCGGCGCCGTCATTTCGATCGCCGATGATGGGCCGGGAATCCCCGTCAAGGAGAGTCAGCAGGTTTTCAAGCGCTTTTACCGGCTGGAACGCAGCCGCCGCACGCCCGGCAATGGGCTCGGCCTCAGTCTGGTCGCCGCGGTTGCCCGCCTCCACGGCGCTCGCATCGAGATGGCCGACAACGCCCCTGGATTGAAGTTTAGACTTGTGTTCCCATTGCTCGCCGGGGCGGGTCTCGATAACAGCGTTGTGCGTTAGGAAGTACGGCGGCAATAAGGCCCGACATCCAAAAGCGGCTGCAAGATGGCCCGTCGTGCGAGCTTAGCCGCATTCCCCTTTTAACCTTCCCGCAAGCTGGGAACGGGGGAGAGGGTACCAAAGCTTTACGACGAACTTCGGAAATTATAACTTCCGACGCCGAACCCCACTAGTCTGCCCGTCGAAGTTCCGGCGGCAGTCGGGAAACACCCGCTTGGCCGGCATCGACGAACCAGTTAGAGGAGATCGCGGCGTCGGCGAAGACCGTCGCCCGGTCGTGTGGTTCGAGGTCGAAGATTTTCTCCGATATTTCGATCACTTTCGTAATCCGACTGGGTCGCAACGGGCAGCGTTGGAAATCTTTGTCGAAGCCGAGAGGCTCTATGGTCGCCAGGGTCGGGTGAGGTTTTGCCGGCTCAGCCTGTACACGAACCGGTTAATGCCGATCGACTTCGATGCCGTCATATCGGCATATCTGAACCCGCCGGGCGCCGGCGCTCCTTGGAAGACGGTTTGGGCGCCGGCGCAGCTCTTGAGCGAATTTGCCAAGATGGTGCCCGTGATCATCCGCAATCCGCGGTTTTTCTTCCGTATATCGAAGACCGCGGTTCGCGATCTCGTCGACATGGCCGTCCGGCCGCGGCGTTTCGCCGAGCTCGCGCGGCCAGGGGATATTGTCATCTCGCCCGGCGCCTCCTGGGGCTTACCGGGCTACGCAAAGCATATGGCCGCTGCGAAGGCCCGCTACGGTCTCAGGTTCGCAGTCCTAATTCACGATATGATTCCTATTGAAAATGGAACTCTGGTCGAAAGACGGCACGCTGTTCAATTCCGAAAATGGCTCCAGGAAACGCTGCCCAATTCGGATGCGATCCTTACCATCTCGAAGTATTCGCGGCAGGCTCTGCTCGAATTCGCCGCCGCGGCCGGGTGGCCGGCGCCTCACGTTGACGTCGTAAGGCTCGGCGGCGGGTTGAGCCCTCGGTCGAGTAACGGCGGCTGCAGAAAGATATACCTGCCCGAGCGGTATGTGTTGTTCGTCTCGACGATAGAGATCAGAAAGAACCACGGGTTGCTTGTCCGCGTGTGGCGGCGGCTGCTGGCGCGGCACGGCGCAGACGCAATACCGGTCCTGATCTTCGCCGGGCAGATCGGCTGGATGGTCGATGACCTGCTGGCGGACCTTGCTGCGAGCGGCTATCTGGGCGGCAAGATCGAGCATCGGCCCGGCCTGTCGGACGAGGAGCTCGACGAGGCCTATCGCTCCTGCCTGTTCACGATTTTTCCGAGCCTTTGCGAGGGCTGGGGATTGCCGATCGCCGAAAGCCTGGCATACGGCAAGTTTTGCCTCGCTTCGAATCGCACGTCTATCCCGGAAGTGGGCGGCGACTTGATCGACTATTTCGATCCGTCGGACGACGACGACGCGCTGGCGAAAATCGAAAGGATGCTGTTCGAGCCCGGCTATGTGACGGAGCGGGAGGCGCGGCTGCGAGCCGAATATCGCCCCCGCACATGGGCAGACTGTGCGCATTCACTCGTGCTCAAGCTCGATCCAGCGCCGCCGAAAGCCAATGCATCACCTGCCGGAGACCTGCATGAGCGCCTTACGTCCGCGCAGCCAGCTGGAAACCCATGACGTCTTCAACCAGCCTCCGCCGTTCGAGGATGTAAACCTGTTCACGTCGGACGTCGCGCTGCAAGCTGCCGTCGCGGCTGCGGGCGGGGAGATGCATGCAGAGCGGCTGTCCGCTTTCGGCGCGCGAACTGGTTCCGCCGAGACCGCTGCGTGGGCCATGCAGGCGAACGAAAATTCGCCGCGGCTGAGGGTGTTCGATCGTTACGGGCAGCGCATCGATGAAGTCGAGTTCCACCCGGCCTATCATCGACTGATGACGCTTGGGGTGGAGGCCGGCGTCTCGTCGGCCGTGTGGAGCGGCGCTGCGGCCGGCCACGTGCTGCACGCCGGCCTTGAATTCCTGATGGCGCAGGCCGAACCAGGTGTGTGCTGCCCGATGACCATGACTGCCGCGGCGCCCGCTGCGTTGAGATGCCAACCCGACATCGCGACAAGGTGGATGCCCAAGATCGTCGCTTCACGATATGACCCGTCCTCCCAACCGATGCACCGCAAGTCGGGCGTGACGATCGGAATGGCGATGACGGAAAAGCAGGGCGGTTCGGACGTGCGCGCCAATACGACGCGCGCGGTCAGGCGCGACGACGGCGGATACGCATTGACCGGACACAAGTGGTTCTGCTCGGCGCCGATGTCGGACGCGTTTCTGACGCTTGCCTACACGGACAACGGCCTCACCTGCTTCCTGGCGCCACGGTGGACGCCCGACGGCGAACGCAACGCGATCCACCTGATGCGCCTGAAGGACAAGCTCGGCGATCGCGCCAATGCGTCGGCCGAGATCGAATATCACGGCGCCTACGCGGAGATGGTCGGCGAGGAGGGCCGCGGCGTGCCCACGATCATCGAAATGGTCCATGCGACACGGTTCGACTGCATCCTCGCGCCCGCAGCCTACATGCGACAGGCGGTCGCCAACGCTTTGTGGCACGCCGCGCATCGCACCGCCTTCCAGAAGAAACTGATAGATCAGCCTCTCATGCGCCGCGTGCTTGCCGACATGGCGATCGAGTCGGAGGCCGCAACCGCGCTCACCTTCCGCATCGCAAAGAGCTCCGATGAAAGCGCAGACGAGGGCGCGGCGGCGTTCGCGCGCATCGCGACGCCGATCGGCAAGTACTGGATCAACAAACGCGTGGTGAACCTCGCCTACGAAGCCATGGAGGTTCACGGCGGCGGCGGATATGTCGAGGACGGGGTGATGACGCGCATCTATCGCCAGTCCCCGCTCAACTCCATCTGGGAAGGCTCCGGCAATGTCGTCTGCCTCGACATCCTGCGCGCCATCCGGCGCGATCCGCGTTCGGTACAGGAACTCGTCGCCGAACTGGCGAAATCGCGCGGCGCCAACCGATTGCTCGATCGCGCCATCGATGATGTGAAGTCAATGTTGGCCGGCCAGCACGAGGAGGCCCTCGCCCGGCGTCTGGCGGAGAGGATGGCGCTCGCGTTGCAGGGCGCCATCCTGATTCAAAACGCACCGGGCTTTGTCTCCGATGCGTTCTGTGCGACCAGGCTCTGCGACCATCCGGGTCTTTCCTGCGGAGCGTCAGACGCAAAGATTGATGTCGATGCGGTTCTCAGCCGCGCGATGCCGCACTGATAGAGGATTTAGCCTCACGACCCGACTTGGCGCGGCGCAGCGCCCAGCGCCCGGACGCGGAAAGCTTCGCGGCCGAACGCGCCCAACGCGAACACGAGCCCGAACGCGAGCACCTGCCACGCCGGCGGTACGCCAACGTCCAGAGCGGCCAGGGAGAAATTATTGCTGAGCGTCCAGGACAGCTCATAGCCGCGGCGGCCCCAAAGCCAGCCGGCTTCGAGCAACGCCGTAAGAACGCAGGTGGCAGCGGTGAGCAGCGTTAACGCCTTCGCATCGGTGCCCAGCCCATAGCGGACCAGCACCCTCCAGACCATGAGCCAGACAAATATCCCGGCCAGCATGTACTGCTCCGCGTAGGTGCCTCGCGCCAATACGACGTGGAGGACCGCCAAGCCGGTGATCACGTAGTTCGCGTTGTGCAAGCGCTGCCAGCTTTTCACCCCCATGTACCGAATTGCCGCATCCAACGAGGTGGCAGCTAACGCCACGAGACCGACGGTCGACAGAGCTGCGACGATCATGCTGAGTCTCGTCGCCATCTCATTGACGATGAATCCGAAGTTCCACGACCGCAGGGCGAAATAGATGACGACGTGGGCCAGCGTGTAGGCGAGCGCCGTCACGCCGATCATGCGCCGCACGTCGACGAGCGCCGGCCAGCGCAATATCGTCAGCGCCGGCGTCACGGCCAGAGCCATGAGCAAGACGGCCGTCGCCCACACGCCCGACCAATAGGTCATGCCGCCGAGCGCGATCGGAAGGATTCCATATTCTCCGGTTCCGACCTGATAAGTGAACCGGATCGCCGGTAGCAAAACGAGCGCGAATGCGCCCGCCTTGAGCCAGGAAAATCTGCGACTTCTATCCTGCCATGGCCAGATCAACCGCAAGTTTCGTCCTCCGCTGAAAGAATTTTACCGGCGCCCGCGGCGAAGTTTATTGCAAGTGGGCTGTACGATCCAGACGGGCAGGACAGGCGGTTGACATCGGGCTTTGCTCAGGCACGCGTCGCGCTGACAGCCTTCCCATGGCGATCGATGGAGGCGATTATGGATTCCGATCTCGACGGGCTCACCCGAGACGAACTGGTCAACGAAGTGAAACGGCTGCGCGCCGGCATCCGCGCCCATCGCGACAGTTCGGGTCACGATCTGTGCTGGCACCACCCCCAGCTCTGGGGGCTGCTGCCGGAAAAGATCAATCCGGCGGTGGCAGTACCCCCTTGGCCCAAATTCCTGAGAGGCTGCGTGGCCTATCGTGAAGCCCTGGACCGCGAGATCCCGGGCGCGCCGATCGCAGATGTCGAATACAAGCCGAGCTCCCGCTGAAGAGGCCGCCCGCCCCCAGTTTGGCGTGGGCCTGTCACGCACGCACAAGCGGCGTATCGACCAGATGCTCGACCAGGAACCAGGCCTGCAACTCATTGGTTCGGATCACGTCGGAGACGATGAGATCATTCGTTCCGTCATCTCCTAGCTCGGCGGTCCGCTTGGCGGCATCGTGGGCGTCGACGAGGATAAGCTCGTGTGCTTCGAGCAGCCGCGACAACATGGCCGGCACCTCTTCGCAGCCGTTCGGTGGCCGCGGCAGGCGGGTGATTTCGGCCACATGACGCGGATCTCCGACCGCAATTCCGCCGAGCGTCTGGATCCGTTCGGCGATTTGATCGATCAGCTTGATCTGCTCGCCGGCGTGTTTGTCCAGCAAGAGATGGAGCTGGTAGAAAGTCGGTCCGCGCATGAGCCAATGATGTTTCTTGTAGAGCGCATAAAGGATCCGCGAGTCCGATAGGATCTGGTTCAGGCGCCCGCAGGACAGCAGGCGGGCATTGTAGGTAAGCCCCAAGGGAAATTGTCGCACGGTGCCGAAGCTCTGGATCTCCTGACTGCGCTGATGAACCCACGGCTGGCTGCCTCGACGCGCCTGCTCCGGCAATGCCTCTCGCTTGGGCGTGGCCATTTCATTCTCCTATCGACCGTCAAGGGCGCAAGGCCCTGGTTGGGGCAGAGAATCAATGCCGGCCGGCGGCCATCGTTCCATCGTCGGAGGCTGCATCTATTGACGAGACGCCAGCCGTCGGCGGGCAGGGCTAAAGCGACGCATATGTCGGCATCCATCCGCCAGGTGGCGTCAAGTCCAGCCGCTCCGGCCGCCGCGACGCCCGGCCGGAAAGATGAAAGATCTCCCCCCGGTAAGCCCACACGCGGAGATCCGTCCACAATGGTTCGCCATCGATTTCCAGGCAGCGCTTCGCCACCCTTCTCTGCGCCACATAGCCCTCGTCACGCGTCACCAGACGGCGCAGACGCGCCCGACCGACCGCGGCGCTGTCGAGCAGCCCACGCCCGGCGTATCCATGCAACGGCTTGAACACAAATTCCTGCTTTCTTTCCGCCAAGTCTTCCAAATTGTCGGTGCGCACGAGATGCGTCTCCGGCACATGGTCGCTCAAGATTTGTCGTTCTGCCGGCGCTATCTCCAATTCGTTGTCCCAATCCGGCAGCGATAGCCATTCCATCAGCCGCTTATCGCTGCGCGTCGCATAGCTGAAAGGATTCGGCGCGACATAGACGCCGTCTGCCTGATAGGCCATCCGCAAGGCGGAGAAGTCCTCAGACTGCCAGAAGAAATCGGTCGAGCGGTTGACGATGAAAGTCACCGCCTGTCCATTGAACAGCAGCCGACGTCCATCCCAGCGAATCTCTGCGGGACATCCGGCTTCGGCGTACCAGCCGCCCTCGCGCAACAGATCGCAGAGCAGTTGGAGCTCTCTGCGAAATTTGCCTTGCTGCAGCGATTCGGCATCATCGAGAATGAGACATACACCCCCGGGGCGTTCGCCAAAAAAGGCTCTGGCCTCGCGCTCCACGAGGTCTCTGATGCGTTGTTTGAACAGGGGCAGACGGACAGGCGGCGCTATTCGTTTCTCCTGCTCCAGTCCTGCTGTCTCGTAGTACAGGGCATTGATGATCGCTGCAAATATGAAACCCGACCCGTTGTCGTTGAACTCGATAAGCTGCCACCTATCCCCCGGGGGAAGATGAAAATCCCAAGCACTGAAGAAGCAAATCTCCGGCCGCCTCAGCTGCACGATCGGCGGCGCCCCGCGCAAGGCAGCCGCCTGCCAGGCCCCGCGGGCGGTCACACGATCAAAGGCGCGAATGAAATCGGATATCTCGGCGAGCACGGCGCCGGGGATGACCTGATATCGCGGTACGACAGAGAATTCTGCCGGCACCTCCGGCATCCGGGCAGCCTGCAGCTCGGCGTAGAAGTTCTCAGGATGCCTCGCCTTGAGCGTCAAACCAATCCTCGCAGCCTTCGTCGCAGCCCCCCGGATCGCCGGGATCATTTCCTCAACGCAGTCTAAGTCCAGCCTGTTTGATCTTCCTTTGGCGACACCGTGGCACGGGCGGCTGTCAGGGTTGCCGTTCGTGCGTCCGGCGGCAGCTTATCCCCGATGGCCCTGGAGGGTGATTCCGAGGTGCGGTGATTCGAATGTCCGTTCCCATCACGCGGTGTTCTGCCGCGCGAAAGCGGGCATCACCCTGGGTGATCGAGGAAGCTATGCTGTGCCCAAAAACGAAGGCTGGTGTCACTGGATCGCCGCCCTCCCGGACGATGACAACAATGAGAATCAAACGATCGTGAGAGCGCTATTTGCGCGTTTTACCTGCGCGGTAGCCCGCCAAAAAGAGGTCGACGCTCGCCTCGATATAGTCGGCTTGGTTTTTTGATGCCTTCTTTAGACCCAACACGCGCGTCAGCTGGAGTTCGCCGCGGACCAGGCTGATGAATTGGATGGCCGCGATGCGCGGATCGCGGACCTTCAAAAGCCCGCATTCTGTCGCCCGACGCAAGACGGCGGCGATGCGGTCGATCATGACCGTCGGCCCGCTATCGTAGAAAATTCGCCCGAGTTCCGGAAAGCGCGGTACTTCAGCGACCACAATGCGGTACATCGTCAGGCCGTAGCCGGCGCACAGCAGGTCGTTGAAATCGTGGGCCACCCGCAGCAACGCGTCGCGAATGTCAGGTTGATCGAGTGCGCGCCGGCCGATCTCATCGGACAAATGCCGGCATTCCGTCACGACGAGAGCGGCGAACAGCGCGTCTTTGCCGGCGAAATGCGAATAGAGCGTCGCTTTCGACACTGCGGCGTGCCGCGCGATCGCATCCATGCTTGTTTCACCGTACCCGAGCTTCAGGAACAGCGCGCGTGCGGCCGCGAGGATGCGGTCGCCCCGGGCGTTGCCGGCGTCGCGCACGCCTCCATATTGAGGCACGCCGCCGGCACGCGTCAGCTGTGCATGTGTGACCATTTCTACGGCGAATCCCCAATCGCTTCTCTTGCCACGCTATTGCCTCGATTGCAACAGAAAAACTGAACGGTTTAGTTCAACCGCGCAGTGATTCGCGTTGCGGTCAGGTAGGATGGGGCTCATGTATCGAGGGGGATTTCGTCATCGTCATCGTCTGCGGTTGGCGGCGGGCGTCGCGCCGCGCCACGCGAAGGGGGTCGGCATGCTCGCGGCGGTCCTCGTCTCCGGCTGCGCGGTTGGTCCAGATTTCGAACGGCTGCGGGCGCCGGACATCGCCCGCTACACGGATTCCAGATTGCCGACGGCCACCGTCTCGTCCGAGACCAGGGGCGGCGAAGCGCAGTACTTCTCGTTCGGCCGCGACCTTCCCGGCGAATGGTGGACGCTCTTCCATTCGCGGCACCTCAACCGGCTGATCGAGCGAGCCATTGCGGAGAATGCCAATCTGCAGGCCGCGCAACTGACGTTGCGGCAAGCGCAGGAAAACGCCGCCGCCCAGGCCGGCACGCTGCTCCCGACAGTCGATGCGAACGGGTCAGGCGCCCGCCAGCAAATATCGCCCGCCCAATTCGGGGGGAGCGGGGCGCCGCTTCTCTTCAGCCTGTTCAACACGACGGTGAATGTTTCCTATGCACTTGACGTCTGGGGAGGAAAGCGGCGTGCACTGGAGGCGAGCCAGGCACAGGCCGATTATCAGCGGTTCCAGGTCGAAGCCACTTTTCTGACGCTGACCGCCAATGTCGTCACGACAGCGATCCAGGAGGCGTCGCTTCGCGGCCAGATCAAGGCAACGCAGGACATCATCAAGGGCCAGACCGAGCAGCTTGAAGTATTGCGCGGGCAATTCAACCTCGGCGGCGTGCCGCGGTCGGACGTGCTCGCTCAGGAGGCGGACCTTGCGGCGACGCAGGCGACCTTGCCGCCGCTCGAGAAGCAGCTTGAGCAGCAGCGCAGCCTGCTCGCGACCTTGACGGGGCGGTTTCCCAATGCGGCCGACCGCGAGGTCTTTACAATCGCCTCCCTGACGCTGCCGCGCAACCTGCCGGTGAGCCTGCCCTCTCG
>Ga0099791_10000828_pt1 | contig 11708 bp, 6 predicted proteins | sample Rivendell_Oct201_7_FD_77318 | JGI IMG/M metagenome (GOLD analysis project Ga0099791, IMG submission 77318) | Vadose zone soil and rhizosphere microbial communities from the Eel River Critical Zone Observatory, Northern California to study diel... | ecosystem: Environmental > Terrestrial > Soil >... | reverse complement strand
CGCGCCCTTCGTCCTGATCCATCTCGACCACGAGCTCCGCGCGACGCGGGGCGGGGCGGGCGGGTTCGATCGCATCCTGCCCGCGCTCTATCGGGGACCGACCGCTCCTTCGCTTTGGGCGATGCTGCCGGGCGGTCCCGGATTGTGGCGATTCTTCCGGAGCAATTTCGCGCGCGGCGGCGCGCTCGCGCCGGTGGAATCGTATTTCGCGCTGACGCCCACCCGGCCGAGTCCCACGCCAGCGGGAGGTCCCGCCGTTCGCCGTCTGACCCTTGTCTATACCGGGAACAGCGCAGGCTTTCTCGAGACATGCGGCTGCAAAGTGAATCAGTCGGGCGGGATGGCCCGTCGCGCCACCGTATTGAATCAACTCCGCCGCAAGCATCCGAACGTCCTCCTTCTGGATGCCGGGAGCTCCTTCAGCCGGCCCGAGGACGAGCGGCGGCCGGACTTCTTCGCCGAACAGGAACAGCGGTTCTATTTGCAAATCATGGATTCCATGGGCTACGGCGCTGCCGCGATCGGGATGAACGAGATGGCGTTCGGGCTCCCCTATTTCCGGAGCATGGCGCGGGAGATGAAGACTCCGTACCTCATCGCGAATGTGCGGCAGGACGGTCTTCCGATAGCCCCCGCCGACACCGTGCTCCGCCCGGGCGGGCTGCGGGTCGACGTGGTCGGCCTCTTCGAGCCTCCGCGCGTCAGCGCCGCCGACGCGTTGTTCGAGGAGCAGGCGTCCCGATGGACGATCGAGGATCCAATCCAAACCGTGCGGCGCGGACTCCCCGATTGGCGACGGCGGGCGGACCTCGTCGTGGTCATGGGTCGGCTCACGCCCACCACGATCCGCCGGATGGTCGCGGAATGCCCGGGAGTCGACGTGATCATCTCCACCGACGAAGACGCTCCGACGCATCGTCAGGTGGGCGAGCGCGTCGAGCTGCACAATCAGGATCCCTCTGGTTTCGTCGGCCGGACGCTCGTTCTGTACACGCCGATCCACAACTACGGGTTGAGCAGCGCGGAGCTGGGATTGGACGCGGGCGGCCGGATCGCGTCGGCGTCGATCGAGGACCACTGGCTCCGCGAGGACGTCCCGGACGATCCTGTCGTGCGACGCCGAATGAACCGGTTCTATGACGAGGTCGGCCGTCTGGACGCCGCACAGGCGAGCGTGACCCCGCCGTTCGCGAACGATCCGGAACGGTTCCACGAAGCCTACGTCGGTGCCGCGAAATGCGAGGGGTGCCACGAGAGCGAGTACACCCAATGGAAGACCACCAAGCACGCCTCCGCCTACAAGACGCTCCTCGACGCGCACCGCCATTACCAACCGCGATGCGTCTCGTGCCACGTCGTGGGCTACGGGAGCCCGACGGGGTACCGGGTCGGGGCCCCCGAAGAGCCGCTGGCGAACGTCCAGTGTGAGGTCTGTCACGGACCTGGCGCGGCGCACGCCGACGCTCCGGCCAGGACCAACATCCATCGGCTCGTGCCCGCGGCGGTCTGCGAGGAGTGCCATACCCCTGACCATTCGGACCACTTCGTCTACGCGGAGAAGGTCCCCAAGGTGCGTCACGATTATTTCCCCAAAGAAGCCGGTCCGGCCCTCGCGGTGGGTTCACGATGATCGGCCCGGATTTCATGGTGTTGGCTGGTGGTGCCGCCAGCCACACGGGTGGGGCTCGAGCGCTCCCGCCCGATTCGGGAGGGACCCTCGGTTCCTACCTGTCAGTTCCCACGTGGTCGAGTAAAGGAGGAATCCCGATGTCGAACCGCATCAAGCTGACCTTCGTGCTAGCGAGCATCTTCATCGTCGCGGCCCTGTTCCTGGGCACTGTGGTGCCCAAGGCCACGACGTCGGCCAACTCACCCTACGCGTCGACGCTTTCCAACTATGCCGTCGGCACCGCAGTCGCGGCGGGCCACGGCTGCACCAACGCCGGGTGCGAGGCGCTCCAAGGGATCGTGGGCTGCCACCGTCCAGAATTCCCGGGCACGAACTGCGCCGTCATCAACGGCACGTGCACGATGACCGCCTGCAACGGGCACTGATCCCGAATCGAGGAGGTACCCCATGTTGAAACGAATCCTCGCTCTGGCGGCCATCCTCGTGGTGGCCGCCCTGTTCCTCGGCACGGCCGCTCCTCAGCAGCCGAACGTCACGGCGAAGTCGCCGTACATCTCCGCGCTTTCGAACTATTCCGTTGGGACGGCGGTGGCGGCGGGCGGGAAATGCAACAGCGGCTGTCTGGTGCTTCAGGGCATCCAGGCGTGCCGCTCCGGGGAATCCCCGGGCACCAAGTGCACCATGGTCAACGGGAGATGCAGCCTGTCGACCTGTGGGCACTGACTCGGAGCAACGACTCGAAAACAAGGTGAGGCCGGCGGCACCGCCGGCCTCGTTTCGTTGATGTTGGTAATCAAGCCGAGCACCTGCGCATTAGGCAGGTGCTCTGTGCTAAGTTACTCTACTTCCTCAGCATGGGCCGTTAGCTCAGGTGGTGGAGCACTGCCTTTTAAGCGAAATCAGGACTTTTCGCGACCGAGGTCGTAAGTACAGTCCGCGGAGCATAATACAAGGCGCCCCAGGAGGTTAGACCTCTTGGGGCGCAGTGTCTTTCGGGGACACGGAGGGACAAACTAGGACAATTAAGGGAAGCTGACACCGGAACGCCGGATCAGTAGGAGGCAGCTCCCCGAGCTTTGACCAGCCCCCAAGGGGAACATAGAATGCACGGCCATGCGCATGCCGCCTCCCTTTCGGCGCGAACCCGGGTTTGGAGATCCCCGCGACAAGGAACTCTACGGTCGCATTCTCAGGCTGGTCGGTCCTGGCGGGGCCGCATTCTTTGCGGATGCCTGCCGCGTCTTTTCGTCCGACCCACCATTTCAGGCGCCGACCCATCTGATCGGGCACTGTCTGCGGGAGCTGGATGGTTCAATCCGTCAGGCTCTGGGACCGCTGAAATCGGAGCCGCCCACCCCCGCCGAAGAGACCGATGACTACGCGAGGCAAGAAGGTCACCGTCGAGATATTGAATCAATTCTGGTCGGCCTTGGATTGGAGCTAGATGGAAGAGTGGCGACCGCCTGGTTTACGGTTGTGGGTCTCAGCGGGGGCCGCGGTCTCGCTGGACTCGCTCACCGTCGTGGGCTTTCGGTGCCTCGCCCCATCGATACAAAGACTCGAACTCTCTGGGACGACTACCGGCTGGTCTTGGACGCCGTCTTGGAGCGGTTCGAAGCGAAGTTCCTTCCCGTTATGGAGACACTCGACCGGTTTCTAGCGGAGAAGAGCCCAACGGCAAAGGACGCTGACGCGATCGCGCAGCACTTGCCTCGGTCACAAACCGCCGCTCTGTACTTCTTCTCACGACTGGAAAACCCCAAGTGGATCCCGATGCTTCGGAAGCGGGGCTTCTTCGATTCTCCGCCGGACCCCGTTCTGAGCGAGGATGAAAAGACAGTCACCTTCCCACCTTGGCCTCAGTCGAAATACTTGGCCCGAATGGCTACCCAAGCACAAGAGGACGTGCTCGCCATCATTCAGGCAATTCCGGATACGCAGAACGCGAGGATCCTCGAGGATCTCGTCGACGCTCTCATGACTATGCCGGCGAACCTCGTGGCTCCATTTGCCGACCGGACAGCTGGTTGGACCACGTACCGGTTCCAGCTGCTCCTGCCCCGCAAGCTTGGCGCCTTGGCCGAGCACCTTATCAAAGGGTCGGAAGTCGACGCAGGGTTCTTACTGCTCCGCACCCTCCTCATGCCGCAACGCAAGACCGATGCTGGAGTGCATACCCTTCCGAGCTATGCGGTCGAAGCTCGATTTGAGTCATTCGAATACGCTCATATTCTTGAGACCCATCTTGCGTCCGTCGCAGAGGTAGCGGGGACACGGAGCGTCGAGCTCCTTGCTGATTTGCTGGCGGTTGCAGTGCGGAAGCCAGACGGTGGGCGCGAGGATGGATCTTCGGTCTGGCGTCGCGCCATCGACCGTTCAGATTCAGTCCACCGCGATGACATACCTGACCAGCTAACAACATCCATTCTGAGAACGGCACTGCAGGTTCTGGAGCGCGATTCAGGGGCGATCGGTGCTGCGGTCAGGGCAGTCGAGAAGCATCCCCAGCGAATCTTCCGGAGGATCACCCTGTATCTCCTGTCACGGTATCCTGACCGTACGCTCATTCGCGAGCGACTTGCCGATCGATCCTCACTCATGGATCTCGACCTGTCGTACGAATATTCCATGCTGATTCGCGACCACTTTGCGGAGCTTACCTCCGATGAACAGAAGAACGTATTTGCCTGGATTCAGGAAGGCCCGGATCCAGGACCATTCAGGGTTGGGTGGGGCGAGCAGACCCAATCCGAGGAAGAAGTCCAGCGCTACCTTCGGCATTGGCGCTTCGACCGCCTAGCGCTCATTCGGGACCATCTCGCAGGAGCTTTGCTGAAACTCTACGAGGAGCTTAAGCAGGAATTCGGTGAGCCGGAACCCATTGAGCGTCCCGAGCCGGCGGTAGTTTCTTGGCACGGTCCTACGAGCCCTCTTACCGCCGAAGAACTCCGTAGCATGACCGTTGATCAAATCATTGCGAAGCTGCGTTCATGGAAGGGTCCTGGCGGATTCGGGTCTCCCACCCCCGAAGGATTGGCGCGACTCCTAGGCGAGCTAGTTACCGCTTCACCGCGCCGCTTTGCGCTCAAGGCGAACGCATTCCGCACTCTGGACCCTACCTACGTGCGCCACCTCCTTTTTGGACTCGCTGCAGGCTTGAAAGCCAAGACTCCTTTTCCTTGGCGCCAGGTCTTAGAACTCTGCCGGTGGGTCATTGACCAGCCAGACCCAGAGGGCGAGCGCCCTCGCTGGGGGGCAGATCGCGATCCGGGCTGGAGCTGGACACGTACGCAGATCGCGATGCTGATCGGAGACGCGCTTGCCCTGGGGCCGTCACCAGTCCCGGCAACGCACCACAAACTGGTGTGGTCAATCCTTGAGCGTCTGGCTGAAGATCCGGATCCCGGCGAGCGGGATCCCGAATCGGACGCTCCACGGCAAGATCCGGCGACGGAGGCGATCAATACAGTCCGCGGAACCGCTCTACGCGCGATTGTCCTTTACGCGCACTGGCGTGCGGGTAAGAGCGAGCGAAAGAACGGTCGGAAATTTGGCGGCAGAGGTCTTGACGCACTTCAACAAGTGCGGGGCGTTCTTGAGCGCCATCTCGATCCTGCCCACGAGCAATCGCGCGGTGTCCGCGCGGTCTATGGTCAGTATCTTCCTCAGCTCGCGTACGTGGATCGAAAGTGGGTTGCGGAGGCGGCTGCGCGAATCTTCCCATACGACGGCGAGGGTGCGGAGGAGCTGCGTAGTGCGGCGTGGGATACATATCTCATCTTCCAGAACCCATACGACGAAGTCTTCGATGTCCTTCGGGTTGAGTATGCCAAAGCCGTCGAACGACTGCCTGACTTAGAGCTCAAGGAGAATGGCCATGGAGAGCGGCCCCAGGAACGCCTAGCGGAGCACCTCATGGCTCTCTACTACCGCGGCAAGCTCGCTCTTCACGACCCTCTGATGCAGCGGTTCTTTGAAGTTGCTCCGGCACCAATCCGAGAGCGTGCAATAACATGGGTGGGGTTGGTCCTTACGAACAAGGAGTCTGATCAGCCTTCTGCCAAGGTCATTGAACGCCTGCGCGAGTTTTGGAATTGGCGCCTCGAACGCGCGGAGAAAGCAGAGGAGGACCCGGTCAGTGAACTCGAGGCGTTCGGATGGTGGTTCGCTTCCGGTTTCCTAGGAGATGCTTGGGCAATTCATCGCTTGCTTGCAGGTCTACGAATCCTGTCTAAGACCGACAGCGATCACATGGTCCTGGAGCGTCTTGCGATCGTCGCTTCAGCCCATCCGCTGGAGGTGCTCAAATCGCTCGCGTGTATGATCGAGGGGGACGAACGCGGATGGGTAGTGGACGTATGGCGCGATTCGGTGAAGGCGGTCATCCGCGCCGCTCGGTCAAGGGAAGAAGAGGGTTTGGTTCGAACGGCGATCAGGGAGCTCATAGGCAAGCTTGCATCAAGAAACTACGCGGATTTCCGCGAATTGCTTCCGCCGGAGCCAGACTCTTCTGGGCGCGGCGGATAGGGAGGAGTCCCAGTCAATGACCCCTCAGTTCTTGTGCTTGGGTCGGTCCTAGTACCGAATAGCTCCACGCACCAGGCTGCAGAGAGCTGCAGCGCTTCCGTTATAGCGCTCATCGAGCCAGATACCGGAGATCGTTCTTTGCCCGAGGTTTCCCAAGAAAGAGAGTGCGAAGAGAATGAACTCCTCGAGCACGAGCCAACCGAGTGAAGCCTTTCCAGCCGTTGACCCTTTCCAAATCCCAAGAAAGGGCAAAGAGACTCAAGAGCAGCGTCAAGCCAACAGCTGAGCCCAAGACCAGACCCAAGCGTAAGCCTTCAGAAGGAACTATCGCTGAGAGCCGAGACTGGCGTGAGGACGGCGAGCACCCCGTCCGTGCCCCCTTGTGGGGGCCCCTCGGTAGTGCCGCAAAGAACTCTTCTGCGGCACCGATTCACCTACTTGAGTAGAACCAGGCGTCCCCGGGCACGCTGCCCATCGGCCGAGAGTAGGTAGTAGTAAATTCCCGATGAGAAAACAGACGCGTCCCAAACGACTTCATGGTCTCCCGCAGTTTGATCCTCATTGACCATAGATGCGACCCTTCGGCCAAGCACGTCGAAGACCGTAATCGACACTTTCGCATTACGGGGAGCGTAGTACCGAATTGTAGTTCGAGGGTTAAACGGGTTTGGAACCGACGAGGCCGATAGAACCCTACTCGCTCCCGCCCTAGGGATGGGAGGAGGTGATATTGGTGTGGCGGCGGTTGGATCCATTGAGGGTGCTCCAGCTAGGGCGCTCGGTGGCCGCGTGAGGGTGACATGCTCAGTCAGGTCCCCGCAGTGTTCTCTGGAGATGTGGATTGCACTGACGTTGGTCGACCCAAATATCAGTTCCGATCGAATCACGCAGTCGCCATTCCTGTACTCCAACGTCGGTTGGGGGTTAGCAATATTGAGAATATCGTATTGCATCTCGCCATAGCTGAACGATGGGAGGCACTTCTCGAAAAAGAAGTAGAACTGCCAAGTCACCGGGTTGAAAGGGTCATTGCCGCGTAGGCTATAGAACACGATGCTGCCAGTGTAGGTGCAGGTACGCTCCGCAGGTAGGCACCCGTCGTTCGCGGTCATGGTGATTTGCCGCTCCGATGCAACGGGGCTAAGGAGACCGGAGCCGGTTCTGCTCTTTTGGCAGGTCCCAAGATCGCGAACTGAAGAGAACTCGAACAGCCACTTACCTCCCACAAAAGCATTCGTCGGACTGAAGCGAACCTGTGCGACAGATTCAGAAATTGTCTGCACTCGATGGGAAGGCGGGCCCTCGGTCAGCACGGCGCGAACGGTCAATGGTGCCCCAGTTCCGATCAGGTTTGGAACGATCACCGTCGCAGGCGAGTCGTAGGCTCCGCCAATGAGGACGGGCACTGTACCAAGGCTAGCGCCGTTCGCGAAGAATTCCAGCACCGCCCCCTCGAGGGAGACGCCCTCTGGGACGACGACGACTGCGCGCGGTCGGGTGGTACTGCCGCCAGCAAGCGTGCTTCCATTTACGGGCGTAGCGATGGTGAGATCCAGAGTGTTGAGACGAATCATCCCATACCCTGTCTCGTCGTCTCGGCCCGTTGGTGGAAGATCGCGTACGTATCTGGCCCGTATGGTTGCTACCACCAAATCAGGCGAAACGCCCTCGCCTAGGAGCAGCGCCGCTAAACCGGCGAATTGCGGGGCAGCGGCAGACGTACAGCAAATGGAACTACTACAGGCGCCGGATGGGCCCTCAACAAGGATCGGACCGCCATGCGCAACGAAATCGAGGTCGGGACCGTACCGACTGTCTGGTCTGCGCTGATAGTTGGAGGCAATGGCACCGACGGCCACCCACCGATCATCGGAAGCCGGAAACCAAAGATCGTGATCGCCTGAAGATGGATCATTGCCGGCGGCCGCCACAAGCAGCACGCCTAGGCTGGTTGCACGCTGTATCTGTGCTTCAAAGGGGCCAAGCCCGAGGACTGTGAGGGCCCGCATGATCTGCCCACCAAATCCAGCCGCACCCGCACTAAGGTTGATGATCCGTGGGCGTCTCGTCGCTGGTAGGTCAAGCATCCATTTCATCCCGCGTGCGACCGCGGTCAGGTCGAAGGCGGAGATCCCCCGCGCCACGCGTGCCACTACTAGCTCGGCTTCTGGCGCCACGCCGACCCCGCAGTAGTCGTTAACACGTCCAACTGCCAGCGTCGCGACCGCGGTTCCGTGGCCATCCTGGTCGAAGCCGGTGATCCTTTGGGGATCGACAAGATCCACGAGCTCAACCGGAGAGACCTCCTTCGTCGTGGAGGAAACGCCAGTGTCAAGAACCCCGATCCGGATCCCGCTGCCGCGTCGAGGAAAGTGGACTTGTAGCCCGCGTTCCAAGTTAAGGAAGGCCGGACTCAGATGGATCTGCGCCTCAAACTCGGGGTTTGCGACTGAAATGCTTCCACCGCTGAAGAGAACCTCCAGCATAGCCCAGGATACGGCTACATCTTGGCGGGCCCTGTCGTATGCTGCCAGAGTCTGATCTGAGGTGGCTGCGGGGATGACCGCCACGTAGTATCCGAGGTCACCCTCAAACTGTTGACCTCCGAATCCCAGGCGTTGGCTTGCTGCCTGAAGGTCCGCCTGGGTAAGTTCTCCAGTTCGGTATGCAAGGATTAACCTCCCGGCGATGAATCCTCTATCAATATCTTCCTGCGTTACCGTTGGCTGATCAAAGAGTGACGAGACAATGAGCTGCCAGGGGAGGCTGCGCTTTCCCGCGGACTCGACGACGAGGGGACCGCTCGACGCGTCGGTTGGTACGCCGAAGTAGACAAGCGAGTCGGTCCGGGACTGAACGACGCATTCGACCCCGGCCAGAAATACGCGTGCTGCGGTGTCGCCAGGTTCGAGCCCCGTACACTGCATGACCGCGACAGTGCCCCGTCCTAGCGGCCGGGGGGAGACGTCGATGATTCGCGGCCCGCCGAGCGAAGAAGCATCGGCAAGGATCTGGATCTCTAAGGACGAGCCAGGAGGTCCCCGGATCTCTACTGTGACAACGTTGCGGGCCGTCAAGGTGATGGGACGGTCTATCTGGTCGACGTGCTGGTTGAAATCTGGGGGTCGAAAAATCGCCGCGCCGTTGAGTCTAACAACTGCGGCGCTCACGCGTGGGCTACCGGCGCTGCGCACCCGCATGACGAACGGGATGTCAGCCCGAGGGGCGTCCAACTCTCGTGTGGAGAACGTCGGGGCGCCAGGACTTCGCATGAATGTGTCCGACCACACGACAATTTCCTGAGCAGGAGCCGTCGAGGCGAAAAGCCAGGAGTATAGAAGTGCGGTGGCGAAAATGACCTGACGAAAAAACATGTGTCCCACCTAGCCGAGATCAGCGGCTGCCGACGGGATAACTATATATTCGAAATCGCGCCTAGGGTAGCAAGGAATTGGCTGAAGCGCGGAAGAACCTGGGCGCAGCGGTGGTACGACGCTCAGTCCCCGCCCGCGAGACTGGCTCCACATGCGCTAGCTCTCAACCTTGCTGCACACCGCTCTTCTAGGGAGCCTGCCCGGGCTGGGGGATGTCACCGACGAGCAAATCTGAGTGATCAGGTCGCAGCGCGTCCCGAGCCAGTCCTCGACGATCTGCCTCGTATAGACGAGTGGCACGGTTATTGGATGGTCCTCGCACCGAGCTCTAGAACGGCTGGACAATGCGAAAGGGCAGGTTCCGAGCGTAGGTCTACTGACAATCGCCTGCTCGCACGCAGTGCGCCGCAATGAGGTGGAACCTCGTCACATGGGGCAGCGATATGGGGGATCGACCGTCGGAGGGCGCCCGAACAGGGTTCCTCACCGGATCACCTGACTTGGTGCGACAGACGTGCTAAGTTTCTCTATCTCCTGAATTTGGGCCGTTAGCTCAGGTGGTAGAGCACCTGCCTTTTAAGCAGGGAGTCGATGGTTCGAGTCCATCACGGCCCACACCTTCGCCTACTTCTTCCCGACGTCGAACAGCAGAACGGCGGTCGCGTTGATGTACTTGAGGTTGGAACCGTCCGTGAGAATGTCGTGGAAGGTGCCCTGAACTCCCACGTGCGCGCTTGTGCCCGCGTCAAAGAGAAGACCCAAGCCTCCATTGATTCCGCCCTTCGTCTGGGAATCGCTGGCCGAGGACCCATACAGCTTGCCGGTGACTTTGAAGTTGTAGAGGCCGCCTCCGACAGCAATGAACGGCTTGGTCTTGCCCTCAGGCGCGAGGAAGAACCTGCCGCGTGCTCCGTAGTGCATGACCGTGTAATGCCCGTCGATCGGCAGCCCCGTGGCCATCTGGAGCGCCTGCTTGAAGTCGTCCGACCAACCGTTCCGGTTGTACGCCACGACCGCTCCGATCGAACCCGAAGGACTCAGCACATAGTCGGCGTCGGCGGAAAGCCCAAAACCGGTCTTGCCGATATCCTTGTAGTCGCCGACGGGAATGAGAAGCCCGGCACTCGGCCCGAGCAGCCACTGCCCTTTGCTCAGTGTTGCGTTCGCTGACGACGCCCAGAGCAGCAACATCAGAACGACCACAAATCCGGTTCTCTGTCTCATGACCCCCCCAGTCATTGCGGACCAACTACGCCTCGCCTGGCAACGGCGACTCATGGATCGCATTCTACATCTCCCTTCGGGTAAAGCAGTATCCTCGAGAGGTTCCAGCACGGTACCCCTTTTGGGGGAAGGGCGGCGAGGAGGGGAGGGGAATGATCGACCCAGGCACCGAAATCGGCCACGTTCACCTGAAAGTCTCGGACCTCGACCGGGCGGTTCGTTTCTACCGGGACGTTCTGGGATTCGACCTCATGTCCCAGGTGCCCGGCGCGGCCTTTCTCTCCGCGGGAGGGTATCACCACCACATCGGACTGAATACCTGGGACAGCCGCGGAGGATCGCCGCCGCCGCGCGGCACGACGGGTCTCTTTCATTTCGCGATCCGCTATCCGACGCGGCGCGCCCTGGCGGACGCGCTCCGGCGCCTGGCGGAGCACGGCGTCCGGCTCGAGGGAGCATCGGATCACGGCGTGAGTGAGGCCCTGTATCTCCACGACCCGGATCAGAACGGCATCGAGCTCTACTGGGATCGGCCGAAGGAGGAGTGGCCGCGTCAAGAGGACGGCTCGATCCGGATGGTCACGGAGCCGTTGGATCTGGAGGGCTTGATGGCGGAGCTGAAGTAAGGCGGCTGCGAAGCCCGCGGCGAACCGCTACCGAGGCACGTTCCCCGTCCGAGATTTGGTGTCCTCGAATCCCTCCAGCTCGCGAATGTAGGCCGAATCCACGTCGGCCCCCAGGCGCTTGGCGGCCTGCGCATCGATGAGCGCCCGCTCTCGCTCCTTCAGCCTCCACCACGTCTGACTACGACGTAAATGATACCCGGCCAGGCGCTGGCGATCCTCCGGCGGCGCCGTACGGATCGCCTCGTCGTACGCGGCGATCGCGTCGCGCGTGCGGTCGAGCTGAGCCAGTGCGAGCGCGATCGAGCCCATCTGGATGTAGTTCTCGGG
>Ga0099791_10000826_pt1 | contig 11709 bp, 13 predicted proteins | sample Rivendell_Oct201_7_FD_77318 | JGI IMG/M metagenome (GOLD analysis project Ga0099791, IMG submission 77318) | Vadose zone soil and rhizosphere microbial communities from the Eel River Critical Zone Observatory, Northern California to study diel... | ecosystem: Environmental > Terrestrial > Soil... | reverse complement strand
GTCGAGGCGAGCGCCGGAGCGAGTCCACCATGCCGTCCACCGTGCGATAGCGCGCGAGCTCCTCGCGACACTCGCGGCACCCGTCCACGTGCGTGCGGACGCGCTCGACCGCGTCCGCCGCCGCCTCGCCCATGGCCGAGGCCAGCAGGTGCGGCTCGATCTCCCGGCAGCTCGCCGGCATCTTGCTCATGGCCGAGCCTCCGTCTCCGCCGAGAGCTCGCGGTCCAGGCCCTTCCGGATCTTCCGGAGCGCCTGGAAGACGTGGGCGCGCGCGCTCTCTTCCGAGCAGCGCAGGCTCGTCCCGATCTCCGCGTAGTCCAGCTCGTGCATCTTTCTCATGATGAACGCCAGTCGCTGCTTCTCGGGCAGCCCGCCGATCACCTGCTCCACGCGCACCCGCGCCTCGTCGGCCAGTACCCGCCCATCGGTCCGATCCGGCGCCCCCGCGGGCGCCTCCAGCGCCACCGCCGCGTAGGCCCGACGCCGACGCGACTGCGCCCGGAAGTGGTTGCGGCCGAGGTTGGTCGCGATCGTGAACAGCCACGCCCGCACGTTCGCCCCCGGCGGCAGGGCACGGTACGCCCGGAACGCGCGAAGGAAGGTCTCCTGCGACAGATCGTCGGCATCGCTTGGGCGCGCCGTGACCCGCAACAGGTATCGCCTGATCTCCGCGTGATGGGCTCCCACCACCGCCTCGAAGGCATCCTCTGCCATCACCCTGCCCATTGAGACCCCGGTGCCACCGGGCTGTGAAAAGAGTCCGGTCTCCACCGGCTAACTCCGCGCCACCGCGCCACTCTCGAGGGGGGCCTCGCCCTGCTGCTCCCGCAGGAACCGGATTGCCACCACCGTGCTGAGCGCCAGGCTCGTCCCCAGGGAGACGAGCAGGGTGGCCCCCAGGGTCAGGAGCACGGCCCGCTGCCCTTCCAGGATCTGGCGCACCGAGGCTGCGAAGACCAGGTTGACCTTCAGCGTCGGCATCAACGCCTGGGTCACGAGCCATTCGTCGCCGCCGTCGATGGCCACGAGGCCGTCGGAGCGGCGCCGGCCCAGCTCCTCGACCACCGGATGGCTCTTCCAGTCCTGCTGGGTGACCTGGTGCGTCCGCGGGTCGAGGAAGATCGCCTGCCTGTCCCCGTCGATCAGCACGAGCCAGCCCCCCGGCCCGGCCGCGGCCTGCTCGATCGCCTCGATCGAGGCCTGGAGCCGGATGCTCCCGAGCAGGTAGGCCGCGATCCGCTGGTCGATCCGGATCGGCGCCGCCGCGCCCACGATGAAGTCCCGGGTGGCCCGGCCGAAGACGATGCCCGAGACGGCCGGCCTCTGGGTGCGGACCGCCTCCTGGAACACCGGCCGATCGGCGTAACGGAGGTCGAGGTTCGAGCTGCCGTCAGCCCCGGTCGCCGGGCTGAAGGCCAGGGGGCGGCCATCGGGGGCGACCACGAAGAGGGTGGGCATCTGCATCATCGCGCGCATCATGTCGAGCTCCCGCTGCAGGGCGCGCGGCTCGTGAGAGGCCCAGGTCTGGGCCAGATGGGCCGCCACCGGGCCGAGCGCGTCGAGCTTGTCCCGCACCTGCGCGTCGGCCAGGCGGGCCAGCACGCGCACGATCTCCTGGCGCTGGGCGCGCGCGTCCGCGAGCGCCTGCGGCTTGAGCTTGAGTGTCCACGCGAGCCCGACCACCAGGAGGGCGAGGAACGACACCACCGCCCACGTGGAGAGCAGGAAGATCACGTGTGATCCGCGCAGCCCGTACAGGAGGCCTCGGCTCATCGAGGCCCGATGATACCGCGCTTGACAGGGCCCCGCGGCCGCCTCATCATCGGCCGCGCGGTGTCCCGTCCCGCCCGGAGGGAGCATGGCCGACGGCGTCAAGATCGATTCGGTGCGATCCGGGTCGAGCGGTGTGCTCGGTCGCTCCCTCAACCACGCTCGGCAGCAGCACTTCGTCCTCGACTCGCCGTCCGGGCCCAACGAGGCCATCACCAATGGCGAGGCCTTCCTCGCCGGGATCTCGTCCTGCGGGGTCACCCTGATCGAGAAGCACGCCCACGACACCGGAGTGCCGCTCGCAAGCATGGAGGTGTTGATCGAGGGTATCCGGAGCAACGCGGCGCCCAATCGCTTCCAGGCCATCCACGTGAAGTTCGAGCTGCGCGGCGTGGACCAGGCCCGGGCCGAAGACCTGGTCGAGACCTGGAGAGAGCGCTGACCGCTCTACCGCACCGTCGCGGTCGCGACCGAGGTGAAGGTGGAAGTGACCGCCGTGCCCGCGTGAGCGAGAACCACCCCTCACCCTCCCCTCTCGCTTGAGGGGAGAGGGAAAACGGAGAGTGCCGTGAAAGCAGCCGTCCTCTACAAGGCCAACACCCCGCTCGAAGTCGTCGATCTCGTCCAGGAGGGCCCACGGACCGGGGAGGCCCGGGTCAAGGTCAAGGCCGCGGGCATCTGCCACAGCGACTGGCACATCATGAACGGGGACTGGACGCCGCCCTTGCCCATGGTGCTCGGGCACGAGGCGGCCGGCATCGTCGAGGAGGTCGGCGCGGGCGTCACCAACGTGAAGCTCGGCGACCACGTCATCTTCTCGTTCCGACCGCAGTGCGGGCGCTGCCTCTACTGCTCGATGGGCCGCTCGGTCCTGTGCGACGGCCACGCCTCGCCGCGCTGGGGCATGCTCGACGGCAGCTACCGGTTGAAGCGTGGCGGGCAGGACATCTTCCAGATGGCGCGCATCGGGACCTTCTCCGAGAAGGTGGTGTGCCCGGCCGAGATGCTGGTGCCCATCCGCCCGGAGATGCCGTGGCCCCAGGCGGCCCTGATGGGCTGCTGCGTGCCCACTGGCGTCGGCGCGGTCACCCGGTGCGCGGAGGTGGAGGCGGGCGCTTCCGTGCTCGTCATCGGCTGCGGTGGCGTGGGGCTCAACGTGGTGCAGGGGGCAAAGCTGGCCGGGGCCGGCATCATCGCGGCGGCCGACCTGCTCGACAGCAAGCTCACCTACGCCAAGGACTTCGGCGCGACCCACACCATCAACGCCAAGAGCGACAACGTGGTGGACCGCGTGCGCGACCTGACGCAGGGGCGCGGGGTCGACTACGCCTTCGACGCGATCGGCGGCGAGGCCACCACGCTGCAGATCGTCGAGGCGATCCGGCCCGGCGGCACCGCGGTGATCGTGGGCATGGCCGCGCTGAACGTGCGCGCGCCGATCACGCCCTACAACATGGCCCTGCAGGAGAAGACCATCAAGGGCACGATGTACGGCTCGGTCCGCCCGAACGTGGACTTCCCGAAGCTCGTGGATCTCTACCTGGACGGCCGGCTCAAGATCGACGAGCTGGTCAGTCGCACCTACTCGCTCGATCAGATCAACGAAGGATTCACCGCGCTGCGGAGCGGGCAGGTCGCCCGCGGCGTGGTCGTGTTCAACTGAGCGCCCGCCGCTTCCTGGGCCGGCTGGTGCGGAGGTCGCTGGGGCGGTTGCTCACCCGCCGCCCCACCGGCCCCATCGCGCCGCCCGCGCCGCTCGAGGCGGTCCTGGCCGGCGACGACGCGCCCTTCCTGCTGGCCCGGCTGCTCTGCGGCCGCGACGGCGCGGCGCGCGAGGCCGCCCTGCCCCGCTACTTCCAGCACCGCGGCATCGCGTTCTCGCGGCATCGCTTCACGCGGCCGGAGGGCTCGGGCGAGACCTACGCGGTCGACCTCGGCGAGGGGGCGCGGACCCTCGTGCTGTGCGCGCACCACGACGCGGTGCCGGGCAGTCCCGGCGCCAACGACAACGCGGCCGCGGTGGGCATCCTCCTGCACCTGATTCCTCGACTGCCCCCCCGCATCCCGCGGGGCTGGCGGGTGCGCCTGCTCTTCACCGCGGCGGAGGAGATCGACTACCTGGGCGCGCGCGCCTACGTGCAGGACACCCCGCTCGACGGGATCGCGGGGGTGCTGAGCCTCGAGCTGTGCGGCATCGGCGACGCGGTCGCCCTGTGGGACGCGGGGGATCGGACTCCCTTCCTCGACACGGTCACCGCCGCCCTCGAGTCGGCCGGGCTGGCCCGCGACGTGGGTCATCACGTGGTCGGGCGCATCCCGCTCTTCGGCAGCGACCATCGGGCGTTCGCGGCGGCCGGGGTGCCCGCGTACGGCTTTACCATGGTGCCGATGGCCCAGGCGGAGTCGCTCCGCCGCTTCGTGCTGAGCCCGGTGCGCTCCGCCTTCCGGAGCCTGATCCGGCGCCCGCCGCCGTTTCACACCTATCACACCAGCGGCGACACCCTCGAGACCCTCGAGCCCGCCGCGCTCCACCGGGCCGCCGCCGCGCTCACCGCGATCGTCGCGGGCCTGCCGGCCTAGCTCCGGCTACCCCGCGAGCCACCCCGCGAGCGGCTTGACGATCTGCACGTCGCGTCCCTTCGCTCGGCGGCGGACGTAGGCCTTCCCGCACAGCGCGTCGAGGATCCGCGCGCCGAGCGCCCCGCCCAGATGCGGCCGGCGCTCCGTCCAGTCGAGGCACGCGGTGGCGAACCGGCGGCGCGATTCGCGCGCCGCGGCGACGTCCACCCCCCGCCGTGCGAGGGCCCGCGTGCCTGCCGCGGAGAGCTCGTAGACCGGCTTGCCCTTCGCGCCCGGCCGCAGCCAGCCGTGCTTGCGGATCGCCTCGAGGAGCTCTACCCCGGCCACGCCGGCGAGATGGTCGTAGCAGGTCCGCGCGCGCCGGAGTGGCGTGTCTCTCCGGCGCTCGCGCCCGGCCTGCCGCGACGGTCGGAGCACCGCCGCCGGCCCGGTCGCGTACAGCGCGTCGAGCAGCGGCTTCACCCGGGCCGCGTCCGCGCGATAGGCGCGGTGTCGGCCCATGGCGACCCGGGTGACCAGGCCGGCCGCGCGCAGGCGCGCCAGATGGGTCGAGACGCGCGGCTGCGCGAGCCCGAGGCGGGTGGCCAGGTCGCTGACCGTCGCCTCGCCCTCCAGCAGGGCGGCCAGGATCGCGAGCCGGGACGGCTCTCCGAGAGCCCCCGCCACCCGCGCCACGTCTTGCATCGCTCCCATCGCGCGGGTAGTATACCGCCCATGTACATATCTCCTGAGCGAGATATATGAGAGGCACATGACCAGACCGAGCAGCCCGAGCGGCGGCGGCGCGTCGGGGTCGCCGGCCGACCCGATCGCGGCGGTCACCCACCCGGATCCCTACCCGTACTATCGCGCCCTGGTTGCCCGCGCCCCGCTCTACCGGGACGAGGCCCTGGGCCTGTGGGTGGCCGCGAGCGCCCACGCGGTGACCGCCGCCCTCACGAGTCCGCTGGGGCGCGTGCGTCCCGCCGCGGAGCCCGTGCCCGCCACCCTCGTCGCCTCCCCGGCGGCCGACGTCTTCGGCCGGCTCGCGCGCATGACCGACGGTCCCGGCCACGCGATGATGAAGCGGGCGGTGTCGGCCACGCTGGACTCGGTCGATGCTCCCCGCGCCCTCGGCCACGCCGACCGCTGGGCCCGGAGCCTCTCGGTGGAGATCGACCCGCGCTCGAGCCCGGCGCGGGTGGACGAGTTCGCGCTCACGCTCTCGGCGCACGTCATCGGCAGTCTCCTCGCGCTGCCCGACGAGGCGCTGCCGACGGCGGAGCGATGCGTCCGCCAGTACACCGGCGGCGTCTCCCCCGGCGCCGACGCGGCACACGTCGAGCGGGGCAAGGCGGCGGCGGGGCACCTGATCGAGATGGTCCGGTCGCTCTCGACCGCGCCCGCGTCGGGCGAGACGGCGGGGCTGCTCGGCGTCCTGCATCGGGAGACGAGCCGCGCCGGGTGCGACGACGCGCCGGCGGTCGTGGCGAATGCCATCGGCTTCATGACCCAGGCCTACGAGGCGACGGCGGGCCTGATCGGCAATACGCTCCTGGCCCTCGCGGCCCATCCGGACCTCCGCGAGCAAGTCGAGCGCGCCCCCGCTCTCCTGACCGAGGTGATCCGGGAGGTGCTCCGCCACGATCCGCCGGTGCAGAACACCCGCCGCTTCATCGTGGCGGACGGCCTCGTGGCGGGCCAGCGGATGGCGGCGGGCGACACGGTCCTGGTCGTGCTGGCGGCGGCCAACCACGACGCGGCGGCCAATCCGGCTCCGGAGCGATTCGACGCCGCGCGAGCGAGCCCGCGGACGTTCACACTCGGCGCCGGGGTCCACGGCTGTCCGGGAGGGCAGCTCGCGATCACGATCGCCCGGGCCGGAGTCGAGCAGCTACTCGCCCGCGGCGTACCGCTCGCGGCCCTCGCCGACGCGGTGACCTATCGCCCTTCGGGCAATCTGCGCGTCCCGCTCTTCGCCCGCGGGACCGCCTGAGCTACCGCAGCACCGCCAGCTTCTTGCGCTCGATCAGCTCGAAGTCGATCTGGGCGCCCAGCCCCGGCGCGGTGGGGGCCCGCACCATGCCGTGCGAGTCGACCTCGATGTCGGCGACCAGCCCGTACTTCTGCGCGTCCGCGGGCAGGAGCACCTCGAAGAACTCGCAGTTCCGGATGGCCATCGCCACGTGCAGGTTGGCCACGTTGTTGAGCGAGTTGCCCCCGTGGTGGATCTCGAAGTTCATGTGGAACCCCTCGGCCAGGTGCGCCGCCTTCATCAGCGGCGAGATACCGCCCTTGACCGCCACGTCGCCGCGGAGGAAGTCGGTCGCGCGGGCCACGATCCAGGGCGCGTAGGCGGTGAAGCCGCCCGGCGAGTACTCGGTGGCCAGGATCGGGATCGAGAGGTGCTGCTTGAGCTTGACGTAGTTGTAGAGGTCGTCGTCGGCCAGCGGGTCCTCGTACCAGTAGTAGCCGAGCCGCTCGACCGCGCGGCCGACCCGGATCGCGGTCGGGTAGTCGTAGGCCCAGGTGGAGTCGAGCATGAGGCTGAAGGCGTCGCCCACCATCCCGCGGACCGCCTCGCAGATCTCGATGTCGACGCGAGGATCGGTCGGCGGGTGGATCTTGTACGCGGTCCAGCCCGAAGCCTTGAAGCGCGCCGCCTCCTCGGCGTAGGCCTGCTTGGACTGGAGCACCGCCGAGCTGGCGTAGGCGGGCAGGCGGTCCCGGTAGGTGCCGAGCAGCCGGTGAATCGGCAGCCCCGCGACCTTGCCCGCGATGTCCCACAGGGCCACGTCCACCGCGCCGATGGCGCGCCACGTGGTGTGCCGGTTGCGGGACAGCAGCGCCTGGTAGAGGCGCTCGCGCTCGAGCGGATCCTGGTCCATCACCAGGGGCTTGAGCGCGCTCATCAGCGACTCCGCGTCGAACTGCGCGCCGCGGCTGGCCGAGCCCAGGAAGGCGTGGCCCTCGACGCCGTCGTCGGTTCGGATCGCGAGCAGGCCGAGCTGGCTCTGGCCGCCGAACTTTCCCGTGTGCCGGCCGTAGGACGTGGCCGGGATGTTTTCCCATGCGAACAGGGTGAGCGTGACGTCGGTGATCTTCACGAGGCTCCTTCCTGCCCGCGAGCCGGGCTCTCGACGCTGGCCAGAAGCGTACACCGATTCCCGCGCGGGGATTCTGCTAGATTCGGCCCGTGAAGCCGAACCCGCGACCCGCGCCCCGGCGTCCGGCGCCGCCGCTGCCGAGCGACGGGATCGTCCGTCTCTTCCGCGATCGCGGCGGCCGCAACGGCAAGACGGTCACCGTGATCCGCGGGTTGCCCGAGCGCGGGCCTGCCCTCGAGGCCCGCGTCTCTCAGATGAAGCGGATCTGCGGCGCGGGCGGCACGCTCAGGGACGAGGCGGTCGAGATCCAGGGCGATCACCGCGAGCGCCTCGCCGAGCACCTCCGGTCCCTGGGCTACACCGTGAAGCTCGCCGGGGGCTAGATCTCCGTGAGCCGCAGGACTTCCGGGCGACCGTCCATGAACTCCCCCATCTTCCGGCCGAGCGCCTTGAAGTAGTCGGTGCCGCGGTGGGCCTCCACCGCGGCCTGGTCGGCGTAGCGCTCCATGAAGACGTAGGTGAGCGGCGCCTCGGCCCGGTGCAGGGCGTAGAGGCGACAGCCCGGCTCGCTGGCGTTGACCTTGGCGACGAGCTCCTTGGCCACGGCCTCGAACTGCTGCTCCATTCCCGGCTTCACCTTGATCGTCGCGACGATGCCCAGCATCGGGAGCCTCCAGGTGGGACACCCGGCCTGGGCGCCCACTGTTCGTGGGTTGACAACCTCCGGCTACGGGAGAACCAAAATTTGTAGCGCACTGGCCCTTATCCGGGGCGCTGACGGTGAACTTCAACCTTAAAATCAGCTACTTGCATAGAGTGTCACGCCTGGAACGCGTCTTGCTCCTAGGCCCGGGCATGAGAACTCCAGATCGCGTACACGGGACCCGGGACGCCGCAGCCAGGCAGCACATCAACGACCCGCATCCGCCCGAGGTCCGACGCCGCCGGGGCCGGCCCAAGGGTAGCACCGGCATCAGCCGGCGCCATCCCGACTCGCTCCTGGCCGCGGAGATTGCCAAGTCGCCCCTGGCCACGGTCTACGCGAGCGCCGACGGTGAGCTCTACCACGCGGTCTGCAAGACCCAGCTCGAGTTCCAGGGCCGTCGGGCCCAGCTGGAGTTCGACTTCTACTGCCTGCGCTGCATGGAGCACGTCGCGCTGCCACAGTTCGCGCTGAGCCGCATCCGCTTCGATCTGCCGCGGCCGGTCGATGCCCCGCTGCCGGACTGGGCGACCAGCATCGTCGCCTACCAGTAGCTCAGCGCGTCCCGTCGGCTCCGCCGCCCCCTCGATCGCGGCCAGGACCTCTCCGGTCGAGGCGATCCGGGCGAAGTGCCGCGACAGGCTCCTCAGGCTGGCCGCGTGGAAGGCCTCCTCCCACGCGGCGCACGCGTCGTCGACCACGATCACCTGAAACCCGCTCCGCCGCGTGCTGGGCCGAGCTCTCCACGCACGCATCGGTCAGCACCACGGTGATGAACAACCGACCTCTCCGTTGTCAAGGGCGGGAGCCCGTGCCAGCATGCGCCGGTGGTCATCGAAGATCCCGACGACCCGCGAGTCGCCGACTACCGCGCGGCGGGACGCGGCGGAGCCGACGGGCTGTTCCTCTGCGAGGGCCGCCTCGTGGTGCGCCGGCTGCTCGGCAGCTCCCGCTACCGGGTGCGCTCGGTCCTCGCCACCGCGCCGGTCCTCGAGGATCTGAGCGACGCCCTCGGGCCCGCCCCTCCGCCTGTGTTCGTGGCCACCACCGCGGTGATCCGCTCCGTCTTCGGCTTCAATTTCCACCGGGGCTGTCTCGCGCTCGGCGAGCGGCCGGAGCAGCCGGCCTCCCCCGAATCCGTCATCGAGGCGCCCGGGCCGCGGATGGTGGTCGGGCTGGACGAGGTGACCGATCCGGACAACGTGGGCGCGATCTTCCGCAACGCGGCCGCCTTCGGCGTCGCGGGCGTGCTCCTCTCCGCGGGCTGCGCCGATCCCCTCTACCGCAAGACCATTCGCGTCTCGATGGGCGGGACCCTGTCCACCCCGTTCGCGCACACGGAGTGGGCCGCCGCCCTCGAGGCCCTCCGCCGGGCCGGCTACACCCTGGTCGCGCTCAGCCCGGATCCGGACGCGGAGGCGATCGCCACCGCCGCGGAGCGTCTCGTCTCCCGGCGGCTCGCGGTCATCGTGGGCGCGGAGGGCCCCGGGCTCGGCGAGCAAAGCCGCGCCGCGGCCGATCTGCGGGTGCGGATCCCGATGGCGCCGGGCGTGGACTCGCTGAACGTGGCCACCGCCTGCGGCATCGCGCTTCACCGTCTGGCCGGGAGCGGTATCATGGGCGGCGGGCCCGCATGATCCGCATCGGCACCTCCGGCTACAACTATCCCGAGTGGCGGGGCACCTTCTATCCGGAGAAGTTCCCGACCCGCAAGATGCTCCCCTATTACGCGGAGCGGTTCTCCACCGTCGAGATCAACTACACGTTCTACCGCATGCCCAACGCCAAGACGGTGGCGGGCTGGGTCGCGGAGACGCCGGCCGGCTTCTCCTTCACGCTCAAGGCCCCGCAGCGGATCACCCACTTCGCGCGGCTGCGGGACATCGGCGATCCCCTGCGTTACTTCCTCGACACCGCGGCGGGCCTCGGCCCCAAGCTCGGGCCCGTGCTCTTCCAGCTCCCGCCCAACTTCAAGAAGGACCTGGACCGTCTCGGCGGCCTCCTCGACCTGGTGCCCGCGGGGCTACGCTGCGCCTTCGAGTTCCGGCACGAGAGCTGGCTCGACGCCACGGTCTACGCGCGGCTGCGCGCGGCCAACGCGGCCCTCTGCGTGGCCGACACCGAGGACGCGACGACCCCGCTCGAGGCCACCGCCGACTGGGGGTACCTGCGGCTGCGCGACCAGGGCTATACCGAGCTCGACCTCGCGGAGTGGGCAGACCGGATCCGGAGCCTCGGGAGCGCGTGGCGGGACACCTTCGTCTACTTCAAGCACGAGGAGGCCGGGACCGGCCCCGCGTTCGCCCGCCAGCTGGAGGCGCTGCTTCCGCGCTGACCGTGCCCGCCTTCGCGACCCGGGCCTGCACGCGCTCGATCGCGGCGGCCATATCGAGGCCGTCTCCCAGCACCGGCCGCAGCGGATCGGCCATCCCCTCGAACCGCGCGACGATCGTCTCGAGGTTGAAGCGCGCGGGGTCGAGGTGCGGGGTCACCTCGCGCCACTCGAGCGGGCAGGAGGCCGGCGCCCCGGGCAACGGCCGCAGCGAGAACGGCGCCACGATGGTCTGCCCGTGGCCGTTCTGTCCGAAGTCGATGTAGACCTTGCCGCCGCGGGCCCGCAGCGGCCGCGCCACCGTGGAGATCTCGGGCTCGGCCTCGACCCCCAGCACCGCGAGGAGCCGCGCGAAGGTGCGCGCCTGCTCGTAGGTGTAGCGCGCGCCCAGGGGCAGCAGGATGTGCAGTCCGGTGGCGCCCGACGTCTTCACGTAGCTCGGCAGCTCGAGCCCCTCCAGGATGCCGCGGAGGGCGAGCGCCACCCGCACCACGTCGGTGAACGGGGCGCCCTTGGGGTCCAGATCGAGCACGAGCCAGTCCGGCCGCTCGAGCGACGGCACCCGCGAGGCCCAGCAGTGGATCGGGATCGCCGCGCTGTTGGCCACGTAGCGCAGCATCTCCACGTCGTCCACCACGAGGTAGGCGATGTCGCGCTCGGTATCCCGTGAATAGATGCGCTCGGTCCGCACCCACGCGGGCGCGAACTCCGGCGCGTCCTTCTGGTAGAAGGACTTGCCGGAGATGCCGTCGGGAAAGCGGGTCAGCACCAGCGGCCGGTCGCGCAGGTAGGGCAACATGAAGGGCGCGATCCGCTCGTAGTAGTCGATCAGGTCCGCCTTGGTGTATCCCTCTGCCGGCCAGAAGACCTTGCGCGGGTTCGTGGGCTTGAGGCGCGGCGGCAGCTCGGGCGCGGCGGCCGGCGGCGGAGGCTCCGTCGCGGGCGCCTCTGCCGGCTCGAGATCGACCGGCTCCGCCGTCTCTCGCCGACACTCCTCCGGCTTCCGGTCCTCGCGCAGGCCGATGAACGTCGGGTGGCGGAGCCCGCCGTCCTCCGTCCAGTCGGTGAAGCGCACCTCGCAGACCAGGCGCGGCTCCACCCAGTGATGCCCGCGCCCGGCGGGGACCGCGCCCGCCTCGAAGGGCGGCGTCGCGCGGGCGAGCGGACGGAGCCGGGCCCAGATCGCGGCGAGGCCGGCCTGGTCGAAGCCGGTGCCCACCTTCGAGACGTAGACCAGG
>Ga0099791_10000822_pt1 | contig 11741 bp, 16 predicted proteins | sample Rivendell_Oct201_7_FD_77318 | JGI IMG/M metagenome (GOLD analysis project Ga0099791, IMG submission 77318) | Vadose zone soil and rhizosphere microbial communities from the Eel River Critical Zone Observatory, Northern California to study diel... | ecosystem: Environmental > Terrestrial > Soil... | reverse complement strand
GCTCGGGCCCTACCTCGGCTCGATCCTGATCACGTCACTGGAGACTTATCTGCGCGCGACCTTCTCGGGCGTCAAGACCGGATTCGCCGGCATCTACCTGATCATCTACGGCACCGCCCTGATCCTCGTCGTCCGATTCGTGCCCGAGGGGCTCGCCGGCATCGCGGCGAGGCTCCGCGCGCGGAGGGCCCACGCGTGAGCGAGGCGATGCCGATCCTCATTCTCGACCGCGTGACGAAGCACTTCGGCGGGCTCACCGCTGTGGCCGACGTGAGCTTCACGGTTCCGGCCGGCGAGCTCCTGGGGATCATCGGGCCGAACGGCGCCGGCAAGACGACGCTCTTCAACGTGATCTCCGGCTATTACCGGCCCGATGCCGGACGCGTGATTCTTGCGGGCCACGACGTGACCGGTCAGCCGCCGCACGCGATCTGCCGGCTCGGGTTGACCCGTACCTTCCAGCTGGTGAAGCCCTTCGGCAACCTCTCCGTCAGCGACAACGTCATGATCGGTGCGCTGACCCGGCTTCCCTCGATCCGCGCCGCTCGGGTCGAGGCCGAGCGTGTCGTCGAGACATGCGGGCTCACTCCCCATGCCGAGGCCCGCGCCCGGACGCTGCCCATCGGCTTGCGCAAGCGGCTCGAGGTCGCGCGGGCCCTGGCAACGCGGCCGCGGCTCCTCCTGCTCGACGAGGTGATGGCGGGCCTCAACCCCACGGAGCTGGCCGCGATGATCGAGCTGATCCGGCGGCTGCACGCGGACGGCCTCACCCTGATCGTGATCGAGCACATCATGGCGGCGATGATGCGTCTGGCCCTACGGATCGTCGTGCTCCACCACGGCGAGACCATCGCCGAGGGCCCCCCGGCCGCGATCGCGCAGGACCGGCGCGTCGTGGACGCGTACCTCGGCGAGGAGTTCGTGCTTGCTCAGGCTTGAGGGAATCGACGCGTTCTACAGCGATCTGCAGGCGCTTGCCGACGTCTCCTTCGAGGTGCGTGACAAAGAGATCGTCGCGCTGGTCGGCGCCAACGCCGCGGGCAAGTCCACCACGCTCCGCGTGATCTCCGGGCTCGTGACCCCGCGTCGCGGCCGCGTGATGCTGGGCGACGACGACCTCACGGCGGTTCCCGCCCACGCGCGCGTTGACCGGGGCATCGTCCAGGTACCCGAAGGTCGCCGCCTCTTCCCGTTCATGACCGTCACCGAGAACCTCCTTCTCGGGGCGCACGCCGGCCGGGCGCGGGGCGAGCGCGACCGTACGCTGTCGTACGTCTACGCCCTCTTCCCTGTCCTCGGCGAGCGCCGGACGCAACTCGCGGGATCGCTGTCAGGGGGAGAGCAGCAGATGTGCGCGATCGGTCGGGCCCTCATGGCGCGGCCGCGGGTGTTGATGCTCGACGAGCCGACGCTTGGGCTGGCGCCCGTGCTCGTCGCCAAGATCTTCGAGACCGTGCGTGTGATCAACGGTGAGGGCGTGACCGTCCTGCTGGTCGAGCAGAATGTCCGCCAGGCACTCACCCTCGCCCACCGCGCATGCGTTCTGGAGAGTGGCCGGCTGGTCCTTCAAGGCCCGGCTCGCGACCTGCTGAGCGACGAACGTCTCAAGCGCGCGTATCTAGGGCTTTAGGGCTCGGTCCCGGAGGGAAAGTATGAAGATCGACAGGCGCCGCCTGGAACAGTCGATCGAGGACCTGGGGCGGATCGGCCAGACGCCGCGGGGAGGGCTCACTCGCCTGGCGCTCACCGATGAGGACAAGCGTGGCCGCGACTGGATGGTCGCGCGGATGCGCGAGGCGGGCCTCTCCGTGACGGTCGACCAGATGGGGAATATCTTCGGCCAGCGCGCGGGCGAGGCGGCGCTCCCGCCGGTGATAATGGGCTCCCACGTGGACTCGGTGCCGACCGGCGGCAGGTACGACGGACAGCTCGGCGTCCTCTGCGGCCTCGAGGTGATCCGGACGCTGAACGACGAGCAAATCCGGACGCGCCATCCAGTCACCCTGGCGATCTTCACCAACGAGGAGGGAGCGCGCTTTCAGCCGGCCATGATCGCCAGCGGCGTGATGGCGGGCAAGATCGCCCTCGAGGACGCCTACAACGCGCGGGACAAGGACGGGATCCGTCTCGTCGACGAGCTCGAGCGGATCGGCTACCTCGGCGCCGAGCCCTGCGTCGCCCGCCCGTTCCGCGCCTACCTCGAGCTCCACATCGAGCAGGGACCGTTGCTGGAGGAGGACGGGCTCGCGGTGGGTGTGGTCGAGGGAATCGTCGCCATCGCGTGGTCGCGGCTGACGATCCACGGCGTCCAGGACCATGCCGGGCCGACGCCGATGCGTATCCGCCACGACGCCCTCGTCGCCGCCGCCGAGGTGGTTGCTGGCGTCCGTCGGATCGCCAGTGAGATCGGCGGCGACCTGGTGACGACGGTCGGCAATCTCGTGGTGACGCCGAACATCGTCAACGCGATCCCCGGCCGGGTGACGCTCTCGATCGACATGCGCGATCCGCGGGATGCGACGCTCGACCGGGCGCTGGACAGGCTGGAGCCGATCGTCCGCGACGCCTGTGAGCGCGAGGGCGTGCGGTATGGGCTCGAGCACTACTGGCGCGTCCCCTCTACACCGTTCGACCGCGATGTCGTGGACGCCGTGGAGCGCGCCGCCAACGCGGCCGGTGCGCGCCACCGCCGGATCCGCTCCGGCGCGGGCCACGACGCCCAGTACATGGCGGCGATCGGACCGGCCGGGATGGTCTTCGTGCCATCGCGCGACGGCCGGAGCCACTGCGAGGAGGAGTTCACGCCGATCGGCGATATCGACTACGGCGCCCGCACGCTGCTCCTGGCGGCGCTCGACCTCGCGGGCCGGGCGTGACGCCATCATCGCTGGCGCCGACTGCCCCTTACTCCGCGGGCGGAAGCGCGTCGCCGACCACGTAGGGGGCCAGGCGCGGCGGCGGCTGGAACAGGCGCAGGCGCGCGACGACCGGCAGGTGGTCGGAGGCGACACGCGCCAGGCGGCTCCGGTGCACGCTGAACTCCTCGCCCTCGAGCTCGGCGTCCCAGTAGATCCGGTCCAGCGCGAAGAGCGGGAACATCGCCGGGTGGGTGCGACGGCGCCGCATCGGGGACGAGAACTCACGGCGGAGCCCGCGCGTCACCGGCCCGCGATGCCACTCGTTGAAATCCCCCAGAAGGACGCGCGGCCCGGCGAGGCGCTCGGAGTCTCGGATGAAGACGCCGAGCAGGTCGAGTTGCTCGCGCCGCTCGCGTAGTGCCAGTCCGAAGTGGCAGTTGAAGACGTGGAGCGGCGTGCCCGCGACGTCGAGGTCCACGCGGAGGCAGCCCCGCGGCTCACGGACACCGCGGCTCAGGTCGCACCGGCCAGATCCCAGCACGGGCAAGCGCGTGAGGACGACGTTGCCGTACGTCCCACCCCCGTGGGTCCGGGTCTCGCCCATGACGATCTCCGACATGTCGAGCCGCGACGCGAGGTACATGGCCTGATCAGCGTGCGGCACGCCCTCTTCGCGAATCACTTCCTGCAGCCCCACGACGTCGGGCGAGACCTCGGCGATGACGTCGGCGATCCGGTCCAGGTCACGGCGGCGGTCGAGTCCAACGCCGCGGTGGATGTTGTAGCTCACGACGGTGAGGTGCGTCACACCCCCTCCGGCTGATACCGCACGAAGTATGGATACAGCTGGATCGGGTGCGTGATCGGTGACGGGACGTCCGCGTCCCGCGGGTGGATCAGGAACGTCTGCAGCTCGTCAGGAGAAGGACCGGCGTGGGCGCCGACTTCGGAGATGAACGACACGTCGCCCTGTGGCGCGTTGGTCCCGTAGATCACGAGATCGCCCGCCGACGGCATCGCCATGAGGTCACGGATCCCCTCCACGACCCGGTCGAGGTCGGGCCGCCCGGCGAAGGGGCCGGTATGGAGCTCGTCGAGGCCGTACCGCCGGCCTCGCCAGAAGCAGAGCGGGCCCGACGCGGAGCGAACCAGGACGATGCCGATACCGCGGGCGCTGGAGATCGACGTTGCCAGAGCGGGGAAGCGCTCCTCGATCCGCTCGAGCGTCAGGGGCTTCGCGGACTCCAGGAAGTAGACGAACGCGTTGGGCCCCGCGGAGATGACGCGGATCCCGACACGCTCGCGCACGTCGGGCGTCTCACCGAGGACCCGCGGGAAGTCCCGCTCGAGATAGTTCACGAACCGCTGGAAGAAGCCCGGAGCCCGTTGCGCGCGGTACGCCTTGAGGCCGCTCGCGAATCGCCGACCCTTGCCCTCCGGCGCCGCCGTCCGGGGAGCGCCGGCCGGATCCAAGAAGTCGTCGAACAGCGACCGCTCGATGGGCGGTCCCCCCGTCACCCGCTGGTACGGGATGCACGTGGCCTGTCCGTGATCGGACAGCACGTAGAGATCGTAGCGATACTCTGGCACGCGCCGGAGAATCCGCCAGAGACGGTGGATCGAGGCGTCGACGCGGCGGAGCGCGCGGAACGCGCGCCGGTGGCGCGGCCCCCACGCGTGGGCGACGACGTCGTAGTCGACATAGTTGACGTAAATCGTGGGGACGCCGCCGTAGAGGTCGTGCGCGACCGCCAGCGTGAAGAGCTCCCGCAGCCACACCGAGATCCCGATCTTGATCGCGAGCCATTTCCAGCCGTCCGTCGAGACGGACAGGGGATCGGCGACGATCCGGAGCGCCGCCCGGCTGAGCTCGATCACGGACGCCAGGCTGGCCTTCATCAGCACCCACGCGAGGACGACCGACTTGGAGACGGTGCAGAGCAGGCCCGCCCCGCTGGGGCGCTTGATCATCGCGAACGTCAGGAGGTTGCTGGCGGCACCGCCGGTGAAGACGCATCCGTAGGCGCCGCCGCCGGCCACGATGCCCCGACGGCCGGCCGCCTGGACCTTCTCGACGTTCGCCGCGTCTCCGCCGCGGGGAAAGTAGACGTCGGCCTTGCGACGCTTGTCGTGGTAGTGGAAACCGGGAATATCGGGCCGCACGCCGTACATCGCCGCCATCTGGAAGGCCGGTGTCGAGGTCGGGAGCCCGACGCTCATCGGTGCCAACCGGTAGCCGCGATGGCGGAGCAGGCGCGCGAGGAACGGCGCTCGCCCCTGGACCATCGCCTCTTCGAGGACGGCCCGCGAGAGCCCGTCGATCTGGACGATCAGGAGTCGGCGGCGACCAGGCGCTGGCGCCGCGCCGAGCCGGAGCCGACGGACGAGACGATCGAGCACGCGTTGCAGACCGAGGGCCAGGTCGTCGAGGGGCATGCGCCCTTATTGTAGTATCTGATCGCCCATGGACCATCCCGTGGTCGCCGCCGTGCGCGAGTTCGTCGACGCGGAGGTCAGGACCATGAGGCTCGCGAGTCGCGCGGAATGATCGAACACGCCTCTCCGGAGTCCGACGTCGAGGAGATCGGCCAGGAGGCCCTCGCCCCGCCGTGGATGACCGTCCTCCACAACTGCGACTGTCACACCTTCGAACAGGTCGTGAAGCAGCTCCAAAAGGCGATCGGCTGCAGCGAGGCCAAGGGCTGGGAGCTCGCCTGGCAGGTCCACAACACGGGCAAGGCCGTCGTCAAAGTCGGCTCGGAGCCCGAGTGCGTGCGCGTCGGCAACATCCTCGCCGCGATCGGTCTGGTCGTCACGGTGGTGCAGTCGTGACGGGCGCCGCGAGCCTCGGCTATCGCCGCGGCGCCCTCTGGGGCCTTCTCGTCACCAAGCTCCTTGGCGCCTGGGGGCTCACGTGGGACATCCAGTGGCACCTGACGATCGGGCGCGACACGTTCTGGATCCCCCCGCACCTCATGATCTACTCGAGCGTCGTCGGTGGGCTCGTCCTCGGTGGCGGCGTTCTCGCGCTCGAGTGGCGGGAGCGAGTCGCACCCACTCGTGGATTCCGCCTGGCGATCCTGGGGCTCGTCCTCGTCGTCCTGGCGGCGCCGATCGACGACCTCTGGCACCGGCTCTTCGGCATCGACGTGACCCTCTGGAGCCCTCCCCACCTTCTTGCCCTCTTCGGCTCCGCGGTCAGCACGCTTGGCTGCGTGCTGATCGCGACGGAGGTGTATCCCCTCGGAAGCTTCGCGGGGCGCAGCGTGCTGGTTCTGGCGAGCGGCGTGCTCTACGGAGGCATCCGCGTGACCCTGGACCCGTCCTGGCTGGTGGCCTACTCCCACGGCGGCGTCCTCTTCCACACCTTCACGATGCTCGCCGCCCTCGCCCTCCCGCTGGCCCTCGTGACCGCGACGCGGGTGTCCGGCATGCGCTGGGCGCCGGTTTTCGCGGTGGTCGTGTCGTTCGCCGTGGGAGTCGGGGGTCAACAGGTGGCGCGAGCCGGGTTCGGGATCTTTCAGCCCGCCTCCTTCATCGAAGAGGAGATCGCGAGAGACCCGAGTTCCGCGCGCGCGGTTGGACGCGAGATCGCCGAAAAGAATCGGACGGTGCCGGCGACCGCCTGGCCGCTGCGTCTCTCGCTCGCGGTGCTCCCGGCCGCGCTGATGGCGGCGGCCGATCCCCGCCGCCGCCCGGGCGTTGCGACGATCGTCTACGGCCTGGGCCTGTTCGCCGCCTACGTCTGGTTTCTGACGAGCCTGCCGGCCTACGCGCCGCTCGTGCCAGCGGCGAGCGAGACCGCGATGGCTCTGCTACTCACGGTGGTGTTCGCTGCCGCCGGCGGCCTCGCGGCGCGCTGGCTCTCCGACCGCCTGGTGGGCGGCGCGCCCGACCCGCGCGCCGCGCGGCTCCCGCGCCCGGCGATCTGAGGCGTCCCAGCGAATGCAGGGAGCGAACTCCTCCTCGCCGACACCAGGGAGCTCGCTCTTCGAGCGCTTGCCCGACGCGACCGCGATCACCGGCGTGCCTTCCAGCACGACGCCGCAGTTGATGTCCATGTCTTCGGCCATGTGGCGGTACATCAGCGAGTTGGTCGCGAGCTTTATCGACGGGACGGGCTTGCACCCGAACACGGACCCGCGCCCCGTCGTAAAGCAGATGATGTTGCAGCCTCCGGCGGCCAACTATATCGGGTGGGGTCCCTGGATGCGGAGTACCGCCGGGGGCTCCGTCTCGAGCTGGACCGTTGTGTGGTCGATGCCGAAGCGCGCGTGCATGACGGCGTGGAGCGTCTCCAGCAGCCGCTCGCTGTCGCGCACGTCGTCGACGACAGCGTGGGCGCTCATCGCCTCGCGCCCCGACGTGAGCGTCCACACGTGCAGGTCGTGCACCCGTCGCACGCCCGGCACGCGGCGCATCGCGTCCTCGATCTCTCCGAGGTCCAGGTGTGCCGGCGTCCCCTCGAGGAGAACGTTGACCGCCTGCCGGAGGAGGCGCCAGGTCCGCGGCACGATGACGAGCGCGATCGCCCCGCTCACGAGCGGGTCGGCGAGCGTCCAGCCGGTCGCGACCACGATCGCCGCGGCCACCACCACGCCGATGGAGCTCAGCGCGTCGCCGAGCACCTCCAGGTACGCCGCTCGGACGTTGAGGCTCGCCGCCGCCGCGCCGTGAAGTATCCAGGCGCATGCGAGATTCACCACGAGCCCGACTGTCGCGACGGCGAGCATGGGGCCGCCCAGGATCTCGGGCGGCGACAGCACGCGCCGGTAGGTCTCGACCAGGATCACGCCAGCGACTCCGAGCAGTACGATGGCGTTGACGAGCGCGGCCAGGATCTCGGCGCGGTAGTAACCGTAGCTCTTCGCCGGCGTCGGCGGGCGCGTGGCGATCCAGATGGCGAACAGGGCGAGCCCGAGGCCGGCCGCGTCGGCGAGCATGTGGCCGGCGTCGGCCAGCAGGGCGAGGCTGCCCGACCACACGGCGCCCGCCACCTCGACGACGAGGAATCCGCACGTTAGGACCAGGGTCGCCGTCAACCTGCCTCGGGAGCGCGCGGCGGCCGTCTGCCGGTGCGGAGGCGCCTCCATCGTGCGGATCGTAGCAGGTTGCGAGCAGATCCGGCGGTCTCAGTCGTGCTTGTCGACGTCGGCCACGGTGAATCCGAAGAAGAGCAGCACCGTGAACTTGTCGAGCTTCGCGCGCCCGGTTGACGGCGGTGGCGCACGGGTAATGACGTCGGTTTTGCCGTCGAATTCGTAGAGGCGTAGCTCGGCCTGGCCCCGACTTTTCTGCCACTTGAAAATCGCGATCTCCGGGACCGGGATGCTCATGAGTGGCGCCTGGAAGGCGGGGATCCCGATCAAGGTCTGGTCGCTGTCGGTCCCAAAGACAGACGCAAAGGCCTTGATCTTGAGCTCGGGGGACTCCAAGGCTGTGCGTACGCCGTGAGCGCGGAGCCAGGTGACGATGAACTCCCTGACGAAGGCTTCGGGGCCCGCCTGGAGGAACACTTCGACCGCGACGCTCTGGCTCTTGAGCTTCTCGATGTCCAACCCGGCCAGGGCACGCTCGAGGGACCGGATGAGCAGCTGCTGCGTGACGCCGGAGGGCTGCGTCGGGCTCGGCACGGGCGACAGTGTGCAGCCGCCGAGCAGCAGACAAGAGAGCACAGCGCGCACGCGAAGGTTGGTCACGTTCAACCCCTCTCGGCAGTTCTCGTTCCTTGCTAGAATTCTATATGCATCAGGATCGAACGGTCATCCTGCAGGGTCAGCGGTTTCACTACACCGAATGGGGCGAGGCGACGGCGCCGGCCCTCGTCCTGCTCCACGGCGTCACCGGCCACGCGCGCACCTGGGACGACGAGGCCGGCGCCCTCGCCTCCCGCTACCGGGTCCTGGCGCTCGACCAGCGGGGCCATGGCGATTCCGACCCAGCGGCCGACGGCGACTACACGGTCGCCGCGATGGCCGGCGACCTCGCGGCGTTCGCCGACACCCTCGGGCTCGCGCGCCTCTCGATCGTCGGGCTCTCGATGGGCGGCCGCGTGGCGATCGCCTTCGCCGGGCAGCACCGGTCCCGGGTGGACCGGCTCGTCGTCGTAGATATCGGCCCGGACATCTCCGAGGTGGGGCGCGTGCGAGTGGGCACGCTCATGGCTCAGGCGCCGGAGCTCTTCACGAGCCTCGAGGAGGCGATCGCCTTCGGGCGCGCGACCAGCCCGCGCTACACGGAGGCGATGCTCCGCCACCGGGTCCGGCACGGCACACGGCCGGTGCCGGGTGGCTTCGCCTGGAAGTACGACCGCGCGCTGCGCGAAGCCGTGCGCTCCGGGAAGTGGCGTGACCCGATCGATCTCTGGCCGCTCTGGCGCGCCATCGCCTGCTCCATCCTGCTCGTGCGCGGCGCCGACTCCGACGTGCTGTCTGCTGAGATCGCTGAGCAGATGCTCGCGGAGAATCGCGCGGCGCGGCTCGTCGAGGTGGCCGGCGCCGGGCACACCGTGCCGGGCGATCAGCCCGCCGCCTTCCGCGCGCTCCTGGACGAGTTCCTGGCCGCCTGAGGAATCGCCGCGGTCAGCGGTCTCGGAGCTTCCGCGCGGCCTCCGCGCGCATCTGCTGCATGGCGCGCGTCTCCTGGTCGGAATAGCGCTCTTCCGTCCACGGGTCGGCATGCATGTGGTAGCCGTTCTGCTCCCAGAAACCGGGCGGGTTGACGTCGAGGAACTCGAAACCCCGGAGCCACTTGGCGCTCTTCCAGAAGTAGAGCTTCGGCACCACCAGACGCATCGGGCCGCCGTGGTCCGGCTCGAGGTCACGACCGTTGTGCTTGATGGCCAGCACCACATCGTCCTGCACGAGGTCCGCGAGCGCGATGTTCGTCGTGTAGTCAGGGTCGGCGTGCTGCATGACGAACGTCGCCTCGGGAAGCGGCTTGACCCGGTCCACGATCTCCCGGATGGGCACGCCCTCCCAGACGTTGTCCAGCTTCGACCAGCGCGTCACGCAGTGGACGTCGGACGTCACCGTCGCCCGCGGCAGCTTCAGGAACTCCGGCCACGTCCAGGTCAGGGCGCGCTCGACCAGACCGAAGCAACGGAACGTCCAGCGGGCGGGATCGAATCGCGGCGTGAGGCCGTACGTCAGGACCGGCCACTTGGCCGTCAGCGTCTGTCCCGGCGGGACTCGCCCGGCGAGTGCGGGATCGACCTGCTTCATCCGTGACCTCGTGACTTCCAGAGCTCGTAGAGCAGCTTCGCCATCGCGCTCCACTATACAACGCCTGCCAGAAGCTTTTCGGGCCGGGCGGAGCCGGGCCGTATAATCGTGGAGACGCCGCGCCCGCGCGAGGCCCGGAGCGCCGGCTGAAAGGACAGGACGGGATGAACGGGGAACGAAAGCTGGCGCTGTTCATCGACTTCGAGAACATCGCCCGCGGTGTGAAAGAGGCGCAGTACAAGGCCTTCGAGATCAAGCTGGTTCTCGAGCGGCTGCTGGAGAAGGGCAAGATCATCGTCCGGCGGGCCTACGCCGACTGGAACCGGTTCACCGAGTACAAGCGACCGTTCCACGAGTGGGCGATCGAGCTGATCGACGTCCCGCAGTCACGCTACAGCGGGAAGAACTCCGCCGACATCCGAATGGTCGTCGACGCCCTCGACCTGGCCTACGGAAAGACGCACATCGACAGCTTCGCGTTGGTGTCCGGCGACTCCGACTTCTCACCGCTCGTCTCCAAGCTCCGCGAAAATGACCGCTATGTCATCGGCCTGGGCGTCAAGTCGTCCTCCTCCGATCTCCTCGTGGCCAACTGCGACGAGTTCATCTTTTACGAGGACCTCATCCGCGACACGAAGAAGACGACCCTGCTGCGAGGGCTGCCCGAGAAGAAGGCCGAGGCCATGGCCCAGCTCATCGACGCCATCCAGGCCCTCCAGCGCGAGAACAAGGAAACCCTCTGGGGCTCGATGGTCAAGCAGACGATGATCCGGAAGAACCCGGCCTTCAACGAGTCGTACTACGGGTTCTCGACCTTCTCGAAGCTTCTGGAGGACGCGGCCAAGCAGAAGATCGTGACCCTCGAGCGCGACGAGAAAAGCGGGACGTATGTGATCACGGCCCTCACCGAGGAGGGCGGCCGCGCGGCCTAGCCAACATCCAGTCTCATAGCCGGCCGAGCCGCCCGCTATCGCTGACGAAGACCGTCAGCGCCCAGCTCACGACCGAGATCAGGAGCGCGCCGAGGAACGCCGCCTTGAAGCTCTGGACCGCGAACCCCGGCGCCAGGAGCGACGTCAGCCACAGGCAGAATGCGTTCAGCACGAGCAAGAAGAGGCCGAGGGTGAGGAGCGTCAACGGTAACGTGATCAACTTCAGCGCCGGACGCACCACCGCGTTGACGAGCGCCAGGACGAGACCCGCCAGGAGCGCGGGCCACACGGGCCCGTCGTCGAGCGTGATGCCCGGCACGACGCGCGCCGCGAGATAGATCATCACCGCGTTCACGATCACGCGGGCCGCGAAGCCCATCGGGTGCCTAATCGCCGAGGGGGACGATCAGCCGATCGATCGACAGGAGGCCGGCGCCGCCAATGAGCATGGCCAGCTCGCGGCGGGCGGGATGTTCATCTGCCGGAACCCGCTGATGGTCGCCGACAGGCCCCACCCGCCGAACCAGCCGAACGCCTTCTGAGCGCCGGGCGCGAAGAAGACGATGCCCACCGCAACCCGGACCACCAGATGCGACCACGAGGGAAACGTGCCGAACACGAGCTCGACGAGGGTGTTCATGGTTCCTCCCCGCCCGTTGCGATGGGCACGGCCGCATCGTATCCTCGAGTCGTGAGGCGCTCGTTTTCGTACGCCAGCCGGTCGCCGC
>Ga0099791_10000820_pt1 | contig 11744 bp, 7 predicted proteins | sample Rivendell_Oct201_7_FD_77318 | JGI IMG/M metagenome (GOLD analysis project Ga0099791, IMG submission 77318) | Vadose zone soil and rhizosphere microbial communities from the Eel River Critical Zone Observatory, Northern California to study diel... | ecosystem: Environmental > Terrestrial > Soil >... | reverse complement strand
TCGAGAGGCCAAGCGCGCGGCGCAGGTATGCTTTGCGGTCAATTGTCTCGGGCGTTAGACCAGGACCGGCATCGATGACTGTGAGGCGCCACATGGCGTTCAACGGATCGATAATCCGAACACTCGACCAGACGCCGTGACGATCGAAGGTGAAGAAGAACGTGGCTGGCTTGCGACCGCAGGTTTCGAGCAAGTTCGGGGCGCGGAAGTGCAGATGCACGGGGTGGCCAAGCGTCTCGCCGTTGAGACCGATGCCGAGCGAACGGCGCACCACGCTATTCGCGCCGTCGCATCCGACCAGATATTGAGCGTCGATGCGCTCGCGCCGCCCGTTTTCGAGATCGATGATTTCCGCGCGCACACCACTCTCGGATTGCTCGAACGTTTCGAGCCTGGTCCCATAGCGCAGGCTCACGTGCGGAAACGAGCGTGCGAAGTTCTGCAAAATCGGGTCGAACCACATCTGCGAGCACACCTGCAACCGCATCGGGCTGTGGGGCCCGGACGCCTCGCTCATGCGCGGCGGTCGAGGCACGCGGCCAAGCTCGTAGCCCGAAAGGGTCGTTACAAAAGCCACGTCGAGGGGATAGTCCGGCGGGAACGGGCAGGCGTGCACGGCCTCGGCAATTCCCCAGCGCCGACAGAACTCCATCGAGCGGATATTCACTTCGTTCATCTTCGGGGTGACGATCGTGCCGTCGCCCTGCTCGATAAGCGTACAGGCAATCCCGCGCCAGCCGAGCTCGCACGCCAGCGCAAGCCCAACCGGCCCGCCCCCGACGATCAGAACGGGAGTTTTTTGCATGTGTGGCCTCCGCTCAGAGTTTGTCTCTGAAGCTGCTGATTAGTCGGCGATCACTCGGGCTTAATGCCCGCGAACCTCAGACGGAAGGCTTACTCCGGCTTGACCTTTGCCGCCCGGATCACGTTGCCCCACTTCTCGGTTTCGTCGGCGATGAGCTTGCCGAAGTCGGCAGGCGAACCCGCAAGCACCGTGCCGCCAAAGTCGGCAAGCCGCGCCTTGATCTTGGGATCGGCAAGGCCCGCGTTGATCTCCTTGTTGAGCTGGTCGACAATTTCCGCGAGTGTGTTTTTTGGCGCGACAATGCCGAACCAAACGCTCATCTCGTAGCCAGGCACAAAATCGGCCACGATCGGAATGTCCGGCAGCGTGTCCGAGCGCGTCGAGGCGGTCACTGCGAGTGCGCGCAGCCTACCGGCTCTGATGTAATCGATCGACGCGAGAGTGGTGATGAAGTAGACCTGCACTTGCCCGCCAAGCAGGTCGGTGAGGGCGGGTGCAACGCCACGATAGGGCACATGAACCATGTTGACGCCGGTCATCGCTTTGAACAGCTCTCCGGCCAAGTGTGGCCCGGTGCCATTGCCGGGCGAGGCAAAGTTGAGCTTGCCGGGATTCGTCTTGGCGTAGGCGATGAACTCGGGAACTGTGTTGGCTGGAACCGATGGATTCAGCACCATGACGTTGGGCAAGCGGATGATGCCGGCGACCGGCGCAATGTCGCGGATAAAATCGAAATTGAGCTTGTCGAAGAGCGTGACGTTGATCGCAGGCTGCGGGTCGATCATGAGAAGCGTGTAGCCGTCAGGGGCTGCGCGCGCGACTGCCTCAGTGGCGATATTGCCGGCGGCGCCCGGCCGGTTCTCGACGACGAATTGCTGACCGAGCCGCTCCGAGAGCCATTGCCCCATTAGGCGCGCGAGAAAATCGGTGCCGCCGCCGGGGGCGAAGCCGACGACGATGCGCACCGGCCGCGACGGATAATTTTGCGCCCAGCCGACCCGAGAGACGACCGGAAGCGCGGCAGCACCCGCTGCCAGATGCAGAAATGATCTGCGGGGAAGTTTCATGGTGGCTCCACTCTGAAATATTGGCGACAGCGCGTGGACGTGCGGGATGAGGTGCCTCTGGTGACACGTCGCTGCCATGGTCGGGGCCGTGTCGATGATCGCGGATTGAGGCCTATCTCATACAGATATAAAATGCTTATTCTATTTTTGCCTGTCTCCATATTCGCACGGTTATATGAGGGTCTTGCCATGCAGTTGAGCGAGCGCATCGGGCGCCGTCTGAGGCTACGCGACCTCAACATCTTCCTCGTCGTGGCAAAAGAGCGGAGCATGTCGAAGGCCGCGGCTCAGCTCGCGGTTTCCCAACCTGCGGTCTCAAAGGCCATCGCCGAGATGGAATTCACGCTCGGCGTGCCGCTGCTCGATCGCGGCCCACGGGGCGTCGAGCCGACGCTCTATGGCCGCGCGTTGCTCAAACGCAGCGTCGCCATTTTCGATGAGCTGAGACAGAGCGTGACGGATATCGAGTCGCTGCTCGATCCGACGGCTGGAGAGGCTCGCGTCGGAACCTCCGAGACCTTGGCGACGGGGCTTGTGCCGGCTGTCCTTGAGAGGCTCACGCGTCGGCATCCACGCATTTCATTCCATGTCGTCGAAGGGGCGCTCGCCACGCTGCAACGCGAACTACGCGACCGCAACATCGAGCTTCTGATAGCGCGAGATCTGACGCCAATTATCGATGAAGACATGGAGTTAGAAGTGTTATTCAACGACCGACAGGTTGTCGTTGCGGGATCAGGGAACAAATGGGCCCGTCGGCGAAAGATCAAGATTGCCGAACTGCTCAATGAGCCCTGGATTTGTCCACCGTCTGGCAGTATAGCGGCGTCGATCTTTTACGATGCATTCCTCGGCGCGGGCGTAAAGCCTCCGCGAGCAACCGTTTCGTCCCGTTCCCTGCAAATAACCACTTTTCTGCTCGCTGCCGGACGCTTTCTCGGCTTTCTTCCCGAATCGACGGTACGCTACATCGCCGAACACCTGCCCATCAGAGTGCTGCCAGTCGATTTGCCCGTCCAGCCGAGGCCCGTCGTGATCATCACCCTGAAAGATCGCACCCTCAGCCCGGTGGCGAAGCTCTTCGTCGAAAGCGTCCGAAAGGGCATCAAGCCGTTGACGGACGGCCAGTAGCGTTCCGTCGTGCGCCTTGTTCCCTCCCGCTCATTGCTCGTCGCGCCGTCCGAGCCGGCTATCGGGCAGCGAAGAATGAGAAAGCTTTTGCGAGAAGGGATGACCCCTTCTGGCCCTTCACGTCATTATCGCGATGCAACGTACGGTGCCGATCCGAGGCAAAGCGGACCACGGATACCTCCACTGCCGACAACTGTACTTGACATTATATGAATAGTCCTATATTATTTCATTAATAATCCTATCGCAGATCGCTTCGGCCGGATGATTTGGATAGATCCCAGCCTTCGCCGACATCAACCGGCGTTTCGCTATTGCGATGAACACCGGGGCGGCGTGCCATGCGGCATGGCATCGGTGGCCGTTCGATCCAACCCCCGAAAGGTCGCGTCAGGCTTCCACATGATTGAAGTTGCGCAAACCCCATGGATCACCGATGTCCGGCGACGCCGTCCTGCAACCCGGAACGAGGTCTCGAACGGATGCGGCTTCGCGCGATGCGGCTCGGCGTGCCGGTGTTCCGCTCTGCTGATTCCCTGTTCGGTCGGGCGAATTCCCTGTTCGGGCAAAAAACTTCCCTGTTTCCGGAGGAACAGGGAATTGGCTGCAAGCTATTGAATCCGCTGGGCGACGGGCTCCCACCACCGCCCCAAGAGGCCGAAATCGGTCGAAATCTGGAAAAGTTCCCTGTTAATTTCCCTGTAATCAGGGAATCAGGAGGTCCGACACCCACGCTTCGCAAGCGGCGCCGTCCCGTATCATCTCCGCTGCGGCACGGCCTCCATCAGCAGCGCCAGCGCCTTGCGGAAACCCAACGCGCCGGCGGCGTAGCCGCGGTAGTGCCCGAGCCGCACCACGACGAGATCGTGCGAGGGAACGATCAGCGTGGTCTGGCCACCGGCGCCCGACATGTAATACGCATCCCGTGGGACCGGGAGGCCGCCGTCGCCATTGAGCCAGAAGAAAGCTCCGTAGATCGGTCGCTGATCGGCGGCCCAGGCGGGAGCTAGCGTGCTCACGAACTTGGCGTAGCCCGCCGGGAGAATGCGCTCGCCGTTCCAGACGCCGTCCTGGAGATAGAGATTGCCAAGCCGGGCCCAGTCGCGCCCGGAGCCGACCTCATAGCCCTGCCCGAGGAAATTTCCGAACGGGTCGGTCTCGATCACCATGGTGCGGATGCCGAGCTTGTCGAATAGGGCGCGCTGCGGATACGAAAGATATTCCTCGCCGCGTTTTTCAACGGCGAGCCGGATCAGATAGCTGATCAGCACCGGGTCGGTGTTGCGGTAGCGCCCGATGGTGTTCGGGGGCCATTGCAACGGCCGCGTCGCCGCGTAGTGAAAGGAATCGACCCCGCCGGTGTAGAGGTACACGTGGTCGGGATACGGACCGGCGGGATCGTAGTCCGGGTCCTGGGGCGCCTTGATGCGAAGCCCGCTCGACATGTGAAGGATGTCCGCAATGCGGACCTTCGCGCGCGGATCGCCAGGGGCTTGCCACTCCGGAATCGGCGCCGGCTGCATGAGCTCGTACACACCCTCCTTGACCAGAGTGCCGAACAGCGTCGCGGTCACACTCTTGCCCATGGACCAGCCTTCAAGCGGCGTCCGCGCGCCTATGCCCTCGCCATAGCGCTCGGCGATGAGCCGGCCTTTCCACGTCACCACGAATGCGGCCGTCAATCCCTGGGCCGGCTGGAATGCCGCGTCGACCGCGGCGTTCAGCTTCGCGGCGTCGATCCCTTCCGGCAGCGGTTCGTCCGGCAGCTTATCGCCCATCGGCCACGGCTCGCTCGCAGGATCGGGCAATCGGCTCTTGACGGCGACCGGGGTGAAATTCAACGCGCTTTGACCGAGCGGGAGGGTGACGCATCCCTGGCTCCCGAGATATCTCGCGGTGCGGGTCACGCCGTTCGGCAGCGAGATATGCACGGCCTCGTTGGGGCGATCGATGACCGGCTTGCCGAGCTTGGCGCGCTCGGCGTAGGGCGCCGTGAAGAACCCGACATTTTCGGCGGCGAATTCGGGCGCAAGCCCGGTCATGAATACGGCCGAGCACATCACCTTGGCGTAGCCGGCCGCATGATGCGCCAGCGGATCGCCAGGGGGCGGCACGTAGGGCGTGTCCAGTTCGAACGATTTTGCCCGCGCGATGAGAGCATCGTAGCTCGCCTGAGACCAAGCCGCTGTCGCCGTGAGGGCCATGAGAGTCACGCCCAGAAGAACCCTTTTCACGGTTGCCTCCTCCAATGCAAATTCAATCGATCCGATAATCGCCGATGGCTTAGAAAATGATAAGTAAGGATATGCCGATACGGCCGCAGCGGCAACGTAGATCGGCAGCACGTGTAGCCCGGATGGAGCGCAGCGAAAATCCGGATCACCCTATTAATAGGGCGCCGCCGCCGGGTTTCGCTGCCGCTCAACCCGGGCTACGGTTCCTCGACATTAGACTACTCCGACGCCGCCAGCTCCGGCTTCATCAGTTCGCGCGCCTCCGGATTGAGCGCTTCGGATTTGTGTAGCGGCTGGCTCAGCGGTTCCGGCTGCACCCGCCGCGCGAACATGAGGTCGCGGCCGGCGGTGATGCCTTCGGCCTGCTGCAGGGCGAGGCGTTCCAGGTCGCGCTCACGGATATAGTCCGCCACTTCGACCGCACGCTCATGGGCGAGCCCCAGCCCCTCCAGCACCGCCCGCCCGAACTCGACCGCCGATTCGAAGGTTTCCCGCATCTCGAAATCGACGCCCTTGGCCAGCAGCTCCAGGGTGTGGCGGCGATCGTAAGACCGTACATAGAGCTTGAGGCCCGGGAATTCGGCGCGCACCAGGTCGACGATGCGGTCGGCGGCCTCGCGCTTGTCGACGCAGACGGCGACGAGCCGCACCTCCGCCCGGATGGCGGCGCGCAGCACGTCGAGGCGCGCGCCGTCGCCATAATAGACCTTGAAGCCGAACCGGCCCGCAACCGTAATCATCTCGGGATCGTTGTCGATGGTGATGACGTCCACGGCTTCGGCGAGCAGGCATTGCGACACCAACTGGCCAAAGCGGCCGAAGCCGATGACGAGCGCCGACCCGCGGACGCCTTCGAAATCGTCCGGCTCCGGCAGGCGCGCCCGCCCGATGCGGGCGAGCACCGTGTCGGTGAGGGAGGCGATGGGCGGACCCATCAACATGGTGACGGCGGCGATCGCCGAGAACAGGCTCGCCTCGCGCGCCTCCATGATTCCGAGCGTGACGCCGAACGGGATGAGCACATAGGCAAACTCGCCGGCCCCGGTGAGCACCGAGCCGGCGCGCAGCGAATCGCTGCGGTTCACGCAGGTGGCGCGAAACAGCACGGCCACGATGCCGGCCTTGAGGAGAGTGATGACGATTGCGGCGGCAGCGATGAGAACGAGGTTCGCCCCAACCACCTGCATGTCGATCGACATGCCCACGCTCATGAAGAACAGGGCCAGCAACAGGCCACGGAATGGCTCGATGTCGGCCTCAAGCTCATGACGATAGTTGGATCCGGCAAGCAGCACTCCGGCGAGGAACGCGCCGAGCGCCATCGACATGCCGACAAACTGCATGAGCGCCGCCGCACCGAGCACGACGAGCAGGGAAGCTGCCGTCATCACTTCGCGCGTCCCGGTCCCGGCCAGGAGGGCCAGGAACGGATTGAGCAGGTAGCGCCCGGCGATCACCACCGCCGCGATCGAGGCGCTGATGCGGCCGACCGCGATCAAGGTCGCGGAAAAATCGGTCACATGGTTGTCGGCGCCCGGCGCCAGCAGCGGCAACAGGGCGAGGATCGGCACCACCGACATGTCCTGGAACAGCAGTATCGCGAAGGCGCGCTGACCGTAGGCCTGCTGCAACTGGCCGCGCTCCTCCAGGATCTTCAACGCGATCGCGGTCGCCGACATGGCAAGGGCGACGCCGGCGACAATGGCGCCGCGCCAGCCCGTGAGCCCCAGCACGAAGGCAACGCCGCCCAGCACCGTGGCCGTCAACGCGAGCTGCGCCGCGCCAAGCCCGAAAATGGCGCGGCGTAGCGCCAGCAATCGCGAGAATTCAAGCTCCAGTCCGATCAGAAACAGGAGCAGCACGACGCCCAGTTCGGATACCGCAACGATGGTCTCGCGCTCCCGCACCAGCGCCAGCCCGAATGGGCCGACCACGACGCCTGCTGCCAGATAGGCAACGATCGGCGAGAGCCGCAGCAGCCGCCCAAGCGGCACGCTGATCACCGCGACTGCGAGCAGCAGCAAGGGCAACACCAGCAAGCCGCCGCCGTGAGGTTGATCCATCGCCGATTCCTCTGAGTTGTTGCGCCGCGAGCGCTCCGCCCGGCCATTTCGCAACCGCGGCAGGCGGTCCTTTACCATACGCAGCGATTTGGGTGCGGCGCACGGAGATTATCGGCAATTAGCTCTGCGCCAGCGGGCGAATCGACTCTCGCGCCACGACGATCACCTCCCCACACCGAAGTCGGCTGTTGCCGGCTTCGGTCACTTTGTTGAGTGGCCGAACCCTCGCTATAGCGAGGTTCGGCTGGGGGGAGGTCGGACCGCGTCAGCGGTCCGGGTGGGGGTGACAGCGCCGCAGCAAACGAGGCGTCGCTGTCACCCCACCCCGGACTGCCTGCGGCAGTCCGACCCTCCCCCTCCAGGGGAGCGTGGTCCCGCCTAAGGCAAAAAAGACGTGGATGCCCGCCACAAGCGCAGGCATGAAGACGGCGTGAGAATCACATCACATCGGGACGTGTGCCAAGATGGGCAATCTCCTCTTCAAGCTGGCGCGACCGGCGCTGTTTTTCCTCGATCCGGAACGCGCCCACGGCGTCAGCATCCGGGCGCTCAAGTTCGGCTTCGCCCGCACCATGCCGCGCCGGGCCGATGATCCGATCCTCGCCACCAAGGTCTGGAATCTCGCGTTTCCCAACCCGGTCGGACTTGCGGCAGGGTTCGACAAGCACGCGGAAGTCTGCGACGCCGCACTCGCCCTCGGTTTCGGTTTTGTGGAGGCGGGCACCGTCACGCCGCGACCGCAGCCCGGCAACTCCGGCCAACGGCTCTATCGCTTGACTGAGGACGAGGCGGTGATCAACCGCTTCGGCTTCAACAGCCGGGGCTTGGCCCCGTTCGTCGCCAATCTCGCCCGCCGCCGCGCCCGCCAGGGCATCGTCGGCGCCAACGTGGGCAAGAATCGCGACACCGCCGACGGCGCGGCGGACTATATCGCCGGGATTGAGGCCGTCGGGGCTCTTGCGGATTATGTGGTCGTCAACATTTCGTCGCCGAACACGCCCGGGCTGCGGGCGTTGCAGGCGCGGGCCCAGATCGAGGAATTGCTGGCCCGCGTCCAGGAGTTCCGGCGCCGCGAAACCGCCGGCTTGCGCCCACCCCTTCTGGTGAAGGTTGGCCCCGATCTCGATGAGGCCGAAGTGCGCGACATCGCGGAGGTGGCACTCGCGACGGTGGTCGACGGCCTCATCATCGGCAACACCACGGTCGCAAGGCCCGCGACATTGAAGAGCCCCGATCGCAACGCGCCCGGAGGGTTATCCGGCAAACCGCTGTTGGCGCCGTCGACCGCATGCCTGGCCGCGATGTACCGTTTCACCGCAGGCAGGATTCCGATCATCGGATGCGGCGGCATTGCCAGCGGCGCCGATGCCTATGCCAAAATCCGCGCCGGAGCTGCCCTGGTCCAGCTTTACTCGGCACTGGTGTTCCAAGGCCCCGGGCTGGTCGGCCGGATCAAGAGCGAACTTGCCGCGCTGTTGCGCCGTGACGGGTTTTCGTCTGTGGCGGATGCGGTCGGGGCGGACAGGCGATGATCGCTACTTCACCCCGATAATCACCGCCTCGGTGAGGATGAAATCCAAGTCGCCGTTGTTTTCCTGCGGGCGCGCAAATGCCCGGAAGGCCGCGGAGCCGTTGCGCAACATGGACATCAGCTCGAGCTTGGTGCCGTTCCCGACATTTTGCTGATCGGCCCAAGGGCCAAACACCATGGGCTTGTCGAGGAGTTCCATGTGACGTTCCTTAAGCCCAGCCCGCGCCACCAGGTCGCGCCATTCGGTCAGGGTCAGGCAGCGCACATGGCTCGGGTCACGGAGCTTTTCGAAAGCGTTGTACTCGTTGGCGGCGACAGCAAGCGCGCCGGCGTCCCCTTCCATGATGCTCGCGTCCGGCGAGACATTCTCGACCAGGCCGAACACCCCGCCGGGTCGCAGCACACGGGCGGATTCGGCCACGAACTTGCTCACGTCGTCGAAATGGTGAGGCGCGATCCGGCAAGTCACGAGATCGAAGGTTAAGTCCGCAAAGGGCAGCGCCTCGGCGCGCATGTCGGCGAACGACATGTTGAGGATCCCGCGTTCGCGGGCGAGCCCTCGCGCCACGCCGAGCATTTGCGGCGTCAGGTCGGAGGCCACCACGTGGGCGAGGCGCGGCGCGAGCGCCAGCGCCATATGGCCGGCGCCGGTGGCGATGTCGAGCGCAATCCAGGTCTCTCGTGGCGCCACGAGCTCGACCAGCCGGAGCAGGCTGTTCCCCTTCGCATGGGGGCGGCTCGTCGCATATGTCGCCGCAAAGGCGCCAAATCGTTCCTGGACGAGCGATTTTGATTTCAGTTCCATCACAACGCCTCTCGCCCCCACACCCAGCCCTTCCCGGCAAGCGGGGGAGCGTCAATGTAAACCCTCCCCCGCAAACGGCGGTGCGTAAAAATGTAAACCCTCCCCCGCTTGCGGGGACGGTGTGGGGGGCCCGATGGCGAAATTAGCCAAACTCCGGCCCGGTGGACATTGGTGGCGTTCACCGGCTGTTCATTCGCCCCGATGGCATGCTTAAATGGCAGGGGCTAAGGTGGTGGGCTTAAGAAATTGGACGGACTTTCTCGCGAATCGAATGACGGCGACCAGATCGTCCTGGTCGATGCCGACGACGTCCCGCAGGGCGTCGCCCCGAAGATCGAGGTGCATCGGCGTGGCCTGAAACATCGGGCACTCTCCGTGTTGGTGCGTGACTCGAGCCGCAATATGCTGGTGCATCGCCGCAATGCGGCGAAATATCACTCCGGCGGGTTGTGGACCAACGCGTGCTGCAGTCACCCGCGGCCGGACGAACCGCCGGCCGTGGCGGCGCATCGGCGGCTCGCTGAAGAAATGGGCGTGCGCTGCAAGGTCAAGCCGCTGTTCACGGCCCACTATCGAGCCGCCGTTTCGAACGGTTACATCGAGGACGAGATCGTCCATGCGTTCGGCGGCACCTATGAGGGTCCGGTTGCACCGGACCCGGCCGAAGTGTCGGAATGGAAATGGATGCCGTTCACGGCGCTCGCCGAAGATTTGACGCGCCGGCCGCAACTCTACACGATCTGGCTTCGCCACTATTTCCGCGAACACTACGGCGCGATCGCGGCATGGATGGAGGGCGGGTGATTGGGACCGTGTACGGTCCCGCTGCCCCCACCCTCCCCTCCCCCGCAAGCGGGGGAGGGGAGGGTAGGGTGGGGGAGGAGCGGGCGAGACGCCCGCGGTCCCAGGCCCGCTCGATCATCTCTCGCAGGAGCGCCGGCGTCACCGGATATCGGGTGATCCGCACGCCGTAAGGCCGCAGCGCGTCCTCGATGGCGGAAATCACCGCCGCGGCCGCCGGGATGGTGCCGACCTCGCCCGCCCCCTTGGCGCCGAGCGGATTAAGCGGGGAGGGCGTCTGCTGGTATTGCGTTTCGAACGTCGGAAAAGTCGGCGCCGTGGGCAACAGGTAGTCGGCGAAACTGGTGGTCAGTGGCTGGCTGTCGTCGTCGTATCCCATCCACTCCAGAAGCGCATTGCCGACCCCGTGCGCGATGCCGCCATGGACCTGGCCGTCGACGATGAGTGGATTGACCAGGGTTCCGGAGTCCTGCAGCGCCACGTAACGCAGGAGGCGGACCTCGCCAGTCTCTGCGTCGACCTCGACCTCAGCCGCATGGCACGCGTTCGCATAGGCGAGCGCATCGGTGCGGAAATAACTGGAGTCCTGCAGCCCCGGCTCCATGCCGGGCGGAAACCCATAGCCCGGCGCGCCTTGCAGGATGCGGGCAAGCTCGCCCAGCGGCACGCTGAGTTGGTGGGCGCCGGCGACGCGCAGCTGGCCGTCCACAAGCTCAAGATCGTCTTCGGCGACCTCGAGTACATGGCTGGCGAGCTTCCTGGCCTTGCGCGCGACCGCGCGGGCGGCAAGCAGGACGGAGGAGCCGGCTGTCACGGTCTGGCGGCTGGCGAAGCCGCCGAGTCCGACCGGCACCGTCGCGGTGTCGCCGGAAATGACCTGCACGGCATCGGGCGCTACGCCGAGTTCGCTCGCGCAGATCTGGGCGAGCGCGGTCTTGAGTCCCTGCCCCATGGCGGCAGCGCCCGTATAGACGGAAATGCGCCCCGACGGCGCAATCCGCACGATGGCGGATTCGAACGGGCCGCGCCCGGTGCCTTTCATGGCGTGGGCAAGGCCGAGCCCGATCAGCCGGCCCTGCGCCCGGGCGACTGCCTGCCGGGCCGGAAATGCATCCCAATCCACGGCGGCCACGACCGCCGCCTGACAGGCTGGATAGTCGCCGCTGTCATACACGGCGGTCGCGCCCGCTCGCGTCTTGAGCGGCTTTGTATAGGGCATCTTGGCGGCCGGAATGAGATTGCGGCGCCGCAGCTCGGCGCGATCGAGGCCGAGCTCGTGCGCCGCGATATCCATCAGCCGCTCCATC
>Ga0099791_10000817_pt1 | contig 11770 bp, 12 predicted proteins | sample Rivendell_Oct201_7_FD_77318 | JGI IMG/M metagenome (GOLD analysis project Ga0099791, IMG submission 77318) | Vadose zone soil and rhizosphere microbial communities from the Eel River Critical Zone Observatory, Northern California to study diel... | ecosystem: Environmental > Terrestrial > Soil... | reverse complement strand
CTGCGCCTGCAGCAGGAACGAGGAGAAGTCATTGCTGTTGAGCGGGTGACGGACCTTGCCCAGCACCTTGCCGCCATTGGCTTCAACCACCGCAGCGGTGTCGCGCTCAAGCGCCAGCCCGAAGGCATAATCGGCGGTCATGAAGAACCAGGTGTCGCCGCCGGTCTTGACCATCGCCTTGCCGGTGCCGTTGGCGAGATTCCAGGTGTCGTAGGTCCAGTGGATGGTGTTGGCGTTGCATTTTGGGCCCGTGAGGTCCGATGCCGCCGCGCCCGACACCAAAAAGACCTTGTTCTTGAGACGCGCCAGCTCGCTGACCGCCAGCGCGACGCCGGAGTTCGGAACGTCAATGATCATGTCGACCTTGTCGACATCGAACCACGCGCCGGCAATGCTCGATCCGACATCCGGCTTGTTCTGATGATCGCCGCCGACGATCTCGACCTTGATGCCCTTGGCAGCCGCATTGAAGTCCGCGACGGCGAGTTTCGCGGCTGCCACCGAGCCGGGGCCGGCGATATCGGAATAAAGGCTCGACATGTCGCTCAAGACGCCGATCTTGACGACGCCGTCGGTATATTGGGCAAAGGCGGAGCTCGTCGCCAGCAGCGCCGCCCCCGCGATCAGGTTGCGTGTGGTTTTCATGCTTTCCCTCCATGCCGGGCCGGCGGCCCTTTGTTCCGATTTACACGCTCTCCCCCTCCCCCGCTTGCGGGGGAGGGAAAAATTCAGACGCCGAGATATTCGTGCAGCTTGTCGCGATTGGTGTCCAATTCCCCTTGGGCAAAGCCCTCGACCACGCGGCCATGCTCCATCACATAATAGCGGTCGGCGACCGTGGCGGCGAAATGGAAATTCTGCTCGACCAGCACGATGGTGAAGCCCTGCGCCTTGAGGGCCCGGATGGTGCGGCCGATCTGCTGGATGATGACCGGCGCCAGACCCTCGGTTGGCTCGTCAAGCAGTAGCAGGCGCGCGCCGGTACGCAGGATGCGACCGATTGCCAGCATCTGCTGTTCGCCGCCGGACAGCTTGGTACCCTGACTGCGCAGCCGCTCTTTGAGATTCGGAAACAGTTCGAAAATGCGTTCGCGCGTCAGACCGCCGGGCTGGACCGCCGGCGGCAGCTCGAGATTTTCCTCCACATCAAGGCTTGCGAAGATGCCGCGCTCCTCCGGACAGATCGCAATGCCGGTGCGGGCGATGACATTCGATGCGAGGCCGATGAGTTCGCGGTCGGCAAACCGCACCGATCCGCTACGCTTGGCGACCATCCCCATGATGGACTTGAGCGTCGTGGTCTTGCCGGCGCCGTTGCGGCCGAGCAATGTGACCACCTCCCCGGCATTGACCTTAAAGCTCATGCCGTGAAGCACATGGGACTCGCCGTACCAGGCCTGCAGGTCGCTGACCGCGAGGAGGGGACTAGCCATGCCCGGTTCCCATGTAAGCCTCACGCACGTCCGGGTTGGCGGAGACCTCCTGGTAGTCGCCTTCGGCCAGAATGCGGCCGCGCGTCAGCACGGTGATGCGGTCGGAAAGCGTTGCGACAACGCTCAAATTGTGTTCCACCATCAGGACGGTTCGGTTGACCGCGACGGCCTTGATGAGCGTCGCGATGCGATTGATGTCCTCATGCCCCATGCCGGCGGTGGGCTCGTCGAGCAGCAGCATCTCGGGATCGAGCGCGAGCGTGGTGGCGAGTTCCAGCGCCCGCTTGCGGCCATAGGGCAGCTCGATTGCGGCGGCGCCCGCATAGGGCGCGAGGCCGACATCGGCGATCAGGGCCAGGGCGCGGTCGTTGAGATCGTCCAATACCCGGCTCGACCGCCAAAAGTCGAACGAGCCGCCGCGCTTACGCTGGAGCGCGATACGCACGTTTTCCAGCACGGTGAGATGGGGGAATACGGCCGAGATCTGAAACGAGCGCACGAGGCCGAGCCGCGCCACATCGGCCGGCGCCAGGGCCGTGATGTCTTCGCCCTTGTAGACGATGCGGCCGTGCGTGGGCTTGAGAAATTTGGTGAGCAGATTGAAGCACGTCGTCTTGCCGGCGCCGTTCGGGCCGATCAGGGCATGTATGGTGCCGCGCGCGACTTGCAGGTTGACGCCGCTTACGGCCACGAACCCGGCGAAGTCCTTGGTGAGATCCTCAGTCTGGAGGATGGTCTCCGCGCTCATCAACTCGTCCCTTGAGCGTTCCCTGGACCGGATGTTGTTTGTTGTTCCGGGGGCGGCGCCGCTCCGTTCACCCTTAGGGATCTAAATAACACAATCGGTATCATCGCCCGGCTGCCGTCACAAGGAGGTTGGAACCTTCTTCGACCAAAGGCTTAGGCGGCGGCCGGCGCTAGAGAACCTCGAAGACTTGGTAGATCGGCCCCTCGGGCAACCGGTGCCCGACGCCGACCGTGATGATGCTGTTGAGCCAGCCATACTTCGCCGACGCCGTCTCGAAAAATGGCGCGATCCGCAGATAGTAGTCCGTCGCCTTGACCACCTCACCCCGAGCAATGCGGTCGAGCACCTCTTTCGGGCCATGGCGCATGCCACGGTAGGTCATGCCGATGATTTCATCATCGTCCGTCTTGAGCACGATGCGCACGTCAAGCAGCCACGCGCCGTCCCCTGGTCGGATCGCCTGCCAGTCGCTTCCGCCGGGAAGCAGGGTGCCGCGCAAGCGTTCGCCTTCGAAGCGGCCGCCGGTAATGACGCCGACGCGCCGATCGACGCCGGGCGTGTTGCCGACGTTGATCGCCGGCTGCACATTGAGCAGCAGGATGAACAGCGGACGAACGCGCAGCTCCGCCATTTCTTTGGGTAGAATTTCGGAAAGCGAACGTGCGCCGGTCACCGGTCAACCTCCTGAGTTGAGTCGCACCGGGCCATGCCGGCACCTGCCAGTGTTGGTTTCTGGAATATTCGCCCGCCGACAGCTCCCTGCCCGTTCGCCCCGCAAAATTTCGGCACGATCGATCGGCAAGTCTGCGGTGAGATTACATCACTTGAGCCGTCGTGCGGAAGAGGCCGAAATAGGGAGTTGGCAATCGTCGCCTGTAATCCTAACCGAACCCGTGCCTGACTGGCGGCCACATGCGCCACGCACAAGCGCGATCATGACTCCGGAGAAACGATCAAACGGGGCCGGAGCAAGCGGGCGCTACTCGGCCGGCACTGCCATGTTGACAAGATTACTGGCGGACTGGAATTCCCGGACCAGGCGCTCGAGCTCTTCCTTGCCCACATAGTTACGCGCAAGGCGCACGCGGTACATGCCGCCCGGGCCGCCCGGACGCGGACCGTCGACGATCACGGCGTCCCGCGCATCAAGGAAACGGGTGACGTCCCCCATGTTTGCCTGCGGCGCGAACCTCACCAGCGCAAAGGAGCCGATCTCGATGCCGCGCGTGGCCGCAGGAGGCGCCGACGCCGGCTCAAAAGACGAGCCGGCCTCGATACGATCCTGCAGCATCAACTTGGCGATGACGCCCGCCTGCAACATAATGACAACGACCGCCGCCCCCGACGCAAATGCGAAGGCGCGCGGCGTGAACAAATCCATGAGCAAGCCCCCCAATCCGCGGCCGGCGGCCGGATCGCGCGCGCGTCTGCGCTCCCTGTCGATGGCCTTGAACAGGTTTTCCATCACCCGCGCCGAGGGGACGCCGAGCGCCTCATTGAGGAGGATGGACTCGTTCATTTCTTCGCGCACCAGATCGAGGCGGCGGGAGAGTTCGGCGTCGGCGGCAACCGCCGCCTCGACCTGATCCGCCTCGCGCGCATCGAGAGTGCCGGCCGCATACCAAGGCAGCAACGCCTCGATATCATCCGCCGACATCTTCTGGTTCGCTTCGTTCATGGCCAACCTCGATCAATTCCTGCTGTCTTGAGCAGTTCCGAAAGCCGCTTGCGCGCATAGAACATGCGCGTTTTCACCGTTGCCTCAGGAATGCCGACGATCTCCGCAACTTCCTGAACCGATTTCTCGTGATAATAGACAAGATCGATCACTTCCCGATGTTCCGGCGAAAGCACCGCCAAGCACTTCCGCAGGGCTACACTCTTGTCCTTCTTCTGGACCGCCACTTCGGGATCGTCCGACCTGTCCTCGATCGCTCCCGCCGTCTCCTCGTCGAGCTCCTCGTCGGGCTTGCGCCGCATTAAGGAAAGGGCCTTGAAGCGCGCTATGGCGAGCAGCCAAGTCGACACCGCGCTTCGACCCTCGAACCTGTCAGCTTGACGCCACACGTCCAGGAACACTTCACTGATCAAATCCTCGGCCACCGCCTGGTTACCGACGAGGCGAAGCACAAACCGGTACACGCGCACCTGATGGCGAGCGAACAGAACCTGCATCGCGAGCCGGTCGCCTTGGGCGATCCTACCGATCAGGACTTCGTCTGAGGCAGAAAGATTCGCACTCAACGATCAGCTCGTAGGGTTTGTCGCAGCGGGAATGAATTCGGTTCAAACAGCTGAGAAGGATCATCTCGGCACAAAAAACACCAACGCGCGCCTTGCACCGTCGCCTCCACTTCCATCCCTCGGCGGAAATTGCCCGCCGCCGCGCCCGCGGGGACCGCTAAAATGCATCTAAACCCTTCGGTCTGCAAGAAAATCCGCCGCGATATATTGCCTGAAGCGACGGCTCCCAAGCCTTGCCCCGTCACCTGACTACAAAATACCCTGTCTCAATAAGCCTTTGTGGTGGCGCTTTTGGCGCCCTCAGATTTCCCACTAAATAGGTGCCCGCGGCGTCGGATTTTCGACAACAGTAGCTTCGATGCAACACTTGTGGGCTGCGGCCGCCCTCCCCTCCCCTGCAACCGGGGAGGGTAGATCGAACCCGCCTCCCCCCAAGGCCGGGCTATCGCATTGGACGCAAGGGAGGGGTGTGTACGGCCAGGCGAGGCCGCAACAGGCCCTACTTCGTCACGACGATGAAATCCGTGTCCCGGCCGGTCTCGTTACCAAGGCCCTGATCGGAGATGAGCAAAGAGGCACCCGGGACCACCAACGGGCCGATGCGCTCAAGCGCTTCCGGCGGGAGTTCGATACGGTCGAGCGCGTCGACGGCGGCCTGGCGCAGGGCATCCGCCGTCAACGGCACTGGCCGCTGCTCGTCGCGGGTGGCGCGGCCCTTGCGTTTCGCGGGCTCCGGATGACTTGCCGCCCGATCGTAGCCGAGGGAAACCGCTAACCAGCGGACGCCGACACCCTCGTGCATCGGCCGGCTGGCGGTGAAGACGTGGGTACCGAGCGGCTCCTCCGGACGCGCGATCTTGACCGGGACGTCGAACACGGGCGCAAAACCCTTGCGGACAAACAACTTGCCGAGCTTGCGGCTAACGAACAATGAGAGCGGCCCCGGGTGCTGCTGCAAGGGGTCCTCGACTTTTGGCACTGGAGCCGGCTCGACCGGTGACGGCTCCGCCGCTCGGCCCGCTTCGGCAGGCTTGTCCGGAGCGGCCCCGCCCCCAACCTGCGGCAACGCCGACGCGCCGACCTCAGACGAGGATGGCGCGGAGTCGTCGCGCGACGCCGCCGCTCCGGCTCTGCCGGCCACCGCGCCGGTCGTCGCCACGACGACGGCGCCGGTAGCGACTTCGGATCGATTGGGCGCGGCCGAGCTGCGCGGGTTCAACGTACCTGGCTCAAATGCCGCCTCGGATGCTTTAGCAAGCCCGGCGAGGTGCGGATGGGTGATCTCGTACGGCGCTGCCTCGCCGCGCGTGATGACGACGCGCGCCCCGACTTTGGTCATGCCCCACAAGCGCACCGCAAATCGTTCCGGCAAACGGATACAGCCGTGGGAGGCCGGATGGCCCGGCACGACGCCGGCGTGCAGCGCGACGCCCGACCAGGTAATTCGCTGCATGTAGGGCATCGGCGCACCACTATAGAGATTGGAGTGATGCCACCGCTGCTTCTGGATGACGCTGAAAACGCCCGTCGGGGTCGGATGCCCGGGCACGCCGGTCGAAACCGCGGAGACGGCGACCGGTGTAGCGTCGTCATAGACGGTCACCCGCTGGCTGCCGATCGAGATCGCAAGAAGCACCGGACCGGAGGGCTGCTTGGCCGGCTCCGGCTTGCGCGCTTCGGCCGTCTCGTCACTGCCGCTGCGCCGGTGCGATCGATGCCACCCGCGCGATGGGGAACCGAGATCCCCCATCCCATAGGCGCGATGATGACGGTGATGAGATGCCGCAGCCGGCGTCGATATCCCGCTGAGAAGGCCAAGCCCCAGCGAGGCTGCAGCGGCCACGAGCTCAAGTCTGCCTCGGGCCTGCCTTGCGCGCCCCACGGTTGACGACAGCACTACGATCTTCTTCTGCGACACCACAAACTCCCGGCCAGCTGATGACGACAAGTCCGGACTAGTCAACGGTAACTCCTCGACCAAATCACAGTTCCTCCCTCCCTAGCCTCCCTGCTTGCGGGGGAGAGTAGAGAAGAGGCTCGGCTTTCATAGTAGATTCACCATCTAACAGACTTGTTCCAACCAATTGTTAAGGTCGGGAAAATTCTGAGCGCTGCCGTGACCTCTCCCGCGTGCGGGGAGACGAGAAAGACCCGCAAACACACCCTTATCTTAGCGCCCATCGGGACAAGCCCCAGCCAACACTCCGGCGGAATGGTTCCACATCGCCGGAAACCGAGAATCTGAAACCTTAGAATCTAAGGATTCGTCATCACACGCCTTGAGATCGGGCCCCATTTACGCACTTCGCTTGTGACGAATGCCGTCACGGCTTGGGGCGACATGGGCTCGGCCACGATGGCGTCGTCGGCGAGCCGCCGCCTCACGGCCGGCGTTGCCCACGCTGCATTGACCGCGTGATTAAGCTTCTCGACCACATCGCCGGATAGACCAGCCGGTCCCGACAGGGCGTACCATGTGACCGCCACGAGGTCGTCGAATCCCTCCTCCTGCAAGGTCGGCACATGCGGAAATTCGGCCACGCGGGTGCCCGACGACACCGCAATCGGAACCACGGTGCCGGCGCGGACCTGCCCGACTGCCGAGCTCCACGTCATTGAGCCGGTCATGACGTTTCCGGCAATGAGATCCACCATGGCCTGGGACGAGCCTTTGTGCGGAATGTGCTGCACGGCGATCCCGGCCTGCTGGGCGAAATATTCGACCAGCAGATGGCCGAGGGTCCCAACCCCCGGCGACACGTAGTCGACGGGACGACCGCCCCGGGCGAGCGCGATCAACTCCCTGACCGACCTCACCGCGAACGCCGGGTGCACCACGAACGTGTTGGGCGGCCCGCCCAGAAAGGCGATGTGGGTAAAATTGCGAATTGGATCGAAAGGCGGATTGGGGCTCACGGCCGGCGCGATGGCGTGATACGCAACGCTCGCGGTCACCAGGGTATAGCCGTCCGGTTCCGCGTGGGCGGCGGCCGCCGCGCCGATCAACCCGCCGCCGCCGGCCCGGTTGTCGACGATCAGGGGCTGATGCAGGAGCGGCGGCAGGAACTCCGCGAGCAGCCGGGCAAACGTGTCGGCCGCCCCGCCGGGGGTCGAGGGCGCGATGATCCGTATGGGCCGCGTCGGCCATTCGGCGGCGCTGGCGGCCGATGCCATCGAGACGGCGAACAGGGCAAATGCAGCCAACAGGCGCGTTGTCATCAGCCGGACCTCAATCGGCAGGCAGGCACCCCGTATATAGCACATGGCACCTCTTCTCCCACTTGACGATCTGCGACCGGGGCGCAAGCCTAGGGACCAAGCCTAGGGACATCGTGTTACGACCTCGACGGCGAGGACGGCAATCGTTGAAGGAAACGATAAATGAAATCCTTCGTGGTGGGGCGGGTCGGCGAGCTGGCCGAGGGAGAGCGGCGGGTGATTTCCTGCGACGGCACCGAAATCGGCGTGTTCAATGTCGATGGCGAGCTCATCGCGTGGTACAATCAATGCGCCCATCGCGGCGGGCCGGTCTGCCAGGGCCGCATCTACCGCCAGGTCCGCGAGCCGGTGGACGAAAACGGCGAGACCCGCATGCTGCAGCACGACCCGAAGCGCAAGAACATCGTCTGCCCCTGGCACGGCTGGGAGTTCGATCTGCGGACCGGCCGCCATCCGGGCGGCGAACGCTTTGCCTTGCGCAAGGCCAAGCTCGAGATTGCCGACGGGCATGTCTATGTCGTCGTCTGATCTCGTCTCCAAAGCCACGCTGGCGAATGATCCCTATGGCTGGATCGATCGCTTCGCAGCCGACCTGCATGTCGCGGCCCGCGATCTCGTGCGCGACGGCGAGGCCGCGCGGGTATCGGACGAAGCGGTGGCCCGGATCATGACTGCCGCGATCCGGCTCTATGTTGCAAAGTCCGACGGCGAGGAGCGTACCTTTCGACCGATTGTTCGTGACGACAACGAACCGCTGACGGCGACCGAACTCTTATCCGCCGTCTCCGAGCTGCTGCGTGCGCTGCGGCTCGGGCCGATGGAGCTTGCGCTATGGTATCGACGCCGGCCCGATGAGCCATAGGATCCGGGCTACACGTATCGGAGGACCCGACCATGAACGCACCCACCACGTCCGTGCCGCAACTCATCACCCCGCAGCAGGCCGATGTCTACACCGATACGCGCGACCTGCTCGCGCATGCCAGGCGCGATGCGATCCGGCGCAAATACCACGACTGGCTGATCTGCGACATCGACGCCCATCACGTCGAGACGGTGTCGTGGAAGGAGATCATCACCTACATCGAAGACCCGGTGGTGCGCGAGCAGGCGATCCACTTCCAGAACGATCGCATCAACGCTCCGCCCTACGGGCTCAACGGCGATCTCGGCCTGCGCTACCAGAGCGTCGGCGGACGCATTCCGCATCAGGACGGCGTGCGCGAGCCGGTCGCCGAGACCGATGTCCACCGTGACGTCACCCTGACGCGCCGCGCCATGGAGGCGCTGTCGATCGACTACATGGTGGTGTTTCCGACCCCGATGCTGATGCTCGGCATGCACCCCCAGCCCGAGATGGAGGTGTGGCTCGCCAACGCTTATAATCGCTGGCTCGCCGACAAGCTTTTATCCGCCGACGACCGCATCAAGTCGCTCATCTATCTGCCATTCAACACGCCGGAGGAGGCGGAGCGCACGGTCGAGGCCTTCGACGACGTCCCCGGCGTGATCGGCTATTGCATCACCTCGACCCGCTACAAGCCGGTGCATCACAACCACTACATGCGGCTCTACCGCATGATCGAGGAGCGCGGCAAGCCGCTCGCATTCCACGCCGGCTATCACTGGCAGGACCCGTCGCTCGCGACCATCAACCGCTTCCTCGGCATGCACGCCCTGGGCTTCGTGTGGTCGAACCTGATCCACGCCACCAATTGGATCATCAACGGCATTCCGGAGCGCTTCCCCAAGCTCAAGCCGATCTGGGTGGAAAGCGGGCTCGCCTGGGTGCCGTTCCTGATGCAGCGCCTCGACGACCAGTACCTGATGCGCCCGTCCGAAGCCCCGCAACTGCGCCGGCTGCCGAGCGAATACATGCGCGAGCATTTCTGGTACACGACCCAGCCGATGGAGACCACGAACCTCAAGGCGCTGGAAGTCACGCTGGAGATGATCAACGCCGAAACACAGCTGCTGTTCGCATCGGACTGGCCGCATTACGACTTCGACCTGCCGAGCGAGATCATCGACCTGCCGTTCCTGTCCGAGCAGGCGAAGCGGAATATTCTCGGGCTCAACGCGGCGCGGATTTTCGGGCTCGATACGCGGGTGAGGAAGTAAGGAAAAGAAGGCGCACGATGGGGAAACTAATCCTATCCACGATAATGACAGGTGCAAAAGAACAGTCGTCACGCTAAATAAGATCTATGAATACGGAAGTGAAACATGTGCTGTCGCGGGTCGCGTATTGGCCCGAAGACGATCAGGATGAGCTTGCGCAGATCGCCATCGAGATCGAGGCGCGACGGCATGGTGTCTATCGCGCGACACCCGATGAACTTCAGGCGATCGACGAGGCGCTTGCAGCCGTGGCCCGCGGCGATATTGCGTCCGATGCGGAAGTGGAAGCCGTCTTTGCCAAATATCGCTGCTCCTGCTGACAGTCCGCAGTGCCTCACGGCCGCACCCCCTATGCACGGCCATAAGATGCGCCCGTCAAGCCTCGCCACCTCCCCTCAACGCACCGCTACCGTCATCACGCCGATCCGCTCGAATGCTACGGTCATCACGTCGCCGGGTTTGACCGGCGCCACGCCCTGGCAGGTTCCCGACATGATGATGTCGCCCGGGTAAAGCGTATAGACCGACGAGGCCCACGAAATCTGGCGGGCGACGCCGATGATCATTTCGCGCGTATTCGCAGCCTGCCGCAGTTCGCCGTTGACGTGCAACGTGAAATTGAGCGCGCCCGGGTCGGGAAGCTCGTCGGCCGTGACCAGCCACGGGCCCAGCACCGCATAGCTGTCGGGCGACTTGCGGAAACTGCGATCCTCCTTGCCGCGCACCACCATATCGAGCGCGATGGCGTAGCCGGCGACGACGGTCAGCGCGTCAGCCTCCGCGATCGGTCCGGTCTTGCGGCCGATCACCACGCCGAGCTCGGCCTCGTGATCGGTGCGGCGGTCGGCAAATCTGATGGCGACGCCTTCGGACGGACCGACCAGCGAACTCGATGCTTTCAGGAACAGCCCCTGCTCCTCGATCGAACGCGGCTTGTCGCCGTGAAAGACCGAGATCTGCGGATCGCGGCGCGCCTCTTCGACGTGGGCCATGTAGTTCACCGGCGTACCGATGATCTTGGAGGGATTGGCGACGGGACTTAAGAACCGCACCTGCTCGACCGGCTGCGGCGCCGCATCATCGGCAAGCCGCTCCATCCGATGCCGCAGCCTCTCAAGATGGGCGATCAACTGGTCGCCGAACGGCACCGGATATCGCAGCGGCGGCAGCGCGTCGAGGATGTCCGACACATCATGCACACTGCGGCCGCGAACGAGGCCGATCCTGTCGTCGTCGAAACGGCAGAGTTTCATGGATGGAGGAGCCTCTCTATTTCACCTCTCCCCGTAGGGGAGGTGTCAAATCACCTGCCCGGCCCGGAACATACCATGCGGCGTGCGATGCAGGGACTCAAACCCCGTCGCAGTGACGCGGACGAGTTCGCCGAACTGCACGCCCGCCTTGAGGTCGCGCGTGATCACGTTGGGCTGCACCACCAGGCACATGTTCTCCGCAAGCGGGAAGGTGGGCATCTGTCCGGCCGGGCGACTCCTGGAGCCGATGATCGGGGGCAGATAGCCGCCGCCATAGCCATGCACGAGATCGTCGCAGGTGGTGAAGCCGCTCGCTTCGATGATCCCCGACGCCTCGATGAGGCTTTGCGGCAGCGCGCCCGGCCGGACCGCGCTGGTGATGGATTGGAATGCCGCGCACGCGGCGGCGTGCAGGTCGCGATAAAGCGACGTCGGCTCGGCTTCGACCGTGAAGCCGCGCAGCACCTGGCCGGAATAATCCCACCAGGCAGCCGACAACTCACAAAATACGAAGTCGCCGGGCTCGATCTTGCGCCGCGACGTGAATTGCCGCGGCACACAGACGTCCGGCGCCGCCATCGGGGTCGAGCCGATGAAATGGATGACGTGAGCGCCGCCGTGGCCGACGAAGCCGCGCTCGATCATGTTGCCGAGTTCGTGCTCCGTCATGCCGGGCCGCGTGCCGGCGACCAGCGCCGCCATCCCGGCATCGCTCAGGGCCGCGCCGATGCGCAGCCACGCGATCTCCTCGT
>Ga0099791_10000815_pt1 | contig 11787 bp, 10 predicted proteins | sample Rivendell_Oct201_7_FD_77318 | JGI IMG/M metagenome (GOLD analysis project Ga0099791, IMG submission 77318) | Vadose zone soil and rhizosphere microbial communities from the Eel River Critical Zone Observatory, Northern California to study diel... | ecosystem: Environmental > Terrestrial > Soil... | reverse complement strand
TCAAGCAAAAACTCGCGTTGCCTCCCGGCTTTACTTACAAATGGTCCGGCGAGTACGAGTTCGAACTCCGGGCCAAAGAGCGGCTGCAACTCATTCTGCCGATCGTCTTTTTTGTCATCTTTATGTTGCTCTACGTGGTGTTTCATTCCGTCACCGAAGCGGCTGTCCTCATTTTCCCGACGATCTATGCGTTGACAGGCGGCCTCATTCTGCAGAAGCTGCTCGGCTATAACTTCAGCGTAGCGGTATGGGTCGGCTACATCGCTCTCTTCGGCATTGCCGTTGAAACCGGCGTGGTCATGGTTGTGTATCTACATGAAGCCCTGGATCACCGGCTCAAGTCTGGTGTTCCTCTGCGCCATGAAGACATCGAAGAAGCGGTCATCGAAGGGGCTGTCCACCGCCTGAGGCCAAAACTAATGACCGTCTGCGTTGTTCTCGCCAGCCTGATTCCGATCCTGTGGGAAACAGGTGTCGGCGCAGATGTGATGAAACCCATTGCCGCTCCTCTCGTCGGCGGCATGATTACCTCCACGATTCACGTCCTGATTCTTGTGCCGGTGTTCTTTGCGCTTATGAAGGAACGCGCGCTTCGTCGCGGGACGCTTCGCGTGCAGGGCGAGAGTGCGGCAAAAGATTGACAACGCGGTGACAGAAGATATCCCACGTTGCCGGGTTGTTCGATGAAGAAGACCAAATCACAAGGAGAAGCAGAAATGAAAACAAAAACGAAGCTGGCTGCAGCACTCATGCTGGCGCTTGCGGGTGCGTTTGCGGCCGTGGCGCAGCAACAATCGCTCACCGGAGTCGTCACGGACTCGATGTGCGGTGCAACGCATATGGCCAAGGACAAGACTCCCGCCGAATGCACCCAATTGTGCGTGAAAGACGGCATGAAGTACGCTCTGGCCGTGGAGAAAAAGGTCTACACCTTGGAAGGACACGAAGCGGAACTCGCCAAGCTCGCTGGCCAGAAAGTCACGGCCAAGGGAACTCTGAAGGGCGACACGCTGTCCGTTCAGGAAGTCGCCGCGTCGAAATAACCAGCAGTTTCCACTTGACCCTGGAATCCGTTCCAGCGTTTAGACTCTTTTCGCGGAGAACAACTTATGCGTTCGGGACAATTGGCGCGTCAAACGGGCGTAAGCACCGACACGTTGCGGCATTACGAGCGTCTTGGACTCTTGCCCCTGCCTCAGCGTACGGCAGGAAATTACCGGGAGTATCCACCAACATCTCCGCAGAGGGTGGAATTGATTCAAAGCGCGTTAACCATTGGTTTTTCCCTCCCGGAATTGAAGACCATTCTGGCCGTACGCGACAACGGTGGAGCACCCTGCCGCCGCGTCCGCGGCTTGCTGCGCTCGAAGATCCAAGACCTAAGCCAGCAGATCAAGAACTTGGTTTCCTTGCGCGCCGAAATGAATCGATTGTCGAGGGAGTGGGATAAGCGGTTGGGGCGGACAAAAACGGGTCAAGTTGCACGGTTGCTCGAGACCGTGCCGCCAAGAGAGAAGATCCGCGGTATTTCCGGTCCACCGACATTCCGAACGAAGAAAGGACGATCCATCATGCGCACGATACCGCTGGTTTTCCTGCTCGCCATCCTTCCAAGTGTGGGGCACGCTCAGCAGAATCCACCACCGGACCAGAACAAGCGTTCAGAGGATGTAGTCAAACGGGGAGAGCATGTCATGGGCTTTTCCCACGAGGCAACGACGCATCACTTCCGGCTATTTAAGGACGGTGGAGAAATCGCGGTCACGGCAAAAGATCCGAACGACAAGGCCAGCATCGAACAGATCCGCACCCACCTTGGACACATCGCCAAGATGTTTTCCTCCGGGAATTTCAACGCGCCGATGCTCATTCACGACACGAACCCGCCAGGCACCGCGACGATGACCCGGCTCAAGGAACAGATTCGCTACGAAGTCTCGGAAACAGAGCGCGGGGCGAGGATTCGGCTGGTCACAGCCAGTCCGGAAACCACGGATGCGGTCCACGCCTTCCTGCTCTTTCAAATCGTCGATCATCAGACGGGTGATGCTCCAACCATAGCGGACGAACTCTCGAAGAAGTAACTATGTTGCGCAGCAATCGTTGCAGCCTTTGCCCTGCAATCCTTCGATACCTTCTTTCGCGATGATAGGAACCATAGTGAGACCCGCTACGGGATCGGCCCACCAGAGGCCGAAAAAAGCGTTGAGCATTAACCCGGCGAGCAGCACTGCCGAAAGATACGTACAAAACTCCGTCTGTTTCGCGTCCGCGTGCATGGCGGCGCTACTCAGAGCGCGCCCCACCTTTCGCTTCGCACGCGAAAGAAGTGGCATCACGACAAGGGAAACGCAGGCCAGAAGGATGCCAGGAATGCTGTGCTCGGGGGCTCGCTTGGACCACAAGTCCGCCGCCGATTCGTAGGTGATGTAGGCGGCGAGGCACAAGAAACACACGCCGACAATCTGCAAGGCTCGCCGTTCGTTGCGTTCGCGGCGGTGCTCATCCGCATCAACCGACATCCTCCACAGCAAAGCCGAACCGGAGGTCACTTCGATGAAGCTGTCGATGCCAAACCCGACAAGGGATACACTCCCGGCCACGGCGCCCGCGATAACCGCCACCAACCCTTCCAGGGTATTCCACGCGATGGTGAAGTATTCGAGCCTCCGCCCCCGGCGCACGACAACAGGACGTTCCAAGATGGTGGTCTCAACCATACAAGCAGTGTACAACTTCGTGGAACCGTAAATGGTTGGGTTTGCCGCGAATTTGGCTTTGAGTGATGAATATCAAATACTTGGAGATAGAATGCATTAGGAGGCGCCTGATGTATCGCCCTTTGCTTCTGATCCCAAGTCTTCTGCTCATTTCAATGTCTGCTTTCGGTCAATCCGGCTCAAACGATTCACAGACTCTCCAAGCCCTGCTAGCGGAGGTTCGCCAACTGCGCCATGATCTGCAGACCACCACAGTAGCCGCGCAAAGGGCACAAATCCTGATCTACCGTGTCGAAGCTCAAGAAACTGTCGTTAGACGCACGCAGGAGCGCGTTGATGACGCCCGATCACGGCTCGCTCAGGTTCGCACTGAGCAAAACAACCGTGCGGCCTCTATCAAACAGATCGAGGAGAAGAAAGGCCGAAGTGAGACTCCGGCAACGGAAAAAAAGGACCTCGAAGATATCCTCACCCAAATAAAAGTAAGGTTCGATGCGGACGCGAATCAAGAGGAAGAAATCCAAGCAACGATAACCGATGCCGAAGAGCGATTGAGGATGGAGCAGGCCAAACTCGGTGGGCTCCAGGAGCAGTTGGACCGCCTGGAAAAAACTCTGGAAAGCTCTAGCCAGCAGGCAGGTGCCAATCCGCACTAGGCGAGGTTTTGCGAGCTGTTACCCGTGAGAGCCTGCGTTTGACCGCGTTTCGGTCTGAAGAGTATCGTCAGCCAAGAATCCAGAGAAATGGAAATGTTCTTGATTGGGATTAGTAAGGACCAAGGCTAGGGACGCCGTATTAGGCGTAGGGGTCGTTTCTATGGCGTGCTGCACAGGCTATTGCGTTGCGGAGGCGCAGTTCGATGGCAAGGTGGCGGAGCATGACCTGCGGCGCTACCGACGCCGTGGCGCGGACGTTACAACTCGTCTCTTATTGGAGGCACTTCGGCGCCAGCCGCTAGAGGGGCGGCGGCTATTGGATGTCGGCGGCGGGATCGGGGTCATCAGCGCGGAACTTGCCGACACGGGTGTAGCAAGCGTCACCATGGTTGAAGCGTCGCCTGCCTATCTGGAGGTTGCGCGGCGCGAAGTTGGATCGAGATACGGGTCACGTCCGACGCAATTCATCCTTGGCGACTTCGCCATCATCGCGGACACTCTGCCCCAAGCAGACGTGGTGACTCTCGACCGCGTCGTTTGCTGCTACGCGGATGGTGAAGCGCTGCTACGAAAAGCGGCGGAGCGGACTCTGCATCTGTTCGCTTTCACGTACCCGCGCGATCGTTGGTACATAAGGATGATGATTGCGCTGGAGAATTTCTGGCGGCGACTGACGGGCAAGGAGTTTCGGGCCTTTGTTCACGCACCCGAACGCATGGGAGTGGTGTTGGACACTGCAGGGCTCGTGCGCGCGACGCGCCGTGAAACACTCGTTTGGACATTCGACCTCTATCGCCGTAGGCGGGACGTCTGACACTCACCTGATGCTGGCAGCGTCCGGCGTTTGTCATAAGCTTTTCGCTGTAAACTATCAGGAAGTGGGAGTGCTTGCGTGGATGCAAAGACGCATTGGGAAAAGGTCTACGCGACCAAGGCACCAGAAACGGTCAGCTGGTACCGTCCGCACCTTGAAACCTCGCTTGCTCTGATAGAGCGCGCTGCTGCCGGATATTCGGCGTTCATTATTGACGTTGGGGGAGGCGAATCCACCCTCGTTGATGACCTCCTTGCACGCGGCCACGAGAACATCACCGTCCTCGATGTTTCTCAAATCGCTATTGACGTGACCAAGAAGCGGTTGGGTTTGGCCGCGAAACAGGTCCAGTGGCTCGTAGCCGATGTCACGCGCGCGGAACTGAGCAACAGGGCCTACGATGTCTGGCATGACCGTGCGGTATTTCACTTTCTGACCGAACCGGATCAACGCGCAGCTTATGTTCGAAATGTCGCGCGGTCCGTCAAACGCGACGGCCACGTTATCGTCAGCACGTTCGGGCCGGAGGGACCGATGAAATGCAGCGGACTAGATGTCGTGCGGTATGATGCGGATTCGCTGCACGATCAATTCGGAGCGCACTTCCGTTTGGTTGAAAGTTCAAAAGAACTGCACTGCACTCCATTTGGCACTACTCAACAATTTCTGTATTGCTACTGCAAAGTTGAATGAGCAGAATCACCTAGAACACCCGATGACAACCTGCGCCTGTGAGGTCAGCAGACGAGGAGCGGCGACTGTCCTTACATCTGTGTAGACTTTTTCTATGAGCAGCAGGAGACAGCTCAGTCGGTTCGAGGTCCAGCAATTCTTCAGCACGAGGACTGAAACCTACAATTCTTTCATCTCCGCGTTCAGATATCCTCAAGGAATCCGAGCCCTGCTCCAAGCCTCAGATCTCCTTCAACCCGGGCTTCGGGTCCTGGATGCTGGTTGCGGATCCGGCGTAGTAACATTTGCTTTCATTGAAGGAATGGCGGGCAGAGGATTGAAATACGAGTTTATCCACGCTTTCGATCTCACTCCAGCGATGCTCTCCGGCTTCCAGACCAGCTTGGACACCCGCGGGATCAATGGCGTCCAACTTCGCCAAGCTGACGTACTTGCGCTCGACCAACTTCCGCGGTCGTGGATTGAATACGACTTGATCTTGTCGGCCTCAATGTTGGAGTATCTACCGAAGAGTGAGCTTCCGCGGGCACTCGCGGAACTCCGTAAGCGCCTCTCGCCAAATGGAAGGCTCTTGATTGTGATCACGAAAAGGAGCCTGGAGGCGAAGATACTTATCGAGTGGTGGTGGCGCTCTGAAGGCTATTCTCGGGAAGAACTCCAGCAAGCCTTTGCGGCTGGCGGTTTTCGCGATGTGACTTTTCGGCGATTCCCCGACAAATACTTTTGGCTGAATGGGGGTTCGTACGCTATCGAGGCTCGACCAGACCCGGGTCGCTAGCACCATCCGAACTTCTCAACTAGGTCGCCACGGGCGTGCGAATCCCACCCTCTCCGCCAGAGATACATTTCACCTTGTAATTGCAAGCGCAACATCGCTGCCCGGCCCCACAGGCTTGAGGCCGGGCGGTACCGAGCTCACGCGCAATGTGGACCAAGCTCTGAGACTTCCTCTATCTATCGGCAGCTCGAATGAAAGAACAAAGCTCTGGTCCAGTGCGGGTTACCTTACTTGTCTTCGTCTTCGTCCGTGTTTCTGGTTGCGACAAATCCGTGCGTGTGGGATACCCCTGAGGCGTCTTTAGATACATAGAACCCGACGATGTCGCCCTGAGGGTTGATACCGCGGGCCTGCGTCGAGACCACGTCTGCCCCTGGAAAGTCGATGGTAGTGAAATCGCCCTTTCTGAGCAGGAAGCCATGAGTCTTATTCGCAGAATCGGTGAAAAATCCAACGATCTCGCCGGAGGGATTAACGTCACGAGCATCGGACGATATAGAATTCGGTATGTCGAGAAGTTGATAGTCTCCCTCCTCCACCTCGTAGGCGTGGAATTCAGTTGGGGTAGGAAACCACACGCCAACGATAATCCGGCCGTGCCGTGCGATTCCGTTGTGCATCGTGCCAGGCACGGAGAAGGATTCGTATGTACCGTTCTGATACACGTACCCGTGCATTGTACCGCCCCCGGAAGCCGCAAAATCGCTACCTTGGTGGTGATAGCAGCCCACGACCTGATCAGTCGGTGTGACTTTGATGGCGAACGTGTTCTCTGCGCCAGGGAAGTCAATCGCGGTAAAGTTGCCAGATGCATCCCGAAGAAAGGCGCGGGTTCGAAAGGCGTCGCCACGGACGATTGTGCCGTGATCCGTATAAAGTCCGACGACGACACCCTCCGGGCTAATTCCATGAGCCTGAGTAGTACCGCTGATGCCGCCTGGGTAGTCAATCGTTGTAAATGTGCCTTCGCTCAAAAGGAAACCGTGGCCCACGCTTCCTACTTGGTAACGGCCAACGATATCGCCTTCAGCATTGATGCCTAAAGCTTGGGTTAAGGTTACGCCGGCCAAATCCACGTTGATCGACTTGAAGTTCAGATGGGGTTTAGATCCGGCGAGGGCCTTTCCAAATGGTACGGTCAGGCCCACTACCAACAGCGTTGCCGCAATTGTAAGCGCGGCTATTCTCAGTTTTCTCATCTTTTTTCCTCTCTTTTCTCGCGGGACGTTCGAACACCTGACCGTTTCGCGCACATGGCCTTTACCCGGAATTTCCGTTTTCGCTTCCCACCTTCCACGAGGCGTTGAGCGAGAGGTGAAACCCCTCTATTGGGGTCTACACCTACTGGACGCACACCTCCCACTCATCTTCATTGCACTCAAACGCACGTCATTGTGGACAACAGCAAACGCTAGATGGTTCGTTGCGTTGTTCAAAACGGAAACAAGCGTTCACTCGCGTTTACCGGCAGCATGGCATAGCCGGGTTTTTGCAACACTCCATAGCGGGGTGCTTGCAGCACGCCATATCGTGGGACGCAAACGAAGTTCCAAGTGCGAGAGCCAAAAGAGCCACAAAGCTCAGGACACCTGCTGTAATCTTTTTCATAGCAATCTCCTAGGATCTGTTTTTGATATACAAACCGAATACGCGAGACTCTGGAGTAGTTCGGCTCGCGGGTCAATGCATCGCTCCTCAATCGTCTATCAACAGCTAAAACATTGTAGCCAGAAGACTTACGGCAGAGTTTCAACTATTGCGCGCAAATTGACCGGACGCTTGGTGTGTGCTAGCGTTAGCCCACGTAAGGAAGTTTCCCATGGAAAACTCCGCGCCTGTCCTCAAGGCCCTCCGATTTGGTCTTTTCGAGCTCGATCTTCAAGCGGGCGAACTTCGCAAATCCGGCGTCAAAATCAAACTCCAAGAGCAACCCCTTCAGGTTCTTATCGCGTTGCTTCAAAAGCCCGGCGAGGTTGTCACGCGCGAAGAGCTGCGCATGAAGCTTTGGGATGCCGAGACCTTCGTTGACGTTGAGCACAGCCTCGGCACGGCCATTAACAAAATTCGCGAGGTATTGGGCGACTCGGCGGAAAATCCGCGCTTCGTCGAGACCCTGCCTCGTCGTGGCTACCGCTTCATCGCTCAGGTGAACGGGCTCCAACGTGACGCGCGATCTCCCGCAACCACGGGAGAATCCGATCAGCTCGAAGCTTCGAAGCGGCCTTCCTCAGCGTGGCAACCTCTGTGGCTACGCGTGGGCGTGGGTATTGCCGTTGCTTTTGCAATCGCAGCGTTCGCCTGGGGAATCGGACGCCGTCGGGCCGGAGCTGGCGAGTCGCATCCTTCGATTCGTTCCGTTGCCGTGCTCCCTCTGGCGAACCTTTCGAACGACGCCGAACAGGAATTTTTTGCCGATGGAATGACGGACGAATTGATCACCAACTTAGCGAAAGTCAGTGCATTGCGTGTTATCTCTCGGACCTCGGTGATGCGCTATCGCAATACCCAGAAGCCTGTGGCGGACATAGCCAAGGAGCTTGGCGCGGATGCGGTCATAGAAGGAACTGTCCTTCGTTCGGGGAACAGCGTGCGCATTACGGTACAGCTCATCCAGGCATCCACCGACCGCCACCTTTGGGCCGAGGAGTATCAAAGAGACGTTCACGATGTGCTGGCGCTGCAAGGAGAGGTGGCAAGAGCCATCACCGCTGCGGTACAAGTCAAATTGACGCCACAACAGCAGTTCCGGCTCACCAGTGCCCATCAAATCGATACCGAAGCCCACGACGCCTACTTGCGCGGCCTGTATCTTTTCCGCAAAGGCAAACCTGAGTCCACGGAGAAAGCCATCGGCTACTTCGAGCAGGCCATCACCAGAAATCCCAGCGACCCGCTTGTCTATGCCGCGCTTTCTGATGCGTACTCCTCGCTGACCCCTCACGCGCGGGCACCGCTCGATGTATTGCCCAAAGCGAAAGCGGCCGCGGTCCGGGCCGTTGAGCTCGACGACACGCTCGCCGAGGCGCACGCTTCCCTGGCCTACACCAAACTCTGGTTCGACTGGGATTGGCCGGGGGCCGAACGCGAATACCGGCGCGCGCTGGAGTTGAACCCAAACCTCTCGAAGGCGCACACGGGTTACGCGGCGTACCTCGCCACGATCGGCCGGGTTCAGGAGGCGATTACCGAAGCTGACCGTGCGCACCAGTTGGACCCCGTCTCATTGAGCTCGCTCGACTCCGAGGCGTCTGTTTTCATTTATTCGCGACGTTATGCCGAAGCTGTCGAGCTCTGTCGCCGCAAGATCGAATTGGAGCCTGATGCCGACCGTCCCTACGCATGGTTGGCCGTGACTGAGAGCCTACTTGGCCATCATACTGAAGCGGAGAACGCGGCCGATCGCGCGGTACAGGCCAGCGGAACGCGCATGCCGTACGAAGCGGTCTATGCGTATGCGATGGCAGGACAAAAGGAGAAGGCACGGAAGATGTTCACTTCTCTTGTGGACATCACCGGCAAGCCCTATGTTTGCGGATATAACATGAGCATAATCTCTCTCGCTCTCGGCGAGAAAGATCGAGCGGTGGATTGGCTTCAGAAGGCCTACCGAGACCGCTCTACTTGACTGATCTGGATCGGGGTGGATCCCCGACTCGATGCTCTCCGAAGTGACCCGCGCTTTTCAGAGATCCTTAGCCGAATCGGCGTACCCCTCTCCGAAGCTCAAGGCGTTAGGTGAGACACCTGCGCTAGACGCAGAGGATTGCGGCGGCTACCGATAAACGGTTTAGCGGCTGCAGGGCTTGATCTGAATCAACGACCGCTGGCAGCCCAGTAGCGCCGCTGCTCACGAGGCAGGCGCGTCCTTCTAACCCTAGTGTGGGCATGGCCGAGCATTCGGTTGCGAGCCGAATGCATGGTTTGACCGCGATTGACCGCGATTGATCTGATAAACTGCAGAGACACTGCCCCAATTGACTTTCCTTCATCTTCATTGATCGCGATTAATCGCGATTCGCGCACTCGAACATTTCATCGTGGAAGGGCAGAGTTCCCTGAAAACGTTCGCAACTCACTGCATGACAAGGAGTTGGCTCCCCGGGGAGGATTCGAACCTCCAACATTTCGGTTAACAGCCTTGAGACCAACTTAATCACAATTTGCCGGAGCGGAGACAAATCGAGGGGAATCAGCAAGTTCTGATCAAATGGGGCTAACTCAGACTCACCTTCTCTTTTCAGTCTTCGTTACCATTTGCCGCTATTCATCACCATTCGCATGACACTTACATGACACCGCGCTTTGTTGGCTGACGTGAGATGGCCAGAAGGTCGTGCGGTCGGCTCAGAAGCTCGTTAGGCTGCAACTGCGAAGTAGAATGGCCGGAAAGGCTCTTCGCACCGATGTGCGTTATTCGATTCGCAGCGCAATGATCGGGTCGACCTTGGTCGCCCGGCGCGCCGGGAAGTAGCATGCCAGCAACGTGACGCACAAGAGCAGTAGGGCGATCACGATGAACGTAACCGGATCGGTTGCACTGACCCCATACAGCAAATTAGCTGTCAAGCGAGTCACAGCCAAAGCGGCGACCAGACCGGCGAGCAAACCGACGACAGACATGGCCAATCCCTGCCCAAGAATGAGTTTGAAGATATCGTGTCGCTCCGCTCCGACGGAGACCCGAATGCCGAGCTCACGCGTGCGCTGGCTGACTGAATAAGCCATTACGCCGTAAAGTCCAATAGCAGCCAACGAAAGTGCGAGCAGACCGAAGATGCTCAAGAGCGTTGCTGCCATGCGCTGTAAATAGAGCGAGACGCCGACGTGCTCCTCCAAGGTCTTGACGTCGAAGATGGGTATCCCCGGATCGAGTGCAGCGACTACGGCACGCACGGATTTGGACACCTGTTGGGGTTCGGTAGGCGTACGCGCGACCAAAATCATGTTCGAGCGATAGTCCTGCAGCAAGGGCAGATAGAGAAATGGCTGAGGCGCCTCGCTTAAGCTGCGATTCTTCACATCCTTGGCGATGCCAACGATTTCCAACCAATCCTTGGTCAGTTTTATGCGCCTCCCGAGGGCATCACCTCCGGGCCAGTAGCGTCCCGCCATCGTCTCGTTGATGATCACCACACCAGGAGCGCCGTCCTGATCTCGTTCATCGAAGTCCCGGCCATGCGCGAGCGGGATGCGCATCGTCTGAAAATACTGTGGGCCGACGGTTTCATAGTTGAGGCGCATGTCCTCGTCCTTGGCCGGTGCGTATCCGTCGATCGCGACGCTCGCAAACGCAATTCCGTCACCGGTGAAGGGCAAGCGTCGCGCCAGGGTCGCCGATTGAATGCCCGGCAACGTCCTGACGCGCTCGACCAGACGGCGATAGAATTCGCGCCCGCGGCTCTCGTCGTAGCCGCTCAGGAAAGGGTCGAACGAAGCGAGCAGAACACCGTGAGGATCAAATCCCGGATCAGCCCGGTACGCTTGCTGCAGACTGCGGACAAATAGGCCTGCGCTGACTAGTGCCACCATCGAGAGGGCGACTTGAGTGATCACGAGTGCGTGGCGCAGGGAAACTTTGCGCGGTCCGCGTCCGACCGTGGCCGTATTGTCTTTCATGGCTGTAACCAGATCCTGCTTGGAGGCGTGCAGCGTCGGAGCCAAGCCGAAAAGAAGCGTCGTAATCACTGTCAGCCCGAGAGTGAACGCGAAGACAACTGCATCCGGCCGAGTGTCAAAAGTAACTCGACTGGCATAGGGCGGAAGAAATGCCGCGAGTGATCGGGCCGTCCAAAACGCGATCGCAAGCCCCAGTGCGGCGCCAAGTGAAGCGAGCACAAAACTCTCGGTCAGCATTTGCCTCACCAATCGTCCCCGGCTACCGCCTAGCGCCAGACGCAGCGCGATCTCCTTGCGCCGTGAGGCAGCGCGTGCCAACAGCAGGTTCGCAACATTGGCGCAGGCGATCAGGAGCACCACGGCGACTGCAGCCATTAGAATCGCCAGCGCTGGCCGCATGTCCTGTTTCAAACTGAACGGCGACTGCAGCACCGAGTAAACCGCAACGCTCATCTGTTCGTTGGTTTGCGGGTATTCCTGTTCCAAGTGACCGGCGATTGCGGCGATATT
>Ga0099791_10000812_pt1 | contig 11799 bp, 8 predicted proteins | sample Rivendell_Oct201_7_FD_77318 | JGI IMG/M metagenome (GOLD analysis project Ga0099791, IMG submission 77318) | Vadose zone soil and rhizosphere microbial communities from the Eel River Critical Zone Observatory, Northern California to study diel... | ecosystem: Environmental > Terrestrial > Soil >... | reverse complement strand
CGCGAGGCCGAAGAGGAAGAGGTCTTTCTATCCCTGCGCCGCTCGCGCGGCCTTCGCGTGAGCCGGCATCTGCAGCTCTTCGCGCCCGAGCAGGTGGCCGCGTGGAGCGCGTGGGGGCGGGACGGTGGAGCGCTCGCGCTCCGGCCGCGGGGACGCGTCCGTCCGACCGATCGCGGGCTCTTCCTCGCGCACGACCTCGCCGCGGAGCTTCTGGCGAGGAGCGCCTAGCCCCGGCTCGAGGGCAGCTCCCGCCGGCGCCGCTTGACACCCCGCGGCTGCCGCTGGTAGCGTTTCCGGGTTGGCACTTGCGATGTCCGAGTGCCAACCAACGAACCCCCAATGCCCCGACCCCATCTCAATGAGCGGCATCGCCGGATCCTCAAGTTCGTGGTGGAAAGCCACGTCATGAGGGCGGAGCCCGTTGGCTCCCAGTACGTCCGGATGGCCTACCACCTGAGCATCTCACCCGCGACGATCCGGAGCGCCATGAAGCGACTCGAGGAGGAGGGGCTCCTGGATCACCCGCACACCTCGGCGGGACGGGTTCCCACCGAGCGCGGCTATCGCTATTACGTGGACACGCTCATGGAGCCCGAGCCCATCGCACCGGCGCAGAGGCGCATACTCAACAAGGCGCTCGCCGGGAGCGCGGTCACGCTGGACGAGGTGCAGAGGCTCGTCGCTCGCGTGCTGGCGAAGAGCTCGGGCCAGCTGGCCGTGGTCGCGGTGCGGCCCTGGGGTGAAGAGCCGTCCGGGGTTCGCATCGGAGGAGCCGAGAACATCGCGGCTCAGCCGGAATTCCAGACGGCGGACCGTCTCCGCGCGCTGGTCACGTTGCTCGCGGAGCCCGAGCCGCTCACGCGGGCGCTCGACTCCTTCTCGGAGTCCGGCGGCGCGCGTGTCACCATCGGTCGGGAGCTGGGAGAAGGCGCCATGAGGGAGTGCTCGCTCGTGGGCACGGGAATCGCCTCGACCCGCTTCCGCGGTTCGCTCGGCGTGCTGGGCCCCGTACGCATGCCCTACCCGAAGCTCCTTTCGCTCGTTTCCTATGTCGGACAGAGGCTCACGGAGTTGCCATGACGCGTAAGAAAGACTACGAGGACGAGGCATCGGCCCCCACGGAGCCGGCGCTGGAAACAGAAACGAAAGATCCCTCCCAGCTCACGGCCGATCTCGAGCGCGCTCGCGCGCGCGAGGACGAGCTGCTCCGGGCCGTCGCCGAGCTGACGAACGTCAATCGCCGCCGGAAGCAGGACATGGAGACCTTGGCGCAGCTCGCGCAGGAGTCTCTGGTCCGGAGCATCCTCCCGGTTCTCGACGACATCGATCGCGCGCTGCTCGCCGCGAAGGGGCGTGAGGGAGACCCCTTCTACTCCGGGCTCATGATGATCCGGGAGCGTCTCTGGCAAACGCTGGGGAAGGAGGGGCTCGAACCCATCGACGCCAAGGGCGCTCCCTTCGATCCCGAGCTCCACGAGGCCGTGGCGCAGCAGCCCAGCGAGGACGAGCCGCCCGGGACGGTGCTCGAGGTGGTGCTTCCGGGATATCGATTCCGGGGACGCGTGCTGCGGCACGCGAACGTCGTCGTCGCGGCCCCGCGGCAAGGCTCCGGTGAATCCACGGCGTTGGAGAAGGGGAACGTGGCGCGGGGCGCCGAGGAGACCGACAACTGACCACCACGCGGGACTATTACGAGATTCTTGGCGTTCCTCGTACGGCAACCGAGGACGAGCTGAAGAAGGCCTACCGGCAGCTCGCGATGAAATATCACCCGGACCGAAATCCCGGGGACAAGAAGGCGGAAGAGAGCTTCAAGGAGGTCGCGGAGGCCTACGAGGTGCTCCACGATCCGGAGAAGCGCGCGAAGTACGACCGCTTCGGCCATAACGCGGGGCCGGCCGCGGGAGGCGGCGGAGGGTTCGAGGCCGAGGGCTTCGATCTTTCCGATGCGCTCCGCGCCTTCATGCGCGATTTCGGCGGCATGGGGGACGTCTTCGAGACGCAGGGCGGGCGGCGCGCGGGCCGCAACGAGCGCCGCGGGCGCAATCTCGAGATCCGGCTACCCCTGAGCCTCGAGGAGATCGCGAACGGCGCCGAGAAGGTCATCAAGATCCGCCGCATGGTGCCGTGCTCCGAGTGCAAGGGCTCGGGGGCGAAACCCGGCAGCACCACCAAGACCTGCCCCCAGTGTGGCGGATCGGGGCAGGTTCGCTCCGTGCAGCGCTCCGTCTTCGGCCAGATGATCAGCGTGACCACGTGCGAGCGCTGTCACGGTGAGGGCACGATCATCGAGCAGCCGTGCCCCAAGTGCTCGGGGGAGGGACGCGTCCGCGTCCAGGAAGAGATCTCGATCCGCGTGCCGCCCGGCGTGATGGAGGGGAACTACATCCCGCTCCGCGGCATGGGGGACGCCGGCGTACGGGGCGGCCCGCCCGGAGATCTGATCGCGCACATCGAGGAGATCCCGCACCCCATCTTCGCTCGCGAGGGGGAGGATCTCATCACGGAGCTTCCCATCAGCTTCTCGCGCGCGGCGCTCGGCGGAAAGGTCGAGGTGCCCACGCTGGGAGGCCGCGCCAAGGTCACCATCCCTCAAGGAATCCAGTCGGGCCAGGTCCTCCGCCTTCGCGGCAAGGGGCTGAAGAGCCTGCAGCGATCGGGTACGGGGGATCTCCTCGTCCGCGTCGTCATCCATACCCCCACCAAGCTCGGCGATCGCGCCAAGGCGCTCTTCACCGAGCTGGAACCGCTCCCCGAGTCCAAGGTCTCTCCACCGCACCGTCCCGACCGGATCGGCTGAGTTGGAGAAGCATCGGCTCCCGGACACGCCCTTCTGGGTGGATCCGGAATCGGTGGCCTCCGACCACCTCACGCTGAGTGCCACGGAATCGCATCACCTTCTTCGCGTGCATCGCGCGCGAGAGGGGACTCCGTTCGAGGCGATCGACGGCCAGGGGAACCTCTACCGCTGCTCCGTCCGATCCGTGGAGCGCCGCGCGGTCATCGGCAAGATCCTGGACCGCGCCCGGGACGCGGGCGAGCTCGGGCGGCCCTTCGAGATCATCGTGGGGATGCCCGACTGGGGACCGGTGGAGCAGATCGTGGAGCACGGGGTGCCACTGGGCGTGAGCCTCTTCGACTTCGTCCCGTGCGAGCGGAGCGCCCCTATCGTGCTCGGGGAGCAGAGGCTCGCCCGCCTGGAACGGATCGCGCGCGCGGGCCTCAAGCAGTCCAGGCGAACCCGCCTTCCGGCCCTGCGCTCCTCGTCTTCCCTCGATCAGGCGGTGGCGGCGGGCGCGGAAGGGACCCGCCTGGTGGCCAATCCAGATGGGCCGGTCGCGGGGGTCGGAAGCGTCGGAACCGCACAAGGCGCTATCTCCCTTGCCGTTGGACCTCCCGGTGGGTTCACTCCGGAGGAACACGATTTTCTGCGGGGCCAGGGCTTTCAGCCTATCTCCTTGGGACTCAGCAGGTTAACTACAGAAACCGCCTCCATAGCGCTGATCAGCGTGGTCAGGAACATCTTGCAATCAAGCGAGTTACCTCCTCATTGACAGAAAGGCTCTTGCGGGGTATCTTGATTAGTGTTAGGCGGATGCTGCCCTAGAGGCGGTATACGGAGGGCTACAGCGGACCCCAAACCAGGGTTAGGAGGCGATTCATAGGATGCCCGGCATCAGGGTAAAGGAAGGTGAATCCTTCGAGAGTGCCCTTCGCCGGTTCAAGAAGAAGTGTGAGAAGGCAGGAGTTCTCGCCGATTTGCGACGTCATCAGCACTTCGAAAAACCGAGCGAGCGGCGTAAGCGAAAGCTGAACGCCGCGAAGAGAAAGATGATGGCTCGGATGAAGGCGGAATAGAGGTCTTCTCCGGACATCGGCCACCAGAGCGGGGAACGTTGACCGGGTGCGCGGTCCCAAAGGACCGTCCCCCGGTCGAGCCGCTTTCGGCCAGATCTCCCGCTCACCCGCTTGGACCCGACGCGACAATCATCATCAAAACCCAGAGACCCGTATCCGAACGCTTTAGGCCTGCAGGGGTACCCGATCTCTCCTGAACGCTCCGGCGCTCCGAACCACGCGCATCAAGTTCTCGAATTCCCCGCCGTCATTGCGACGATTGCGGGGCGGACGCGTTCCGCTCCGGGGCGCGATCGTGTGCTCGCGATCCAGGGTTACGCGCGCCTCGACGACGCGCGCTCGGCGCAGCAGCTCTACCGCGACGTGATCTCTCTTCTCGGGACGTCCGAGGAGGCGCCTCCCGCGTCGCCGCCCGACGTGAGGGCGCTCCTCGAGCAGCTCGAGACCGAGGGAGCGGTGCTCTCGGGCGAGGAGCTGTGGCAGTTCCGTCTGCTGCTCGATCAGGCAGCGGCGGCGCACGCGTGGACGCGGAAGATCCGGAGCGAGACGCCGGGACTCTTGCGCCTGCTGCAAGACGTGGAGCCCCTGCCGTCGGTCCATCGGGACCTGGGGCAGGCACTCGAGCCTTCGGGCGAGGTGCGGGACGAGGCGAGCCCGGACCTGGCGCGAATCCGGCGCTCGATCCAGGTCCTGCGCGAGCGGCTGGCGCAGAAGCTCGAGGCGATGTCGCGCGGCCTGGGGATTCCCGAGACGTTCGTGACGCTGCGCGATGGCCGTTACGCGATCGCGGTTCCCGCGTCGCACCGGCGCGAAGTCCCGGGAGTGGCGCTGGGCTATTCCGGAAGCGGCGCGACGGTCTTCCTGGAGCCGCGCGAGGCGACGGAGGCGAACACAGAGCTGTCGGATCTCTTCATGGACGAGATCCGCGAGGTGAACCGCATCCTGCGCGAGCTGAGCGGCCTGCTGCGGCGCGACCGCGGGCCGCTGGCGCGGGATCTCGACTGCCTGGCTCGGCTGGACGCGGCAGAGGCCGTGGCCTCCTGGGCGCAGGCGGTGCAGGGGTCCTTGCCCAGGCTCACCGAGGAGCGCTCGCTCGTGCTCCGCGGCGCGCGTCATCCGATCCTGGTCGAGCGGCACGCGCGCGGCGAGATGCCGCATGCGCCGGTGCCGCTCGATCTCGAGCTGGATGCGGAACAACCGCTCCTGCTCGTGACGGGGCCCAACATGGGAGGGAAGACGGTGGCCATCAAGACCACGGGGCTCACCGCGCTTCTCGCGATGGCGGGGCTTCCGGTGCCCGCGGCCGAGGGGACGAGCATCCCCTGGTTCGATCACGTGGTATGCGACATCGGCGACGAGCAGTCCCTGATGGAGGACGTGAGCACCTTCCTATCGCACCTGCGCCGTGTCTCCGAGGCGATCTCGACCGCGACGCCCCTGAGCCTCGTGCTTCTGGACGAGCTGGGCTCGGGGACGGATCCCACGGAAGGCGCCGCTCTGGGGCAGGCGATTCTCGAGCGGCTCCTGGACCGGCGCACGCTCTGTGTCGCGACCACGCATCACGGCGCGCTCAAGGCCTTCGCCTCGGAAGCGTCCGGCGCCAGGAACGCGTCGATGGCGTTCGACGAGGAGACCCTGAAGCCCAAATTCACGCTGCTCGTCGGCGTTCCCGGCCGGAGCCGAGCCTTGCAAGTCGCGGAGCGCTTCGGAATGAATCGCGAGGTGCTCGCCCGGGCCCGGGACCTCCTGCCTCAGGGGGAGCGGGATCTCGGGGCGCTCATCGAGGAGCTGGGCACGCTCAAGAACGAGGTCGCGCGCGAGCGCGAGCAGCTGACCGAGACGCGGATGAGGCTGGCCCAGCGCGAAGGGGAGCTCCGGACGGCGCTTACGCGCCTGGAGTCGGAGAAGCGGGAGCGGAAGCAGGCGGAGCTGGCCGCGAGGCGCGACCTTCTTCGGACACTCGAGAGCCAGATCGACGAGTACCGGAAGAAGCTGCGCTCGGACAAGAAGGCTTCGGCCCAGACCCTGGAGGAGGCGCGCGGACTCGCTCGCCGCGTGTCCGAGTCGATCGACTCGGAGACCGAGTGGACCCAGGTTCCCGAACGGGGCGAGCCGGTGCAGGGGGTGCGCGAGGGGGACAAGGTGTACGTGCCCGCGCTTCAGGCCGAAGGGGTGGCGCTCTCCGGGCCCGATCACGACGGGCGCGTGCGCGTGAGGATCGGGGCCGCGACCACGGTGCTTCCCCTCGCGAGGCTGCGGCGCGACACGGGAGAAACGAAATCGAAGCAGGAGCGGTCCAAGGAAGAGAAGCCGCTCAGGCGCGAGGTCGAGATTCCGGACGTCGCGCGTGAGATCGACGTGCGCGGCTTCGAGCCGGACGACGCCATCCGCGCCGTGGAGACCTTTCTCGAGAACGCGATCATGGGGGGTGTGGACCGCGCGCGGATCATCCATGGCAAGGGCAGGGGCATCCTGCGCGAGCGGCTGAAGCACTGGCTCAAGGATCAGCCCACGGTGAAGGAATTCCAGCTGGGAGAGCTTCGCGAGGGAGGAACCGGCGTCACCATCGTGACGCTCGAATAGGGCACGGAATGAACACACCAAGGATGGGAGAAGAGGCACGCGAGCGGGTCCGGGATGCGACGGACATCGTCCAGCTCATCGGGGAGCGCGTCGCCTTGCGGCGCGCCGGGCGCTCGTACAAGGGGCTCTGTCCCTTCCACACGGAGAAAACACCCTCCTTCACGGTGACGCCGGACCGGCAGATCTGGCATTGCTTCGGCTGCAGCAAGGGAGGGGACGTCTTCGCGTTCGTGATGGAGCTGGACAAGCTCACGTTCCCCGAGGCGCTGCGGGCCCTGGCCGATCGCGCCGGGATCGACCTTCCGAAGCAGGAGCGGGGGCCGGGGGACGAGGTCTTCGACAAGCTCTACCAGGCGAACGCGCTCGCCCGCGATTTCTTCCGGGCGAACCTGGCGATGACCGCTGCCGGCGCCGGGGCTGGCGGAAGCGGCGGAGGCGGCACGGCCCATGCGGGCGCTGCCAAAGCGCGGGCCTACCTCGCGGCGCGGGGATTCGAAGAGCCGTGGATATCGCGTTTCGAGGTGGGCTGGGCGCCCGAGGGTTGGGACGGACTGTTACACGCGTTGAACAAACTACTCCCCGCGCAGGTGCTGGAGCAGGCCGGGCTCATCGTCCGGCGCGGCGATGGGACCGGACACTACGACCGGTTCCGGAATCGAGTCCTGTTCCCGGTCGGGGCGGCGTCGGGAAAGATCGCCGGATTCGGCGCGAGGGCGATCGTGGCGGAGGATGAGCCCAAGTACCTGAACTCGCCCGAGACGCCCATCTTCCGGAAGGGGCGCCTTCTCTACGGGCTTCCGGTCGCGCGGCCTGGAATGCGCGAATCCGGGGAGGCGATCGTGGCGGAGGGGTATCTCGACGTGATGAGGCTCCACGCGTGCGGGTTCACGAACGCCGTGTCCACGTGCGGCACCGCGCTCACGGTCGACCAGGCAAAGCTCCTGGCCCGATTACAAGTAAAGGTGGTGCTTCTCTACGACGGAGATGACGCTGGGGTGCGCGCGGCCGATCGGGCCCTCGACTCGCTGCTGGAAGCCGGGTTGGAAGTGAGGCTCCTCCTTCTCCCTGGTGGCGAGGACCCCGACTCCTTCCTTCGGGCGGCGGGTGCCGGGGCGCTCCGGGAGCGGATGGAAACCGCCCTCGACGTGCCCGCGTTCCTGGCCGGCGCATCCACGCCGGGCAAGGCGGACCCGGGGGTCGAAGCCAGGGTAAGGAGATTGGTCGGGCTTTTGGGCCGTGTGGAAGATCCGATCCGCCGAAGGCTCCTCCTGCGCCGTGGCGCCGATGTCTTTGGGCTCGAGGAAACCGTTCTGCTCGAAGCAGTTCAGGGACGCGGAAAGGGAAAGAGAAGCGCAAGAGCCAGGGCTTCGGCCGCGCCTGCCCCCTCCGCGGGGAAGGAATCACCGGCGGCCGGGGAGAAATCCGTAGAGGGCGGAGAAGCCGCTGCTGCCCCCGGCGCATCTGAAGCTCTACCAGTCCCTTCCGACCCGATCGAGCGCGAGCTCGCGGGGAGAGCGCTCACCGAAGAGGGTGCGTTCCAGGAAGTCATTACCCAGGGCGGAGCTACGTGTTTTCGAAGCGCGGCGCTCCAGGAACTTCTGAGGCCTTGGTTCGAGGAGGGCAGGGGTCCCCGTGACGAGGAGCTTCGGGAGCTCATGACCCAGAGCTCGCTTACCCGGGGCCTGATCGCCGAGCTTTTCCCGGATCCGGAAAAAGCGGTCGACACCTCCCGCCGGGAGGCTCGGGAGCTGGTGTACCGGATTCAAGAGAGGCGGCTGCGGCAGCGGAAGCGGGAAGTCCATGAAGAGCTGATCCTTGCCCAGCGGAGCGGGGACGACCCGACGCTGGCACGGCTCAGCGCCGAGTGGGACGACGTAAATGCCAAATTGAACGATCTGGCATCGAAGTTAGAGATGAGGAGAAGTCAGGCCGCCTAGGCCAAGGGTAGACCGGAAAAGGAGAATGGAACGGATGAAGCGGGCGAAGACGGACCGGCTTCAAGAGTTGAAGGGTCTTGCCGGTAAGCAGCAGTACCTGCTTCACGATCAGATCGAGTCATTCCTCGACGAGAGCGCCTCGGTGGAGGACATGGATGAGGTCTACATCGCGCTCAACGACCTCAAGGTCGATGTGTTCGATAGCCACGAGGAGGCGCAGCAGAAGCTGAAGATCAAGCGCCGCGAGGAGAAGAAGCCGGCGGAGAAGCAGCTCCTCCAGCATCCGATGAGGTACGACGACCCGGTGCGCATGTACCTGCGCGAGATGGGCCGCGTTCCGCTCCTCGACCGAGAGGGCGAAGTCGAGATCGCCAAGCGAATCAAGGCCGGCGAGCGCCAGATCTGCACCGCATTGTTCCGCTCTACGCCCATCATCAAGGAGCTCCTGGCCATGGGCATCAAGCTCAAGCAGAGCAAGATGCGCGTGGAGGACTTCCTCCAGATCGATTTCGGAAACTGGAATCCCGAGTACTCGCCCAAGCGGGAGCGCGCGCGGGCGCTCAAGGCCATGGAGCGCGTGCGGCAGCTTCACCTGAAGCTGGTCAAGCTTCAGGAAAAGTCCGTTGCTCGCGCGTCGGAGGACAAGCGCCGGGCCCATAACGAGAAGGTTCGCCTCGCGGACGAGGAGCTGTTGCGTGACCTCTACGCGCTCCAGTTCAACGCGAGGCTGATCGACCGGCTGGCGACGCGCATGAAGCAGCTCTCGCTGGACGTGCGCGAGGCGATGCTGGAAGTCCGCCAGATGGAGCGCCGTCACGGCAAGACCGCCGAGGAGTTCGTGGCGCTTCTGAAGCGCTCGCGGAAGAGCCGCAAGGACGCGAAGCAGGTCGAGAAGGAGACCAAGCTCACGCTGGAGCTCCTGCTCGAATTCGAGAAGGCACAGAAGAATTGCCGGCGTAAGGTGCGCAAGGTCGAGCTCGAGGGCAAGTTGACCCACGAGCAGGTCCGCGAGGTGAACACCGAGATCCGCTCCGGCGAGATCGCGCGCGACAAGGCGAAGCGGGAGATGATCGAGGCGAACGTGCGCCTCGTGATCTCCATCGCCAAACGCTACACGAACCGCGGCCTGGAATTCCTGGATCTGATCCAGGAAGGGAATTCGGGCCTGATGCGCGCGGTCGACAAGTTCGACTACCGGAAGGGATACAAGTTCTCGACCTACGCCACGTGGTGGATCCGTCAGGCCATCACGCGCGCCATCGCCGACCAGGCGCGCACGATCCGCGTGCCGGTGCACATGATCGAGGCCATCAACAAGGTCGTGCGGACGTCGCGGCGGCTGGTACAGGAGTTGGGACGGGAGCCCACGCCCGAGGAAGTGGCCGAGAAGCTTCAGCTCCCGGTGGACAAGATCAAGAGCGTGCTGAAGGCGGCGCAGGAGCCGATCTCGCTCGATCGGCCCATCGGCGAGGACGACGATTCGAATCTCGGAGATTTCATCGAAGATACCAGCGTGGTCTCGCCGGCTCAGGCGGCCGCGTTCTCGATGCTGAAGGACGAAGTGAACGAAGTGCTGGAGACGCTCAGCAAGCGCGAGGCGAAGGTGATCCGCTTGCGCTTCGGGCTGACGGACGATGGATGCCCGCGCACGCTGGAAGAGGTGGGGGCCACCTTCAACGTCACGCGCGAGCGAATCCGGCAGATCGAAGCCAAGGCGCTCCGGAAGCTGCGCCATCCGACGCGAAGCCGCCGGCTCAAGGGCTACGTGGAGATGATGTGATCGGTTCCTCGGCCTTTGGCGTGCGCGATCCGCGCGCGCGAATAGGCGAGGTCTGCTTGACCGGACTTCGAGCCGGGTGCTAGGGTGCCTGGCTCGGGTCCACCCGTCGATTCTCGATCACATTCGGGCCCATAGCTCAGCTGGTGAGAGCGCCCGGCTCATAACCGGGTGGTCCTTGGTTCGAGTCCAAGTGGGCCCATTTGCCCTCGATTCGCCGCAACACGAGAGAGAGGAACCAACGAGCTTGAGATTCATCGCGCGGGCGGTTAGCTCAGCTGGGAGAGCGCTGGTATCACAAGCCAGAGGTCACAGGTTCAATCCCTGTACCGCCCACCAACTCGACGCGCCCTCTGGGGGCCGGTTCGACGCGAGTCGAATCGGCGGCCGCCGAGCCCCGGGGTATCCAACGGGGAGTGCGCTCCGGCGTGCTCCCCGTTTTTTATTGGTGGTGAACCGTGCTGCCTGAGCTCGAAGCGCTCCTCCAGCTCCAGCGTTACGACGCGAAGCTCATGGAGACCCAGCGCAAGCGGGACGAGATTCCGCGGCGCCGCGAGGCCCTGAAGGCCGCGCTGGACCAGGCGAAAGCGGCCCACGAGCGCGCCAAGAAAGAGCTGGAGCAGGTGCGGCACGACCGGCGCGCGCAGGAAAAAGAGATCGAGGTGGTCCAGAGCGAGGGCGTGAAGCTGGAGCGGCAGCTTCTCGCCGTGAAGACCAACAAGGAATACCAGGCCATGCTCTCCGAGATCGCCGGCTTGAAGTCCAAGCGCTCCGATCGCGAGACGGTGGTGCTGGAGCTTTTCGAGAAGGAAGAGACGCTGGTGGCGCAGGCGAAGCAGGCGGAGCGGCGCATCGCCGAGGAGGAGCGCAAGCTCAAGACCGGCGAAGCGGAGCTGGAGAAGGAAGGCGCCACCCTGGACCAGGCGATCCATTCTCTCAAGATGGACCGCGACCAGGTCCGCCCCAGGATTCCGGGCCCGCTGCTCGCCCGCTACGACCGTCTCGCCAGCTCGCGCGACAGCGTCGCGGTGGCCGAGGTGCGGAAGGGGGCGTGCGGCGCCTGCTTCAAGTCGCTCACGCCTCAGGTGACGCAGGAAATGCGCCGCGCCGACTCAGCCCTTCATCAATGCGAATCGTGCGGAAGGATCCTCATCTGGACCGAGGGGAGCGCCGCCTAGCGGAGGAATCGCCATCAAGATTTTCGGAGCTTTACGACATCTCTTTCCCTACCTGAAGCGCCACCGCCTCTCCCTCATCCTGGGAGGCGTCGCGGTCCTGGGCACGACTGTGTTCCAGGTGTGGTCCCCCTGGATCGTCCGCTCAGCGATCAACCATCTGCAGCACGGCACGACGCGCGCCTTTCTCGCCAAAGACGCGGGGTTGATTCTGCTGGCCGTTGCGCTGCAAGGCCTCTTTCTCTTCATGATGCGAATGACGCTGATCCGCTCGTCCCGGCGGATGGAGTACGAGCTCAGGAACGATCTCTACGACCACATGCAGCGCCTGCACGCCTCGTTCTACCGGCGGACGCGCGTGGGTGACTTGTTGTCCCGGACGACGAACGACCTCGACGCGGTGCGGAACTTCCTCGGGCCGGGCATCATGTACTTCGCGAACACCATCGTGACCTTCTGCTTCGCGGTG
>Ga0099791_10000811_pt1 | contig 11801 bp, 10 predicted proteins | sample Rivendell_Oct201_7_FD_77318 | JGI IMG/M metagenome (GOLD analysis project Ga0099791, IMG submission 77318) | Vadose zone soil and rhizosphere microbial communities from the Eel River Critical Zone Observatory, Northern California to study diel... | ecosystem: Environmental > Terrestrial > Soil... | reverse complement strand
TTCGAGGCCTACGCGCAGGCCCAGGCCATCACCACCGACGACCACGCCGAGGGGGTGCGCGCCTTCCTCGAGAAGCGGCCCGCGAAGTTCACCGGCGCATGATCGACGCGTACCGGTGACGCCCCCGAGCGGAATGCGCGGCTGGCTGGAGCGCCTCGGGTGGAGCCGCGCGCCCGAGCGTCGGGCCATGGTGCTGGCCGGGGGCGGGGTCATCGGCGGGATGTACGAGGTGGGCGCGCTCGCCGCTCTCGACGAGCTGCCCGGCTTCCGCGCCAACGACTTCGATCTCTACGTGGGGTCCAGCGCGGGCTCGGTGGTGGGCGCTCTCATGGCCAACGGGGTACGCCCGGCCGAGCTCTACGCGATCCTCGACGAGGAGCGGGATGACCCGCTCAACTTCCATAAAGGCGCGGTGTACCACAAGGGCTCGTTCTCGGGAGCGGCCCGCAACCTCGCCCAGTTCGTGTGGGCCATCGGCAAGCGGGCGGTGACCGACTTCCGGCTCGAGTGGCCCGACCTGCTCGCCCGTAGCGGCGGCGACATGCCGCCCGGCTTCTTCTCGCTGGCGCCGCTGGAAGCGTACGTGCGCGAGGCGCTGATCGCCAAGGGGCTCTCGAACGACTTCGCGCGCACGCCGCGGCCACTGCTCATCGCGGCGATCGCGCTGGACCAGGCCGAGCGCGTGGTGTTCGGGAGCGGGGACGTCATGGACGTGCCGATTTCGCAGGCGATCGCGGCGTCCTCGGCCATTCCCGGCTTCTTCGAGCCGTACCGCATCCGCGGGCGCGACTACGTCGACGGCGACGTGGGCTACACCGGCCACGCCGACCTCGCGGTGGATGCGGGGGCCACGGTACTGGTCGCGCTCAACCCGGCGGTACCCCAGTGCCTCAACGGGGGCGACATGGAGATCCGCAATGGCGGCCTCTACGCGATCATGGAGCAGACGACCCACATCGCGAGCCTCAACCTCTTCAACGTCGGGCTGCGGGAGATCAAGCTGATGCATCCCGACGTGCAGATCCTGGTGGTCCAGCCCGAGCCCAGGCCCTCGCCGCTGGTGGGGCCGTCGATGGGCTTCGAGGCGAGCCGGGCCGCCCTGCGCTACGGCTACCGCACCGTGAAGGAGTGGCTCGCGGGGCCGGGCGCCGAGGTGACCGCCCGGTTCACGCAGTCGCGCTCCTGATCAGAACGGCAGCTCGGGCTCGGCCCGGCCGGGGGACATCAGGCCCACCGGCATCAGCACGGTCGATCGCGCCCAGCCCATCCGGCCGCGCCAATCCATCACGATGAGCCCGCCCTGGCCGCGCCCCTCTTCCACCAGCACGCTCTGAGCCACCTCGGCGGCGTGGGTCGGATCGCCCACCGATTTCAGGATCTCGAGCGTGCGACGGGCGAGCGCGACCCGGATGATGGCCTCGCCGTCGCCGGTGCAGGAGACCCCGCCGAGCGTGCTCTCCGCGTAGGTGCCGCAGCCGATGAGGGCCGAGTCGCCCACGCGCCCGGGCAGCTTGCCCGCGGTGCCGCCGGTGGAGGTGGCAGCCGCGAGAGTGCCGGAGCGGTCGAGCGCCACCGCGCCGACCGTCCCGGCCTGCACCGAGGCGAGGCGGCGCCGCTGATGCTCGGTGATCAGCTCCTCCGGATCGCACAGAGGGACGCCGAGCGCGCGGGCCCGGGCGGCCGCGCCCGGCCCCACGAAGAGGCTGTGGTGGCCGTCCTCGAGGATGCGCCGGGCCAGCGTGATCGGATTGCGCACTCCGCTGACCGAGGCCACCGCTCCGTTACGCAGCCGGTCGCCCTCCATGATGGAGGCGTCGGTCTCGACGGTGCCCTCGCTGGTGAGGACGGACCCGCGCCCGGCGTTGAAGCGCGGGTGGTCCTCGAGGCTCCGGACCGCGGCCTCGACCGCGTCGAGCGCGCTGCCGCCGGACTCGAGCGCGCGCCAGCCGGCCCGCATCGCCTCGCGCATGCCCGCGCGCAGCTCGTCACGGCCGCCCGGATCGGCGCCCGCACCGCCGTGCACGATCAGGGCGGGGACTCGACTCGTCATGCCGGAGAGCTTAGCATCCGGGTCGGGCTCCCATGAAGACGGACTCCTCACGCCCGGATCTCGTCTCGCTCGCCGAGCGGATCACCCGCTGCCGGCTCTGCCCGCGGCTGGTGGCCCACCGGGAGGCGGTGGCCGCGGTCCCGCCGCCGCGCTACCGCGGGCAGGTGTACTGGGCGCGCCCGCTCCCGGGATTCGGCGATCCGCGCGCGCGGGTGCTCTTGATGGGCCTGGCGCCCGCGGCCCACGGCGGCAACCGGACCGGGCGCATGTTCACCGGCGACCGGAGCGGCGACTGGCTCTTCCAGGCTCTCTACGAGGCGGGCTTCGCGAGCCAGCCCACGTCGACCCACACGGGCGACGGGCTCCGACTCGACGGCGCCTACATCACGGCCACGATCCGGTGCGCGCCACCCGCGAACAAGCCGCGGCCGGCCGAGACCGCGCACTGCCGGCCGTTCCTCCTCGAGGAGCTCCGGCTCCTCTCCCGGGTGCAGGTGGTGGTCGCGCTCGGCAAGATCGGCTGGGACGCTTATCTCCGCACGCGACGCGAGCTCGGGCTCGGGCTGCCGCGGCCGCTGCCGCGCTTCGGCCACGGCGCCCGGGCCCTGATGCCGGGGGACGGCGTCACCCTGCTCGGGAGCTTCCACCCGAGCCAGCAGAACACGTTCACCGGCAAACTGACCCGCCCCATGCTGCGCGCGGTGTTCACGCAGGCCCGACGGCTGGCCGGTCGGTAGCACACCGCCCGTTGTCCGGGGGGCCCGGGCCCGGGGTGTTACCATGGTCGGCATGCCGCGATCACACGTGCTCTCGCTCTGGACTCTCGTCGTCTGCCTGGGGCTCGCCGATCATGGGGCCGCTCAGCCCTCCGGCCCCGCGCGCCTCGCGGTCACCGAGGCCACCCTCGACAACGGGCTCCGGGTGCTGATCCAGGAGGACCCGCGCAATCCGATCGTCGCGGTCCAGGTCTTCTACCGGGTGGGCTCGCGCAACGAGCTGCCGGGGGCCACCGGGCTCGCCCACTTCCTCGAGCACATGATGTTCAAGGGCACGCCCACGCGCGGGCGCGGGGAGATCTCGCGGCTGATCGAGCTGAACGGCGGGCGCGACAACGCGTTCACCACCAAGGACATGACCGGCTACCACGTGAACATCGCGGCCGACCGCCTCGACCTGGTGCTCACCATCGAGGCCGATCGCATGCGGAACCTGCTGCTCGCCCCGGCCGAGATCGACTCGGAGCGCAAGGTCGTCATGGAGGAGCGCCGGACGCGGATCGACGACGATCCGGAGGGCGTGGTCTACGAGGCGATGAGCTCGGTGGCGTTCCTGGCGCATCCGTACCGCTGGCCGATCATCGGGTGGATGTCGGACATCGAGCGGATCAACCCGGCGGAGCTGCGCGCCTTCTACGACACCTACTACCAGCCGAACAACGCGATCCTGGTGATCGCGGGCGACGTGAAGGCGCCCGACGCGCTCGCGCTCGTGCGCCGGCACTTCGGCCCGATCCCGCGGGGCGCGGATCCCGCCCCGGTGACCGCACTCGAGCCGCCCCAGAGCGACGAGCGGCGGGTGATCGTGCGCAAGGAGGCCGCGCAGCTGCCGGTGGTGAACATCGCCTGGCACGTGCCGAACTTCCGGTCGGACGACGCTCCCGCGCTCGAGGTGCTGTCGACGATCCTCTCGGAAGGGCGGGCCTCGCGCCTCTACCGGCACCTGGTCTACGACAAGCGCATGGTGCTGGGGGCGGGCGGCGAGTACTCCTACTCCTCGCTCGACCCGACGCTCTTCTGGTTCTACGCGACGCTCCTGCCGGGCCAGACCCCGGAGGCGGTGGAGCAGGCGCTTCTCGGCGAGGTGGAGCAGCTCAAGAAGGAGCCGGTCCCGGCCGAGGAGCTGGAGCGGGCGCGGAACCAGATCGAGGCCTCGTTCGTGTGGCAGCAGGACTCGGTCTTCTCACGCGCCTCGATCCTGGGCCGCTTCGAGATGCTGGGCTCGTGGCGCCTGCTGGACGACTACCTGCCGCGGATCCGCAACGTGACCGCGGCCGATCTGCAGCAGGTCGCCCGGCGCTATTTCCTGGTCGACCGGAAGAACATCTCGATCCTGCTGCCGGCCGAGCCCGCCGCGGCGGCCGCCCGATGAGGCGCCCCCGGAGCGTCTGGGCGCTCGCGGCCGCCCTCGCCCTCGACGTCGTGCTCGCCCCGATGGCGGCCGCGCCCGCCCAGGCGGCGGGCCCGCTGGCTCGGCGCGAGGTCCTCCCGAATGGCGCGGTCCTGCTCGTGGCGGAGCGGCCCGCCATCCCGATCGTGGTGGTCCGGGTGTCGGTGCCGGCCGGCGCGGTGCGTGATCCCGCGGGCGGGCCCGGCCTCGCCAACCTGACCGCCGACATGCTCACGCGCGGCACCGCGCGGCGCTCCGGGCCCGCGCTGGATCAGGCCATCGAGTTCGTGGGCGGCAGCCTCGAGGCCGACGCCGGGCGCGACAGCGCCACCATCACGCTCTCGGTGCTCAAGAAGGACCTGACCCTCGGGCTCGACCTGCTGGCGGAGGTGCTGCGGCAGCCCACGTTCCCGGCCGACGAGCTGACCCGCAAGATCGCCGACATCCAGGCCTCCCTGCGCCGGTCCGAGCAGAGCCCGGAGACGGTGGCCGGGCGGGTGCTCGGCCCGCTGATCTTTCCGGGCCATCCCTACGGTCAGCCCGTGGACGGCACCGTGGAGTCGGTGGGCAAGCTGACCCGCGAGCAGGTCGTGGCCTTCCACCGGCTGCACTACCGGCCCGACGGGGCGAACATCGTGGTGGTCGGCGACGTGACCGAGGCGGAGATCCGGCGGGCACTCCTGCAGCGCCTCGCGGGCTGGACCGCGCCGGCCGCCCCGCTGCCCCCGGTCCCCGCGCCGACCGCGACGGTCGCCGCGAGCAGCCGGCAGATCACCCGCGACCTGAGCCAGACCACCGTGTTCCTCGGGCGGCCATCCATCCGCCAGGACGACCCCGACTACTTCCCGCTCGCGGTGGCGACCTACGCGCTGGGCGGCGGCTCCGCCTCGCGGCTCTACACGCGCGTGCGTGAGGAGAAGGGCCTCGCCTACTCGGTCTACGCGGGCGCGCAGCCGGGCCGCTACGGGGCGTCGTACCTCGTCTCGCTCCAGACCCGGACCGACGCGGTGGCGGAAGCGGTGCGGCTGGTGCGGGAGGAGATGGCGCGCATGGGCCGGGAGCCGATGGCCCCGGCGGAGCTGGAGCTGGCGAAGTCGTACCTGATCGGCAGCTTCCCGCTGCGCCTCGACACCTCCGGCAAGCTCGCCCGCTTCCTGGGGGCGGTAGAGGAGTTCGGGCTCGGGCTCGACTATCCGGAGCGCTACAAGGCGAGCATCGCGCGCGTCACTGCCGCGGAGGCGCAGAGGGTCGCCGCGAAGTACCTCGATCCGGCGACCTTCAGCTCGGTGATGGTGGGCAAGTAGCCGGGCGACCCCGCCCCGCTCATCACCACCAGCCGTACGGCCCAAAGCGGGAGCGCAGGCCGAAGTAGTAAGGATCATAGTAGGGCCCGTACGGCCAGGCGCCCCAGGGATAGTAGGGATAGTACGGGCCGTACTCCGCGACCTCCTGCGGCCAGAGGCGGATCCGCTCCACCGCGATCACCGGGTACCGGTACGGCAGCTCGCCCACCTTGCGCTCCTCCACGCCGCTCACGGTCCCGATCACACTGATCCGCCGGCCGGCCGCGTACACCGCCGGGTCCAGAAAGTCGGCCGAGCGGAGCAAGAGCCGCCCGGGGGAGCGATCGCTCCGCTCCGGCGAGTCGTCGTCGCGGAGCCGGCGGGCGAGCAGCTCGATCTCGGTCTCGCCGGGCTTGGGCTGGGTCGACAGGATGTCCCCACCCACGATCACGCGCGCGCCCTTGTAGGCGGCCGGATCGCGGCGCAGGTCGTCGGCGGAAATCCGGGTGTCCACCGTGCGCATCACCTCGCCGGGGAACGCGGAGGCGCAGCCGCCGAGGAGCACCGCGAGCGCGAGCCCGAGCCAGCGCATGGCCCACGATACCCTCGGCTCCGGAGGCCTGCAAGCGCTGTGCTACAATGCGCACCACATGGGGCGGGCTCGCTCATGCCGGTGGTGGTGCTCGATGCTGCTCGCCGCCCTGTCGCTCACGTGGGCTCCTCCTCTCGACGCGCTGCTGTTCACCCTCACGCCCCGGGACCGTGACGAGGCCGTGCGGGCCGGACGACGCAGCATCACCGACGAGAACTGGGGCGGGGAATGGCGGGTCGACGCGGGCGCGGGCCAGCTCCTCACCGTGATGACCCCGTTCCACCGGCTGGCCCTGGTCGCGCGCAACTCGGCCTTCCAGGATCGGGAGCTCAAGCCGCGTGACGTGGAGACCGCGCTGAAGGATCAGGAGGGCAAGCTGGTGCTCTGGGCGACGCTGCGGGGCCCGCGCGTGGACTTCGCGCGCCACTACGCGCCGACCCTGGTCGCCCGCCAGCAGGAGATCAAGGCCTCGTTCACCCAGAACGAGCGCACCGCGCTGCGGGGCGACGACGGCCAGTACACCGCCCGGTGTCTCTACGTGTTCTCGGCGGAGGGCGTCGATCCGAAGTCGACGGTGACGCTCCTGGTGCGCGACGTGGAAGAGCGGCAGGTCGCGAAGTTCACCGTCGACCTCGCGAGCATGCGCTGATGGTCACCGCGGAGCGCTTCGCCCAGGGCATGACCCTGCCGGAGTACGTGGCCCAGATGCGCACCAACCGCGAGACCTTCAGCCGGCTCCTGGCCGAGGCCCCGGTGCGCCCCGAGGACCGCGAAGCCCTCGACGCGCTCGGGCGGAAGATCCGGATCCTGGTGATCACCGAGGACTGGTGCCCGGACTCGCTCCGCACCATCCCGGTGCTGGCCCGGCTGGTGGACGGGCTCCCCCACGTCGAGATGCGCGTGTTCCTGCGGGACGCCAACCCTGACGTGATGGACCAGTACCTCAAGCGCGGCCAGTTCCGCGCGATCCCGGTGTTCGCGGTGTTCGACGAGGAGATGAACGAGGTCGGTCGGATGATCGAGGCGAAGATGAACGTGGTCGGACAGATACGCACCCTGCTCAAGGTCTGAGGAGGACCCACCATGAAGGCGATTCGCGTCCACGCTCCGGGCGGTCCGGAGAGCATGAAGCTGGAAGACGTCGCGGCTCCCGCGCCGGGCGCCGGCCAGGCCCAGGTCAAGCTCGAGGCCTGCGGGGTGAACTACATCGACGTCTACTTCCGCACCGGCGCCTACAAGGCTCCGCTGCCGCTGACGCCGGGCATGGAGGGCGCCGGCACCGTGACTGCGGTGGGTCCCGGCGTCTCGGATGTGAAGGTCGGGGACCGGGTCGCGTGGACCGGCGTCATCGGCTCCTACGCCCAGACCCTCTCGGTGGCGACCGACCGCCTGGTGGCGCTGCCGGCCCAGCTCACCTTCAAGGACGGCGCGGCCGCGATGCTCCAGGGCCTCACCGCGCACTACCTCGTCACCTCGACCTGGCCGCTCAAGAAGGGCGAGACCGCGCTGGTCCAGGCGGCGGCGGGCGGGATGGGCCTGCTGCTCTGCCAGATGGCCAAGATGCGCGGGGCCTCCGTGATCGGCACCGTCTCCACCGAGGAGAAGGCGGCGCTCGCGAAGGCGGCGGGAGCCGACCACGTGATCCTCTACACGAAGCAGGACTTCGAGCCCGAGGTCAAGCGCATCACCGGCGGGCGTGGGGTCGACGTGGTCTACGACGGCGTGGGCGCCAGCACCTTCGACAAGGGCCTCAACTGCCTGCGGCCCCGCGGGCTCATGGCGCTCTTCGGGGCGGCGAGCGGGCCGGTGGGGCCGCTCGATCTCCAGCGGCTGAACGCGGGCGGCTCGCTCTTCGTGACGCGGCCGAGCCTGAACCATCACATCGCCACCCGCGACGAGCTGGTGACGCGCTCCACCGAGCTGCTCGGCTGGATCCGCGACGGCAAGGTCAAGCTGCGGGTCGAGCACCAGTTCCCGCTCGAGCAGGCCGCGGAGGCGCACCGCCAGCTCGAGGGACGCAAGACCACCGGCAAGATCCTCCTGATTCCATGACCCACGATCGGCGCACGGGGCGGGCAGCCGGCCGTCGCCCCGTGCGCTGATCGGATGACGCTCCCGCCATGATCAAGTGGCTGCTGATCAGCCTGATCGCCCTCGGGGTGCTGCTGGTGGGGGCGCTGCTCGCGGTGCCCCTGCTGCTCGACAGCCCGGCCATGCAGGCCTACGTGCAGCAGCAGGCGAGCCACGCCCTGGGGCGGCCGGTGAAGTTCGGCGGGCTCTCGATCGCCGCCCTGCCGCTCCCGAGCGTGCGGCTCCGCCAGCTGCAAGTCGCGGAGGACCCGGCCTTCGGCCCGGGCCCCTTCGTGACGGTCAACGAAGGTCGCATGCGCATCCGGCTCCGGCCGCTGCTGCAGGGGCGGGTGGAGCTGGCCGATCTCAGGCTCGACGAGCCCAGGATCCACGTGATCGAGGACGCGACCGGCCGGCTCAACGTGGCCACGCTCGGCCCCTCCGGTCCGGCCGGCACGAGCGCGCCGCCTCGGGTGGGCGGGGGGCGACCCGGGCCCGCGGGAGCGGGGGCGGTGCTGCTCTCCCAGGTGCGCATCACCAACGGCGCGGTCGAGTACGAGAAGATCGAGGGGCCCGGCAAGAAGACCGGCGCGCTCGCGCTCGATCGCATCAACGTCACGGTCACCCAGGGGGCGGTGGGGGAGCCCCTGCGCGTGACCGGCAACGCGCGCGGCCCGGGCGACGTCAAGCTGACCATCGCGGAAGGCAGCGTGAGCCTCGGGCCCGGCCGGGCGGTCGGCGACGCGCAGGTCAAGGCGACGGTGGACGTGGAGGGCCGCGACGTGCGTGGGGTGATGGGCGCTCTCGTGCCGGCGCCGGCGGTGTCGGGACCGGTCAAGGGGCGCGTCCAGGTCTCGGGGACGACGGCGCGACTGACCGCCACCGGCGCCGTCACCTTCGAGCGCCTCACGGTGACGGAGGCGCAGCCGCACTGCCCGGACCCGAAGCCGCGGACGCTCATCCTCGACGAGGTGCGGGTGCCGCTGCTCTACGCGCCGCCGCAGCTCGAGAGCCAGCAGGTGCAGACGAAGGTGGCGAAGGGGACGGTCACCTTCCGCCTGCTGGTGGCGCTCGGCCCGCCGCGCGTTGCGACCCTGCGGGACATCCAGGTGAAGGGCGTGCAGCTCGAGCCGGTCCTGGTGGACTACCTCTGCCAGCGGAATGCGGTGACGGGACCGCTCGACCTCACCGGCGAGCTGAGCCTGCGGCTGCCGGAGGCACTGCCGACCCTCGCCGGATCCGGCCGGCTTTCGATCGGGGCCGGGCGCGTGGTCGGCCCCGACCTGCTGAACGCGGTGGGCCAGGCCCTGGCCCTGACCGACCTGGTGGCCGCCACCCTCACCCCGGGCGGCCGCGGAGGATCCAAGAATACGCCGCTCAGCTTCGACTCGATCACCGCCACCTACACGATCACCAACGGGGTGGTGCGCACGGACGACCTGGTCTACGTGGCGCGCGACGTGCGGGTGACGGGGGCCGGCACCTACGGCCTGGTGGACGGCCGCACCGCGATGGACGTCACGGTGAGCCAGGGCACGAACCGGCTGAAGGCGCGGGTGGCGGGCAGCCCGGGCGCGCTCTCCATCGTGCCCACCGACGTGCGGCTCAAGGAGCCGAAGGACCTCAGGAAGGCGCTCGACCGGCTGCTGCGCTGAGGCGCGCGCCGCCGAGCTTGCCCGCCTCCACGAGCGCCACGAAGAAGCCGTAGAGCTGGTTGTACTCGTCGTAGCGCGCCTGGCCGAGCCGGGCCACCGTCTGCTCCCGCAGGCCGCGGTACATCCGCAGGCGCTGTTGCAAAATTGCGATCCACTCACCGGAGAGGTCCTCGGCCACGGTGCCGTCGAAGCCGGCGCGGGCCAGCAGGCCGCGGTAGCCGTCGATGCTCTGCAGGCTCACCGCGGCCATCCACTCGAAGAGACGCCGGCGCTCGTTGTCCGCGAGGCTCGGGCGCGCGATCCAGTCGCTGAAGGCGAGCCGCGCCCCGGGCTTCAGCACGCGCGCGCACTCCGCGAGCACCGCCGCCTTGTCCGGCACGTGCAGCAGGCCCTCCTGGCTGACCGCGGCGTCGAAGGCGCGTGAGTGGAAGGGCAGGACCTGGGCATCGCCGCGCACGTGCCGGACCAGGGGGCCGAGCCGGACCAGCGCGGTGAGGCGCGCCCCGGAGGCGCAGCGCGAGTGGGTGAGGTCGACGCCGGTCACCCGGGCCCCGAAGCGGTAGGCGAGGAAGCGCGCCGGGCCGCCGAGCCCGGCGCAGACGTCGAGCACCGCCATCCCGGGGGCGATCGCGGCACGCTGCGCCAGCGTCTCCACCGCCGCGAGGCCACCGTAGTGATCCTGGTCCCAGCGCCAGAGATCCTCCGGACCGAGCGCGCGGAGGCCGGTGGTGCCGTCGCGGGCGGATGCGAGCACTTGCGTCTCGTTGATCGGGTGGCGGTCGTAGAAATCGACCACGTCGGGAGCGGGCTCGCGCACGAACGGCAGTGTAGGGGAGGGCTGCCTTGAAGTCACGGGGGGCGTATGGTAGAAGGAGTCGTTTCCATCCGCCACCAAGGAGAGCCGGAACACCATGACGGACGCCGCGGTCAATCCCCTGAAGGCCGGTCTCGAGGACGTCATCGTCTCCCCGTCTGAGATCTGTTTCATCGACGGCCGCAAGGGCCGCCTCATCTATCGGGGCTACGACGTCGACGATCTGGTGGCGCACTCGACCTTCGAGGAAGTGACCTTCCTCCTCTGGCAGGGCCGGCTGCCGTCGCGCAAGGAGCTGGACGCGCACCTGAAGGCTCTCGCCTCCACCGCGAACCGGAAGCTCTCCCCGAAGCTGATCGCGATTCTCAAGGCCCTCCCCAAGAAGACGACCCCGATGGAGGTGATCCGGACCGGCGTGTCCGCGCTCTCCGCCTTCGATCCGGACGCGGCCGACAACAGCCGCGAGGCCACGCTGCGAAAGTCGCTGCGCCTGACCGCCCAGCTGCCGACCCTGGTGGCGGCCTGGGAGCGGATCCGGCGCGGCAAGGCCCCGGTGGCCCCGAATCCGCGGCTCAACCTGGCCGGCAACTTCCTGTACATGATGAGCGGCAAGAAGCCGACGCCGCTCGCCACCAAGACCTTCGACATCGCGCTGATCCTCCACGCCGACCACGAGTTCAACGCCTCCACCTTCGCGGCGCGCGTCACCGCGGCCACCCTGTCCGACGTGCACTCCGCGGTCGTGGCCGGCATCTGCGCGCTCAAGGGCCCGCTCCACGGCGGCGCCAACGAGCAGGTCATGCTGATGGTGGAGAAGATCAAGGACCCGGCCAAGGCCGACGCGTGGATCCACAAGGCGCTCACCGACAAGGCGCGCATCATGGGGTTCGGCCACCGGGTGTACCGGGTGGAGGACCCGCGGGCCAAGCACCTGAAGCGCCTGGCGCTCGAGCTGGGCCACCAGGTGGGCGACACCAGCAAGGTCCAGATCCTCGACACGGTGGTGCGGGTGATGGGAGCCGAGAAGCACATCTTCCCCAACGTGGATCTCTACTCGGGCGCGGCCTACGCGGCGATGGGGATCCCCACCGATCAGTTCACGCCGATCTTCGCGATGAGCCGGGTCGCGGGCTGGACCGCGCACGTGCTCGAGCAGCACGGCAACAACCGG
>Ga0099791_10000807_pt1 | contig 11810 bp, 13 predicted proteins | sample Rivendell_Oct201_7_FD_77318 | JGI IMG/M metagenome (GOLD analysis project Ga0099791, IMG submission 77318) | Vadose zone soil and rhizosphere microbial communities from the Eel River Critical Zone Observatory, Northern California to study diel... | ecosystem: Environmental > Terrestrial > Soil... | reverse complement strand
GCTCAGGTTGTAGGTGTTGCCGCCCGTGAGCGCGGCCGTCGAGTACGCGATGAGCTCGCCCGCGCCGCCAGCCGGGCCCACGTAGCAGAGGGTGTTGAAGTTGTTCGCCTCCTGCCACGATGAATTCGAGAGCGCGCCGCTCGATTGCGTCAGGTCGACGCCCAGCGTGCTGGTGTTGTCGGGATCGGCCACCGCGCTGAAGGACGTCGTGGTGATGCCCATGCGCGACTTGCCGGCGAAGTGACCGATCTTCAGGTAGGTGGCGTTGTCGTCGGAGATGTAGATGTCGCATCCGCCGAAGTTCGCGCCGCCAGAGAGCCCGAAGCAGATCTCCGGCCAGCCGTTCGAGTTCGTCACCGTATCCAAGAAGATGACCGGCGCGTTCACGTTGCCCGGCGCGACGTTGTAGTCGGCGGTGTAGCCGCTCGAGGTGGGCGCCGAGTAGACCGGCGAGGACGCCGCGCCTACCGGGATTTCCTCAGCCGTGCACTTGATCGCCTGCTGCGAGTCCTTGGCGTAGATGACCTCGGTGAGGCGCACGAGCTGATTGCTGAGGCCCAGCGCCGTGTCCGTGAGCGTGACGGGGTCGCCGGCCTCGAGCCGGCTGAACTTGATCGGCAGCTCGAACTTGTAGGTGTTGCGAACGTAGAGCTGGCGGTTGAGGATCAGCGTCGCGACAAATTGCGCCACGGCCATCGTGGTGATCCAGTGCGCCTGCACCGTGGACATCGGTCGGATGCCGTACTGGTCGATCGACGCCTGGTCCTTGGCCTCGGCGATCGCGACGTTGTACTCGTCGCTGCGGTCCATGAACTCGACGCGCACCTGGTTGAAGGCGTCTGCCGGGCTGCCGCGGGTGCCGACGATCGGAGGCTTCCCCTGGCTTGGGGGCAGGAAATCGTCCTCGCCGAGGTTGTATTGCGGCGATAGATTCGGCGTGAAGGTGACGCCATTGCCGGTGATCGCTTGATCCGCATACGGCAGGACGACGAGCGCTCCGGATCCGGCCTGGTTGTCAATCCACGCGAGCCCCGAGTTAGTGAGCAGCGCGAGCTTGGTGGCGAACTCGTGCGCGGCCATTTCCGCGTCCATTACCGGAGACAGGAAGATGCCCGAGGCCGTGCACCAGTTGCGCCACTGCGTCAGATCGCCGATCGGGAACGTCGGCGCCGCGCCGAACACCGAATCGGTGATGCCGTCGGTCAGGATGTCCGCAGGGTGCGCATCGACGATCGTCGGTGCGTTAAAGCGGCGCAGGCCCTGGATCTCGAACGTGTGCTGCTCAGGGGACGCCGAGCTGGAGAGCTTGTAGCCAGAGACGCCGACGTAGGCCTCGCGCCGATAGCCGACGTCCTGGCCGGCATGGTTCGTCGTGAGGTAGGACCACGGCGCCTGCGAGGCCGAGCCGGTGAAGAGCGTCATGCCCAGCGCACCGAGCGTGGTCTTGGACTTGTTTACCCAGACCGATCCGATCCCGTCGATCGTTCCGTGGCAAAGACCAATCGCGAGCGCGGCGTAATAATCGTACGTGGTCGTCGTGCTGGTGGTATCGCCGCCGCCGCCCTTGCCGCCGCCGCCGCCGGATGTCTGCTGGACGACGGCGACCGAGCTGAAATCCCCGTACCAGATGATGTTGCCGGCGAGGCGGTTCTGGCCCCACACGATCGGCATGACGTTGCCGTAGCACGAGGATTGAAACCGGATGCTATTGATCGCCTGCGGTTGCTGGGCCGTCGGAGAGTGGGCGTGGAACACGGTCGGCTCAGCCCTTCGGCCAGAGCGTGTAGAACCTGCGCTCGCGGCCCTTGAAGTATTCCTCCACGCTGAAGTCGACGAGCTCGATCGTCCCGCCCTTCGGCAGCCAACGCGCGTGAATGCACGTCGGCCAGGCGATCACGATCGCGCCATGCGAGAAGCATCGGCCGATCTTGTAGAGCACGAGATCGCCAGGCTGCGGAGCCTCGGTGGGCACGCAGTACTTTTCCACCCAGCCGAGATAGCGCTCCTCGTCCCGGTGCTTCATCCAATCCTGCGGGTAGTAGCCGGGGTCGAAGTTTTCGATCAGCCCAGCGGCCGCATAGACCTCGATCAGCAGCGTCGCGCAGTCGGCGCCGGCGCCCTTCATGCGCCCCATGTGGTGATATGGCGTACGCAGCCAGGTGCGCGCCTCGGCCACCGCGGCGGCGCGCTGCTCGACCTCCGGCCTCAGCTCGATGCTCCCGCTCGTGATATGGCCGGCGTCCGTCACATCATCTTGTCCGGCACGGGGATGTACGGGTGGCCGCCGAAGTTCGGGAGGTTGCCGAACTTGCCGGACTGGCTCACGGAGTTCGTGCCGCTGCCGGCGTTCGTGAGCGTGATGTTCGTGCCGGCCAGCGCGAGCAGGAGCGTCGTGGCGAGCTGGAAGGTATTCGCCGCGGCGTTGCAGACGAAGTAGATCGTCCCCGTGGCGAGCGGCGCCGGCAGCGCACCGGTGGTCGAAAGCTGGACGGCCTGACCGTTGGTGAGCCCGTGAGCCGTGGCGCTGAGCGTGCTGCCGCTCGCGGTGAACACGATATTGGCCGAGGCGCCGCAGGTGCCCTGCAGCTTGTCGCAGCCCGGGTAGATCGTGAAGGTGTCGCCGTTGCCAGGGGGCGATGACAGCGGCGGCACGACCGTCACGACGCCGTTCGTCTTTACGTAGTTCTGGACTCGCCGGCGAAAGCCGTTCAGTACGCCGGACGTGAAGGCGATGACCCCGAGGCTGTAGAAGCCGTCGGCCACCGTCGCAAGGTTCGTCTTGAACGACGTCGTGGTCGGCGCGCCGTCGTTCACGGCGCCGTTCACGGTGTAATTGCTCTTCGTCAGCGTGCACCCGGCGTCGTAGACCGTATGCCAGCAGCCGGCGGAGTATTGATTCCGCGGCAGGTTGAGATCGAGCAGCTCGAGCGGTGCCTTTATCGTGAAGATTGCTTTCGCCCGATCGACATCGATGCCGGCCACGCGCCCGAAGAACCCATAGAGCTTGCCCACCGCGACGTTGGTCCACGAGTCGCTGATGAACTGCTCGAGCAGGAGAGTTGCCCCATCGAACTTGCCCTTCACGACGGCCGCGAGCCATGCAGTGCCGCCGATGAGATCCGCGGCGCCGGCGCTGACCGTGACCTTGAGATCGTCGACCTGAACGCCTAGCACGGTCTTGATTTCGTCGCGCGCAAAGATCGGATTCCCCGGCAGGCCTCCGGCGTTGAACGTGTTGCCGCCGACCGTCAGATTGATGTCGGCCGACGTGTAGCGCACTACCGTGCCGTCGACCAGCGTCCAGGTGTAAAGATCCGCGGCGACGAACTGCTGCGCGGTGTTGAGCAGCGTGATGAGCGATCCGCCGGCGGCCTTCATACCTTGTTTCCCAGCGCTCCGATCAACTCGATCTTCTTGAGCGTCCAGAGCTGGTACATGAAGTTTTCGAAGTCCGCGAAGTCATCCTTGAAGCGGCAGCGGAAGTAATACGCGCCAGTCCACGTGAGCGTGTGCCCGTTGGTCGGAGCGACGCTGAAGGTGATGAGGCCGCTGGAGCTCACCGTGTAGTTCGCCGGGTTCACGACCGCGGTGTTGTCTTTGATGTTCGTCACCGTGCTGGCCGGGTTCAGGTTCATCACCGGCTCGAGGAAGCCGCCCGTCTTGAGCGCGCGCGTGAGCTGGAAAGCCACGGTGCTGCCGTCGCCGGTGCCGAACTGAAAGTCGGTCACTGCATCGTCCGGCGTGTATGGCTCGTCGAACAGAAAGTTGTCGAGCGCACCCTGCCGGGCGAGGAAGAAGTTCTGGATGTTCTGGAGCTCGGCGTTCGCCGAGTCGCTGCGCAGGAACTCGTAAGAGAGCGTGAACTTGTACTTCGGGTAGGACATCAGCGCCGTGCGGCGCTCGAACCCGCTCGCAGCCTCCTGCAGGATGGTCGAGAAGTTCGGCGTGCGGCCAATAGCCCAGCCCAAGCCGATCGGTGTCGGGAAGAGGGCGTTGCTCATCGTCTGGTAACCGAAGGAGCAAAGCTGCGCCGCAAGCCGGCGAAGGCCTTCTCGAGCGCGCCGCCGCGTTGCAGCGATCGCACGACGTCCTCACTGTCCATGGCGTGCACGTGAATGTGAATATCGCCGCTACCGCCGCCGCCTCCTGCCAAGCTGCGAATGACGTTCGCCTGCTCGGCCGGCAGCACCATCTCCTGCGCGTGGGCCTGGACAAGCGGGTTGACGCCAGCAGGGATGTCGTAGCCCTGGGCTGCCGAGGCGAGGAAGGACATGCCGAGCGCGTACTGCTCGGCCATTACGCCAGGCGCCATCGCCCAGCCGTAGACCGGGATAGCGGCGACGCTGGAGCCGGCGGCAACCGCGCCTGTAGCCGCGAAGGAAGTGATCTCCGAGGCAGCCTAGATCTTCGCCTCGGCGGCTCCTTCCACGGCTGCTGCCGCTTCTATGCCGGCGCGCTGCTGAGTGCCCATCATCACCATGATGGTTTTGCGCGCCTCGGCGGCTGCCCATTCGGTGAGCGGCTTCACGACCATCACGGTGATGAACTCGAGGACGATCGAGTTCCACAGGTTGCCGAGCGCGCTCTTCAGCGTCGTCGTCCCCATGATGATGCCCTGCACCGAAGTCGCGAACGCGCGCTGAATGGCCTTGAAGGCCTCGTCCCAAGCGCGCGCGGCCTCCTTGGCTGCCTCGCGGGCGTTCCTCTGCATCTCGACGTTGTGCTCGGCGTCGAGCTTCTCGATCTCTCGGCCGATGCGCGCCTGCTCCTTCGAGTCATCGCGCGCTAAGCCGATTTTGTCCTCGAGCAGACGGCGCTGCGCGAGGTAGACGTTCTGAGCGAGCTCGCGCTCGGCCGCGATGCGATCGCGCGCGCGGATGTTCCAGTCCTCCTCCTCCTCCTTCAGGAACTCCTTGGTCTGTTGCGCGGCGCGCTTGAGCCTGTCGATCTGCGCGTCGATCGCCTCCTTCTGGACGGCGTCGGCCTCCTTCAGCATGCGCTTGCGCTCGGCGGCCGCCTCGGCGTCCAGTCGCATGCGCTCTAGGGCGCGCTCGGCGTCGAACTTCTGGATCGCGTTCATCGCCTTCTCGTACTCGATCGAATCGGTCTTGTAGAGCGCGGTTTTCTGGATCATCACGCCGCGCGCGTATTCGTAGACCGATTGCGAGACCTGCTTTTCCATCTCGATGCGCTGCAGGTTAGTGATCTGCTGCATCTCGGCTAGCTCTTTCAGGTGCGCTGCCTCGATCCGCTCCCCGAGCTTTGCCATCTCGACCTGGTGATCGAGCTGAGCGGCCGACGTGTCCTTGCCGGATGGCGTGTACTCGCGCGTGCCTTTCGCACCAGCAGCCGCGGCGGGCAGCGCGCCTTCCGGATCGAGAGCGCGTTGAACCTTCTTTTGAAAGTTCTTCGAGATGTCGGCGATCTCGGTCAGGTAAGTGGTGTACTGGTCCTTGATCTGCCCGAGCCCTCTGGCCGCCGCCTCCTTTGCGCCCTTCCAGTCCCAGCGGATGAGGTTCGGCACGACGTCCGCCAGCGTGAGCGCGAGCGTGGCGAGCTGCTGGACCAGCATCTTGAAAGCGGCCCACAGCATCTCGATGCCGGCAATCAGACCGGAGATGACGATGCTGAACGTGGCGACGGCCGCCTTCGTAACCGCGATCGCCTCGGGCCCGATCGAGCGGAACCACTCCGCCATCTCGATGAGGCCTGGCATCACGATCTCGGTGACGCCCTTCGCCATGCCCTCGAGCACGGCGTGCACCTCGGCGCCGGCCTTCTTGAAGTGCGCCATCTGCGCCGCCTGCTGCGGGCCCATCGCCAGGCCCAGCTCGACGGCGCTGCGCTTCGCCTCCTCCATCTGCTCCTTGTTCAGCTTTAGGAGCTTCGAGGCTTCCACCCAGCTGCGCCCGAGTAGCTCGGTCGATGCGAGGTTGCGGTCCGTGCCCTCCTTGAAGTTCTTCAGCGCCTCGAGCGTGTTTTGCAGCTGCGTCTCGGAATCGAGCAAATGGCCGTTCGCGTCCCGAGTCGTGACGCCCATCTCGTTGAAGCGCGCCTCGTTCGTGCGCAGGTGCATGGTCATGCGCTGCACCACGCCGATATAGGTCTCGGACGAGCTGCCGATCTGTGCAAGCGCCTCCCGCAGACCGGCGGCCCCGTCCGCCGATATGCCGAGCACGACCTGCAGAGAACGAAGCTCGCCCGAGAGCCGTACCGTTTCCTCCACAGCGCCCTTGAAGAGCTTGCCGCCCTCGAATGCGAGAGCGACTGCCATGAAGACGGATTTGACCTTTTCTACTGCAGCGTTGAGCTGCTCGAATTGCCCCTTGATCGCGCCGACCTGGCTTTTGACCTGGGACGCGAGCTGCTCCAGCGCGTTGGTCGCGCCAGCGACATCGCCACCGACTACTACCTTTGCTTCGTCAGCCATTAGGCGCGAATTGCTTCATGACGCCGCCAGGATCGGCCGGCAATGGGACCGATCCCTTCCCCTTCGCGAATCCCACGCCGCCGGCGCCGAGCCAATCCGCGACCAGGTTCGAGCTCTTCGCGGCCGTGTCCTTCGCGCTCGAGCTCGCGGCCGATCGAGAACGTTTGCCACCGCCGCCGGCGAATGCGCTCAGCCAGGCGACCACCTGAGCAAGCGCGACGTGCGCCGGCGGGGTCTCCTTCCACTGCTCGAGCAGCCGTTCCATCAGCGGCACCGTCACCTCTTCACGCACCTGCGAGGGCAGCCAGCCCGTCGAGGCGCAAAGGGAAGCAATCAGCCTGTCGAAGGAGATGGGGCCGTCGGCGGCGGCGTCGCCGGCGTCGGCCCCTCCGGCTTTTTTTGCACCAGCCCGCTCGCCTCGCAGATCGCCTGCACCATCGTCTGCACGCTCATGAGGTCGAGCATCTCCTTCACCTCGGCGAGCGTGAGATCCGGGTAATTGCGCTTGAGCGCTTCCCAGATGAACTCGGCGCACTTTCCCATGAAGAAGCGCGGATCCGTGGCGGCTGGATCCTTCATCACCTCGCCGGTGATCACCGGCCAGTAGCGCTCGATGAGACCGAGCGACATTGCCGGCACGACGAACTGGCGGCCGCCCATCTCGATCGGCTTGCCTGGAAACTTCGGGGTAGGTTCCAACGTGGTTCTCCTGGTGGCTACTCGTTAGTGCTGATGACCATCACGTTGCCGCTGGCGTCGGCAAACGCCTGGAAGTCGAACTCCGGAACGGTGAAGTCCTCGAGCTTGGTTGCGAGCGCGAGCTTCGCCGAAGCGCAGGCCTTGAGCTGCACGTTGAATTGCTGGCCGCCGTAGGTCGTCGCGAAGTACACGCCGAACGTGTTGGCCTGGCCGAGCAGCTGGTTCGACACCACGATCTGCTTGCCCGCCGTCGCGCCGCTCGTGTACTGGTAGTTGATCTTCATCACGATGGTGTTGTCGGCGTTGTTGAACGAGTAGTTGCCGTTCGCGGCGTTCACCGTGTACTGGGCCACCAGCGGCGACGCGGCCACTGGCGTGAGCGCCACGCCGTTGGCGGCGTAGTACACCCCGAGGTCTGCCTTGTAGTTCGCGCCGTTCGTGGCCGTGAACACGTTCGCCGTGACCGTCTGCGACTCGTCGATCGCCGAGAGGATCACCGTGCCGGTGACGACCGACTGGCCAAAGAAGGCGGCGTTGAACATGTTGGCGTTGAAGTTCGCAACCTTCGCCTTGCCCGTGAGCTTGATCGTGCCGCGCGCCACGGTGAGCGGATATTCGTAGCGGCCGAAGAGCTCCTTCAACGTGGCGGTGATGTCCAGCGTGAAATCCTGCAGGGCTGAGAAGATCACCGGCTGCTGGTTGCTCCCGGTGGGCACGGCGAAGAGGGAGCCGGTGCCGAATGCATATTCCATGGTCTAGTTCTCCTTGTTGGCCGTTGCGCGCTTTATGCGCTCCCGCCGATGCCGAGCCGGCGCTTCAGGTCGTCCACGCTGGCTCGAACGTGGTTGACGATTTCGGTCGTCCGGGACACGACCGAGTTGTGGATGTGCTCGCGGTACCAGCCTTCGATCAGCTGATCGAGCAGTTCTGGATTGAAGGTCACCTCGCCGCGCGGCTTGGGCGCGGCCGGTTGTGGGCTGTCGTCTTCGGTGCTGGGCGTCACGTGCATGGCGTCTCCTATTGCGGGACCGTGATTTCTGCGGGAAGAATGGCGATCGCGTAGTCGCCAAGCAGGCCTTCGCCGTAGCGCACCTTCCCGCTCACGCGGCATTTCGAGACCAGGCCGCCGAGCGTCTGCTCGAAGATCTGGCCCTGCTGGATCGGCACGAGCACGTTGATGACCGCGTCGACGAGCGGGTTCAGGACCTGCGACTTCGCGAGCTGGCGCTGCGTGCCGGTCGAGGCGTACAGGTAGACCTCGGCCATGAAGGTCCAGATCGCCGGCACGCCACGCACGTGCGTCGGCGTCTCGTCGATCTGCAGGACGTAGCAGGCGGGCATCGCCTCGCCCGAGATCTGGTCCGGCGCCGGGAGCTCGCGGCCACCAGCCTTGAAGGTCTTCGTGCCGCCGATGTCCGTGATGCCGGTCAGGAGGGCGGCGAACGCGGCGTAGATGGTTTCGCGCGGTGCCATCAGGCCGCCTTCAGGTGGTAGCGCGTGTACTCGCGCACCGAATTGATGATCTCGGTGCGGATGTAGTACTCCTTCTCCCGGAGCGCCGAGCGCAGGAACGAGCGCTCTGGCATCGGGATGTCGTGCGGCGCCGTGCGCGGCAGGCGCGCGGCCAGGATGTTGGCGTTGCTGATGAAGTGGGCCGTGCCGTCCGGCGCCAGGAAGTAGGCCGTGCCGCCCGGGTGGCGGATGACGCCGCCGTATTCGTGGAGCACGCCGTAGTTCAGGTTCGTGCCCACCTCGCCGAGGGTCTTGTCGACGATCTCGATGATCCTGGCGAAGATCGACCGGCGAAGCGTGCCGGTGACGTTGTGCAGCACCGCGCCGGTCAGCTGCACCTGCATCACATAGCGTTGCAGCTCATAGGTGAGCCGCTTGACGGTGCGCAGGAGAGCCTTGCGCAGCTCGGGCGGCAGCGTCTTGATCCGCTCGACCAGGCGATCGCCGCCTTCGAAGCGCGCGGTGATCACGCGATCGGCACCAGCTTGCGGAACGGCCACAGCATGTCCTTCACCGCCGGCGGCATGCTGCGGTCCTCGAACACGACGTTTTCACCGGCGAGCGAGCGCGACTTCACGCCCATGTTCGTGCGCTGGCGGGTCTTGAGGAGCACGAGCTCGCACACCGCCTGCTGGACAGCGGATGGCACGTAGTCGTAGCTGATGGTGACGGACCGGCCGGTGTCGGCCGCGGCGAAGGTATAGACGCCGCCCGCGAAGGCGTACTGGCCGGTCGCCGGGTTGGCGGCCACCAGGGCGAGCGCTGCGCCGCCGACGGTGAAGATCACACCGCGGTCGATCGACGCCCAGCCCGTGGTATCTGCCACATCGCCGCGCCCGCTGAGCCCGTTGCCGATCGACGGCGTCACCGTGTACGGCGCGCCCGCCGGGATGAGGTCGACTTCGCTCGTGGTCAGGCCGGCGGTCCAGCTGATCTTGACGTTCTGGGCGCCCTTGAAGAACTGCCAGCTGCCGATCAGGAAGATCGACTTGTCGTCGAACATATAGCCCGACTGCACGCCGTCCGGCGATGCCGGGATGACGTCGGTGAAGACCGTCACACCCTGCACCGAGATGATCGGGTAGTCCCCGAGCATGATCGCCCTGGTGCCCTTGCCGTTGAACCTCACGTTGCTGTGCACGCCGCGCTGGAACGTCCGGTTGCAGAACTGCTGCGCCATCTGGCTCGCCGGTGGGATGAGCGCGTTGAACACGCCGTCCTCCGTCGTGTCGGAAGACGACTTGCCGATGTACGAACGAACCTGCGCGAGCGTGCAGAGATTCACGGGTTAGGCCTTGGCCTTCTCCGGCTGCTGCTTGGATTTCGCGCGGCGCTCCTTCTCCGCGGCGATCGCCGCGTCCTTGTCGACGACCTTGTAGCCGTGCGACTCGAGGCGCTTCGCCGCCCAGTCGGGCACCTTGGCGAGGCCGAACTCGTCTGGCGATACCTCGAAGCGCTCGACGCTGAAATTGCTCAGGTCCGGCGATCCGTCCTTGTTGATCTTCTGCACCGTCTGCATCGACTGCTCGAATGGGTTGCTGCCCGGGGTCATGGTTCTCGTCCTTCCTTCGTTGGTTTAAGAAAAACCCCGAGCCCTTTCGAGCCCGGGGGAGATGCCTCCCTGGTGCTGCTGTTTTTGTTCTTCCCCTTTTGTTATTAGCCGTTGCCGATGTTCGTGATCGTCGCGACCGACGGCGGGAAGTAGTGCTGGAGCACGCCGTCCATGTAGACGCCGAACTCGTACTTTCTCGAGCGGAACGGCCACTCGATCTGGTAGTAGTCGCGGCGCAGGCGCAGCACCGTGACCTCGGCGACGTTCGACATCGGGTAGGGCAGCGTGTCGGTGTGGAAGTACACCGTGCCAGCGGGCAGGAACGGATGGAGCTTGATCGGGATCTCCATCGCGCCGTCCATCGTGAACGGGTTGGTGTACGACTTGATCGACGTGCCGCCGATGATTCCCTGCTGGTTCGTCTCGAAGATGAAGCGCTGCGCGGCCGCCGTCGTGCCCGTGAGGACCTTCTTGCGGATGTTCAGCATCTCCTGCGAGCTCACCCAGATCTCGCTGGGCGAGAGCCGGTAGTTGTCGAACAGGTACTGCAGCACCTTGTCGAACTCGGAGATCGTGCCGTCCGTCCCCGCGGTGAGCGGCGTGCCCGTGCCGGCCGTGCCCGTGGCCTGCACCAGTTGGTAGCTGTTGAGCGAGGCGTTGGACGCGAACGTCAGGAGCCCGTCGAACTCGAGCGCATTCAGCGAGTAGTCGGCCGCTGCAAGGGTGCCGAACTGCTGGTTCGCCGTGCTGGGCGGGGTGGCGAGCAGCACCGAGTTGATCGTCGTGATCGCGGCGAGGTACTGCGCTCCGGCAGCCGCGGTGTTGACGTACCAGGCATAAGCGAACGCACCAGGGATCGCCGTTACGCTGGCGCTGATGGTGTGGGTGTTCGCCGACGCCGTCGCCGTGGTGATGTTCGCCAGGGCGCTCGGGTTCGCCGTGCCGCCGTTGATGACGTCGACCGACTGGTCAGCGTTCGTGCGGGTAATCTGCTGCTGGATGCCGCCAGCGAGGCTCGCCAGCTGATAGCCCTCGAACGTGAGAGCGACGCAGCCGACGCGGTAGGCGGTGTTGTCCAGGAACGTGCCGCCCGTGTTCGCCTGCGACAGCGTGGGCGTGGGCGTGTTGCCGAGCGCGAGCGACGTGTTGCCGCCGAGGATGACCTTCTCCTCCGCGATCATCAGGGCCTTGAGCAGGTTGAGCGTGGCCAGGCCCCGGAGGTCCTGGAAGCCGCGCGCAGCGAGCTCCGCCTTGAAGGTCACCGACTGCTCCATGCCGAGTTCCTTGAACACGGCGATGTAGTCCTTCGTGGTGTCGGTGTTGACCGCGTTGCGGTTGCCTTCCGATACGCCGGCGGTGTTGTTGCCGGTGTTGACGCCCGTTACGGCGCGCCAGTTCGCCTGGATGCCGCCCTCGGCCGTGAGGCGCGGGAGCTTGTTGCGGAACGGCGTCGGTACCGGGTACAGCATCTTGGCCGGCGCCTCGAGGTCGTACGCCGTGATGCCGCTGATCGCGGACGCCGACTGCGTGTACGCCTTGCCGAAGAAATGCTCTTGCAGCAGCGCATCGGAGGGCTTTCCTTGCGCCTCCTTCATGAGCTGCAGGCTCTTGGCCGTG
>Ga0099791_10000799_pt1 | contig 11847 bp, 9 predicted proteins | sample Rivendell_Oct201_7_FD_77318 | JGI IMG/M metagenome (GOLD analysis project Ga0099791, IMG submission 77318) | Vadose zone soil and rhizosphere microbial communities from the Eel River Critical Zone Observatory, Northern California to study diel... | ecosystem: Environmental > Terrestrial > Soil >... | reverse complement strand
GGTATCGCCGGGGTGGTGCTTCTGGTGGAACTCCATGAGGGTCTTCATGCCGGGCACGTTCTCGCCCCAGTACGCGACGTCCTGGATGCCCATCACGCCCTCGGCGGCCTCGGCGGCCAGCTTGGGCGTCCGCTCGTCGATGCCGTAGTTGTTCACGACGTACTTGGTCTTGAGCCCGAGCTTGTAGGAATCCTTCAGCACCACCGGGACCCACTGGGTGTTGGTGTTGATGTAGGCGTAGTCCGGGTCCTTCTTCTTCATGGTCAGGAGCTGGGACGTGGCGTCGGTCAGGACGGTGGGGATGATCTCCTCGTCCACGAGGTCCACCCCGATCTCCTTGGCGTAGAGGCGACCGGCCTCGATGGGCGCCCGGCCGTAGGCGTTGTCCGCGTAGATGAAGGCGACCCGCGGCTTGCGGCTCGTATCGGTCCACGTCTCCTTCACGTAGTTCAGGAAGATGCGGATCTGGCTCGTGTAGTCGATGCCGCCGGGAAAATTGTAGGGGGTCTGGCGCGGGTCGGTGAGGTGCCCGGAGTAGGAGCCGGAGAGGTAGGGAATCTTGTCCTTGGTGATGTACGGGCGGAGGGCCTCGGTGTCCGGCGTCCCGTAGCCCAGGACCATCACCACCTTGTCGTCCTCGACGAACCGCTTGTAGGCGGCCACCGCCCGGGGCGGCTGGAAGCCGTACTCCACGCTGATCAGCTCGATCTTCCTGCCGTTGACGCCGCCCCGCTCGTTGAAGTACTGCACCGCATCGATCCGGCCCTGGGCGATGTCCTTGCCCTGGTCGGAGGTCGGCCCGGTGAGATCCACCAGGTTGCCGATCTTGATGACTCCTTGCGCCTCGCCCGGCGGCGCGCCGAGGCCCACGACGAACAGACCGACGAGGACGAACCGGACGAGCAGGTCACGCGCGTGGCTCATGGGGCCCTCCTTCGGAGCGTTAGTACGCATACGGCCAGAGCTTCCAGTAGCCGCGGACCCGGAGCCAGATGCGGGCCAGGCCCTGCGGCTCGTACATCAGGAACAGGATGACGGCGAGGCCGAAGACGATGTCCCGGGTCGAGGCGATCACCCCGAAGGCGTTCGGGTAGACCCCGGTCAGGGACGTCGCGCCGAGCTTGAGCACCTCCGGCAGCAGGGTCATGAAGACCGCCCCGAAGATCGCCCCCAGAATGCTCCCCAGGCCGCCGATGATGATCATCGCGAGATAGTCGATCGCGACCAGGAGCGTGAAGGCGTCGGGGAAGAGGATCCGCGAGTGGTGGGCCATCAGGCCTCCGGCCAGCCCCGCGTAGAACGAGCTGAGCACGAAGGCGAGCAGCTTGTAGTGATACAAGCTGACCCCCATGACCCCGGCCGCCACGTCACGGTCCCGGATCGCGATGAACGCCCGGCCCACCCGGGTGCGGAACAGGTTCTTGGCGAAGAACGTGGCCGGGACCACCAGCGCGAAGATCAGGTAGAACACGCGGGCATCGGAGTCGAGCGGCAGCCCGAAGACGGTGGCGGGGGGAACCATCATCCCCAGCACGCCCTTGGTGAGGCTCTCCCAGTGGACGATGCCGTAGGTGGTGATGAAGTGGGCGGCGAGGGTGGCGATCGCCAGGTAGAGCCCCCGCAGGCGCAGGGACGGAATGCCGAAGACGAGACCGAATCCGGAGGTGATCACCGCGGCGAGCGGCAGGGCGAGGTAGAAGGGCAGGCCGGCGTTCGCCTCGAGGATCGCGGTCGAATAGGCGCCGACCGCCAGGAACGCGGCGTGCCCGATCGAGATCTGCCCGGTGTAGCCCACCAGGATGTTGAGCCCGAGCGCCCCGATGATCGCGATGCCGATGCGGTTCAGCACGTCGAGCCAGTAGGTGGTCGCGAACCGCGGGGTGACCGCGAGCGCCACGATCAGCGCCACCACCCCGACGATCGGCACCACCGTGTCGAAGATGCGCTCGTCCGCGCGGTAGCTGGTCCGGAAGCCGCCGCTCTGCATCAGACGCGCTCGATCTCGACCTTGCCGAACAGGCCGTAGGGACGCAGCATCAGGATGATCACGAGGACCACGAAGGGCGCCACCTCCTTGACGCCTCCGCCGAGGACGGGATCGAGGTAGCCCCCCGAGAGGTTCTCGAGCACCCCGATCAGCACCCCGCCGATGATCGCGCCCGCGACGCTGTCGAGGCCGCCCAGGATCACCACCGGAAACACCTTGAGCCCGAGGTCGGCGAGCGAGAAATCGACGCCCCCCCGCACGCTGCCGAGGATGATCCCGCCCAGCGTCGATACGACGGTGGCGATGCACCACGACAGTGCGAACACCCGCTTGACGCTCACCCCGAGGGACTGGGCGACCTGTTGGTTGTCCGCGGTGGCGCGCATCGCCATGCCGGTCAGGGAGAACTTGAAGAAGAGGGAGAACGCGGCGAGGAGGACGAGCACGCCCACGAAGCTCCAGAGGTGCACCGGGGACACCGGCACCGGTCCCAGGTGGAACGGCTCCGGGGAGAACAGCACCGGGAACGGCCGCGTGTCGCTGCCCCAGGTCATGTTGAGGAACCCGCGGATCACGCTCGCCACCCCGAAGGTGACCATGATCACCGAGATGATCGGCTCGCCAATGAGCGGCCGCAGCACGCCCCGCTCGATCACGAGGCCGAGCAGGATCGCGATGCCGAAGGTGAGCGGGAGGGCCACGTAGAGCGGCAGCTGCATCGGCAGGATGGTCGCCCACGAGACGTAGGCGCCGAAGAGCACCAGCTCCCCCGGACCGAAGTTGACCACGCTGGAGGCCTTGAAGATCAGCACGAACCCCAGCGCCATCAGCGAGTACACTCCGCCCACCGCGACGCCGGTGATGACCAGCTGGAGCATGAACACGCCCTGATCGGCCATGGCTTTCCCCTCACCTCCCTCCGGTGAGGCTCGCGGCGGGGGACCCCGCGTAGAGCCCTTCGACCATGCCCCGATACTTGGTCAGGATCGTCGCGCGCCGCACCTTCTGCGTCCGGGTCAGCTCGTCGTCGTCTGCGTCCAGCTCCTTGTCGAACAGGGCGAACTCGCGGATGCGCGCAGCCTCGGGGAGGGTCTGGTTGACCCGGGCGATCGCCTCTCGGATCAGGGTCGCGACCTCGCCCTTGCCCGCGAGGTCCTTGAACGTGGTGAACGGGAGCCGGCGGGCCTCCGCCCAGTTGCCGACATTGCCCATGTCGATCTGGATCAGCGCGACCACATACGGCCGCTCCTCGCCGATCACCACCGCTTCCCGAACGAACGGGCTGAACTTGAGCTTGTTCTCGATCAGGGCGGGGGAGAAGCGGGCCCCGTCGGCCGTCTGCAGCACGTCGGTGACGCGGTCGATCATGACCAGGTGCCCCTGGTCGTCGAGGTATCCCGCGTCGCCGGTCCGCAGCCAGCCGCCCTCGAGCACCCGGGCGGTCGCCTCCGGGTTCCGGTAATAACCGAGGAAGACGCTCTCGCCCGCCACGAGGATCTCGCCGCTCTCCGATATCCGCACGCGCGTCCCCGGCGTCGGCCGGCCGACCGTCCCCGCGCGGACGTCGCCGTCGGGGTGGACCACGCAGATCCCCGCGGTCTCGGTCTGGCCGTAGACCTGCTTCAGGTTGAGCCCGATCGCCCGGAAGAAGGCGAAGATCTCCGGACCCAGGGGCGCGCCGCCGGTGTAGGCGCGGCGCACCCGGGAGAGCCCGAGCTTGTCGAGCAGCGCGCGGAAGGCCAGGAGCCAGGCGAGGGCACGCCCGGTCCGCGCGGCCCACCCGGGCCGCGCGTGGGCGCGCTCGCTCGCGGCCGCCCGCTCGCCCAGGGCCAGCGCGGCCCGCGTGGCCAGCCGCTTCACGAATCCGGAATCGTCGATCTTGACCTGGTACTCGGAGCACATCGCCTCCCAGAACCGCGGGGGCGCGATCATGACGTGGGGACCGATCTCCCGGAGGTCCGCGCGCGCGGTCTCGGGCTCCTCGGGGAAGTTCACGGTGGCGCCCACGTGGAGCGCCATCGCCACGCTGATGAGCTGCTCCCCCACCCACGCGAAGGGCAGGAAGGAGACGATCTCGTCGCCCTCGCGCATCGGGTCGACCTCGGTCACCCCCGCCGCCATCGCGAGCAGGTTGCGGTGGCTGATCATCGCCGCCTTGGCGGTGCCAGTGGTGCCGGACGTGTAGGAGAGGAGCGCCACGTCGTCGGGCCCTCGCGGCGCGAGCCGCGATTCGTACCGGCCTCCTTCCCGCTCGTCGATCTCGCGGCCCTGGCTCTCGACGTGCTCGAGGCTCACGAGCATGGGATCCCGGTAGGTCTCGAGCCCGCGGGTATCGTCCACCACGATGCGCTCGAGTCGCGGCAGCCGGTCGCGGACCCCGAGCACCTTGTCGGCCTGCTCCTGGTCCTCGGCCATGACCACGCGCGTCTCGCTGTGGTCGAGCACGCGGCGGACCTGCTCGGGCAGGGCGTCGACGAAGATCCCGAGCGGGATCGCGCCGATCGACTGGGCGGCCAGCTCCACGTAGAGCCAGGCCGGCCGGTTGCCCGAGATCACCGCGATGGTGTCTCCGGGCAAGAGCCCCAGCCGCTCGAGGCCGAGGGCCACCGCGCGGACGTGCGCGGCGTACTCGCGCCACGTTACCCCTGCCAGATGCCGTACTTCTTCTCCCGGAGCGCGATCTGCGCGCCGTGACGCCGGGCGCGCTCGACGAGCCGGCCGGGGAAGGTCCCGCTGCCCACGACGGTCTCCATCGCGGCCCTAGACCACCTCGGCCGCCTCGCCGAGGTAGGCCTTGATCACCGCGGGATCCTGCTGCACGTGGACGGGGGCGCCCTCGGCGATCTTCTGGCCGAAGTCGAGCACGACCACCCGGTCGGAGATGTCCATCACCACGCCCATGTCGTGCTCGATCATCACGACCGCCAGACGCTTCACCTGCTTGACGTAGAGGACGAACCGCACCATGTCCTCGGTCTCCTCCGCGTTCATGCCCGCGGTGGGCTCGTCGAGCAGGAGCACGGTCGGGTCGAGGGCGAGCGCGCGAGCCAGCTCCACCCGCTTCTGCAGCCCGTACGGGAGCGTGCCGACGATCTTGTGCCGGATGTCCTGCAGCTCGAGCAAGTCGATGATCTCCCGCTCGATCACCGCCCGGTGCAGGCGCTCCTCGCGCGCCGCGCGGCCGTAGTAGAGGCCCGAGGCCAGCACGCCGGCGCGGAGATGGATGTGCCGGCCGATCTTGATGTTGTCCAGCACACTCATCCCCTTGAAGAGGGCGATGTTCTGGAAGGTGCGGGCGATCCCCAGGTGGGCGCGCCGGTGCGGCCTGAGCGCGGTGATATCCCGGCCGTCGAAACGGATACAGCCGCGGCTCGGGGCGTAGATGCCGCTGATACAATTGAAAATGCTGGTCTTTCCGGCTCCGTTGGGCCCGATGATGGCGAGGAAGTCGCCCGGGTGGACCTCGAGACTGACCCCCGCGAGGGCGGTGACCCCGCCGAACTGGAGATGCACCCCCTCGAGGCTCAGCCGAGCCATGTCGGCCGGCCGACCTCTGCTCGACGGATGGGCGGGGGGCAGGCCCCCACGAAGGTCTCTTCGACCCACGACCGCCCCGAAAGGTTGTCCAGAGATCCCGTGCCGGGCATTGATTCCCCCGAGGGCCGGACACTTCGGATGACGCGAGAGTGGGGCGCAACCTACCCGGACATCGGGAGGTTGTCAATAGCCTCGGCTAGGTCCGCCGGTCCTTCTTTCGGCGCGGCGCCCTTGGTCGGGACGGCTTCCGGGATCGTGGCGGCCGTCTCCGGGGCCGGACGTCCGGGACGGAGAGGGCGTCGGGCACCTCTCCGACGATCATGAACGGAATCTCCTCGTTGAAGATCGGCCCGGTGCCGGCCCAGGAGATGGTGATCGACGAGGTGGTCACCGTGTCGTTGATGCGGAGTCGGTAGTCGGCACCGGGAGACACGTCGATGAGGGCGAACTGCCTCGCCGCCACGATCGACGCCGGCGGATGCCGGAAGGTCCCGTTGGCCCCGATGACGCGCGCCTTGTTGAGGCTCACGGTGCCGGGGGCGGTGGCGAGCGTGAACGGGCTGAACGTGATCACCGCGGCGCCGTTCTTCGGCCCGCCGTTGATGAACAGCATGCCGCTGAGAATCCTCAGGGCCATCAGCCCCTCCTGAACCGACTCCGGTTACGCGCGCGTCGCCCTAGGCGCCCGCGAACAGACTCTTCTTGATGATGGCGTGCACGCCCCAGTTGCCGTCCACCACCTGCGTCACGCCGAAGTCCACCGCGACCGACATCAGCGAGATGGCCTCGTCCTCGCTCAGGCCCTTGGTGGTCATCAGGAAGTGGCGCATCTTCCGGAACGCGTCCTTCATCGCCAGGTCGACCGAGGACTTCTCGTAGATCTTGCTCTGCGCGTCCGCGCCCAGCTCGGCGAGGTAGTTCGCGTAGCTGAACCCGTGGAGCACCCACTCGTCCTGGGTTTCCAGCAGCGGGTAGTTGAGGTCGGCCAGCGCGGTCCCGGCCAGGCTCGCGCGCTTGTGCACGATGAGCTGGAAGGTGCCGGTGAGCGAGCACTCGATCGCGGTACCGCAGAGCTCGGAGTCGCCCTGCGAGGCGTGGGAATCGCCGGCCGAGAGCAACGCGCCCTTCACCGAGACCGGGTAGTACATCGTGGCGCCCTTGCCGATGCGCCAGTCGTCGATGTTGCCCCCGGTGTAGCTGGGCGGGATCGAGTCGACCATGTCGGCCTCGGCCGGCGCCAGGCCCAGCACGCCGAAGTGGGGCCGGATGGGCACCCGGATGTTCTTGAGCACCCCCTGGTTCTCCTGCACGGTGCGATGGTCGACCGGGACGCCGGGGTAGTCGATCGTCTTGTGGACGACGCCCGCGGGATCGGTCTGCGGCGTCCAGCGGAAGTTGTAGACCGCCTTCGCCCAGTTCCGCTCCCCGCTCGCGTCGACCTCGTAGATCGTGATCACCTCGCGGGGCTTGGGCTCGGTCAGCAGCTCCTTGTAGTGGAAGCCCCACCACGCCGCCGCGTTGCTCCCGAAGCTCTTGCCCTTGTGCTGCGGGTTCGCGCACGGCCGCGGCTTGACGTCGATGATCCGGACCTCGAGGATATCCCCCGGCTCCGCCTCCTTCACCGCGACGGGCCCGGTGCAGATGTGCACCCCCAGGCCCTCGCCGGCGCCGCGCCCGAAGAGGGTGGGGTTCATCGGGCCGGCGCCGCGGCGGTCCACGCCCTTGCGCTGCTTGTCCCAGTAGAAGACGCTCTCCGCGCCCGCGTCGCCCTTCACCATCCGCTCGGCGTCGTCGTTGGCGTGGTGGGTCAGCACCTCGATGGTGACGAAGTCGCCCGAGCTCACCTCCACCTGGGGCTTGAGCAGCTTGCTGAAGTACCCCCAGTGGACAGTCTTGTCGGTCGCGGGAACGTAGTAGTGATTCTTGGAGCCCGGGACCATGCCCGGCTGCGCCTGGGCCGTCGTCACCGAGGAGAGGCCGGCGGCCGCGAACGACGCCGCGGCCCCTCCGGCCATCATGGCGCCCTTGAGGAACTCCCGCCGCCCTTCGCCCATCAGATTGCCAGCTGCGTCGCGCTCGCCTTTACCCGTGGCACCCATGTGTCGTCCCTTTCCTGCTCTGGCCGGTTTGGGAGAGTTGCCACAGCGTCGTCGCTGGCCCTGCCCCGCTCGTGGGCAGGTCTGCGTCCCTCGCGGACGCGAAACCAGCCGGCAGAATAGCAGGGCCGTCCGGGCCACTCAAGGGGCCCGCGCTCAGGTCCTGGTGATGCGCTCCTGCCCCGCCATGTACGGGCGCAGCACGTCCGGGATCGTCACCGAGCCGTCCGCGTTCTGGTAGATCTCGAGGAGGGGAATCAGGATGCGCGGGGAGGCGATGCACGTGTTGTTGAGCGTGTGGACGAACTTCCGCCCGCCGGCGCCCGCGTCGTACTTGATGTTGAGGCGCCGCGCCTGGAAGTCGTGGAAGGTCGAGCAGCTGTGGGTCTCGCCGTAGGACTTACGGCTCGGCATCCACGTCTCGATGTCGTTCTTGAAGACCTGGCCCCGCCCCATCTCGCCGGTGCACACGTCGACCACCCGGTAGGGCAGCGCGAGCGCCTGCAGCACCTCCTCGGCGTTCTGCAGCAGCTCCGCGTGCATGGCCGCGCTGACCCGCTCGTCGGCCTCGCAGAGCACGACCTGCTCGACCTTCTGGAACTGGTGGACGCGGTAGAGCCCCTGGGTGTCCTTGCCGTAGGTCCCGGCCTCGCGGCGGAAACAGTTGCTGATGCCGCAATAGCGCCGGGGCAGGTCGGCCCGGGCGAGCGTCTCCCCCTGGTGGTAGCTCGCGACCGAGACCTCGGACGTGCCGATCAGGTAGTAGCCGTCGGCCTCCATCGGGCCCTCCCGGTCCGGCCGGGCCCCGACCGCGTACGCCTGCTCTTCCCCGCCCGGGAAATAGCTGGTGCCCATCATCGCGTCCCAGCTCGCGAGGAGCGGCGGCGCGAACGGGGTGAAGCCCTTGCGGATCAGGTGATCGAGCGTGAAGCGGAGGACGGCGAGCTCGAGGCGGACCGCGTCACCCTTCAGGAAGTAGCTCCGGCTCCCGGCGATCTTCACCCCTCTCGGGATGTCGATGATGTCGAGCGCCTGCCCGAGCGTCACGTGGTCCTTCGGCGAAAAGCCGAAGTCGGGGAGCCGGCCCCACGTGCGCACCTCCCGGTTCTCGGTATCGTCCTTGCCCACCGGGACCTGCGGCAGCGGGATCGACGGCAGCAGGAGTTGCATCGCCTCCCACTGGTGGTCCACCGCCGCCAGCTCGTCCTCCCGCCGTTTCAGCTCTGAGGCCAGCTCCCTCATCTCCGCGATGGCCCGTCGTTTTTCCTCGCCCGCCATCGACGGCACCGCCTTGCTGACCGCGTTGCGCCGGGCGCGCATGGACTCCACGAGCGGCAGGAGCTCGCGGCGCTGCGCGTCGATGGCGAGGAAGGCGCCCACGTCGACCGCGATCCGCTTCTTCCGGGCGGCGTCCTGGTACGCGTCGGGGCGGGCGCGGAGATCGGTGAGGTCGATCATGGTCAGCGAGTGTAGCGCGCTCGGGGCGATCCCACGCCCGCCCGTGGACAAGCGAGTCCGGGAGGCCGGAGCTCGGGAAGGGAAAACAGCGGAACAGAGAAAGATTTACCGAACCGAGCTATCATTTGTTGCTGCTCGGCTTGACACGCCCCATCGAGCCGCCTAACGTCTCTGCGTAGTCCCTCGGGGGAAGCTAAATGGCATCGAAGGAAGCGTTCTCGACTTTCCCGCATCCGGATCAGGAAAGGCGGGTGATGGCGGCCTGGGAGCAATTCCTGGGTCGCCGTGACTTGCCTCCTCATGCCGTCCGGGATGTGATCGAAGGGTCGTGGGAGCGCTGTACCTCCTCGGGAGTGGATCCGGGGCGCTCGCAAGCGGCGATGCCGCTTATGGAAGAGGCTCTCCGGGCGCTTCAGCACGCGCATCGTGACCTGATCGGGGCGAGTGCGTCGATCACGGAACAGGCCCGAGACTTCCTGGCGCAGTCGGGGACCTTCATGATCCTCACCGATCCCACGGGGGTAATCCTCGAGACGGTCGGCGACGCGGCGACGGTGGAACGGGCCCGGACCATCCGGCTCGAAACTGGAGCGGCCTGGGACGAGCGCGCCTGCGGCACGAACGCCATCGGAACCGCACTCGCCCTCCGTGGACCGGTGCAGGTGCACGGCGCCGAACACTTCTGCTCGGGAATCAAACCATGGACCTGTTCGGCGACGGTGATCCGCGATCCGATCCATGGCGAGGTGCTTGGGGTATTGGACGTATCCGGGCACCGGAACTCGTTCAGCCGTCATTGCCTGGCATTGGCGGTGATTACTGCCGGCCGCATCGAAGGGGAGGTGGCGCGGCGCGCGATGGAGCTGCGGCACCATCTCCTGCAGGCGGGTTTTGGGCGGCCCACGGCGGGGGGCCTGGTGTTCTTTGACCGCAAGGGCCGTCTGGTCGAGGTGGACCCTCACGCGGCGCGCTCCTTGAGGACGATGGGGGTCGAGCTCGAATCAGCGCCCGGTCAGAAAGTCGATGCCTTGGATTTGGATACAAACCGGGCGATGGGAGCCGGCAAGTCACGGCTGCCGGAATGGCTGAAGGCGGAATGGGTCGAACCGATCCGGCGCGGGGGGGAGCAGTTGGGAACGATCGTCGTCCTTCCCGAGCCAGTCCGGTGGGGGCGGGTCCGGCGCGGGGGCCAATCTCGCCTGACCACCCGGGGCACCGGCATCGACCCGAGTGGCAGCGGCCAGATCGTCGGGAGCAGTGCGCTCCTGCGACAGGCCCTGGAGAAGGCCAAAGTGCTGGCGGAGGTGGATGTGCCAGTGCTGTTGCTCGGCGAGACCGGTGTCGGCAAGGAACAGTTTGCTCGCGCCCTTCATGAGGGGGGGCGCCGGACAGACGGTCCCTTCGTGGCGGTGAACTGCGGGGGGCTGCCGCGTGAGCTGCTCGCGAGCGAGCTGTTTGGCTACGTCGACGGCGCGTTCACCGGCGCCAGACACTCCGGCATGGTGGGCAAGATCGAGTCGGCAAGCGGCGGCACATTGTTTCTCGACGAGATCGGGGAGATGCCGCTGGAGCTGCAACCCTACTTGTTGCGCGTCTTGGAGGGGGGGGAGGTGTATCCCCTTGGGGGTGCCAAGCCGCGAATGGTCGAGTTCAGGCTGGTCGCAGCGACCAACAAGGACCTGCGGGCCGAGGTGACCGCCCACCGGTTCCGTTCGGACTTGTTCTACCGGATCTCGGTGACCTCGCTACACATCCCGGCGCTGCGCGAGCGTCGGGAGGACATCCCGGCTCTCGTCGAGCACTTCAGTCGTGACGCGGCGCTGCGTCATGGTGCACGCATGAAGCAGTTCGAGCCGGAGGCGCTATCCGCGTTGGGACGGTACACGTGGCCGGGGAACATCAGGGAATTGCGCAACGTTGTCGAGGGAGCGGTCCTCATGGCGCCCGGAGAAGCGGTGACGGTCTCGGACCTTCCCCCGGATATCACTGCTTCGCTTGAGGAAGCACGAGCCAAGACGAGCGCTCCAACATCTGCCCCACCGGTCGTGGATCTGGAAGCGGCGGAACGCGCCGCGATCAGCGCCGCCATCGTTGCGTGTCAGGGCAATCTGACCCTGGTGGCCAAAGAGCTCCGGATCTCCAAAAGTACGCTCTACTTGAAGGTCAAGAAGTACGGTCTCGACAAGCTGGTCCCGGACGCCAGGGTCAGCGCCCGCTAGCGCTTCCGCCGTCTCCATCCCGCAAGATCAGCCCTCAGCCCTGAGATAGACCGGGCGGGCCCGTCGTCCGAATCTCGGTCGCGGCCGAAGTTCGGACGCCCGACCAAGGTGCCGCGGCGAGATCTCTCCGTCCGCGAAAACGCGTGCTTACGATCCCTCGTCCCGTCCGGCCATGGCCGGCATGTTCATTGCTCGCCGGACGAGATTAGCCTGTCCTACTCGGACGTGACTTACGGAGGGTGCCATGGGTACGCTGACGTGGAGTCTGAAGAACCAGCAGGGTGGTGGGCCCGGTCCGGGCTTCCCGAGCCCACTCCTCTCCCCCAGATTCCGCCGCGTCACCGATTACATTCAGCAACACCTCGACAAGGACCTCTCGCTCGCCGAGCTTGCTGCGGTCGTCTACATGAGCCCCTACCACTTCGCGCGACTCTTCAAATGCAGCACGGGTGTGCCGCCCCACCGATTCGTGGTCCAGCAACGCATCGCCCGCGCCTGCGCAATCCTGGCGACGCCGGAGCCGTCCATCGCGCAGATCTCGCGGATGGTG
>Ga0099791_10000796_pt1 | contig 11869 bp, 9 predicted proteins | sample Rivendell_Oct201_7_FD_77318 | JGI IMG/M metagenome (GOLD analysis project Ga0099791, IMG submission 77318) | Vadose zone soil and rhizosphere microbial communities from the Eel River Critical Zone Observatory, Northern California to study diel... | ecosystem: Environmental > Terrestrial > Soil >... | reverse complement strand
GAACTCGTGGCCGAGAATATCGCCGGCCTGCATCGCCGGGATATAGCCGTTGAGCAGGTGCAGGTCCGAGCCACAGATGGCCGTCGTCGTGACCTTGATGATCGCGTCGCGCGGATTGAGGATGGTGGGGTCGGGGACCCGTTCCACCCGAACGTCGTTGGTGCCGTGCCAGACCAGCGCTCTCATGATCGGCCTCGCGGCTGTCCTTTGGTGGTCGGAATCTCGCCACATTCGATGAGCTGCTTGAAACGCCGCAAGTCTTCGTGAATCGTGTGCGCCGGGTCGTGACCGAGCAGCCACGCGATGGTCGCGCCGACTTTCCCGGCGGGCGGTTCGTACTGGAGCCGGACGCGCACTTCGGTGCCGCGTCCACCCGGCGCGCACTTGAAGCTCACCGAGCCGGCGCTGACCACGTCGGAGCCCGGAAGCGTGCGCCAGGCGATCAGCTCGCCCGGAATCTCGTTGATGATCTCGGCGTCCCACTCGACCGTGCGTCCGGCGGGCGCTTTCGCCACCCAGTGCGACCGCAACAGGTCAAGCTGTCGGACTTCGACGAGATGGTTCATGAACCTCGGCAACAGCTCGAAGTTCCGCCAGAAGACGTAGAGCTCTTCAGGCGCCGCGTTGATCGTGAACGCCTCCTCGACGTTCACGCCGCGCGGCCCGGCGAGCGCGCGTTTCGTCTCGTCCATGTCGTTCGCTGTATTGATCCCGGCCGCCGCGTACATCGCGCAATGCCCAGTCGCGCCGCGATAGATGAGCGCCGTCCCAGCGGCGGCCAGAGCCGCGCCCGCAGGCGATCGATCCTTCAGTTGTTTGATCGCATAGGCGGTTAGGGCTGCGCCGCCCAGCGCAGACGCCCACCGCTCCGCGCCTGCGACATTTACTCCTGAGGTCATAGATGCTCCTTTTTCAGCGCGGCATGTTCATCATTCGTGCCGTTGGCAGCAATCCGTCATTAGAGCGGTTTTCGATTCGGTGTAGCGGCGCTGAATCAACACAAAGGACACGAAGGACACAAAGTTAAGACCAGTTCTTCTCCCTTTGTGCCCTTTGTGTCCTTTGTGTTTGATCAGGTGCGGAATCAAGCAAGCCGCCGACGAGAAACAGGCGTTAGCCATCAGCCATCGCGAGGTGCTAGGCTGCGCGACGACATGAGCACAGTCGCCCCGGCACCGGAGCGTCTCCCACGGACCCTCGGCTTATGGAGCTCCATTGCACTGGTGGTGGGCATCACGATCGGCTCGGGAATTTTCCGATCGCCGGCGGGCATCGCGCGTCAGGCGCCGAATCCGTTCTTGATGATCGGGCTGTGGGTGGGCGGCGGGATCATCACCCTTTGCGGGGCGCTCTCGCTCGCCGAGGTGGCGGCCGCGCTGCCCGCGACCGGCGGCATTTACGCGTATCTTCGCGAAGCCTGGGGACGCCGCGCGGCATTTCTCTTTGGGTGGGCCGAGCTCGTGCTGATCCGCGCGTCTGCACTTGGCGGCATCGCCGTCGTCTTCGGCGAATACTTGTTGCGCAGCATCGGCATCGACCCGACGGCTCACGTGCTCGTCGCGCGCGGACTGTCGGCGGCCGCCATCGCCTTCGCGGCGGCAGCCAACATCCGCGGCGCCAACATCGGCGCCCTCATCGTCGGAATCGCCACGTGGGCGAAGTTCGGCGCCCTCGCTCTCCTGGTCCTGGCGTCGTTCGCGCTCGGCGCCAGCCACGGCGCCAGCGCCTCCCACTTCACGGCCCCGTCGGCTGGACCGCTGGTCATCGGCAGCATCGGGCTGGCGCTGGTGAGCGTGCTCTGGGCGTACGACGGCTGGGCCGACCTGTCGTTCGCTTCCGGAGAGGTCAAGGAGCCGCAGCGGAACCTGCCGCGGGCGATCATCTTCGGGACGCTGGCGTTGATTGCCCTCTACGTTCTGACGAACCTCGCCTATCTCTACGTCCTGCCGATCGAAGCCATCAGCCGGTCACCGCTGGTGGCTGCCGACACGATGATGGCGCTCTTTGGCCGCGCTGGGGTCGTTCTCGTGTCCGTCTTCGTCATGATCTCGTCATTCAGCTCGCTGAACGGCAGCATGCTGGCGTCGCCGCGCGTTTTTTTCGCGATGGCGGACGATGGATTGCTGTTCCAGGCGATTGCGAAGGTCCACTCGCGCTACAAGACGCCGCACGTCGCGATCCTGCTCGCCGCTGTGCTTGGGATGGCGCTCGTGATGAGCCGCAGCTTCGAGCGGCTGACTGACACGTTCGTGCTGGCCATCTGGCCGTTCTACGCGCTCGGCGTCGCCGCGATCTACCGGCTGCGGCGCGATCGTCCGGACTTACCGCGCCCCTACAGCGCGATCGGCTACCCGGTCGTGCCCGCGATCTTCATCCTCTCGGTCGCCGCGTTCGTCATCAACGCGCTCGTCAACGACACGACGAACTCAGTGATCACATTTGCACTGATTCTCGCTGGCCTTCCCGTCTATGAACTCGTGTTCGGGCGGCGATCGCGACGCGTCTGACGCGCGACGCGCGATCTTTTTTCCAGTTTTCTGTTCTTTTTTCTTGACCGACCGCGCGGTACTGTTACTCTTTTTTCTGCGGCCGATAATCTCTGGAGGAGACCTGGAGATGGATGTACGCGAGGCGCGAACGCGCCGAAGAGGATTCTTCCTACACTCGTCGGACGGCTCGGAGCCGGAAACCCACGAGCACGAGAATCCGGAAGGTTTTGTGGTCCGCGTCCGAGTTTCGCGCCGGGCCGTACCTCGTCAGATGGCCAGCGGTGGCCGATCCCGGAGCGATTCCCGCGTCGAAGACACCCGCCCGCAGATCAGATCAGGGAGCGTGACTGGCAGCCGTCAACGGGCACACTTGCCCCGCTGATCCAGCTCGCCCGCGGCGACACGAGGAACGCGACGACCGCCCCGACCTCTTCGGGGCGGCCGAACCGCCCAAACGGCAGCTCCCGCTTCACGAACTCCGCCATTCCGTCAGGATCCGCCTGAACCCGGCGATCCCAGGAACCCCCAGGAAAACGAATCGATCCCGGCGCCACGCTGTTGACGCGGATGTTGTCGGACGCGAGCTGCTGCGCCATCGCCTTGGCGAGGCTGATTTCGGCGGCCTTGACCGCGTTGTACGTCATCCGGCCACCCGACTCGCGGCCCCAGATCGACGCGATCATCACGATGGAGCCGCCGCGCTTGCGCATGTGAGGAATGGCCATGCGCGAGGCGCGAATCGCGGGAAACAGCGTCTGGTCGAACGCCTCATGCCACTCCGCGTCGCTCGTGTCGACGATGCCGGCGCCCTTCCCGAGGCCGACGTTGTTGACGAGGATGTCGAGCCCGCCGAAGGTTTCGACGGTCCTGATGACGACGTCCGCGACCCCTTTATCGGTCGACAGGTCGGCCTGAACGGCCAGCACGCGTTCGTCCCCGCCTGGCAGCGTCCGCAGCTTCGTCACCGCGTCGACGAGGCCGTCTTCTCCTCGCGCACAGATTGTCACGCTGCAGCCTTCCTCGACGAGCGCCGTCGCGCAAGCGAGCCCGAGCCCTTTGCTGGAGCCGGTGACGATGGCGATCTTTCCGTTGAGATCCAGATTCACTTTTTTCACCGGCGGCGGGGCCCCACCCCCGCCGAGAGCTATCGCTGACACCTCGCCGCGGATTCACTCGTCCGCGGCTCGGCGCGCCACCCCAGCGCGGCTGCCGCGCTGGGGGCCCCGGTGCGCCACCCCAGCGCGGCTGCCGCGCTGGGGCCCCGGTGTGGCCGCAGGCGCTGCTGTTTCGTACCAGCGTCACTACACGACCGACGCGCGCCCTACCTGCCTCCCCTGCCGGTCAGGTCGTTGAGCTTCCAGTCGAAGGGCATATAGATGACCTGGAACGCGTTCTTCTCGAGGAATTCCTTTTCGGTGGTCAGGAGCTTCGGCTGGATGAAGCCGAGGACGGCCCGCTCGACCGGGCTCCGGCTCGCGAACGGCGGTGGGGCCTTGTCGGCGAATGCGGGCACGAATTCCTTCTCGCGCCACGAGAAGATGGCGCTGATGTTCATCTTGTTGTTGTCGCGATCGATGTGGACGCATTCCGGGCGGCTGACGCACTCGTGCGCGACCTCGGTGAGCTGATGCTCGAGCTGCGCCCCGGAAAAAGCCTCGCTGCGCAGCCGGCCGCTGCCAACGGCGCCTCGTCCCAACGCGAGATAGACGCGCGGATCCTTGAATTCGGGGAGCACGGTCTGCTCCATCTGATCCAGCGTCAGCGTGCGGCCGGCCACCTTGTGCTGAAGCCGCTCGAACGCCCCGGGAATCTGCCGGATGCTGTGATCCGGGTACTCCGCCGAGCGCTTCTGAATCGGGTAATGGTCGACGACCGTCTTGAGGACCAGCGCGTTATAGGCGTTCAGCCAGAATGCGATGCGCTCGTCCTTCGAAAGCTTGTCGACGGCGGTCGTGGCCAGCAGATTGACGTAGCCGTCGAGCTTCCCGCGGTCCGCCCTGAGCGCGCGGTAGTAGACCCAGCCGTCGCGCACGTTCAGATCGAGAATCGTGTCGTACGTCTTCCGGCGCGCTGCGTCGCCGAGCGATTCCTGTGCGCGCGGAGTCGCGGCGACCAACAGCGCCGCCGCGACCCAGACAAAAGACCGCAAAGACCGCAAAGAGCGCAAAGGCAGATTTTCTTTGCGGTCTTCGCGGCCTTTGCGTTCAACGTGATGTGTGTCGCGCATATCACTTCGACTATACGCGATGATCCAGAAACTGCGCGAGGCTCGCGTTGAAGGCGGACGGATCTTCGAGGTTCGAAAGATGACCCGCGCCGGGGATGACGGCGAGTTGTGAGCCGGCGATGCCGCGATGCATCTCCTCGGCGGCCGCCCTCGGCGTCACCGCGTCCTCGTCGCCGACGAGAATGAGTGCGGGACAGTGAATCGCCGGCAGCAGCGGCGTGGAATCGGGCCGCGTCATCAGCGCGCGAATGGCGCCGGCGATGGCCTCGGTCGAATTAGCCAGAACGAGCGCGCGCACCTGCTCGACGACATCCGGACGCGTGCGCCGCGTCGTCTCGCCGAGCAGCTTGGGGATCATTTCTTCGGCGACGGCGGCTGGCCCTTTCTCCTCCACCAGCCGCAGCATCTTCTTCCGCCCTTCGACCGCTTCCGGCGTGTCGGCCTGCGATTTCGTATCGGCGAGGATCATCCCCTGGAAATAGCGCGGCGCGTGGCGAAACATCGCGAACGCCACGTAGCCGCCCATCGACACGCCGCCAATCACCGCCTCGTCGATGTGCAGGGCGTCGAGAAGATCGATCACGTCACCAGCGTAGTCGTCAACGGATGACGCGGGCGGGTCGCCGGCGGCGCCATCGAAGCCGCGCAAGTGCGGCGCGATCACGCGCCAGCCGCGATCGGCCAGTGCAAGCTGCGCCTGAAACATGCGGGCGTGGAGCGGAAAGGCGTGCAGGAGCACAAGGGCGCCCCGCCGCCTGACCGAACCGGCAGGCTGCGCTTCGATGTAGCGGAGACGGCCGACAATGCGCTCGTCAAGTCTCAAGTGTGAAGTCTGAAGTCTGCCATATTTCAAACTTCAGACTTCAAACTTCAGACTTTCACGGTTGACACGCGCCCATTGTGAACGTCCCACCGCTACGCGTCGAGTCGGAGAGGCCGACGCCAACCAGCCCGGCCACGGTGACACGAGCGACGGTCGCCGATCCGGCCAGACCCATTAACACCGTGCCGGTTTTGATCGGCCCACGCTGCGCAAGCGCGTTCAGCTTCGCGACGTCGACCTTCACTGTCACGGTCCGTGCGGTCAGATCGAAGCTGCCGGCGTCCGCATTCCCTTTCACGGTGTACGTGATCGATCCGTCGGAGTTGCGAGCGGCGACACCGTACGAGTACGTCCGCGCCCCAGTATCATCGGTCGCCGCCTGCACGAACCAGCGATCGGCGCGGTCCACGACGCCGGGCTTGGTCGGGTTGCTCGCGAAGGTCATCCGCCACGTCGCGAGCGGCGGCACCGTGTCCAGACCCGACGCGGCCATCGTCGCGGTGACCCACGTCGCACCGTTCACGTTCTGACAGCCGTACCCGATGTTCACGATGTCGGCCGGCGTGTCGACGTCGGGCATGACGGGCGGCGGACTGAACGCGCGCGCGTCGTGGCGGAAGTCGAACACCTGCGGCGCCCTCGCCGGCATCGGCGTCACGGCGTTGGTCCCACTGATGCGAATCGCCTTGCCGGTGTTCAGGTTGTAGCCGCCGATCTGGTGGGCGACGTACGTGTGGCCGGCGAAGTCGGCCGAATCGTCGGCCCACGCGACGAACGCCAGGCCCTGAGGGTCGACGGCCACCTGGAAGAAGTCCGCGAGGTTGCGATTGGGGCTCGTGCCGGTCGTGAATCCGGCGAGGCTGATGTTCGATCCGTGGATGATGTGATCGCTCGCAACCGCCTGCAGAATCGTCGGCGCCGAAGCGGTCGCGTTCAGCGTTTGCGCGAAGTACACTCTCCAGTTCGCGCTGTCGGTGTTGCCGCCTTTCGTGTCCTCACTGTCGGCTGCTGTCGCGCCGTACCACACGATGGCCAGGCTGCCCGGCCGCTCGCCGGTTTCGATCCAGGGGAACAGCGCGACGCCGTTCGGCCCCACGTCGCTCACCCGCGCCGGCAGCGCCCAGGTCTGGCCCTGATCGAACGAGTGCGCGATGAAGATGCCCTGCCCGCCGTCCGAGTACGCGACGTAGACCGTGCCGTCGCTCGCCACCTTACAGACCGGAAAGAGATTTGCGATCTGATTCTGGCCTTTCGCCGCGACGTACGTGTTGAACACGACCGGCGTCGTCGTCAGGGTCAGCGGATGACCCACCGCGACGCGCACTTCCTTGTTGCCCTCGGCGCCGGGGCCCTGATGGCAGAAGTACACGGTGCCGTCGCGCTGATCGACGTCGATGTTGCCGGTCGTGTTGCCGCCGATGGCGGCGACCACCGCCGGTCCGTACGTCAACCCGCCATCGTCCGATCGATTCAGGTAGTACTTCGACGTCACCTGCAGACCGGTGAATTCGCGATAACCGAGATACACCGTGTGATCGCCGAGAAATTCCATCCACTGACGATCGTCGACCTGCACCGTCGTATTGCCGGCCGGGTTGTTCGTCAGCGTATCGCCGCGGTCCGTGGACCTTTGCGTGGAGACATTCGCCGCGACGAGGCTGGATGTCGCCAGGATCGGCGGCATCGCCGACGCAACGGCAGGTTTGAAGCCGACCGCCAGGTCCATGTCGCCCCCGCCGTCGCCACCAAGGTCACTGTCGTGGTTCGGCGCGAGCGCGTCGGGCTGCCCTTTCCACGCCGGGTTGCTCACGCTGCCGTCCGCGCGCCACACAGGATTCGCCCCGAGCAGGAACGGATCGTAGGTCGCGCTCTTCGGATTCAGATCGAACCGCCACAGATCGTTGCCGCCGGTCAGCCCGCGGATGCCGCCGACGTAGGCGTTGCCCTGATAATCGACGCGGGCGTTCGGCTCGACGTCCTGCCCGGCGCCAAACGCGTACAGGGCTCGGCTGTGGCTGAAGATGATGCCCGTCTTGGGTCCTGTCACGATGGTCGTGGTCCGGCTGGCCGCAGTGGTAACGGGGATGGCTTCGAGGCTGACGACCCCGTGGTACGGATCGAGCGCGGCGACCGAGAAGTACACGACGTGAATCGTGTAGGTGTCATTCGCGCCGGCGGTGACAATCGCGTTGATGTCGAACGTGCCTTCTTCCGAAACAGCTGGTGGTCCGCCGTTGGACGGCGACAGCACGGGACCGTCGAGCGCGCCCTGGTGCACGTACACGTCGTAGTCGTTCAGCTGATTGGTCCACGTCGCCTTGTAGCGGACGCGTTGGCCGCGGTAATCGGCCGGCGCGAGCGTGACGGTGAACGTATCGCAGGTGGTGCCCTCGATGCAGGTCGATTCGCCGTCGGGAGACGCCGCCGCGGCAGCGCCGAATCCGTCCCACGCCACCGGGCCGCTCGTCGAGCTCAGCGTGCCGCTCGAGGGGGCGGCCGCATGGATGAGTCCCGAAACTGCGAGCGCGACGCCAAATCCGATCGCGAGCGTGTGTCGCCGCTGCATACAATTCCTTTCGCCATGACGCGGACGCCGACACCTTATCCAGCGATCTTTCGCAGGTTACTGCGGCGGTCCGACAATTTGACGCGGCTCCTGCAAGGCAATCGCCGTGCTCGAGGATTCGGCAACGCGACAAGAAGATGCTTCTGACGATTGCTGCGCTTGGGATGTTTTCTTACGGGATGTACGAAGTGGTCTGGGCGGCCGTGGATCTCATCCGCGGCGCCCGGCTCGAGCTATGGGCCGAGCTGGGTCTCATCGTGTTCGGGTTGCTGCTCGGGCTCGCCGCCGCGTTCGTACGAGTGCGGCTGCCGGGCGGTCTCGCATTTGCCATCGGGGCGATGCTCGGTCTTCAGGCCCTCGCCGTTCACGACGCCGCGCATCTCGACGCCGGCCTGACGCCGCAGATCGGCCGCGCGGTCCTCGCGGTCGTCCTCGTGTCGCTCGCATATGTCGGAAAGGCAACCGCAGAGCACGCAGAGACCGCAGAACGACGTACCTGAAATGCTCTGCGAGCTCTGCGACCTCCGCGGTTGCTTCCGCTAACGACGTTCGGAGCGCACGAGCGCCGCCAGGACGCGATTCTGATCGTGCGTCGACCTAATGCGTTCGGCCGCGTTCACGAACGCTGGCCGAGCGGACGGGTCCACGGCGTTCGCGTTGAGGAACGCGAGCAGGATTTCCGCGCGATCGTAATCCGACCGCATGGTCTGCACCGTGTCGAACGCCGATTCCTGCACGTCGCGGGTGACGCCGCCTTTGGCCGCCAGCTCGGTGAGCACGCGACGGCGCTCGTAGTCCGACGTCAGCCGTTTCACTGCGGCGAAGAACTCCTGACGGACTGACGGCTCGACGCCGAACGCGTGCACGTATGCCGACAGCACCTGCGCCCGGTCGTAGTCGGATTGAATGCCGGCGGCCGTGATCAGCAGGCCCTTTTTCATCTCGCCGTTCAGCGAGCCGCGCGCGATGAGCTCCGACAACACGCGGCGCTTCTCGTAGCTCGACGACATCCTGCCGACGGCGGCGAGCAGCACGTCGGCTTGCTCGATGGTGCCGCTCGAGAGCGCCGTGCGCAGCACCTCGCTGCGATCGTAGTCCGAGCGCATGTCCGCGACCGATCGCAGCGCGATGTCGGGGACGCCCGGCACCACAGGACGGATCGCCAGCAGCGCGGTCAACGCGCGACGGCGTTCGTAGTCCGATCTGGTCCGTGACAGCGCCTGCACGTACGCCTGTGCCGCGCGCTGATCGAGCTTCACGTTCGCCGCGATGTGCTGGAGGATCTGCCCGCGGTCGTAGTCGGAGTTCATCGTCGTGCTGATGCGAAGCAGCACCGGCAGCACGGAAGTCGCGTCGAGCCGGGCCGTATCGACGAGCGCGACGAAATACCGGCGACGCGCGTAGTCACCGGTGAGCAGCTCGATCTCGTCGAGTACGCCGCTGACACCCTTCTTCTCGAAGATCGAGCGCACGCGTGATTCGGCGCCGAGGCCCGAATGCCGGACGAGCGCGACGATCTGCGCGGCGAGCAGCTGACGCGCTTCGTCGGTCCAGGGGCGCTCGATGCCCGCGACGTAGTAGGTCCGGGTCAGCCTGCCGCCTGACGATCGAATCTCGAACGTGTGCGGGACGAGGCCGCTCCAGTCGCGGATTGTCAGCCGCCCGCCATCCGAGAGCGTCTGCACATCGGACAAATCGTCGGTGAACGTCACGCTGCCGTTCAGCGTGACGTCGAGGCGCGTCGATCCGTCGCGCCACGACATCCGCATCTGGCTGTCGCCGTTGTCCACGCGGTAATGAAATCCGTCGGCGGCCGGCGGCGCGGGTGGTGCGGGCGGCGCGGGTGGCGCCGGCGGAGCAGGTGGTGCCGGCGGCGCCGGTGCCTGCGGAATGTGCGCCATCGGTGGCAGCGGTGGCAGTGGCGGTGCCGGCGGCATCGGCGCCATCGGTGGCATCGGTGCTAATGGCGGTACTGGTGGCAGCGGCACGACGTCGGCGTCAACGTCCGGCGGCTCTGGTGGCGATGGTGGTTCAGGTGGCTCCGGCGGCTGCGGCGGTTCTGGCGGCTGTGGAGCACGCGGGAATCGCTGTTCGTCGGTTCTCGTCTGAAGACTCGCGCTCGAGGCATCACGCGACGCGGATGGAGCGCGAGGCTTCAGCCGCGCGTCGAATCGAACGCTCTCGATCATCGATGATGCGTCTGCACGCGACGACGGCCAGGGCAGATGCTGAACGATGCCGGCGCCCGCGGTGAACATGACCGTCAGCGCGAGCGTTGCCGCCCAACTCGGCGATCGCGGCTCGTCGGTGATTGGGACGCGCAGGATTCGGCGCACGCGATCGAGCAACGATCCACCTGTCGCCGCGACCGCCAGCACAGTGGAGTCGGTCCGCCACGCTTCGAGCTCCGCGAGCGCTTTCGCGTACGCTACGGCGTCGCCACAAAGACTCACCGCGACTTCATCGCAGCAGTGCTCGCGCTCGGCGCGAATCCGCTTCGAGAGCCACCACACAGCGGGGTGATAGAAGAGCAGCGTTTCGGCGACGGTCTGCAGCAGGTTGACCAGGTAGTCGTGACGGCGGATGTGCGCGAGCTCGTGCGCGAGGATCGCTTCGACCTGCGCCGGCGTCAGCGTCGCGATCGCGGCCACGGGAAGCAGGATCGCCGGCCGCAGCCAGCCGACGACCGTCGGCACGTCGACGCGCGCCGATTCCACGACGTGCGCAGCCGCGGGCAGGCCCAGGCGATACGCAATACGGCGGCACGTGGTCTGCCACCGCGACGACGAGGTTGCCAGCGCGTGGCGATGCAGGCGGCGGACGTGCCACCAGCCGCCGGCCATGCGCGCGAGCAACAGCACGACGCCGACGAGCCACGTGAGGGTCACGCTACGAACGAGTCGGTCGACTTGTTGCGCGTCGAACGCGTTCAATCGCGCGCTCGCACGGTCGGCGACACTCGGTTGAAGCCTCGCGCTCCGGCTATCTGGGATCGCGGATGGAACGCGAGCCTTTAGCCGAGCGAACGGATCTTCGGAGATTTGACCGACGATCGCGGCTTCTCCGGGCTCTGACCACAGCAATCGCGCAGTCGCGGCCGGGGCCGCGAGCATGGCGGCGAGACCCGCGCATGCGATCAAATAGCGCACGTTCGGCGACCGCCGCTCCGTGAGGCGCAGCGCGGCGGCGACGACCAGCCCAATCGCACTCCCCTGCCACACGAAATGAATCAAGGTCCAGCCGACGACCTGCATCGAGATATTCATTGGCGGCCTCTGCGGTCTTCGTTCCCTCCGGGGGCCCCTGCCCCCCGGACGTCCTCTCCCGCGGACTCTGTCCCGCGGACCTTTTCACTGAGCAGCTTGCGAATCTCGGCGAGCTCTTCAGGTGATGTCTTGCCAGCGGCGAGAGCCTGAATGACCAGCTTGGCCGCCGATCCATCGAAGACGCGATCGAGTAGATCGGTCACGAGGTGGCGTTGCGTCTGATCCTCGGTATACGCAGCCTCGTAGATGTGCGTTCGCGCCGCTTCATCCCGCCGGACGAGGCGCTTCTCGGTCATGATCTGCATGAGTTTCAGGATCGTCGTGTAGCCCGCCTCGCGGCCCATGACCTCGGCCACTTCGCGGACGGTGCTCGGCCCGCGCGTCCACAGCACGCGAAGGATGGCGAGCTCGGCGTCGGTCGGTCGTCGGCGCAGACCCTTCATTTTTTACTTTCTCGCGGGGCTCTTTTCTCACGCGCGTGGGGCCCACTCCCACGCG
>Ga0099791_10000792_pt1 | contig 11884 bp, 13 predicted proteins | sample Rivendell_Oct201_7_FD_77318 | JGI IMG/M metagenome (GOLD analysis project Ga0099791, IMG submission 77318) | Vadose zone soil and rhizosphere microbial communities from the Eel River Critical Zone Observatory, Northern California to study diel... | ecosystem: Environmental > Terrestrial > Soil... | reverse complement strand
TCCGCCTGAAAGGCGATTCCGGCGCGAACCTGATCGGCCTTCTGGAGCGCCGGCTTGACGCCGTGATCTATCGCGCCAAGTTCGTGCCGACCGTGTTCGCGGCACGCCAGTTCATCAACCACGGCCACGTCAAGGTGAACGGCCGCCGGGTCAACATCCCGAGCTTCCAGATGAAAGTCGGCGATGTGGTGGAGGTGAAGGACAAGTCCAAGCAGTTGGCCCTGGTGCTAGAGGCCACCGGCCTCGCCGAGCGCGACGTGCCGGACTACGTCGAGGTCGACCACAGCAAGATGACCGCGAAGCTCGCCCGGGTGCCGACGCTGACGGAGGTGCCGTACCCGGTGCAGATGGAGCCGCATCTGGTGGTGGAGTATTACTCGCGGTGACGGTGGCAGTGCATTGGCTTGTTGCCGCTGGAGCGAAAGCTGAGGCTGGCCGGAATCCTAGAAGATCTGGCCGCGCTTAGCGGCAATGTCACCCACGGCGTTCAAGGTGGGTATGGCGCACTGGCGATTTATAGAGCGATTTTCTGTCACTTGAATCCCAGTGGGATGTCGTCGCCGGGCCTGTCCCGGCGACCCCGAATCTTGAAACACAGCGCAGGAATAATAATCTAAACTCGCCAATGCTCGCGCAAAGCTTGCACCAAGGCGTCGGGCCGTTCCTCTGGAAAGAAGATTTTCGCGTCATCTAGCTCGATCACCTTGCGCGCGCCCGGAATTGTGTCCTTAAGCCAGTAAGCCCATTTGAGAGGGAAAAAGACGTCGGCAGTTCCCCAGACGATCAAGGTGGGCGCTCGAAGTTGGCGCAACAGCGGCTCGATCTCCACCGTCGGGCTGTTGTCGTCCTCGGCGATCAGCCAGCGCTCGAGGTTGCGTGTCGCTTCCGGCGTCGCAAACAGCGGCTCCAGATAGGCACGCAGAGTTTCCGTTGAAACACGTTCCACATGTTCATAGCCGGCAGCGAAGGCTGGACGAGACAACTCCATATCCGCAAGTAGCTCCAGCCGACGGGCCGAGAATCTCCCGGCCGCAGCTGCTGCCCGCGTCGGTGCAAAGGCCGGCGGCGGATAGTTGTCATGAGTATCGCAGTTGGTTAGCGTGAGGCTGCGGATTTGCTGCGGATGGCGGGCAGCGAATATCTGGGCGATGGCGCCGCCCGAGTCGTTGCCGACCAGATCCACGCTGTCCACGTCCATGCTGTCGCAAAAAGCCTCCAGCATTTGCGCCTGCGCCCGGAACGAAATGTCCTGATCTTCGCGGGCCTTTGTATCTCCATGCGACATCAGGTCGACGGCGATGCAGCGGCGCATGTCGGCGACGCCGTCGATAACGTGTCGCCACAGATAGCTGTTGAGGAACACGCCATGCACAAACAGGGCGACCGGCCCTTTGCCGTGATCCACGTAGGCGATCTCACCAAATCGCGTGCGGACGTTTTTTTTGTCCCGTCCAACCTTCTTGGCAACGGCAGGTGCGAAGATTCCACCTGAGAGGAACAGTGTGCTCACGGCGGCAGCCTCCAGTAGTTTTCGACGGGGAAATGACATTGGAGACGAAGTCGACATGGGATGGCCCCTTCTGCTGGAAACTGGTCGACATACGTATACATACCGACTGACGGTTTGTCAACATCTGAGGCTGTCTTGAATAAGAAGATCGAGAAGGGCTTGGCCACGCGCCAGGAAATTGTCGAAACCGCGAGCCGACTTTTCGCAACGCTAGGCTATGAAGCAACATCAATCGAGGCAGTGCTGCGCGAATGCGACGTGAGCCGCGGCGCCCTTTATCACCACTTTTCCTGCAAGGAGGCGTTATTCGAGGCGGTCTTTGAGGCGCTTGAGGCCGAGGTCGCCCAGAGCATCCGGGCTGGTTCGGGCGACGCCGGAGATGCCATCGCGGCGCTGCGTGCGGGTTGCGATGCTTGGCTTGAGTTAGCGCGGGACGGCGCGGTGCGTCAGATCATCCTCATCGATGCGCCATCGGTGCTCGGCTGGGAGAAGTGGCGCGCAATCGATGCGCGCCACGGCTTCGGCCTCCTGAAAGCGGCGCTTTCTGCCGCCAGTGCAACTGGCGCCGTTCCTGAGGCGCTCGTCGAGACCTTCGCCCATATGCTGCTGGCAGCGTTAATCGAAGTTGCGATGATGATCGCTCGGGCGCAGAACCCCGACGCTGCAGTCAGGCTCGGAAAAACCGCCGTTCAAGATTTGCTGACGCGAATCCTGCTCCGCGATCGACCGGCGAGTTAATCGCTCGCAATAAGAGCGCGGGCGTCCCTGGCCGCTCTCCGGAAAACAAAATGGGGAGATCGCCGGGCTCTCTCCGCGCAGGGCGATCGATGCGGGCGAGCGGTCCGGTTAGGCTTGCGCGCTTTCCTTGACCGCCAAGCCTCTCTCCTTCAACAGGTCCTGCAGCTCCCCAGCCTGAAACATCTCGCGGACGATGTCGCAGCCGCCGACGAATTCGCCCTTGACGTAGAGCTGCGGAATGGTCGGCCAGTTGGAGTAGGCCTTGACGCCGTTGCGCAGCTCGTCGTTCTCCAGGACGTTGAGCCCCTTATAGGACACGCCGAGATGGTCCAGAATCTGCACCACCTGACCCGAGAAACCGCACATTGGGAACTGCGGGGTGCCCTTCATGAACAGCACCACGTCGTTGGCTTTCACTTCATTGTCGATGAACTGCTCGATGCCCATGGTCGACCTTCGCCCGGTTGTGGCCCCGGCGCGCCGCCGAATCGGTGCGCCGAGGATAGGAATAAACCGCATTCTCCAAAATCGTGCGTTTGCGACTGAAACGCAAGGGCGCGGCGTCGGGATTCGTTGTCCTCTTTACCCTCCCGGGACGCCGGTCTGCAATGCAAGCGCGTGAAGTTTGCCGCCCATTTCGGCCTTGAGGGCGTCATAGACCAGCTGGTGCTGCTGTACGCGGGACTTGCCGCGGAATGTCTCGGAGAGCACGGTCGCGGAGTAATGGTCGCCATCGCCGGCAAGATCGCGTATCGTCACCTCGGCGTCCGGAATACGCGCCTTGATCAGCCGCTCGATGTCATTTGCCTGCATCGGCATTGCGGATTTCCCTTTTTCTGCCGGTCCTGCCACGCCCGGTCGATCTTTGCTTTGCCGTAATATTACCCGAAAATGCTGCAGTTTTTTCTTAAAAATCATACACCGGATCGACCCGACATGTAGCCGGGAAGCCAGTTTTCGAAACGCTCCCTCAACCTCGCCACCGGAATGGGGCGTTGGGCCGGCAGCGTCAGGGCGCTGCCGCCGGTGGCGCCGATCCGTCGCATCGGCACGCCATTGACGCCGGCAAGTTCGAGCACAGCCGCCGCATCGCTTGCCCGGACGGTTACGACGTAACGGGCTTGGTCCTCGCCGAACCAGAATGCCGGGTGCGGGACGGGCGCGTCCGATGCCGCATTAAGATCGGCGCCGATGCCCCCCGCGATGGCCATCTCGGCCACCGCCACCGCCAGCCCGCCGTCGGAGACGTCGTGAACCGCGGTCGCCACCTTGCGTTCGATCAAGCCGCGGACGAAATCGCCGTTGCGTTTTTCGGCGGCGAGGTCGACCGGCGGCGGGGCGCCTTCCTCGCGGCCACAGATGTCGCGCAAATAGAGCGACTGGCCGAGCCAGCCTTGCGACGAACCGACCAGCAGGATGGCTTCGTTCGCGGCCTTGAAAGCGAGCGTCGACGAGGCGGTGAAATCCGCCAGCAGCCCGACGCCCCCGATCGTGGGGGTCGGCAGGATCGCCCTGCCGTTGGTCTCGTTGTAGAGCGACACGTTGCCTGATACGACCGGGAAGTCGAGCGCCCGGCAGGCTTCCGAAATTCCGCGCACGCAGCCGACGAACTGGCCCATAATCTCGGGCCGTTCCGGATTGCCGAAGTTGAGGTTGTCCGTGATGGCAAGTGCCGTGGCGCCGACCGCCGTGAGATTGCGCCAGGTCTCCGCCACGGCCTGCTTGCCGCCCTCGAACGGATCGGCTTCGCAATAGCGCGGCGTCACGTCGGTGGTGAGCGCCAGCGCGGTCGGGCCGTCGTTCACCCGCACCACGGCGGCATCGCCGCCCGGGCGCTGCACGGTGTTGCCCAGGATAATGTGGTCGTATTGCTCCCATACCCAGCGCTTGGAGCAGAGGTCCGGCGACCCCATCAGCTTCTCCAGCGCATCGGCAATCGGCATCGGCGGCACGACGGCCGCGGCATCGATGATGGGAAGCTTCGCGGGCTCGACGAAAGGCCGGCGGTAGACCGGCGCCTCGTCGCCCAATTCTTTGATCGGCAAGTCGGCCATCACGGCGCCGCGGTGCCGCACGATGAAGCGCCGGGTCGGCGTGGTCTCGCCGACGACCGCAAAGTCGAGCCCCCATTTGCGGAAGATCGCCTCGGCTTCCGCCTCCTTTTCGGGCTTGAGCACCATGAGCATGCGCTCCTGGCTCTCCGACAGCATCATCTCGTAAGCCGTCATTCCGGTTTCCCGGCACGGCACTTTGTCGAGGTCGAGGGTGACGCCAAGATCGCCTTTGGCGCCCATTTCGACGGCCGAACAGGTGAGGCCCGCCGCTCCCATGTCCTGGATGGCGATGACGCAGCCTTTGGCCATGATTTCCAGGCAGGCTTCGAGCAAGAGCTTCTCGGCGAACGGGTCGCCAACCTGCACGGTCGGGCGCTTCTCCTCGGAATTCTCGCCGAACTCGGCCGATGCCATGGTGGCGCCGTGGATGCCGTCGCGACCGGTCTTCGAGCCGAGATAGACGATCGGCATGCCGACGCCGGAAGCGGCGGCATAGAAGATCTTGTCGGTTTCTGCCAGGCCCACCGCCATGGCGTTGACCAAAATATTGCCGTTGTAGCGGCTGTGGAAGCGGACCGAACCGCCCACCGTCGGGACCCCGAAGGAGTTGCCGTAGCCGCCGATCCCGGCCACCACGCCGGAGACCAGATGACGGGTCATCGGATGGTCTGGATCCCCGAACGACAGCGCGTTGATGCAGGCGATTGGCCGCGCCCCCATGGTGAAGACGTCGCGCAGGATGCCGCCGACGCCGGTAGCGGCGCCTTGGTAAGGCTCGATGTAACTCGGGTGGTTATGGCTCTCCATCTTGAACACGCAGGCGAGCCCGCCGCCGATGTCGACGACGCCGGCGTTCTCGCCCGGTCCCTGGATGACGCGCCGCCCGGTCGTCGGCAGGGTGCGCAGATGCACCTTTGAGGACTTGTAGGAACAGTGCTCGTTCCACATCGCCGAGAAGATGCCGAGTTCGGTGAGGGTGGGCGCACGGCCGATCAACTTCAGGATTTGGTCGTACTCGTCTGGCTTGAGCCCGTGTTCGGCGACCAGCGCAGGCGTGACTTCTGGTGGGTTGGGAAGCATTAACCTCGTCCTGAGGAGCCGACCGAAGGTCGGCGTCCTGAGGCTCTCGAAGGACGAAGGACGGCCACAGGGCGAGGCCGTGCCGGTAGCCATCCTTCGTCCTTCGAGAGCCTCAGGACGCCGTGCTGCGCACGGCTCCTCAGGATGAGGTCCGTGTGGTCCAATTTTATCCGCCCGATCTGATTAGTTTCATGGAATCGATTCACTAGGCGGCGCGATCGAGGTACTCTTCAAGCCCCTGGAAAAGCCCGCGCCCATCGGTGGGACCCAACGCCGTTTCCACGTGATTTTCCGGGTGTGGCATCATGCCGAGCACGTTGCCGCGTGCATTGACGATACCCGCAATCGCGTTGGTGGCGCCATTGAAGCTCCATTCCGGAGCGAGGGCGCCGTCGGGTGCCGTGTAGCGAAACACCACGCGGCCTTCGCCCTCGAGGCGCGCAATGGTGTCGGTGTCTGCGACATAATTGCCTTCGCCATGGGCGGTCGGCACGCAAATCACTTGGCCGGCATCATAGCCGCGCGTGAACGGAGTGTCGGAACGCTCGACCCGCAGATAGACGTCCCGGCAGACGAATTTGAGCCGCGCATTGCGCATCAGCACGCCCGGCAACAGGCCGGCTTCGCAGAGGATCTGAAATCCGTTGCAGACGCCGAGCACGAGGCCGCCTTTCGCCGCGAAGGCCCGCACCGCCCCCATGACGGGCGCCCGTGCCGCGATGGCGCCGCAGCGCAGATAGTCCCCGTATGAAAACCCGCCCGGCAGCACCACGATATCGGTCCCGGCCGGCAACGCGGTGTCGGCATGCCAAACCATGGCAGGCTCGCGGCCCGACACGAGCTTGAGCGTGCGTGCCATGTCGCGCTCGCGATTGATGCCTGGAAAGACGATGACGGCGGCTTTCATGCGACCTAGCCGTTGATCTGGATGCGGTAATTCTCGATCACGGTGTTCGCCAGCAGCTTCTCGGCGGCCTCCCTGAGCTTCGCCTCAATGCCGGCGCGGTCGCCATCGGCGATCTCGATGTCAAAGACCTTGCCCTGGCGCACGCTCGCGATGCCGTCGACGCCCAGCGATTTCAGCGCACCCTCGATCGCCTTGCCCTGCGGATCGAGGATGCCGGATTTCAGCGTCACCGTGACCTGGGCTTTCATAGTGTGCTCCCACGGCCAGTCGATAGCGGCGAATCGGCCGGAGCGCAATCCGACGGAGAGCTATGGCTGTGGGTTTTGCCGCGGCCGCAAGCGGCTGCCAAATTCAGCTGACGGCTGCCTAATCGTTGAGCGCCTACGCGATCTCAAGCCAGTCCAGTGTCGCGATAAATCTCGGCCACTGGCAATGAAATTCCGAGCGAGCGGAGCTCGATTACCTTGTCGACGGACCGAATCCGCTGCTCCGCAAAACCTTGGTCGCGAGCAAACACGACCACATCGACAACGTCCTGCGCGATCACGATGTAATGGGTGAGCGACGGAAGGCTGGTGTAGGCCGTGCGTTTCCAGCGCAGGTCGCGTCCCTCGGTCGATGGGGACAGGACCTCGAATGCCACGATCACAGCACTGACGTCGCGCTTCTGGGGATCGAGCGACCGATGATGGAAGGGAATGACCAGGACGTCGGGCTCCGGCCGATCCTTGCCGGAGACGCGAACGCCCAGTTCCGGCAGCACGATCCAAGGCGCGTTGAGTTCGCGTTCCCGGATCGTGAGTGCAACGATGACGTTCTTGATGATCAATTGATGTACTGGGCTTGGCGCGGCGTTCAAGATCGGCTCCCCCGCGATCAGCTCCCATTTCTCTTCATCGGGCCGCATGTCCGTGAAGGCATAGAATTCCTCCACGGTCATTGGTCCGGTGTCGATGACTGGGACGCCCGCCATGAGCGCGCTCTTGAATTTTCAGCTCTTCACCAGAACCGGCCCGCCGCCCTGCGGCCGTTCGCCTTCGCCCAGGATGCCGAGGCGCTTGGCGACCTCCGTATAGGCCTCGAGCAATCCGCCGAGATCGCGGCGGAAGCGGTCCTTGTCGAGCTTCTCGCTGGACTTGATGTCCCACAGCCGGCACGAGTCGGGCGATATCTCGTCCGCCACCACGATCCGCATCATGTCGTTTTCCCACAACCGGCCGCATTCCATCTTGAAATCCACGAGGCGAATGCCGACACCGAGAAACAGGCCGGAGAGGAAATCGTTGACCCGCACGGCGAGCGCCATGACGTCGTCAATCTCCTGCGGCGTTGCCCAGCCGAACGCCGTGACGTGCTCCTCCGACACCATCGGATCGCCGAGCGCGTCGTTCTTGTAATAGAATTCGATGATGGAGCGCGGCAGCTGCGTTCCCTCCTCGATGCCCAGCCGCTGCGACAACGAGCCAGCGGCGACGTTGCGCACGACGACTTCAAGCGGGATGATCTCCACCTCCCGAATGAGCTGCTCGCGCATGTTCAGCCGGCGGATGAAATGCGTGGGCACGCCGATATCATTGAGGTGCTGGAACACGTATTCGGAGATGCGATTGTTCAGCACGCCCTTGCCTTCGATCACCTGATGCTTCTTCGCATTGAAGGCGGTGGCATCATCCTTGAAGTGTTGAATCAACGTTCCCGGCTCTGGTCCTTCATAAAGAACCTTCGCCTTGCCTTCGTAGATGCGGCGACGTCGGCTCATTGGAGTGTACCGTGGCTTGAGGAAATCCATGGTGTGCCGTGGCTCCGTTTTCCCGTTCGAGGTTCCGCGGCGGCGGATGATCGGTGCAGCGCTACTCAATCAACCGTGCGCTCAACTCTCCGCACCCGCAAGCTAGCGCACTCACGCGTCGAGTACAATTGACATAACCTCACCATCGCATTCCCGCAACGGCGATCTTTCGAATTCAACCGAGTTGTCTTGACGGACGCTTGTCATTATGCAAGGCGACGAGCAGCATGCAAGGCGACGAGCAGCGCGGCTCTCAAATTGCGCAACACAACGGGGCAGCATTATGAGCACGTTCGACAAGCGCGAGGAAGGCTTCGAAAGCAAGTTTGCGCACGATGAGGAACTTCGGTTCAGGGCGCATGCACGGCGCAACAAGCTCGTCGGCCTGTGGGCCGCCGAGAAGCTCGGGATGACCGGCGCAGCGGCCGAGACTTACGCCGCGAATATCGTCGCCGCCGATCTCGACAAACCAAACGGCGACAGCGTGTTTGGCACGATACGCAAGGATTTCGACGAGAAAGGCGTGGCGCAATCCGACCACCAGATTCGCCGCACCATGGATGAGGCAATGGAGCGGGCGATCACGGAAATCCAGACCGGCGATAGGCGATAGTCGTTTGGGCGCGGACCTGGACTTGCAGGATATGTGGCCTTTATGCGGGTGGTTAAGTTGCTGACGCGCGACATATGCCCGCGCGGCGACACAAACGCCTGCCGCAGACTTCGTTGTGCTTTCGGGCGGGGCAGTTGTGCGCTGCCGGGTGCCGCGATTTCATGCAATCTTGAACGATGCCGGCGCTCGGCAGTGCCCGTGGCGACTATCGCCACTGGTCGTGGCGGAAAGCTGCGCAGCTCGACTCCAAAGATGACTGCGGCCGACTCCAAGATGACTGCGGCGATCGGTCTCCCGAAGTGAGGCTGGTCGCCGTGTGCAGCCTCCAACAACGATATTCAAAATTGCGCGGGCCGCCGCTGACGAACGGCAGGAGCGGCACGCAGTCGTCGCCGCCACGACAGTCGACGCTCGACTGAGGCGGACGGATTTCAGCGCGTTCATAGCGACCCGCGCTTCGTCTTCAAACAAGAAAACCGCAAGGTGCAGCTTGATGCTAGATGGCAACGATTGTCTCACCCGTCGGCTTGACGCGCCGGTCGTCCTTCTTGCACGAGAAGTGGATTTGCGGGTTCAAAGCTCGGCAATGACGTTGATGAATCCGGGTTCGCTCCGCATGCTTAACTCCGCGCGATCTAATCGAGATCCTTAGGGCGGATTCCGGTGAGGTTGAAGCATTTGACCTCTCAAGGTCGTGGGCAGGGCTTGTCCCGGCCACCCCGATCATTTCTCGCTCTGTGCTTCGGCTGGCGTCGTCGCCGGGACAAGCCCGGCGACGGCGCCAGGGTGTGATTCAACGCGACTGAAATCCGCTCTAAATGACGTGACCGTCGCCGTGGCAATGTCTGTTTTCACCATCCGGCTGCGATGAGGAATTCCGAAACTTCAAACAGGGATGGAACATCCCGGCGGCGACCGTTCAGTTCAGATCAATATTCTTTCGCACGCCGGACGATCAGGAACGATTTCCCCAGTCGGGAATTGTAACGGCAACCGGCCGCCATCCCCCTCCCCCGCGCGTGGCCGGCCCAGCCGAGGCGCAACTGGCCTTCACGCCAGTTGCGCCTCATCTTCGTGCGGCCGGAAAAAGTAAACACCACGTTAACGGCTACAGGAACGACTCCCCTCTCTGGCGAGAGAAGGGCGAAGTTCGCCGGCCGTTTTTGCCGTCGTCAGCCGATCGCGCGCTTTTTGCGCTGGACCGCGTTGCGTTCGAAGAACAGCGCCTGGCTGACAAGGGCGGAGACCGTGGACTGCTGGTACGGCTTGGAAACGAGAAAGGCCGGCTCCGGCCGTTCGCCGGTGAGGAAGCGCTCCGGATAGGCCGTGATGAAGATCACCGGAACCTCGAATGTGGTGAGGAGGTCGTTGACGGCTTCCAGTCCCGAACTCCCGTCCGCAAGTTGAATATCTGCGAGGATAAGGCCGGGGCGTCTCGTCTTGGACAGTGCAATCGCCTCTGCGCGCGTTCGCGCAATCCCAATGGTGCGGTGGCCGAGGCCTTCGACGATGTTTTCGAGGTCGAGCGCTATCAGGGCTTCATCCTCAATGATCAGGATGTCGGTGGCGATCTGGGCGGCGAGTTCTCGCCCGGATTCCTCGACCAACTCCTTAAATGTCTGCCGATCGACATTGAGGATGGCAGCGGCTTGGTCCTCCGCGAAGGATTCGAGCGACACCAACAGAAATGCCTGCCGCGGCATCGCGGTGATTTGAGCGAGACGGCGGTCCGCCGGCGTCAAGTCGACGACCTGCTCCGCGGCGCCGCCCAATCTGGTGGAATTCCATACCTTAGAGAATGCCCTGAACAACTCAACCTTCGATTGAGTGGTTTCGGTAAGAAGGTGCGGTTCCCGGACCAGCGCTTCGAGAGTCGCTGTGACATAGGAATCCCCTAAGGTCTGGTTTCCGGTCAAGGCGCGAGCATACCGGCGCAAATATGGCACGTGCTGAGCGACAGTCTGAGATTTGGACACGGTTTCGGACACTGTGTGTTTCTCCCCGTTCATCGGCGCGGCGCTACCTCCCTAAGTACTGGCTGCGAAAAAAGTTCCGGCACGCGGAACCGATTTATCTGACGCACGTTAGTTAGTTTTTTCCAGGAATGCGAATGCAGGGGACACATAACGCCGCGGGCGCGAGGAACACGATGAACAAGGACAACCCATCTCTTCGAATAAGAACCATGTACGCGCAAAAATCCGAAAAAAATCCTGTGGTTAAGCTCGGACCCGATATCAAAGCCAAAATCGGGATGCAGCTGCGACTGATGTACGGCGAGATTGTCGATCAGGGCGTGCCTGAGCGCTTCGTTCAAATCATTAAGCGGCTTGATGACCCGAATTGCGAGGGCAGGTGATGGGTCTGCGGAAGAATGTACGGGAAGCGATGCTGGAGGCCGTCCCCAGCTTGCGCGCATTTGCGATCTCGTTGTGTGGAAATGTCGATCGCGCCGATGATCTGGTGCAGGAAGCGTTGCTGCGGGCGTGGGCCAATATGGGTTCCTTTCAACCGGGCACCAACATGTCCGCGTGGCTGTTTACCATATTGCGAAATCTATTCCGCTCCGAATATCGCAAGCGTCGGCGCGAGGTTGAAGACGTCGATGGCTCCTATGCGGAGACGCTCACGTCGCTGCCGGAGCAGAACAGCCGGCTTGAGATCGTCGAGTTTCGCAACGCGCTCAAACTGCTGCCCTCGGAACAGCGCGAATCGCTGATTTTGGTCGGCGCATCCGGGTTCTCCTACGAGGAGGCCGCTCAAATCTGTGGATGCGCGGTCGGCACCATCAAGAGCCGGGTCAACCGTGCAAGAAGCAGGCTTGCTGAGATTCTCTCGATAGACAGCGCCAGCGATTTCGGTCCCGATCGGGAAACGCGCGCAGTGGCAAATTCGGATATCGTGCGCACCGATCGATCTTGATCGCCGACGCGGCCATTACCTATCGTCATTGCGACGTGTGTCCGCGCAACGGCGACGGACAATGGCTTGAGGCGACAATGGGGCTATGTAGCTAACGCGCCTCCACCGGAATCCGCAGCAGGCGATAGCTCGTCCTCTTGCAACCCGTGCAACGCGCATGGCCCGCCCGGGCACCAGCGCGCCCGGGCGACTGGACCACGACGGTACCTCAAACTTTGCAAGCGGCGGAGATCAACCCACATAGGCGACACGCTGCTGGGATTCCGCTTCG
>Ga0099791_10000791_pt1 | contig 11887 bp, 10 predicted proteins | sample Rivendell_Oct201_7_FD_77318 | JGI IMG/M metagenome (GOLD analysis project Ga0099791, IMG submission 77318) | Vadose zone soil and rhizosphere microbial communities from the Eel River Critical Zone Observatory, Northern California to study diel... | ecosystem: Environmental > Terrestrial > Soil... | reverse complement strand
CGCCGCCGTCCGCGGTGCGGTAGTCCATGAAGAGCGCGTGGGCGGGCACGTCGGGGGCGGCCAGCGTCACGCTGTACCCCTTGAGCCCCTGGATGCGGGGCAGGCGGACGCCGCCGACGCGCCCGGTCCACGGGCCCATCGCGAGCACGACCGCGTCGGCCTCGAGCGTCTCGCCGTCGACCACCACGCCGCGCGCGGTGCCCTCGCGTACCGCGACCGCCTCCACCACGCCCAGGCGCAGGGTCGCGCCGTGGGCCCGCGCCGCGTCGAGCAGCGCCTCGGTGAAGCGCGCGGGATGGACCTGGGCGGTGGTCTCGGGGGTGCCGATCGCGCCGCCCACGATCGCGGGGCCGTCGATCCAGGGCGGCGCGGCCGCGCGGTGGCCGCCCGAGATTTGCCCGGTCTCGCGCGCGGCCACCATGTAGGTGTCCATGCGCCGGTAGCCGTAGTCGGTGGCGAGCTCGCGGGCCAGCTCCGCGTGGAGCGCGAAGCTCGCGCGGGCGAGCCCCTCCACCACCGTGTTGTCACACCAGTCGAGGGCGAGGAAGCCGCCGGACTTGCCGGACGCCGCGCACGCGACCCCGGTGCGCTCGATCGCGGTGACCCGGAGGCCGCGGCGGGCCAGGAAGTAGGCGACCGAGGCGCCCACGACGCCCGCGCCGCAGACGATGACGTGCCGGGGAGAGGTCATGGCCGGTTCGCCGCACAGGGTAGTACAATTCGCGATGCGGTGACGCAGAACGTCTACGACGACGAGAGGTTCTTCGAGGCGTACGGCCGGCTGCCCCGCTCGATCCAGGGCCTCGACGGCGCGCCCGAATGGCCCGCGCTCCGGGCCCTGCTCCCTCCGCTCGACGGCCGGCGGGTGCTGGACCTGGGCTGCGGGTTCGGGTGGTTCTGTCGGTGGGCGCGCGAGCACGGCGCGGCCCGCGTCCTCGGGGTCGACGTGTCCGAGCGGATGCTGGCGCGCGCGACGGCCGAGACCCACGATCCCGCGATCGCCTACGTGAGGGCCGACCTCGAGCGGCTCGAGGTTCCCGCCGCCGCGTTCGACCTGGCCTACAGCTCGCTTGCGCTCCACTACGTGGTGGACCTTGCCGGGCTGCTGGCCCGCGTCCACGCCGCGCTGGCTCCCGGCGGAGCGCTGGTCTTCTCGGTCGAGCATCCGCTCTGCACCGCGCTCGCCGATCCCGGGTGGTCGGTGGACGCAGCCGGGCGCAGCACGTGGCCGGTCGGCGACTACCTCGACGAGGGGCCGCGCTCCACGAGCTGGCTCGCCGAGGGCGTGATCAAGCAGCATCGCACCATCGCGACCTACGCCACCCTGCTGATCCGAGCGGGGTTCGCCATCGCGCACGTCGACGAGTGGGGGCCGAGCCCGGAGCAAATCGCGTCGCACCCGGAGTGGGCCAACGAGCGGCAGCGGCCGCCGTTTCTCCTGCTGGCCGGCCGCTCCTAGCGCGCGATCGGCCCGTTCGGGGCGACCAGGATCTTGCCCTGGCGCTGGCCGCGCTCGGCGTGGGCCACCGCGGCGCGGATCTCCTCGATCGGGTAGACGCGCTCGACCGGCGCGGTGAGCACCCGCGCGCGCACCTGCTCGCTTAGCTCCGCGTAGATCTCACGGACCTGGGCGCGCGAGCGCGGTGCCAGCGCGCGGCCGAGGATGAAGCCCACCAGGCTCTGCCCCTCCCCGATCAGCTTGCCCCGCGGCATCACCGGATCCTCGCCGCTCATCGAGCCGTAGTTGCAGACCACGCCGTTTTCCCCCACGCATGTCGAGATGCGCGCGGTGGCCTGGCCCGACACCGCGTCGAGGCCCAGGCGGATCGACGCCCCGCCGGTCGCGGCCTTCACCCGGTCAGCCAGGTCGGGGCCGTCCACCACGCAGACGTCGGCGCCGAGGGGCGCGAGCTCGGCGAAGAGGGCCTCGCGCCGGACCACGTTCACGGTGCGGACGCCGCGGGCGCGGCCGAGGCGGATCACGAAGCGGCCGACCGCGGAGTTGGCCACGTTCTGGATGATCCAGTCGCCCCGCCGCAGCTCGACCACGTCGGTGAGGAGCAGGAGCGCGGTCGGCGGGTTGATGCGGAGCATGGCCGCCTGGAGGAGGTCGACGCCCGCGGGCACCGGGATCACGTCGTCGCCCGCCACCCGCCGCCGCTGCGTCCAGTTCTCGCGCTGGAGGTTGATGACCAGATCACCCGGCTTGACGTGCGCGACTCCGCCGCCCACGGCGGTGACGCGCCCCACGCACTCGGCGCCGATGCCGGCCGGCAGGGGCGGCCGCAGGCGATAGGTGCCCCGGCACATCGAGAGGTCGGCGGGGTTGATCGGGAAGGCGAGCACGTCGAATACCACCTCGCCCGCGCCCGGCGCGCCCGGGTCCGGGACCTCCCGGCAGCGCACCGCGTCCTCGGGGGAGCCGTACTGCTCGAGCAGGATCTGCTTCATGGCGACCTCAGATCACTCGTAGGACTCGGGGGCGTGGCGGAGCGCGCGATTCATCGAGACCTCCTAGGGCGGGGGCTAGGCCGGGGCGACCATCGGCTCCGCCGGGTCGCCGGACACGGTGGTCCGCTGCATGAGCCGCCGGTGCTTGGCGGTGTCGTAGGGGGTCGCGCGGTGGAGCACACAGCGGTTGTCCCAGACGATCAGATCGCCCTCCTCCCATTCGTGCCGGTAGACGAACCGGCGCTGGGTGACGTGGTCGAGCAGGGTGCGCAGCAGCGCGCGGCCCTCCTCGATCGGGAGCCCCTCCACGTGGGAGGCGTGCGCGCCGAGGAAGAGCGCGGGCTGCCCGTTCACCGGGTTCACCCGCACGAGCGGATGGCGCACCGGCGGGTACACCGCGCGCTCCTCCGCGGTGTAGAAGCCGGGCCGCACCTGGTCGCGCGACCACGAGAAGTCGTGCACCACGGTCAGGGTCTCCGCGCGGCGCCGGAGCGGCTCCGGCAGCGAGGGGTACGCGGCACGCGCGCTCGCGAGCTCGGTGGCCCCGCCCGCGGGCGGCACGATGCGGCCGGAGAGCAGCGAGCAGAGCGAGGGGACCGGCTTGAACGAGCTGTCGCTGTGCCAGAGCATGTTGGCGAGCTGGTAGACCATCCGCCGGTCGTCGGGCGGGATGACGTCCCCGGTCTTGATGTCCAGGTTGGACTGGCGCGCGAAGGGTGTGCCCGCGGCCGGGTTCATGCTGCGGGTGACCTCGAGCGCGCCGAAGCGGCGGCTGAACGCGACCTGGGCGTCGTCGTCGAGCGGCTGGCCGCGGAAGAGCAGCACCGAGTGCTCCTCGAAGGCGGCGCGGATCGCGGACCAGGTGAGGTCGTCGAGCGGGCGCGTGATGTCGGCCCCGTCGACGCGCGCCGCGAAGCAGGGGGTGAGCCGGGTCACCGCGATCGTCATCAGGAGTACTCCCGGAACACGGTCTTCAGATCGCGGGTGGGCACGGTGTCGCGCATCCAGGTGAACCCGCCGCGGTCGGCCATCTCCCGCGCCCCCCGGAGGAAGCCGGCGAGGGCCAGCCGCGAGAGGGCGCCGCCCACGCTGATGCGCTTGACGCCGACCTCCGCGAGCTGGGCCGCGGTGAGGTCGGGGTCGGCCGCGCTCATCACCACGTTCACCGGCTTGCCGACCGCCGACACCACCGCGCGGATGGCGGGCAGGTCGCGGACGCCGGGCGCGTAGAGCACGTCGGCGCCCACCCGCTCGAAGGCCTGCAGGCGGCGGATCGCGTCGTCGAGGTCGCGCCCGTGCAGCAGGTTCTCCGCGCGCGCGGTGAGCAGGAAGGGCACCGGCAGCGCGCGGGCGACCTCGACCGCGGCGTGCACGCGCTCCACCGCCAGGTCGAAGTCGTAGATGGGCCGGGCCGGGTCGCCGGTCGCGTCCTCGATCGAGCCGCCCGAGATGCCGGCCTCCGCGGCGAGCCGGATCATCTCCGCCGCCGCGCGCGGCTCGTCCGCGTAGCCGTTCTCGAGGTCCGCGTTCACCGGCAGGTCGGTCGCGGCCGCGATCACCCGGCAGTTCTCGATGACCTCGGCCCGGCTCACCGCGTTGGTGCCGTCGACCCGGCCCAGCGCGTTGGCGAGCCCGAGGCTCGTGGTGGCCAGGGCCTCGAAGCCGAGCGAGGCGAGCAGGCGGGCGGTGCCCGCGTCCCACGGGTTGGGGATCATGAAGGCGCCCGGGCGCTCGTGCAGGGCCCGGAAGCGCGCGGCTTTCTCGGCGGCGGTTTTCATGGGCGGGTCGTCCTCACGTCTTCTCGAAGTCGATGCGCTCGTACACCGGCAGCCCCTGGAGATAGCGCCGCAGGCAGTCGAGGGCCATCTCGACCGCGCCCAAGCGGACCCACTCCCGGCCGCCCAGGATGCGCGCCTTCCGCGAGGCGGCGTCCGACGCGGTGGCGATGGCCAGGCAGATGGTGCCGCCGAACTCGATGCGGTCGGGCCCGTCGTCGAGGTCGATCAGCACCGCGAGGGCGTGGGTGGCCCCGGTCTGCGCCCGCGCGGCGCGCGCCACCGTCTCCGCCACCGGCGGGGTGAGCGGGCCGTCGGGCGGTGCGCCCGCGAGCCCGACCGCGGCCCACACCTCGGGCAGGGACCGCGCGATCGTACCCCGCCGGAAGAGCGTCTCCGCGCCGGGCAGGTGGGCCAGCCGCGCCGCCATCTGCCCGCTCGTGAACGTCTCGACGAGGGAGAGCGTCGCCCCCTGGGCGCGGAGGTCGCGCAGGAGCACGCTCTCGAGGGTCTGGTCGTCCTCGGCCAGGATGAAATTGCCGATGCGCTTGCGCACCTCGCGCTCGATCGGCTCGAGCTTGCGGCGAATGTCGTCCATGTCGCGCCCGCGCGCGGTCAGCTTGGTCTCGAGCTGCGGGTAGTGGGCGCGGAAGCCGAGCTTCACGCTGCCGTCCGGCACGAGCGCCTCCACCCCGGTCAGGAGCGAGTCCACGTGCGATTCGCCCAGGCCGTAGGAGTGGAAGCGCTTGAGGAAGATGGCCCCGGGCAGCCCGGCCTTGGCGAGCAGGCGCGGGACGATCTGCTCCTCCAGCATCCGGCGCAGCTCGCGCGGCACGCCGGGGGTGAAGTAGAAGCGGGCCCGGCCGATGTCCACCGCGAAGCCGCACGCGGTGCCGATGGGGTTGTCGATCACCTCGGCGGTGGTGGGCAGCATGGCCTGCTTGCGGTTGTTGGGCGGCATCACGCGGCTGCGGCGCTGGAAGAAGTCCTCCATGCGCGTGAGCCAGTCCTCGTTCAGCGCCAGGTCCACCCCGGCCGCCTTGGCCGCGATCTCCTGGGAGAGATCGTCCACGGTGGGGCCGAGGCCCCCGTTGACGATGACCGCGTCGGCGCGCTCGCCGGCCAGATGGAAGGCGCGCAGCAGGTTCTCGCGGTCGTCGCCCACCGTGGTCTCCCAGTCGACCGACAGGCCCACGTCCTCCAGCTTCTGCGTGATGTAGCTGAAGTTCGTGTTCACGATCTTGCCGGTCAGCACCTCGTCACCGGTGCAGATCACCTCGATGCGCATCACTCTCCCACCTCCGTTCACTCGATGACCCGATCCGCGCGCGACAGCAACGAGGGCGAGATCGCGAGGCCCAGTGCCTTCGCGGTGTGCATGTTGATCACGAGCTCGAACTTCGTCGGCTGTTCGACGGGAAGATCGGCCGGCTTGGCGCCTCTGAGGATACGGTCCACGAGGCTCGCGCTGCGGCGAAACAGGTCGACGAAGTCGGTGCCGTACGACATCAGCAGTCCACCCTCGGCCCATCGGCTATGGCTGGCGGACGTCGGGAGGCGGTGCTTCAGCGAGAGCTCCGCGAGGCGATCCCGTTGAACGCCGAGGGTCGAGTCACCGATGACGAAGAGACTCCCGAGATGCTCTTTTTCGATCGTCGCGAAGGCCCGGTCCAGATCGCCACGTCGAGGGCCCTTGACTGCTACCGGCAGAACCGTCAGGCCCAGTGCGGGAGCGGCGCCCTCGGCAATCTTCACCTGGGGCGCGGTGCCCGGATTGGCGGGACTCCAGAGGATGCCGACCCGAGTGACCGACGGGACGACCTGTTTGAGCAGCTCGAGCCGCTTCGGGACGAGGTCGGCTTGGGCATCCGACAGCCCCGTGACGTTCCCACCCGGATGGGCGAGGCTCGCCACGAGCGTTCCGACCGGATCGGGCTCGCCGATGAACACGATGGGGATCGTGCGGCTGGCGCTCTTGGCCGCCAGCGCGCTGCCGGCCGGCGCGGTGACGAGGACGTCGACCTTCAGCCGGACGAGCTCGGCGGCGAGCGGGGAGAGTCGCTCGACCTGTCCGGCCGCGTATCGCGGCTCGATGATGATGTCCTGACCGTCTACGTATCCCATATCCCGAAGCCCGTCCCGAAGGGCGGCGAGCCAGGGCTGGTACGACACCGTATCGGAAGTGAGCGAGAGATAGCCGATCCGCCAGACCTTTCCGGCCGGCTGAGCGAAGGCGGGAGGCGGCGCCACGACGAGAAGCAGAACCGCGACGAAGGCGGCGATGGCAGACGTCATGTCAGCTCATCAAGAGCGCGCCGGGGACCTCGCGGCCCATGGTCTCGATCTGCTCGCGCGTGATGCCCTGGGCGAGCAGGCCGGTGACGAACATCTGGAGGCCGTCGGCGGGCGTGGGGTTGCCGGTCTGGCCGAGATCGGTGCCGAGGACGAAGTGCTGCGCGCCCACCGCCTTGATGCGGGCGGCGGTGTCGGCGAGCGGGATGCGCGGGGCGTGGCGCATCCACTCGAGCGGGGAGTCGGGGCCGGTCAGCATGAGCAGCGCGCAGAGCTCCATCTTGCCGCCCATCGTGGCCGCCTTCTTCATCTGCACGAGGCTCATGTCGACCACGTCGAACTGGGCGTGGGTGACCACGATGCGATCGCAGCCCTCCTCGCGCGCCGCCTCGATCAGGGCCAGCGCTTCCTCGGCCGAGGCGTGGCCGGTCTGCACCACGAGGCGCTGCGCGGCGCAGATCTTGAGGATGGCGCGCGCCTCGGGCAGCACCTGCCCGCGCTCGTCGACGACCCGGAGGCCCGACGGCGCGGTGCCGCTCTTGCGCACGTGGTTGTCGGCGTCGAAGGTGGGGAACCACACCACGCGGCCATACCCGCCCTGCATGCGCCACATCCACTCCACCGCCTGGGGATTGAGCCCGCCCACCGCCCGGTTGAGCGTGATGCCGCCGAAGACCTTGATGCCGGGGACGTGCTTGCGCACGAGCCAGGCCCGGTCGGCGGTGTGGGTCACGTGATTCTTGAACACGATCGCTTCCATCTGCCGCGAGGCGGCCAGCGCGGCCAGCTCGTCGTCGTCGATCGCCCGACCGAAGATGTCGGGCGCGGCGTGGGTGTGGAAGTCGATCAGGCCCTTGATCGGGCTCACCGGGGGTGGGGGCGGCGAATAGCCCTGCACGCCGGGGTTGGGGGTGGGCCGCGACGCCTCCGCGGTGGGTCGCCCGTGAGCTGCGCCCGCGGCCCGCCGTGAGCCTCGCGGCGACACCAGTCCGATCGGAGCGGCGGTGCTCCCGTGGCAGCAGCCACAGACGAGATGGGGCATAGCTCCGGCGATTTTACACGAGGCCTTGACTTGACGGCGGCCAGTCGTAGACTCGGCCTCAGCCGTCCAGGCGGCACATGGTTCGCGTGAAGGGTCGAACCCACCTGCTCCGTAGCGACGAAGGGACCACCTTCCGCCCGATTCCGCGGACACCGGGCACATGGAAAGGTGGTGCGTCATGCCCCTGCCGGATCGTCCCAGCCTCGAATTCCTGAAGAAGCTCGCCAAGGACCGGCTCCCGGAGATGCGCCGCGCGGATCCCGCCGCCCGCCTCGCGGACGCGCATCTCGCGGTCGCGCGCGAGCACGGCTTCACGAGCTGGCGCGCGCTGCGCACCGAACTGGACCGTCGGCTCGCCGCCGCGGAGCCCGACCCCGTGGTCCAGCTCTTCGCCGCGATCCGCCGCGGCGACGCGGAGATCGTGGACGGCCTGCTCGCCGCCCACCCCGCCTTCGCCAACGCGCGCGACGAGGAGGGCAGCACCCCGCTGTCGGCCGCGGTCGACGCGCATCGGGCGGCCCTCATCCCGATCCTGCTCCGCCGCGGAGGGGATCCCCACCTCGTCTACGCCCACTCCGCCCACACCCCGCTCTCCTGGGCGGTGGTGATCGAGGCCTACGACTGCGCCCGCGCCCTCATGGAGGCCGGCGTCGAGCCGGACCTGTTCTGTGCCGCCGGGCTGGGCGAGGTGGACCGCGTGCGGGCCTTCTTCACCCCCGAGGGCCGGCCGAGGCCGCGGGCCTCGATCACCGGCAGCTCGCGCTACGCCCCGGACGGCACGCGGCTGCCGTGTCCGCCGGAGACCGACCGCGAGGTCGTGTCGGACGCGCTCTACATGGCCAGCCGCACCGGCCACGAGGGCACGGTGCGGGAGCTGCTGACGCACGAGCCCGACCTCGCGTTCCAGGCCTTCGCGGGCGCCACCGCGCTGCACTGGGCCTACTTCGCGGGCGCGCCCCGGGTGGTCGCGCTCCTGCTCGCCGCGGGGGCGGATCCCACGCTCCGCGATCCCGTGCTAGGCTGCACGCCGGAGGCGTTTGGCATCTGCACCCCCGCGAGCTGGGCGTGGGGCTCGAAGGTGCGCCAGCGGCTCGCCGAGAACCCGGGGCTGGTCCACGCGGAGAGCACGCGCGGAGGGCCCCTGCACGAGGCGGCGCGGGCCGGCGCCCTCGAGGCGGTGAAGCTGCTGCTGGAGGCGGGGGCCGATCCGGGGCGGCGCAACGCGGAGGGCAAGACCGCGCTCGATCTGGCGCGGGAGCGGCCGGATCAGCCCTGGTGCGTGAAGGTGGCGGAGTGGCTGATGAGCAGTGCACCCGAACCGAGGAGATGACGATGTTCTTCGAGCTCAGGCAGTACCACGTCCGTCCCGGGCAGCAGGAGAACTGGGTGAAGTGCATGGAGGAGGAGATCATCCCCTTCCAGGTCAAGATGGGCATGGTCATCCTCGGCAGCTTCGTGGGCGAGGAGGACGCGTCGGTGTACGTGTGGATCCGCCGCTTCGAGAGCGAGCCGGAGCGCAAGCGGCTCTACGACGCGGTCTACCAGAGCGACTACTGGAAGAACGATATCTCGCCGCGGGTTCCGCAGATGATCGACCGCGAGCAGATCAAGGTGACGCGCCTGACCGCGACACCGCGCTCGCCGATCCAGTGACCCTCTCGGCGCTCGAGACGGCGCGGAAGCTCGCGCCGCTGATCCGGGCATCCGCCGCGGAGACGGACGCGCAGCGCGAGCTGCCGCGTCCGCTCTTCGAGGCGATGGCCGACGCGGGCCTCTTCCGCCTCGCGCTGCCGCGGACGCTCGGCGGCTTCGAGATGGACCTGCCGAGCTACATCCAGGTCATCGAGGAGATCGGCCGGGCCGACGCGAGCACCGGGTGGGTGACCAATCAGGTATCGATCTTCGCGACCTACGCGGCGCGGATGCCCACCGCGGCGGCGCGCGCCATCTGGATCGATACCCCGCGCTCGGTGGTCGCCGATTCCCTAAAAACAAACGCGCAGGCCGTCGTGGTTCCCGGGGGCTACCGGGTGACCGGCCGCCAGGGCTTCAGCACCGGCTGCCGGCACGCCTCCTGGCTAGCCGCCCACGCCACCGTCAGCGAGCAGGGCCGGCCCCGACTCGACGATGGTCAGCCCGAGACGCGCTACTGCTTCGTGCCGCGCGCCCAGGCCGAGCTGCTCGACACCTGGCAGGTCCGCGGCATGCGCGGCACCGGCACCAATCACTTCGCGGTGAACGACGTGTTCGTCCCGGAGGACCGCACCGTGAAGTCGGTGACCGCGCCGCTCGTGGAACAGGGCCCCCTCTACCGCCTCCCGCGCACCCTGGTCTTCGCCTCGGGTGACGCCGCGGTGGCCCTCGGCACCGCCCGGAGCTGCCTGGACGCGTTCACGGATCTGGCCACCACCAAGACCCCACGGGCCATGGACGCCCTGCTCCGAGATCAGCCGATGATCCAGAGCGAGGTGGGGCGGGCCGAGGCCCGGCTGCGCGCCGGCCTCGCCTTCCTGCGGGAAGCGGTGCGCGAGATCTGGGGCGCGGTGGTCGCGAACGGCGCGGTCACCCTGGAGCAGCGCGCGGTGCTGCGGCTGGCCACCACCGACGGCATCCGCACCGCGGCCTCCGTCGTGGACATGGTCTACAACATGGCGGGTGCCACCGCGGCCTACGAGTCGAGCCCGATCCAGCGTCACTTCCAGGACGTCCACGTGATGAGTCAGCATCTCCAGGCCCGGTTGGCCCACTACGAGCTGGTGGGTCGCCACTGGCTCGGGCTGAAGATCGACGAGACGCGGCTCTAGACGCGTCCAGGAGGAGACGGAATGGCGGCCACTCAGCCCGACTCGACGTCCACCGACATCTCACGCCGCGGCTTTCTGCACCTCGCGCTCGCCTCGGGCGCGCTGGCTCCCGCGGCGCTGCTCGCGGAGCGCGGGGCCGCCCCCGCGTGGGCCCAGGAGACCCCGAAGAAGGGCGGCACGCTGCGGGTCGGCTTCTACATCGAGGCCGCTACCATGGACCCGCACCTCTCGGGCAGCAAGATCGACCGGCAGGTCTACCACAACATCTACGAGCCGCTGGTCGTGCTCGACGCCAACCTCGGGATCAAGCCCGGCCTGGCCGAGTCGTGGCAGCAGCCGGATGCCAGGACCCTGGTCTTCAGGCTGCGCCGCGGGGTGAAGTTCCACGACGGCACCGACTTCAACGCGGAGGCGGTGAAGTTCAACTTCAACCGCATGAAGACCGAGCCCAAGTCGGTGCGCAAGGGCGAGGTGGCCAGCGTCGACACGGTGGAGGTGGTGGACACCTACACCGTCAAGCTCAACCTCAAGCGCCCGGACGCAGCCCTGCTCGCGACCCTGACCGATCGCGCGGGCATGATGGTCTCGCCCAAGACCGCGCAGGAGCGCGGGGCCGAGCTCGAGCGCAACGCCAAGGGCGCGGGCACCGGGCCCTTCGTGTTCGTGGAGTGGGTGAAGGACGACCACCTGCTGATCCGGCGTAACGACAGCTACTGGAACAAGCAGGGCGGTCCGTACCTCGAGCAGATCCGCTACCGGCCCATCCCGGACGACACCGTCAAGCTGCAGAGCCTGCTGGCCGGCGAGATCCAGGTGATGGACTACGTGCAGCCCCGCGACGTGGCCGCGGTCAAGACGGACAAGAACGTGGTGGTCCTCGACGTGCCATCGCTCGCCGACTTCGCCTACCAGCTCAACCACACGAAGCCGCCCTTCGACAACAAGGCGCTCCGCCAGGCGGTGGCCTACTCGCTCGACCTCGAGCAGATCGTCAAGGGCGTCTGGCTCAACGTGGGGGTGCCCGCCAACGGGCCGATCCCGCCCACCAGCTGGGCCTACGACCGCTCGATCCCGTTCATCAAGCGCGACCTGGCCAAGGTCAAGGCCAAGCTGGCGGAGGGCGGCAAGGCGGGCGGCTTCACTTTCACGATGACCACCAACAACATCCCGATCAACGTGCAGGAGGCCGAGGTCATCCAGGCCCAGCTCGCGGAGGCCGGGATCACGATGAAGATCAAGCTGGTGGACTCGGGCACGCTGATCTCGGACGGCAACGGCAAGAACTTCGAGATGATCAGCTACCAGTGGAGCGGGCGGCCGGATCCGGACGGCAACACCTACCAGTTCTACAAGACCACGCCCGGCACGTCGCTCAACTGGTCGGGCATCTCCAATCCGCAGATCGACGCCCTGCTGGACAAGTCGCGCGAGGTCTCGAGCCAGGCCGAGCGCAAGAAGCTCTTCAGCCAGCTCGTGCGGATCTTGCAGGACGAGCTGCCGATGGTGTTCATCATCCACCCGAT
>Ga0099791_10000790_pt1 | contig 11905 bp, 9 predicted proteins | sample Rivendell_Oct201_7_FD_77318 | JGI IMG/M metagenome (GOLD analysis project Ga0099791, IMG submission 77318) | Vadose zone soil and rhizosphere microbial communities from the Eel River Critical Zone Observatory, Northern California to study diel... | ecosystem: Environmental > Terrestrial > Soil >... | reverse complement strand
GAGCGGAGGCGCAGGTAGTCGCGCTCGCCCACCGTCCCGCCCCCCGCGCGCGCGTGCGCTTCGACCAGGAGCGCGTCGAGCGTGCGCCAGTCGGCGGCGACCAGGCGGAGGTTCGAGTCGGCCTCGAGCTTCTGCCGCGCGGCGCGGATCTGCTTCCGGCTGGCCTCGCCGGCGCTCACATCGCGCAGGCCTTCGGGCTCGTTCAGCTGCGCGGCGACCAGGAAGGAGCCCCCGCTCGGGAGCGGGCGGACGATCCAGATGAGCCGGTCGCCGCGGCCGTCGAAGGGGGAGAGGAAGCCTTCGGCCTCGGGCGCCGCGGGGGTGCGCGGGGTGGCGGCGGGCGCGGGTGGCGCGGGGACGGGTACCCCGCGCTGCCGCAGGCGGTAGAGCGCGCGGCGGATCTCCTTGCGCACCGCGCGCTCGCCGGCGCGCGGCTCGAGCGCCAGCAGGAGGGCCGCCACCTCGGCGCTCGCGAGCTCGCCGAGCGCGGCCGCCAGCGCCGCGCCGTCGGCGCCGGCGAGCAGCGGCGCGACCGCCTCGGCCCCGATCCGGCCGGCGCGCACCGCCTCGGGGTCGAGGCCGAGGCGCACGAGCGTCGCGGCCGCCTGCTCGCCGCGCGCGCTCACGAGCCGCCGCTCGCGGCGGCGCGCGGGTACTCGGCGAGGCGCGCCTCGACGTGGTCGCGCATCCAGTGCGCGTCCCACCACTCGACCGGGTCGACGTGCACGCCGTGGATCATGATGCTGAAGTGGAGGTGGTCGCCGGCGGCGAGGCCCGTGTCCCCCGTCTTGCCGATCGGGTCGCCGCGCCCGATCGGGGTTCCCGGCTGAACGCCGACCTCGCTCAGATGCCCATAGAGCGAGAAGACCCCGAGGCCGTGGTCGATGACGACGGCGTTGCCGTAGATGCCGAGGGCGCCGGCGAACACGACGCGGCCCGCGTTCGCCGCCGGCACCGGGCTGCCGCGCAGCGAGGCCAGGTCGAAGCCCAGGTGGGTCTGCTGGTCGATCGTCTTGCCGTCGTGCACGTAGGTGCGGCGGTCGGCGAAGCCGGAGAGCGGGGCGGAGTTGGGAAGGCGGAGGAAGGCGTCCTGCCAGAGCGGCGCCGGGGCGCTGTCGCGGCACATCTGGCGCACCCGGACCTCGGTCTTGGCGCGCAGCTCGCGGTTGATGCGGAGATAGCCCTCCACCAGGTCGCCCGACTGATCGAGGTCGTTCGCGGCGAGCAGCTCGGGGACCTTGCGCGAGAGGAAGTCGTCGGTGACCGGCATCGTCTTCTCGGCGAAGCGGCGCGGGGTCACCTTCACGCCCAGGTCCACCCGGCGCGCGTTCCCGGCCACGTCGGCGGCGATCACCGCCGGCCGCGCGTCGGGGAGGCTCTGCGGGAGGGCGAAGAGCGCCACGCGCAGCCCCGCGTCGGCGAAGTAGTCGGCCACGCCGGGGAAGAACTCGTCACCCACCTGCACGCCGCTGCGGATCGCGTCCGGGCCGACGCGGTAGACGGCGCACTCGGAGCCGCCCACGCGCGCCACGTGCTCGCCCGGCATCACCTCGAGGAGCGGCGGGGTCACGTCGACGGTGACGGCCCGCGCGAGGCGCGGCCCGCGGCGGAAACGCGCCAGCCAGGAGTGGTCGGTGGCCCAGATCTCGAGCTGGGCGCGGCCCTCGTGCACGTGCGCCGCCGCGGCGTCCAGGGTCGGCGCCAGCGTCGCCTCGTGCACCTCGCTCCCGAACCAGGAACGCCGCGGATAGTCCTGGCTCGCGACCACCACCGGCTCTCCGCCCTCCGGCACGAGCCGCACCTCGACGCGGGCCAGGCCGGAGCCGCGGTCGCGCGCCACGATCGTGACCGGGGTCGCCCGGCCGACGAAGTCGATCGGCGTCTCGAGCGTGACCGACGGCGCGAAGGGCTCGGCGCGCGTCAGGAAGAGCGCCACCAGCGCGGCGAGCACGACGACGGCGAGCAGGCGGCGCATCAGGAGAGGTCGCCCAGCACGGCGAGCAGGTTCTGGGTGATCCGCTGCGTCGCGCCCCAGATGACGTGGCCGTCGACCGCGTAGACGTCGATGGGCACCTTGCGGCCGCCGAAGTCCCACAGCTCCCGGCGGAGCGCGTCGGGAGACTCGAGCCGGCCGAGCGGTACCGTGAAGATGAGGTCGACCTCGTCCGGCGAGGGCCGGAAGTCGTAGGGGTGAGGCACCACGCCCACGAAGGGCGTGATGACGAAGCGGGTGGCCATCGTCTCGAGGTCGTCGAGCGGACCGAGGAGGCGGACGTGCGCCGGGTCGAGGCCGATCTCCTCTTGCGCCTCGCGCAGCGCGGTCGCGGCCAGGTCCGGGTCCTCGGGATCGTGGCCGCCGCCGGGGAACGCGATCTGGCCCTGATGGTGCGGCAGGAGGTTCGAGCGCCGGGTGAAGAGCAGGCTCGGCTCGCCGTCGACGGCGAGCAGCGGCACGAGCACGGCGGCGACCGTCTTGCCGGGCGGCGCGAGGACGATCCGCTGGCGCCCGCCGAGCGCCGCGGCGAGCGCGGTCACGAGGGCCTCGGTCACCGGCGCCTTCCTACCATCTGTGCTATGACAGCTCCATGGGCGCGGCGGGCCACACGATCGTTCTCCGCTATCACGAGATCGCGCTCAAGGGGCGCAACCGGCCCTTCTTCGTGCGCCGCCTGGTGGAGAACGTCGAGCGCGCCACCGCCGGGCTCCCCGTCGGGCGCGTGCGCCGCGCCTCGGCCCGGCTCCTCCTCCCGCTCGCCGACACGGCCGCCTGGCCCGCGGTGCGCGAGCGCCTCGCGCGTGTGTTCGGGGTGGTCAACTTCGCGCTCGCGCACGAGCACGCGCTCGCCACGCGCGGAGGCGACGCGGCGGCCGAGCTGGTGCACCTGGGCGAGGCGATCGTCGCGCGCCTCGAGGGTGTGGCGCTGCCGAGCTTCCGCGTGCGCACCAAGCGCAGCGACAAGCGCTTCGCGCTCACCTCGCCCGAGGTGAACGCCATCCTCGGGCGCATGATCCAGGCGGCCACCGGGGCCGCGGTCGACCTCGACGCCGCCGCGCTCACGGTCGCCGTCGACATCCTCCCCGGCCGCGCCTTCTTCTCGCTCGAGAAGGTGCCGGGCGCGGGTGGGCTGCCGGTCGGCGCGAGCGGGCGGGTGCTGGCGCTCCTCTCGGGCGGCATCGACTCGCCGGTCGCGGCCTGGCGCATGATGCGGCGCGGATGCCGCGTCGATCTCGTCCACTTCCACAGCGTGCCCTTCCTCGACCGCACGAGCCAGGAGAAGGCGCGCGAGCTCGGATGGCTGCTCGCCGCCTGGGGGCTCGAGGCGGACCTCTACCTGGTGCCGTTCGGCGAGGTGCAGCGGCAGATCGTGGCCGCCGTGGGACGCCCGCTCCGCGTCGTCCTCTACCGGCGCATGATGCTCCGCATCGCGGAGGCGCTGGCGCGCAGGGCGGGCGCCGAGGCGCTGGTCACGGGCGACAGCCTCGGGCAGGTGGCCTCGCAGACGCTCGCCAACCTGGCCGTGATCGGCGAGGCGGCGGCGCTGCCCGTGCTGCGGCCGCTGGTCGGCATGGACAAGAGCGAGATCACCGCCGAGGCGGCGCGCATCGGGACCTTCGAGACCTCGATCATTCCCGACCAGGACTGCTGCACGCTCTTCACGCCGCGCCACCCGGCGACGCGCGCGGAGCGGAGCGGGGTGCTCGCACTCGAGACGCACCTCGAGGTAGCGGCGTTGGTGGCGCAGGCGGTGGCCGCGACCGAACGCGTGCGCCTACGCGCCGCCGGCGAGCACGACGAAGAGCGCGCGCACGGCGGGGCGCCCGAGGCGCGCGTTCAGCCGCTCGCGTAGCTCGTGCTTCAAGAACTGGAGCTCCTGCATCCACTCCGCGCTGTCGACCGCGACGAAGAGGACACCGCGCTTCATGCGCTCGGGGTGGGCGTGGGCGGCGATGGTGGGCCCGACGACCGCGTCCCAGTGTGCCCACACGGCGTGGTCGGCGAGCCGCTCCGCCTCGGGAAGGCGCCCGAGCGCGGCGCGCAGCACGTCGCCGAGGCGCGTCGGGCGGTCAACGGGCGGCCGGCGTGGCGACACTTGAAAAAAATCCTTGACAGCACAATATGTGGTGGTGTATGAGCCCGGCCACCGCAAGATACAGGGCAGTGCCAGGGGGGGGTTGAGCATGGCGACGGAGTTGGTGGGACGGGAGGAAGGGGCCACGCCCAGCCCTCCGGAGGCCACGGCGCCGCGCGGCCTGACGGTCGCGCGGCGTTTCGTGCCGGCGGGGACCGACCCGTACGACACGGTCGAGTGGGAGATCCGCTCGGCGGTCATCTCCGGCGAGGGCGGCGAGACCGTCTTCGAGCAGCGCGACGTCGAGGTGCCGAAGTCCTGGTCGCAGCTCGCGACCAACGTCGTCGTCTCGAAGTACTTCCGCGGCCCGCTCGGCACGCCGCAGCGCGAGCGCAGCGTGCGGCAGCTGATCGGCCGCGTGGTGAGCACGATCGGCGCGTGGGGCGAGGCGCAGGGCTACTTCGCCACGCCGGGCGATCGGGCGGTGTTCAGCGACGAGCTGACCCATCTCCTCCTCCACCAGAAGGCCTCCTTCAACAGCCCGGTCTGGTTCAACATGGGCGTCGAGCCGAAGCCGCAGTGCTCGGCCTGCTTCATCCTCTCCGTCGACGACACCATGGACTCGATCCTCGACTGGTATCGCAAGGAGGGGGTCATTTTCAAAGGGGGCTCGGGCTCGGGCGTGAACCTCTCGCGCCTGCGCTCTTCCCGGGAGCGGCTGGGCGGCGGGGGCACGGCCTCGGGGCCGGTGTCCTTCATGCGCGCGGCCGACGCCTCGGCCGGGGTGATCAAGTCGGGCGGCAAGACCCGGCGCGCGGCCAAGATGGTCGTGCTCAACGCCGACCACCCCGACATCGTCGACTTCATCCGCTGCAAGGCGGAGGAGGAGCGCAAGGCGTGGGCGCTCATCGCCGCCGGCTACGACGCCTCGCTCGACGGGCCCGCCTACGGCTCGATCTTCTTCCAGAACGCCAACAACTCGGTGCGCGTGACCGACGACTTCATGCGCGCCGCGCTCGAGGGCCGCCCGTGGAGCACGCGCTACGTCACCAACGGCGCGGTCGCCGAGACGCGCCCGGCGCGCGACCTCCTCCACCTGATCGCCGAGGCGACCTGGCAGTGCGGCGATCCCGGCATGCAGTTCGACACCACCATCAACGACTGGCACACCTGCCCGAACACGGGGCGCATCAACGCGTCCAATCCGTGCGTGACCGGCGACACGCTGGTCGCCACCGCGGACGGATGGCGTCGCATCGACTCGCTCGTCGGAAGCCCGGCGCGGATCATCGGGGCCGACGGCCAGGCGCACTTCGTGACGCGCATCTTCCCGACCGGCCGGAAGGGCGTGCTCCGTCTGCGGACGCGAGGCGGCTTCGAGCTGCGCCTCACGGCGGAGCACAGGGTGCTCACGGTGAACCGCGGCGACATCGCGGCGCGCGAGCTCGTCCGCGGTGACCGCCTGCAGCTCCAGGGGCCGGGTTTCGGCCGTCGCGCGCTCCCGGAGCGCCTCGCCCTGGCCGTCGGGGTCGCCGTCGGCGATGGCTGCCTGACGCGCACCGTGCACGCGAGCGGCGTGCAGCAGATCGTGACCCTGACGATGGCGGCGGCGGAGGCCGGTGTCCTGCGCGCGATCGCGGGCGAGATCAACGAGGCGAAGGCGCTGCACGCCGCCGGCGGCGGAGACGGCCGTGGCCGCGCTCCCGTCGCCGTTCGGGTCGGCGGCTCGGTCTCCCGCCTGGCCTTCTCGGGACGCGAGACCGTCGCGCTCTTCCGCGAGCTGGCCGTTCTCGACGAAGGCTCGGAGCGCAAGCGCTTCACGCCACGCGTCTTCGAGCTCGACCGGCCTTCGCTCGCGGCCGCTCTCCGCGGTCTCTTCACCGCAGACGGCAGCGTCGCGAACTACGGCACCAAGAGCCACTACGTGTCGCTCGACTCGTCCTCCCTCGAGCTGCTGCGGCAGGTACAGCTCCTGCTGCTCGGCTTCGGCATCAGGTCGAAGCTCTACCAGAACCGGCGCGGCGACACGACCGAGGCGATCCTGCCCGACGGCCGCGGCGGGAAGAGGGCATACGCGGTCGCCGAGATGTATTCCCTCCGCGTCAGCCGGGCCTCGCGCCTGATCTTCGAGCGGGAGATCGGCTTCGATCCCCAGAGCCCAAAGGCCGCCGCGCTGGCGCAGGTCAACGGCACGGTCGGGACCCATGCGGACGCGCTCGTGGACGAGGTGGACACCATCGAGGCCCTCGGCGAGGAGGACGTCTTCGACTTGACGGAGTCCGTGACGGATCACTTCGTCGCGAACGGCATCGTCGTCCACAACTGCAGCGAATACATGCACCTCGACGACAGCGCCTGCAACCTCGCCAGCCTGAACCTGATGCAGTTCGTCGAGCCGGACGGGAGCTTCGACGTCGCCGCCTTCCGGCACGCGGTCGACATCGTGATCGCGGCGCAGGACATCGTGGTCGACCGCTCGAGCTACCCCACGCCCGAGATCGCGGCCACCGCGCACGCCTACCGCGAGCTGGGCCTCGGCTACGCGAACCTGGGTGCGCTCCTGATGTCGCTCGGCCTCCCCTACGACTCGGATGCGGGGCGCGCGTACGCCGGGGCCGTGACCGCGCTCATGTGCGGCGAGGCGTACCGGCACTCCGCCGCCCTCGCCGCCGCGCTCGGGCCGTACGAGGGCTACGCCAAGAACCGCGAGCCGCAGCTCGGGGTGATCGAGAAGCACCGCGCCCACGCCTACAAGCTCGACCCGGCGCTCGTGCCGCTCGATCTCCTCGCCGCGGCGCGCGAGGCATGGGACGGCGCGCGCGAGGCGGCGCGCGCCGCCGGGGTGCGGAACTCGCAGCTGACCGTGCTGGCGCCCACCGGCACCATCGCCTTCATGATGGACTGCGACACCACCGGCGTCGAGCCCGACATCGCGCTCGTCAAGTACAAGAAGCTGGTCGGCGGCGGCGTGCTCAAGCTCGTCAACAACACGGTGCCGCGGGCGCTCCGCCGCGTGGGTTACGAGGCGCGCGAGATCCAGGAGATCGTCGAGTACATCGACGAGCAGGAGACCATCGAGGGGGCGCCTGCGCTCAAGCCCGAGCACCTGCCGGTCTTCGACTGCGCGTTCAAGCCCGCGCGCGGCGCGCGCTCGATCCATCCCCTCGGGCACCTCCGCATGATGGGGGCGGTGCAGCCGTTCATCTCGGGTGCCATCTCGAAGACGATCAACGTGCCGGAGAGCGCCACCGTCGAGGACATCGAGGAGGCGTACATCGAGGCCTGGAAGCTCGGCTTGAAGGCGGTCGCCATCTACCGCGACGGCTGCAAGAAGACCCAGCCGCTCAACACGGCGAAGCCGGTGCGGGCCGAGGGGGTCGCCGCGGCCGTCGGAGGGGTGGGGAAGGCCGAGCCGGTTCGGCGGAGGCTGCCGAACGACCGCCAGGCGCTCTGCCACAAGTTCGACGTGGCCGGGCACGAGGGCTACGTCCACGTCGGCTTCTTCGAGGACGGCACGCCGGGCGAGATCTTCATCAAAATGGCGAAGGAGGGGAGCACGATCTCCGGCCTGATGGACACGATCGGCGTGCTCACCTCCATGGCGCTCCAGTACGGGGTGCCGCTCGAGGTGCTGGTCTCGAAGTTCAGCCACGTGCGCTTCGAGCCCTCGGGGTTCACCAAGAACCCGGACATCCCCATGGCGAAGTCCCTCATCGACTACGTCTTCCGCTTCCTCGGCGCGCGCTTCCTCTCTGGCGAGGCGCGGGCGGCGGTGGGCCTGGTCGAGCGCGAGGCGCCGCCCCCGCCCGGCACGGTGAGCGCCGCCCTAGGTGCCGCGCCGGAGGCACGCGCCCAGGCGGGGCCGAACCCGATCGGCTTCACCAGCGGGACGGCGCTCGACACGGTCGGCCGGCATGCGATCACCTTCAGCCCGCAGGCGGACGCGCCGAGCTGTCCCGACTGCGGCGCGCTCATGGTGCGCAATGGCACCTGTTACAAGTGCTTCAACTGCGGAGCGACCAGCGGCTGCTCCTGAGGTGGGGAGAACGGCGTCGCTTTTGGGAGGCGGCGGACGGGTGGAGATGGGGTAGGCCTCCCCGGGGGACGGGTGTGGTCCGCGCGAGCGGAGCGGGGCGCCGATCGGGCGCCCCGCGCGGTGGAACGGGCTCCGATTTTCCCGCTTGACAGGGTGACGACGCGCCCTATAAGGGCCGCAACTGCCTCAAGTCGAGCCTGCGTGTCCCGTCTGCGAGGGAGTCACCGATGGCGGACGCTCTCAAGTTCACCGAGGATCACCTGTGGTTGCGCGTCGAAGGCAACCGCGCTCAGCTCGGCATCTCCGAGTACGGCCAGGCCGAGCTCGGCGAGGTGATCGCCGTCGAGCTGCCCGACGTGGGTGACGAGGTGGAGAAGGGCGAGCCGTTCGGCGAGCTCGAGTCCGTGCGCACGGTGTCGGAGCTGCTCTCGCCGCTCACCGGAACGGTGACTGCCATCAATACCGAGCTCGAGGACCATCCCGCGATCGTCAACGAGGATCCCTACCACGAGGGGTGGCTGGTGGAGATCAAGCTCCAGGACGAGGCGGAGCTCGAGGACCTGATGGACGCGGACGAGTACGAGGAGTTCGCGTCGGGCGAGGAGGAGGGCTGAGGGGAGGAGCGCTGAGGGGAGGAGGCCCGAGGGGAGGAGGTCCCAGGGTCAATCGCGGCGGAAACGGTAGACGAACTCGTTCGGCCGCACCAGGCCGAGCTGCCGGCGCGCCAGGCCCTCGAGGTAGAGGTCGTCGGTATTCAGCCGGCGGATCTCGTCCCGCAAGCGCGCGTTGCGCTCCATGAGCACGAAGGCCGTCTGCCCGAGCGCTCGTCGCTCGGCGCGCAGGCGGAGCAAGTGCGCGATCCCGTGCTCGCCGAGCAGGACCGAGGTGGCGACGCCCGCGATCGCGAGCCCGAGCGCCGCGCTCAGCACCTGCCCGCTCCCGATGTGCACCGGGCGAGTGGTAACCGAAAGCCGGCACCGAGGCAAACCAGCGTCGTCGAGCGCCGGCGTAGAACGCTCTGCTACTCCCCCGCATGCGGGAGCAGGAACGACATTCTAGGCGGCTCGGATGCCCGGCTCAGCCTGGGCGATCGGATTCAAAAAATTTTTCCAAAACGGCGATCTTCTCTTGACTCGCTCCCCGGGCCGCTTCTATACTCCGCGTGGTTGTGGAGGTGGAGTGGTGGGGATTCTCGCCTGGGAGATGGGGCGGTAAGAGAACGCTTCTCATTTCCAAACAGGAGGTAGACATGGCGAAGAAGAAGGCAAAGAAGGCGAAGAAGAAGAGCAAGGCGAAGAAAAAGTCCAAGAGATAGGTGAAGAACCGAGTGACTCATCGTACTGATTCGCGGATCTGCTAGGCACGTAGAAAAGTAGAGAACACAAGGATTTCTTCTCAGGCGAGAACGGGCCCGCTGACGGGCCCGGAGAAAGGCCCTTCGGCGATTCCGAAGGGCCTTTTTCGTGGAGCCGCCGCGTGCTGAGCGCCGAGACGCCGCCGGCAGAGGGCGCTCGCTACGCGGCCGGGCTGGTGTGCATCCCCGGGCTGTGGGCGGGAAGCGGCGTCTGGCGCGGGTTTGCGAGCCATCTCGGCCACCGCGGGTGGGAGTGTCACCTGCTCGACGTGCGCGGCGTGGCGGGCGGCCTGGCCGCGCGGGCGGCGGCGGTGCGCGAGTACGCAGCGGCCCTGCCGGCGCCGGCCGTCCTCCTCGGGCACGACGCCGGGGGACTCGTCGCGCTCGCCGCCGCCACCCGCGGGGCGACCGCCGCGGTCGTGCTGCTGGCACCGCTCGCTCCCGGCAGCCGCGCGGCCCGCCGGCTGGTGCTGGCCCCACGGAGCCTGCTCGCACTCCTGGCCGGACGCCCCGTGCCGGCGCCGGCCGGCCCGGCTGCGACGGCATGGGCGGACCTGCCGCCGGCGCTGCGCGCGAGCACGGGGGCCGAGGACGCGGCCGCGGTGCGCGAGGTCGTGTGGGGCCGGGTGCGCCCCGCGGCGGCCGCGGGGGTGCCGACCCTCGTCGTCGCGGGCGCCGCCGATCCGCTCCTGCCGCGGCCCAGCGCCGAGGCGCTGGCGCGGGGCCTCGGCGCGGAGCTGCGTGTGCTCGAGGGCGCGGGCCACTGGCTGCTCGGGGACGCGGGCTGGCAGCCGGCGGTCTCGCTGGTGCACCGCTGGCTCGTGCAGCGGCTCGGGGAGCCGCTCCTCGAGACCTACGCCGAGGCGCAGGCGGACCGCGAGCCGAGCGATGACGAGTAGCTGCGCCTAGTTCGGGGGAAGGCAGCGGGCGACGCAGTCGAGCAGCGCCTCGAAATCGAGCGGCTTCATCAGCGACGCCACCACGCCGAGGCGCGCCACCTTCTGCTTCACGTCGCCGCCGCCCGAGAAGACGATCACGGGGATGCCCGCCAGCTCGGGATCCTCCAGCTGACGAACGCGGAACTCGAAACCATCCATGCGGGGCAGCATCAGGTCCAGGAGGATGACACCCGGCCGCGGCGGCGCTCCGATGCGGGCGAGCCCTTCCCGCCCGTCGGCAGCGGTCGTGACGTGGTAGCCTTCTCCGCTCAGCAGCTCGCGCAAGGCGTCGCGCAGATCCGGGTCGTCCTCGATGATCAGCACGGGGGCGCTCTGCGCGACGCGCGGCATGGCCCACTTTTACTCCGAGGTCGCCGCAGCGCAATCATCGGAAAAGGGGGGCTTGGAGGAGGGACATGCGTGAGAGCCCATCGTCCGCTCGGGCAATCGAGTGCACGTACCATCGTTCCTCCGAGCCATCCTTGACGCGCCGCCGCCGTGGCGCTAGGGTCACGCGCGTTGCAGGGCGTGCGCGCCCCTCTTCCACACGGAGGCGGGCACCGGCAACGCGGGCGCGGCCGGCCCTTTTGGAAGACGGGGATGATGATGATGATCACCAGGCGGGGACTGGCTCGGAAGCTCGCCTCCTGACCATGGGTCGAGAGTGATGTCGCCCGAGACGAACGAGCCCATGGCCGGACAGCGCGAGGCCGTCGAGCGATTCGAGGCGGTCACCGACACCGCGCTCGCGCAGCTCTCGCTCGACGAGCTGCTCGACGAGCTGCTCGTCCGCGTGCAGCGCATCCTCGCCGCCGACACGGCCGCCATCTTCCTGCTCGACGGCGACGTGCTCGTCGAGCGCGCCGCCGCGGGGCTGGAAGACGCCGATACGCGGGACATCCGCATCCCGGTCGGCGCGGGCTTCGTCGGGCGCGTGGCGGCGGAGAAGCGGCCGGTCGTCATCGAGCACGTCGTCCGCGCCCAGCTGGCGCACCCAGTGCTCCGCGAGAGCGGCATCCGCTCGCTGCTCGGCGTCCCCATCCTCTTCGAGGGGCGGGGGATCGGCGTGCTCCACGTGGGCACCCTCCAGCCGCGCCACTTCCGCCAGGAAGATGCGCAACTGCTCCAGGTGGTGGCCGACCGGATCGGGCTCGGCATCGAGTACTCGCGCCTCTACGAGGAGGAGCGCAGCGCCCGCGCGCGCTCCGAGGCCGAGCAGCGGCGCAGCCGCTTCCTCGCCAACGTGAGCGCGCTCCTCGCCACCACCCTCGACTACGAGGCGACGCTGCGCAACCTCGCCCGGCTGGCGATACCGGAGCTCGGCGACTGGTGCGTGATCGACATGCTCGGCGAGCACGGCCAGATGCGCCGGGTCGCGGTCGCGCACGTGGTGCCGGCGAAGGAATCGCTGGCGTGGGAGCTGGAGCGCCGCCATGCGATGCACCCAGACGACGCCTACAGCCCGGCGCGGGTCGCCCGCACGGGGCGGGCCGAGTTCATCCCGGAG
>Ga0099791_10000786_pt1 | contig 11914 bp, 12 predicted proteins | sample Rivendell_Oct201_7_FD_77318 | JGI IMG/M metagenome (GOLD analysis project Ga0099791, IMG submission 77318) | Vadose zone soil and rhizosphere microbial communities from the Eel River Critical Zone Observatory, Northern California to study diel... | ecosystem: Environmental > Terrestrial > Soil... | reverse complement strand
TTCGGCGCGTTCTGCTTCATTCCCGTCGCTCAGGTCCTCGTGACGACGCTGGGATGGCGGAGCACGCTCCTCGTCTGGGCGGCGCTGCTGATCGCGATCGTCGTCCCGCTCAGCGCGTTCCAGCGGCTGCCCGATGGCGCGACCGTGCGCCATCGCCCGACCGACGGCGCGGCACGGGGATGGACGCTCAAGGCGGCGCTCGGCTCGGCGCCGTTCTGGTGGCTCGTCCTCATGCGATTCGCGGCCGCCTTCGCGTTCCCGCTCATGAACGTCCACATGGTCGCGTACGCGATCGGGCAGGGCATCCATCCCGCCACGGCGGCGACGGCGCTCGGCACGGTGAGCCTGGTGAGTCTGGCCGGGCGGCTCACGACCGGCTGGTTGTGCGATCACATCGGCCGCGCGCCGACGCTGACGGTGACATACAGCAGCGCAGCCCTCGGCATCGGATGCCTCGCGCTGCTCGGCCTGACGCATTGGCCGGGCTGGCTGGCCTTCTACGTCGTGCTCTACGGCATGGCCCAGGGGTCGAGCGGGATCGTCGGCTCGGCCCGGGTCGCCGACGTCTTCGCCGGCGCCGCGTTCGGAGCGATCTACGGGTGGAAGACGCTGGCCGTCGGGCCCGGCGAGGCGCTCGGGGCGTGGCTCGGCGGCGAGATCTTCGATGCGACCGGCAGCTACTTCGGCGCGTTCGCGGTCGCGGTGACCGCGCTCGTGATCGGCGTCGTCGCGATGTGGCGCGTGCGGGCGGATCCGCTACGGAGCTGACGCGTCAGCGTCGCGCGTCAGCGTCGGGAATCGACGTACAGCTCGATCTCGTGCCCGTCGGGGTCGCGGATCGAGAACGACTGCGCCGTCTCGCCGAACGGCTGGAGACCGTGGGCTTCCACCCGGCGGCGCGCCTCGGTGAGGTCGTCGAGCGACGCGCCCACCTCGAACGCGATGTGATAGAGGCCGGGCACGCCCTTGGGCTGGGGACCGGGGCCTTCGGCGCGCGCGAGCTCGCACGAGACGTCATGATGGTGGCGGCCGGCCGAAAAGAACACGATGCGCCCCGCCTTGCCGGTGCCGGTTTCGCGCAGCCCGAGGAGATCACGGTAAAAACGCCGCGTCGCCTCGAGATCGCGGACGAAGAGCGAGACGTGACCGAGCTCGCGGACCTTCAAAGCGGGGATCGAGGCAGCCCGCAACGGTGCCTCCATGTGGTCGGTAGTGTACCATTGGAAGGTCATGGCAGATGCGAAGCCGGCGGCCCTTAGGAGTACGGCCGCATCGTTCCTCACCGATAGTGTTTCGCGGGTCCGGCCCAACACCAGGTTGATCGCGCTTCTCGCTCTCGGCCATCTCGTCATCGACACCAACCAGGGCTCGCTCGCCGCGGTGTTGCCGTTCCTCAAGTCGGTACACGGGCTCTCGTACGCCGAGGCGGGGATCATCGTGCTCGTCGCCAACATCACGTCGTCGATCATCCAGCCGCTCTTCGGGTACATGGCCGATCAGGCCGTGCGGCGCTGGCTGCTGCCGCTCTCTGTCTTTCTCTCGGGCGTCGGGCTCGGGCTCACCGGCGTGGCGCCCGGCTACGGCGTCGTGCTGCTTCTGGTCGTCGTGATGGGGTTCGGCGTGGCCGCCTATCATCCCGAGGGCTATCGCACGGCCGCCAGCGTCGCCGGCGACCGAAAGGCCACGGCGCTTTCCTGGTTCTCGCTCGGCGGGAACGTCGGCGTCGCGCTCGGTCCGCCGCTCGTCACGGCGCTCATCGCCGGGCTCGGTCTCGCCGGAACGCTGGGCATGCTCGTGCCGACCGCGATCGTCACCGCGGTCCTCCTCGCGGTGTTGCCGATGATGGCGCGCCCGGCCGCCGCCGCGTCTCGGCCGGTGCGGGCCCATGGCCGGAACATGACCCGCGCGATGGCCATCCTCATGCTCGTGGTCACGATCCGCTCGTGGGCCCAGCTCGGGTTCACCACGTTCGTGCCCTTCTACTACATCGATTCCCTCGGCGCCGACCCGCATCTGGTCGGCGTGCTGCTCTTCGTCTTCCTCGGCGCCGGAGCGCTCGGCACCGTGATCACCGGCCCCCTGGCCGATCGCTGGGGCACACGGCCGTTCATGACGTGGGGGTTCGTCGCCGCGGCGCCGCTCGGTGTCCTGTTCCTGCTCACCAGCGGCAGCCCGTTCGCCATCGTCGCGCTCGGCCTCTTCGGCGCCGCGCTGGTCTCGACGTTCACCGTGTCGGTGGTCCTCGGGCAGGCGTATCTGCCCCGAAATCCCGGCATGGCGTCGGGGCTGATCGTCGGCTTCGCGATCGGCGCCGGCGGCCTGGGCGTGACGTTCCTGGGTTGGGTTGCCGACCACTGGGGATTGCCGGCCGTGCTCTGGACCTGCGCGTTCATGCCGTTGCTCGGCTTCGCCGTGGCCTTCTTCCTGCCTCAGCCCCGGTCCGAAATCGCGTGACGCACGGCCTTCCTCTCCAGGACGGCGAGCAGGTCCTGCTGATCGACCAGCGCGGCAAGCGGCATCTCATCTTTCTCCGCAAGTCGGAGACGTTCCATTCCGACCGAGGCTGGATCCCCCACGACAACGTCATCGGCCAGGTCGAGGGCACCTGGATCCGCAGCTCGCTCGGCCTGCGTTATCTCGCGCTTCGTCCCACGCTGGGCGAGTTCGTCCTGGAGATGCCGCGCGGCGCCCAGGTGATCTACCCCAAGGACCTGGCGATGATCCTCTTCTGGGCCGACGTCTTCCCGGGCGCGCGGGTGCTCGAGGCCGGGACCGGCTCGGGGGCCCTGACGCTCGCGCTGCTCCGCGCCGTCGGCACCGATGGCCGGGTGATCACCTACGAGCAGCGCGACGAGTTCGCGCGGCGCGCGCTGGCCAACATCCACATGCGCCTCGGCCAGGTCAACAACCTCACCGTGCGGCTGCGGCCGGTGGAGGACGGACTGCCCGAGGAAGAGCCCGTCGATCGCGTGCTCTTCGATCTTCCCGAGCCCTGGAAGCTCACGAGCCTGGTCGCGCCCGTCCTGCGGCCGGGCGGCATCTTCATGTGCTACGTGCCGACCATCATCCAGTCGCACGAGCTCAGCGAGACCTTGCATCGCGAGCGTGAGTGGGCGCTGGTCGAGACCTTCGAGACCCTCATGCGTCCCTGGAACATCGAAGGCCAATCGGTGCGGCCATTCCACCGGATGGTCGCGCACACCGGGTTCATTACCCTGGCGCGCCGGGTCGTGCCCGCCGAGGGTGCTGCACCGCCGCGCCTCGGACAGGCGGAATCAGGCGAATAGCCCTCTGCTCACCAAGGAGTCCAGATGATCACATTTATGCGTCGATATCGCCGGACCTTGCAGATCGGCCTGCTCGTGATCGTGGCCGCGTTCGTCGCGTCGCTCTTCATTTTCGGGACGAGCGCACGTGATGGCGGCGCCGCCCGCGACAGCGTGGCCACCGTCAATGGCGAGAAGATCTCCGTCGAGCGCTACCAGCGGCGCTACCAGGAATATCTCTCGATGTACGCGCAGATGATGCGCGATCGCTTCAGCCCCGAGATGGCCGAGCGCATGGGCCTGCCGCAGCAAGTCGTCGAGGACCTGGTGCTGGAGTCCCTGGCCGTCCAGAAGGCGCAGGGGGAAGGCCTCGGGCTGACCGACGAGGAGCTGAACGCCCAGATCCACACGTTTCCCGCCTTCCAGGAAGGTGGCCGCTTCACGCTCAAACGCTACGAAGAGGTGTTGCGCCGTCTCGGGTACACGAAGGGCGGGTTCGAAGACGAGATGCGCCGCCGGCTGACGCGGAGCAAGGTCGAGACCGCGGTGCGCGGCGGCGTGAAGGTTTCGGACTCCGAGATCGAGCAGGCCTACGTGCAGCAGCGCGAAGAGGCGCGGGCCGAGTGGGCTCTGGTGGAGTTGGCCCCGCTGATCGCCGCGCAGACGGCGACCGACGAGGAGCTGCAGGCCTACGTCAAGGAACACGGCCCGGAATTGCGCCAGCCCGAGCGGCGCAAGGTCCAGTACGTGGCGATCGGGCTGAAGGAATTCACGAAGCCCGCGACCGACGCCGAGGTCGAGAAGTACTACGCGGAGCACGGCCAGGAGTTCGAGATGCCGAAGAAGGCGCGGGCGGCCCACATCCTGGTGCGCGTGAGCGAGACCGGTGGCAGCGAGGCCGAGGACAAGGCGAAGGCGAAGATCGCCGACGTCATTCGCCGCGCCAAGGCCGGCGAGGACTTCGCCAAGCTCGCCCGCGAGGTGTCCGAGGATCCCGGCACGAAGGACAAGGGCGGCGACCTCGGGCTCGTCGGCAAGGGTGAGATGGTGCCCGCTTTCGAGCAAGCGGTCTTCGAGCTGAAGAAAGGTGACGTGTCGCCGGAGCCCGTGCGGACGCCGTTCGGCTATCACGCGATCAAGGTCTCCGAGGTTCAGGACGGTGGAAAGAAGCCGCTGAAGGAGGTCGCGGCCCCGATCCGCGAGCGCCTGCAGGCGGAGGCCGCCGATCGGGGAGCGCGGGCCCGCGCCGACGAGGTCCGCACCACGCTCCTGGGCGCCGGAGATTTCACCGCCGAGGCCAAGAAGCTCGGGCTGACGACGCACGACGCGACGATCGCGCGCAAGCAGTCTGGTCCGTTCGCGGGCGCCGATACGATGGAGGAGGCCGCGTTCAACCTGAGTCTTGGCGGAGTGTCGGCGCCCGTGAAGACGCCCGCCGGCTGGGTGGTGATCAAGAACCTCGAGTCGTTGCCGGCCGCCGTGCCTCCGCTCACCGAGATCCGGGCCCAGGTCGAAGCGGGCGTCAAGCGCCAGAAGGCCGAGGCCGTCGCGGTGCAGAAGGCCAAGCAGCTCGCCGATGAGGCGAAGCAGGGCGATTTCCAGACGGCGGCGAAGAAGATCGGGGCACAGACCGGCCAGACGCCGCGCTTCTCGCGCACGAAGCCGGCCGAGCGCCTGCCCGGCGACGTCATGGTGGCCGCGCTCCAGGCGACGGCCGGTGCCATCACCGAGCCGGTGAAGAGCCAGCAGGGCTATTACGTGGTGAAGGTCCTCGAGCGCGTCCCGCCTGACCCGAGCGGCCTCGCCGCCGAGCGCGAGCGCCTCGAGCGCGATCTCCTCGCTCGCAAGCAGACGCAGGCCTGGCAGTCGTGGCTGAGCGCGGCGCGTGCCAAGGCCAAGGTCGACGTGTCGACACAGCTGCCGGCCCGTCGGGGTTAACCGATGTCCTGGAGGTGATCATGGACGCCATGATCGTGAACGTCACGACGGAGGCCTCGTGGTTCGGCGGGCGCGCCGTCGCCCGCCACGACCTCATCAGCGTGACCGGCTACGAAGGCACGGTCGCCGGCGTCGACCTGCGTTATACGACGCTCCAGCGTGACGACGGCAAGGTGCTGATCCCCAACTCGATCCTGTTCACGAATCCGATCCAGCTCCGCAGCCGCACCCCCTAGTCGTCGTGGTAACGTAGCAACTCCATGGCCGTCCAGCGGACGCCGATGACCCGCGCCGGGTACGACAGACTCGCTGCCGAGCTCGACCGCCTCAAGCGCGTGGACCGACACGCCATCACCAAGGCCATCGCCGAGGCGCGCGCCCATGGCGACCTGTCGGAAAACGCCGAGTACCACGCGGCCCGCGAGAAGCAGAGCTTCATCGAAGGGCGCATCAACGAGCTCGAGACCAAGGTCGGCGCCGCCGAGGTCATCGATCCGCCGACCTCGGGCAGTCGCATCACGTTCGCGTCGACGGTGAAGCTGGAGGACGAGACGGGCAAGGAATACCGGTACTGGATCGTGGGCTCGGACGAGTCGGAGCCGGCGAAGGGCCGGATCTCCATCCTCTCGCCACTGGCCCGCACGCTCATCGGCAAGAACGTGGGCGACAGCGTCACCGCCCAGCTGCCGAACGGAAAGAAGACCTTCGAGATCCTCGAAGCCAATTTCCCCTGGAAGGAGTAGCCATGCCCCACGCGCCGGTCGACGGCATCAAGCTGTACTACGAAGAGGCTGGCCAGGGGTCGCCGCTCGTCTTCGTGCACGAGTTCGCCGGTGATTACCGGTCGTGGCGGCCGCAGATGCAGTTCTTCTCGCGGCGCTACCGGGCGATCGCTTACAACGCCCGCGGCTACCCGCCGTCGGACGTCCCCGAGGATCCGAAAGCGTACTCGCAGGACCGCGCCGTCGAAGACCTCCGCGGCCTCCTCGACGCGCTCTCGATCAAGAAGGCCCACGTGTGCGGGCTCTCCAAGGGCGGGTACGCCACGCTCCACTTCGCGCTCCGCTATCCCGATCGCCTGCTGTCCGTCGTGGTGGCGGGTGCCGGCTACGGTAGCGTGATGACCGACCGTGAGAAGTTCCGCCAGGACGCCGAGGTGACGGCGAAGAAGTTCGAGGCCGAGGGCATGCAGAAGGCGGCCGACCTCTACGCCCAGGGCCCGACGCGGGTGCAGTTCAGGGACAAGGACCCCGTGGGCTTCCAGGAGTTCCACCAGAACCTGGCCAGCGGCTCGGCCAAGGGTCACGCGCTGACGCTTCGAGGCATCCAGATGACGCGGCCGTCCGTTTTCGAGCTGGGCGAACGCATGGAGAAGTGCGAGGTGCCCACGCTCATCATGACGGGCGACGAGGACGATCCGTGCCTCGAGCCCGCCATCTTCATGAAGCGCAAGCTGCCCTGCTCGGGCCTGGTCGTGATGCCCAAGGCCGGCCACACCATCAATCTCGAGGATCCCGATCTCTTCAACCGGTCGGTGCTCGACTTCCTGACCGCCGTGGACGCCGGCCGCTGGACCCGCCGGAACCCGGCCTCGCAGACGGGCTCGGCCATTCTTCCTGCGGGGATGACCCGATGAGCCTGCCACTCGAGCACATCACCGTCGTCGATCTCACCCGGGCGCGGTCGGGCCCGACCGCCGTGCGCCAGCTCGCCGACATGGGCGCTTCCGTCATCAAGGTGGAGGCCCGCCAGTTAGAAGAGGGCGACTCCACCGCGATCGGCTTCGACTTCCTCAACCTCCACCGCAACAAGCGCTCGATGACCCTCGACCTCAAGCATCCGCGCGGCGTGGAGGTCCTCAAGCGCATGGTGGCCAAGGCCGACGTAGTGATCGAGAACTTTCGTCCCGACGTCAAGCACCGCCTCGGCATCGACTACGAGTCGCTGTCGAGGATCAACCCGCGGCTGGTCTACGGCTCGATCTCGGGCTTCGGCCAGACGGGGCCATACGCCGAGCGGCCGGGCTACGACCAGATCGCCCAGGGCATGGGCGGCCTGATGTCGGTGACCGGATTGCCCGGGCAGGGGCCCGTGCGCGTCGGCATTCCCGTGGCCGACCTCACCGCCGGGCTGTTCCTGGCCCAGGGCATCCTGGTCGCTCTGCTCGAGCGCGGGCGCTCGGGCAAAGGCCAGTGGGTCCACACCTCGCTGCTGCAGGCGATGGTGACGATGCTCGACTTCCAGGCCGCGCGCTGGCTGATCGATTCGGAGATTGCGCCGCAGGCCGGCAACGATCATCCCACCGGCATTCCGACGGGCGTCTTCACGACGGCCGACGGCCACATCAACATCGCCGCCTCCGGCCAGGTGATGTACCGGCGCCTCTGCGAGGCGATCGGCGCCGAGCATCTGATCGACGATCCGCGCTTCAAGACGATGGCCGACCGCTCGAAGCACCGCAAGGCGATGAACGAGGAGCTGGACAAGGCCCTCGTGAAGCGGTCGAGCGCGGAGTGGATCGAGCTGCTCAACAAGGCCGGCGTGCCGTCGGGGCCCATCTACAACATCAAGCAGGTCTTCGAGGATCCGCAGATCCAGCACCTCCGCATGGCCCAGCCCGTGCGCCATTCCGAGCGGGGCGAGATCCGCGTCCAGGGGTTGCCGGCCACGCTCTCGCGGACGCCGGGCGCCATCCGCCAGCCCGCGCCGACGCACGGCGAGCACACCGACGAGATCCTTCGCGAGCTCGGCTACTCGGCGAACGAGATCGCGAGCCTGAGGCAGGAGAAGGCGGTCTAGCGGGGACGGCCTGGCTCGCGCGGTGCCGGGCGAGCCCTTCACGGCGACGTCGGCAGACCTGCCGGCGGTGCGCGGATTTCTCCATCGGCCGCCGTCGCCCTCGCCCGACGGCCTCGTGCTCACTCATGGCGCCGGCGGGAATGCCGGCGCGCCGCTTCTGGTCGATCTCGCCACCGCGTTTGCCGCGTCGAGGATGACGGTGTTGCGCTGCGACCTTCCCTTTCGACAGGAGCGGCGCACGGGGCCGCCGTCGAGATCCGATGCGCCGGTCGACCGCGCGGGGCTCGCCCACGCCGTCGCAGCGTTGAGGGCGCTCGGCGTGGAGCGCGTCTTCCTGGGCGGTCAGTCCTACGGCGGCCGCCAGGCCAGCATGCTCGCTGCTGACGAGCCGGCCCTCGCCACCGGGTTGCTCCTGCTGTCGTATCCACTGCATCCACCCGGACGTCCCGCCCAGCTACGGACCGCGCACTTCCCGAAGCTCCGCCGCCGCATCGTGTTCATCCACGGCACGACCGATCCGTTCGGATCGCCCGAGGAGATCGAGGCGGCGCGCGCGTTGATCACGGCCCCCACGACGCTCATCCTGACCGACGGCGGTCACGATCTCGGCTACCGCAAGCCGCGGCGCGACCTCATCGAGCGCATCGTGGCCGCCTGCGCGTCGTGGCGCGCGCCGGTCTGAGCCGGCACGGCGCTCGGGACAGCGCCTTCAGGACAGCAGGACGAGCGCGAGGGCCACGGCTCCGGGCAGGGCCTGAACCCAGAGGATCTTGCGGCTCGCGGTGAAGGCGCCGAACACGCCGGCCACGACGACGCAACCGAGGAAGAAGATCTTGGTCGGCGCACCGGCCACACCGAGCGCGAGGCCCCACACGAGTCCGGCGGCGAGGAAGCCGTTGTAGAGGCCCTGGTTGGCCGCCAGTGATTTCGAGGCCGCTGCGAAGTCGGCGGTCAGCCCGAACGTGCGGCGGCCGAAGGGTGTGGTCCAGAGGAACATCTCCAGCACCAGGAAGTACAGGTGAAGCACCGCCACCAGGCCAACGACGACGTTCGCGATTATCACCATGCGGCCTGTGTCTCCAGGACGCTCAATCCGCTCGCCCAGTGCCTCCAGGAGCGAGTCCTCAGCAATTCCTGGCGGGTCGGGTGTCTCAAATCCCCTTCACCTCTCTACCGAGTACAAGCGCCATTCGCCAGGCACGCCCTTGAGCGTACGCGTTCCACGGTCGGCAAACCGAATGCCGGAACCGGCGACGAGGTCCCTTACGGTCCCTGACACCAGCACTTCGCCGGGCTGCGCCTGGTCTGCTACCCGCGCCCCGATGTGAACGGCCAGTCCGCCAACCTTCTCTCCCAGCTTTTCACACTCGCCGGTATGCAGGCCGGTGCGAACGGTCAGGCCGATGCTTGCCGCCGCGTCGCGAATCGCACAGGCGCTTCGGATCGCCCGCGCCGGTCCATCGAAGGCGGCAAAGAAACCATCGCCTGCCGTGTCGATCTCACGGCCACGAAATTGCGCCACCTCGCGTCGCGCCGCGCCGTAATAGCTTTCCAGCAAATCCCGCCAGGCCCGGTCGCCCAGTTGGGCCGCGCGTTCGGTGGAGTTGACGATGTCGGCGAAAAGCACGGTCGCCAGAACTCGATCCTCCTCCGCCGCCTCGTGCCGGCCGGTCAGGAATTCTTGAATCGCGTCAAGAATGACGCCGGTTTCACCGACGTGATACAGATGATCCTTACCTGGCACTTCCACGAACTTCGCTCCCGTGATGTGCTCGGCCAGATAGCGCCCGTTGTCGGCACGGATGTACGCATTGTCCTTGCGGTGCAACACCAGTGTCGGCACGCGAATGGCCGGCAGGACCGCACGCACTTCGAATGTGAACGTGTTGCGGTACCCGTTGGCCGCCTGCGTAGGCCCCATCGTGAGGCGCTGATAACGGCCGTACCACTCCCGGAAGCGCTGATCTTGCGCCACGGAGGGGGCGGTGGTGCTCAAATGGCCACCGTTGCCCCACCCCGCATCGAAAAGCTCGAAGAAGCGCTGCAGAAACTCTTCGGGGACTCCCCACGGGTAGTCGTGGTCCCGCACCCGCCGTGCAAAGCTGTCGAGGAGGACCAGGGCCGAGGCCTTCTCTGGAAACGTCGCGGCAAAGAGCATGGCCATGCGCCCACCCTCGGCGTGCCCGAACATCGCGGCACGCTCGGAGCCGACGGCCTGCAGCACGGTGCGCGTATCGTCAGTCCAGGATTCCGCAGAGAGACCCTCATCGAACGGAACCGGGTCGGAGACTCCGCAACCACGCTTGTCGAAACAGATCAGCCGGCTGAACGACGACAGGCGCCGGAGAAAACGTGTCAGCGACGGCTCTTCCCACATCACATCCACGTTGGTGACCCAGTCCGGGATGAACACGAGGTCCAGCGGACCATCGCCAATCACCTGATAGGCGACAGATCCGCCAGGGCCCTTCGCGTACCGCGTTTCAGGGGTTCTCATCGTATGCACGCGTGGCCCGGGCCGAGAGGTTTACAGCGCAGAGAATCGCGGTCAATATTTTCACGCCGCGCCAGGACACTTCTCACTTCAATCACCTTCGACGAAGTATTCGATACGCCAACCGTCAGGCGTATCGATGATGTGGCATCCTTGCCAAGGGATGCGAGCCATCTCGCGAAGGAAGCGCGGGTCCTGGTCTGCATCGGAGTCACCACCAAAGCTCCATTTGAACTCGCGAACCATGAGCTTGCGGAGGCCGGCCAGGTCTCGCTGCTCGGCTGCCTGTCGCACACGATCGATGATTTGTGTCGCAGCAGCCGGCAGGGAACGCGCGTCTCCAGAATCTCCGCTGAGAGCCGATGACGTGACGGCGAGATACATAGCCGACACAGCTCCCATGACCATGACGAATCGCTTCATCGCTTAACGTTGTGCGTCCAACCGATCGCGGTGAGCGGCGCGCGAAGCGCGTCCGCTCAAGTGCGCTGTTCGATGCCGACCCATGTGACGTCACCGCGCTTCGCGACAGGTAGCGCTGCGAGCAATTGAGGAATGAGCCGGCGGAGATCGGTGACGCGGTTAGATGAAGCCCGGAGCACTATGACGGCGATGGAGAAGCGCGATAGCTCCTGCTGGAATGGAAGGCTGCGATCGACGGTGATGAAGACGTCGAACTCGTGTTCGGCACGGGCCAGCAGATCACCGTTCTTCAGCGCAGCCCAGCCGACGTCTGGCACCGTCTTGACGTCGTGTCCTTGGATGTCCTCCGCGAGCCGTCGATCGACGCACTCGTCGAGAAGCACCCTCACGATGCCTTCGTGATCATCCGGGCGGTGGCCTCCTCAAGGAAGGCCACGACTTGGTCCCGCTTGACGGTCGGAAACCCTGCCAGGAAGTCGTCGATCGTCTCGCCGCCCTCGAGATAGTCGATGAGCGCCTGGACGGGGACGCGCGTTCCCGCGAAGACGGGTGTTCCACTGAGGATGTCCGGCGACGACGTTATGATCGGCTTCGCCATAGCCTTTACCTTACTATCCCGAGACGCCTCTTCTCAAGGCATCGAACGACGACGCTCAGCCGCGTGCTCGGGAAGCGAGCACGCCGGCGGTGAAGACAGTGTTCTCATGCGACCTCACTTGCGTCACTCTGTTGGTCTAACGTTCAAGATCAAGGGCGCGCCACGACGCAGTCGGCAAAGCTAGACGACGCTGTTGGGCGCGTCCCTTGCATCGCCATGTTGGGCCGCCACGCGTCACGGGACAGTGTCTTTTTCGTTCTTCTTCAGCGCATATCGAAAATCACAGTGACTGGCGCCTTGCATGATTGTTTGCGTTACGGTGAGCCGCACGTTGGCACCAAAACCTTCTGCATGGAAAAAATCCGTATCCCCGTTACATGTCAGCAAGAATCCTAG
>Ga0099791_10000784_pt1 | contig 11934 bp, 6 predicted proteins | sample Rivendell_Oct201_7_FD_77318 | JGI IMG/M metagenome (GOLD analysis project Ga0099791, IMG submission 77318) | Vadose zone soil and rhizosphere microbial communities from the Eel River Critical Zone Observatory, Northern California to study diel... | ecosystem: Environmental > Terrestrial > Soil >... | reverse complement strand
TTTCACCGACACGCATGGCGATCGTGTCGGTCGCAGGGTACGCTCGCCCGTTGATGGTGAAATAGTTTGGTTGCCCGCCGTCCATCGGCATCGCTGGATACGTGAGGCCCTCGCGCAGCAACCATTCCTGCAGGAGCACCGTGTACTCGTGATCGGCTTCGAGGCTCGCATCAGCAACAGCCGGATCGATGATCAGTGCCCCGTACAGGCCCAACGCTTGTTGCCGGTCGACGTGATCGTGCGAGTGATACAGGTACGTCCCCGACTGCACCGCCGTAAACTCGTAGCGATAGAGGCTGCCGTTCTCGATCGGCTCCTGCGTGATGTGGGCCGGGCCGTCCATGATGTTCGGAAGGACGAGCCCGTGCCAATGCACGGTGGTGGTTTCAGGCAGCCGGTTCGTCACGTTGATGCGCACGCGGTCGCCCTGCCGGAACCGCAGCCTCGGTCCGGGGATTTGGCCGTTGAAGGCGTAGGCGTCGACGGTGACGCCTTGAAGGATCGACCAGCGGATGACGGCCGTTTCAAGGTCGAAGACCTTGACTCCGTTCTCAATTCGCGGCGCCAGATCGCGATCGCCGCGGACATCGAGACCGTACGTCGCAACCACGTCACGCGGATCAATCGCCGCCATGTCGAGCATGGCGGCTGCAGGCGTGTTGCGGTCCATGATCATCCCGGGTGGCATGATCGCGCCCCCGACATCGTGAGCTGAGAGGCGAAGGTTCACCCAATTGGCCGGCGCGACCATGCCCAAGACGAGCATCAGCAACGAGACTCCTGCGAGCGCGGCCCGCTGAGCGGGCGTGGCGTCGGATTGCATGTCATGGTGACCGCCGTTCGAATGTTGCCCGCCGCCGGCATCCTGTTCGTGACCGGCATGCTCACTGTGATTGCCGTCGGTCCTGGCTGAGGCGCCCTGCCCCTTCTTCACATCGAAGCGGCTTTCAGGCTTTCGCTCGGTCATGAGGCCGTGTTTCAGGCGCCTCGCGACCAGCCAGACATTCGAGGGATAGGCCACGGTGAAACCGGCGATCACTCCAAGCGACATGACGCCCCAGAACAGCAGCTCCGTCGGCACCATCGCCCGCATGTCGCGTCCCATCATGAGAAAGCTCATGACCGGCGCCATGCCCGCCATCATGAAGTTCATGCTGATGAATTCGGGCAGGAACGACTTGCGAACGTTCTGCCAGTAGGTTCCGCCCATCATCGACTTCATGAACAACGATTGAAAAATGAACAGGCCGAAGGCAAACCCAGCGATGTACTCGACGATGAGGTCGATCCACATGGGCAGGCCGAGCATCGCGGTGATCGCCGCAGCCAGAATGATTCCCGTCGCATCGCCAGCGACACAGTGAATCGTTGAGCCCACGCCCTGTTTCCAGAGCGCTTTGATGAACGTTTCGTGTTCGCCTGGCCAGGGCTCTTTGTCTGCGAGCACGTACAGCAAAAGGCCCAGAGGTCCCATGTAGAGCGTGACGAGAATGAAACCCCACTTCATCACCACAGGTTCGGGGTTGTTCCGATACTGGTCCCACCCCACGTAGCCCGTCGAGGCCGCCGCCAACGCGAACCACACAACGAGGAAATAGTCGATCGGTTGGATCATGGCCCGAGGATATCGCAGCCACCGTTTCAGCGGCGGACTGCGTTCACGACTATTCACGTCATCGAATGACCGAGACCGATGGCCTGTCTATGCTGCGGCCGCGGATGAAAGAACAATTAATGACGTTTAATCGAGGGTGTCGGATAGCAGGTCACGTTCTGATCTTCAGTCTTCTCGCATTCAGAGATCGCGCGGTGGCTCGCGCCACGTACGCTGGCTTGGGTCTCATCTGGCTAGACGGCCGCGCGATGAACGAGATGAAGTCTGGCGACCACGAGGAAACGAGCCGAGGGGCGATGAGCGTCCGCGGCGCGGTCTTCGATCGCAAAGGCGTCCAGGTTTCTGAAACGCTCGTCTGCCGCGCCCACATCGGAAGGTCCGAACGGAACGTGGATCTGCGCCAGGAACCCCGGGCGAGTGCACGAATCGCATTACTGATTGCTCTTGTGGTCCATCGTTCCCATGTCGTGACCCAACATCGGCTGGGACATCCGCATGTTCCACATCCGTCCCATCGGCGCCGGCGGACGCAGGCGGAAGAAGACGTGAAAGGACACCGGGCGCGAGCCATAGCCGACACCGAGCACGCACGACGTCGTACCGCAGAACCCCCGTCCGGTCTGCAAAACATCGGGTACGCCGTAAAAGGTCACATCGCCACCGATTCCCAGCTCGAAGCCGCGAGTGCGCAGAAAGTCACGAACGCCGCCAACCGTGAGCGCCAGCACCGTGCCGTGCAACGCCCTCGTCTCCGCGGTATCGATGATTGCATCCGTCAGAAGCAGCGAGATCTCCGGCTGCTGTGCCTCGAACCGCCCGTACACCGAGTTCATGCCGGTGTGCCACGTCGCTTCGGTAAAGAAGCCGGAGTGGTTCCCTGCATCCTTCTGGTTAACGCCGTAGCCGGCAGTGATGGCGGTGAAGTCGGTCTCGCGCCGTTTGAACCATGAGCCGGAGAACGTCGTGCGAACAAGATTTCCGGGCTCCAGCTCCTCCGGGTGTCTCAAAAAACCGGTCGACGCCTGGAATTCCCATGCGTCGTTCGGGCGAAACCAGACGCGGCCCGAGACCGAGTCGAGTGGACCAAAGTCGAAATTCCAGCGATTCTCGTCCGGCTCTCGTCCGTTGAACAGCGAACCCTCCACGATCCACGGGCCGTGATCGAGGGCGGCCGTGATCACGCCATATGAAATGTGTGTCGAATCAAAGGTGTGATGGCCGAGCGGCGCGGCGGGGTTCTCGGCCGCGGACGCCCGGTGCATGAATGCCACCGGACCGAGCGCCGGTTCACCGGCGGGACCGCCTGCGATCGTGAAGCCGGTCGTGTCATGGAGCGGGATCCGCCAGACGCCGGCGAGCTGCATGAACAAGTCGTGAGGATGCTGGCGATCGATCAGCGGGCGGCCGTCGAGCGCTTCTCCTGCCTGAAAGATTTCTGCGTAGCCCGATTTCCCGACGGTCACCGGGTCGAGGCTGAACATGCCGTTCAGCGTCAACGTGCCCTTGCCGACTTTCCTTGAGAGCATGCCCATGTACCAGTTTTGGGCGACGAACTCCTTGTCCCCGCGAGGACTACCTTGACGATTGAACGTGCCGAACAGGATTCCGTCCTGCATGTACTGCCAGCCTTGTTCGGCCATCTGCATCTGGCCGTGCTGCTGCATTTGTTCGTGTTGCGGCATCTGCTCGTGTTGATGCGGTTCGGCCTGCGACGGTTGCGCTGAAGGTGGCCGTGACTGGGGCGCTCTCGGCGCCGGCGCGGCCGTGCCAAGTTCAACTGACGTTGCGACCGACGTCTTCCTGTCAACGTCGAGCACAACACGGTCGCCGACCTTCATATCCTTGATCGACACGTGCCCATTGCCCCGCATGATCATCGTCTTGGCGTCGATCGTGATCCTTCGGATCTGATTCTCCGTGGTTCGTACCGTGATGGTGGTATCGGTGACATTCGTGACCGTGCCGCGGAGATGCGCGGTGTCGCCCTGCGCGAGGGCCGCGCTCCCGATGCACAGCATTGCCGTCAATACGGACTGTAGGCGTCGTCTCATGTGGATGATGGTCTTCAGTGTTTTCGATCGTACGTGATACGGACGCGGTGACCACCGGCTGGCCGCCAGATTAAAAGAATTTAATCGTCGATTCATCGTGCCGAGTGTATGTTCGGCTGAGTGGAGTGCCGGTCTTGTGCTGAAGCGTTTGGAAGGATCCGGCATTCCCACACATCCGCTCGACGGCGGCCCGCCGGCGGTCACGGCCATCCCGACGCCCGGGACTGAGTCCCGGCGCTCAGACAAGGGTGCATGCGAATCCTCTTGGTCGAGGACGAGCCCAAGCTCGCACGTTTCGTTCAGAAGGGCCTCACCGAGGAATCCTTCGTCGTCGACGTCGCGAGGGACGGCGAGGACGGACTGGAGCGGGCGCGACGGACGGCGTACGATCTGGTGATTCTCGACCTGATGCTCCCGCGGATGGACGGGTTTGCCGTCTGTCGCGAGCTTCGGACGCTCGGGAGCGAGACACCGATTCTGATTCTGTCCGCCCGCAGCGTCGTCGAGGATCGGGTCAAGGGACTCGAGCTGGGCGCGGACGATTATCTGACCAAGCCGTTCGCCTACAGCGAACTGAGCGCACGCGTCCGCGCCTTGCTTCGCCGCCGTCAGCCTGCCGCGATGTTGACGCTGAAAGTGGCCGATTTGACGCTCGATCCGATCACCCGCGCGGTGAAGCGAGGCGAGCGACGAGTGGATCTGACGCAAAAGGAGTTCGCGCTGCTCGATTATCTGATGCGGCACGCAGGGCAGGTCGTCACACGCACGATGATCGCCGAGCAGGTGTGGGGCTTCAATTGGGATCGCTTGACGAATGTGATCGACGTCTACATCAATCATCTCCGGAACAAGATTGAGGTCGCCTCCGAATCACGGCTGATCCATGCCGTGCGAGGCGCCGGCTATGTCATTCGCGAAGCTGATTCGACCGCGTGACAGTCTTCGGGCCAGGCTGACGTTCTGGTACGTCAGCGCCCTGACCCTGACGTTGTCGGCGTTCGCGATCCTGCTGTACGCGTCGCTCAGTCGAACGTTGTACGAGCACCACGATCATGAGCTGCTCGCGAACGGCGATCGAATCGCTCGACTCCTGAGCACGACGACACTCGACGAAAACGCGATTGCCTCCGCCCTTCGGGGCCAGGAGGGTTTGGTCCCGTTCCTGATGATCCGGGACAGGTCCGGAGAGCTGATCTATCGCTCGCCGCTTCTCCAGGTAGCGGAGCCAACGATTGGTCACCACGAGGCGCTGATTCACGCGGCGGCGAAGGCCACAACCGCACCGGAATTTTTCACGGTGACACTCGAACGCACCGGGCTGGTGCGTTTCATTTGCACGCCGGTCCCGGGCCCCCGCGCCGCTTATGTGCAGATTGGCAATCCACTCGGGGACGTCCCTGAAACGCTGCATGCCGTGGCGATCGCATCCGCGGTCCTGGTTCCTGTCGTCATCCTCTTCACAAGTTTCGGAGGCTGGCTCATCGCTGGACGCGCGCTGGCGCCGATTGAATCCATTAACAGCACTCTTCGCGCTATTGAGGCGACGGACCTGTCAAAGCGCGTGGAGGTTCGCCCTACGGATCGTGAACTGCAGGGCCTCGTACGCACGATCAACGGTTTGCTGGGACGTCTCGAGCGCGCGTTCCATGATCTCCGCAACTTCACTACCGATGCGTCGCATCAGCTGCAGACGCCGCTCTCGGTGATGAAGAGCACGATCGAATTTGCACGTCGCAGACAGGTAGAGACGGAAATACCGCCACTGCTTGACGATCTGGAAGAGGAAGTCACTGACATGTCGGGCGTCGTGGCCGATCTGCAGACGCTGAGCCTTGCCGACGCCGAGCTGCAACCTGCGCATCTTGCGGAAGTGGATTTCTCGACGCTGTGCTTCGACGCCGCGGAGATCATTTCGGCCCTTGGAGAGGCGCGCAGCATCGTCGTTCAGGCTGACGTGTCACCGGACGTGCGCGTGACGGGCGATCCTCACAAGCTCAAACACGTGCTGCTGAATCTCGGCGATAACGCCGTCAAGTACACCTCGTCTGGAGGACGCGTGCTGTTTCGATTGCGACGCGAGGATGGGCATGCGGTACTGCACGTCACCGATACCGGGATGGGCGTCGCGGCGAATGAACTTCCCAGAATCTTCGACCGGTTTTATCGCGCGCCTTCGGCCAATGGCGGCGTGCGAGGCGCGGGATTGGGCCTGGCGATCGCAAAGAGAATCATCGAGGTCCATCACGGTTCGATAGCCGTCTCGAGCACTCCTGGCTCGGGGACAACATTCAGCGTCAGGCTGCCTCTCACCTGAGCGTGCGCCAGGCGCTACCGCGCCACGCGTCGACGCGACAGCGCCGCTAACAGCATCGACAGCGCCGCTAACAGCATCGACAGCGCAGTGCAAGCAACGCTTCGCGGGATCGTAGGCGATCTCTGCCGTTCCCGTCGGCTGATTGACCTTGCAGAAGCCTTCTGGATATTTCCCATGATGCTCTCGAGCATGCGATCGCGTTCCGGGCCCTTACGCAGCATGATGTAGTCGGAGTCCATTCTTATTGCTTCGAGGACAACTCCGTATTTGTCGCAATTGTCCTTGATGCGCTTCATGTCATCGAGGTCCCAAGGCCTTCGGGAGATCTCTTGCTGATTTGAACGGTGAGGTGTTCGACACCGTGACGCACGTTGAATTCCAGATTCTCTTTCCCCGTGATATCGGCTCCGCGGCCTCCTGCCACATAGTGATAATCACCGCCAACATGCATCAGATAACCTCTTTGTGACCTGAGGATTCCCAGCGCCGGATCGGGGGCGGAGCGACAATTCGCTCCGCCCCTGATCGGTTATCTGCACTAGAAGCTGAATTGGACCCCAATACGGGCAACCCGGGGGGCAAGGATGTCGGTGATCCTGCCGAATGTCCCGCTCAAGTAAGAAGTCGAAACAGCCGCGCTGCTGTTGATCAGGTTGAACACCGAGAAATTCACGTCCACAGAGTATCTGTCAGTGGGTCTGAACTTCTTGGCCAACCGGAAGCTGGTCACAGGTACAGCAGGGCCGTGTTGCGCACCAAATTCTTCCATGCGCAGTGTGACCGTGCCCTGGAGCAGCCTGGAGTCAGAGAAGGTCTGAGTCCTCTGTCCTTTTGCCCCGGATGCGGCCCGCACGTTGATCGAAGTATTGATGTCCCACGGAAAGCGGTAATTGGCGTCCGCTCGAGCTTCCCAGGCCCACGTGTCGTTGATTGGGAACCGATCGTCGTTTGGACTCGTCGGTGTCGCCCGGATCCACTGGTGAGTCCTGGTCAACCAATAAGACGACGACATGTTCCATCTTTTTGAGAAACGTTTGTTCAGCGTCAGCTCGAAGCTGTGATAGTCATCCGGCCGGTCGCCCGGCGCGTTCACCACTTTATTCTGATTGAATGCGGCGCCCGCGTAAGAAGACGGGTAGGTGTAGATCGTGACCGGCTGTCTGTCGAACGGATCCGTCAGCACAACCGGAACGGTCCAGACTGCGTACGGCCGCCCCACGTTCACGGTTCCCGTGTCGTACCAGTTGGTGTGCCTGTGATACACGTAGGCTAATCCGACGCCGGTGTTCGGCACCAATTCGCGGTCCAACCGCACCGACGCCTCGTAATTCTTGTTTTGCTTCAGGTCCGGATTGGGCAGCGTGTTGGATCCTCCAGTCGCGCTGATGTAATCCCTTCCTGTCGGACTGAAATCGACTGTTCCCGGCACGTAGTCGCAACTCGTGTTGGGACTCGCGTAGGAAACGTTGGTGAACTGGGTCATCTTGCACGGCCCACTCCACCGGTACCTGGTCGTGACTTCGGCATTCGGATTGTAGGTCGCCGCGAAATCGGCTCCCATCGTATCTCCGAAGATCCCGAAGAACGCCTTGAGCGATGTCTTGCCGTTCCCGGTCACATCCCAGTTCATGCCGGCGCGCGGAACGACATCCATCCACTTCAGAACGTCCGCACCCTTGAACGTCTGCTCGCTGCTGAACTGTCCGGCAGCCTTCGTTTGGTCCGGGTAGAAGTTGCGAAAGCGCTCCCACCTGACGCCGTAGGACAGCGTCACCCGACGCAGCGACCAGGTGTCTGTCACAAACGCGGCCTGGTTGTACAAACGGTCAATCGGGATCGTAGGCGTGTTGTACGTTCTGATCTCGGTCGGTACTCCCCTGTTGAAAAACAACGTATAGCTGCCGCTGGGATATTCATTCGGACGTGTGGAGTCCTGCCGCTCCCAGTTCACGTCGGCTCCGACCTTGAGCTGGTGTTGTCCGGCCGTGTAGCTGGCCGATGTACGAGCTTGGTACCGTTCGGAAACCGTGCCTGGTATCGCGCCCAAGGGCCCCGTCATGATGCCAGTCGTTATTTCCTGCGACGCCGCGTTGCCGGCGACCGCCGTGCCGGGCTGCGGTTTGTAATGTGTCCAATAGCAGCAAAACCCAAATGCCGCGTCGATGAATGTACGGTTATTCGGCGTGCTTTGAGTCCCCACCTTCCAGGTCCTCGTGGGTTGGCTTTGAACTCTCGTGGTTGGCTGTGGTGTCGTGGCGCTGAATCCAAAAAATGGCGTCACCTTCTCGGCGTGTACGAACGTGCCGATCACTTTCGTCGCTTGTGAGGCCTGCCACGAGAACTTGGAATACTGCTGTTTCAGAATCCTGATCACTGTTCCCGGCGGCGCGTCGGGGCACGTCCAGCAACCGGCGGCATTGGGGCCCGCCACGTAACCGATCTGCAACTGATCGATTTCCTGCTTGCTCGCGCCGCCATAAAACCAGAGTTTGTCTTTGAAAATGTAGCCTCCGAGATCCCCATTGAAGTCGTAATAACGTGTAGTCGGATTGGTGATCGAAAAACCCTGTGCGGCGAGGTCTTTCGAGACGTTGTTGCTCTGCCAGTGCTTGTTTTCGTAATCGCCCTCGACGGATCCGTGAAAGGTGTTACCGCCGCTTTTCATGATCATTTGCTGATGAACACCGCCGAAAGCCACATCAGCGTTGTTGCCGGATGTCTTGAAGGACGCTTCCTCCACCTGGTAGAAATCCAGATAGAGGGCCGTGTTCCCCTGGCGGGCAGTCGTCGAATTGATCCCCTCGAATTCCAAGGTAGGCGTGAGCGCGACGCCATATGTCACGATGCGCTGCCGATTGGCCAGCTGACTGTCGCCTACGTCAGGGGAACCCTGCAAACTGACGCCCGCAGCCATCGGGAGCAGGTTCTGGATGCCCAGTCCCAGCGGTGTAATTTCAAGACGCTCTGACTGTATTGACGAGACCCCGGCGACACTCACAGTATCGACGACCGGACTCTGCCCGCTGACTTCCACCGTCTCAGAAATGGTGCTGACCTTCATCGCAGCATCAATCCTTGCAGTGAAGCCGGCTGTGAGGCTGACGCCATCGAACGCGATAGTCTGAAAGCCCTGCAGCTCGAACGCGACGCGGTACATCCCAGGTGCGGGCAGGTCGCGCAGCCGGTAATTGCCTTCAGCATCAGTGACGGTCGTCACATTAGGCACCTGCAGAGCTGGACTTGTGGCCGACACCGTAACACCCGGCAGTACGCCGCCGGTCTCGTCAGCGGCTCTTCCCATGATGTTGCCAAGTGTGCCGGCCTGTGCCCAGGCCGTTTCAGTCGCAAGACTGAACTGCAGCAGCACAACAGCCATTGCTACTCTGATTGATGTGGACTTCTCGAATCGAGCCATGAGACAGCCTCGTTTTCTTGTTCAACGTGTTCAATTCAACATTTTCAAGTAGTCCACGATCTGCTTCAGCTCCTCGTCCCTCAGCTCCGATTCCGCGAAGGCCGGCATCCCACATGAACCACCGTGTCGAACGATATCCAGCGTCTGGGAATAGTTCCAGCCGAAGGGAACAAGCGAAGGTGCGGTTACTGTAAGGGTTTCCGAGGTGCCCGGCAAGCGTTCGCGCTGCGCGTTCGGAGCGCGTCGATCTTCTGAAGCCACGGGGCGATCTGGTTCCAACTGGCGGCGTTGGGGACGCCACAGCCTTTGGACAGAGCATTCCGGAGAAAAATCGACCGAGTGAAACGAGACTCCGTCGAGAGTCGGCCGGCACCCGCGACATGCCCTGCGGGTACCGGCCCCGAGCTCAGTGGATCGGGCCGATCGGGTTAATCTGTGCCGGCGTCAGCTGATTCTTCCACGATTGCTCGCACGCGACGATGGTCTGCCCGTCGGCGGCGTCAACGGAATCTATCGCGATCCGTCCGGGCGCATGTGGGCGGCCGTCAGCCGCGGCGGGTTGTATCGCATCGACAATCCCGAAGCAGATCGCCCGCGCGTGGTCGTCTACACCACGGCCGACGGGCTTGCCGCCGATGTTGCGGCGGCCGTCACCGGAGATTCGACCGGACGCATTTACGTCGGCACCCCCCGCGGCGTCGATCGGCTCGACCCGAAGACGGGTCACGTCAAGCACTTCTCCACCGCCAATGGTCTCACCGGCGGCGAGTTCAAGGCCGCTCTCCGCGATCGAAGCGGTGCGCTCTGGTTCTGCACCACGACAGGACTCTCGCGCTTCGTTCCTGAGCTCGACGAAGGCGCGCTGCCGCCGCCGGTCCTGATCGGCGCAGTCCGCATCGCCGGCGTTCCACGCGCGCTGGCTGCACTAGGTGAGGCCGCCGTTTCAGCCTTCGAGTTGCCGATCGATCAGAACAACATTCAGATCGATTTCTTCGGGATTGGCTTCCGGACGGGCGAGGCACTTCGCTTTCAGTACAAGCTCGACGGCGCCGGCGCGGACTGGAGCAGCCCGTCATCTCAGCACACGGTCAACTACGCGAGCCTCGCGCCGGGCCCGTACCGCTTTCTCGTGCGAGCCGTCGGCACGGACGGCATCCAGAGTCAGTCGCCGGCCATTGTGTCGTTCGAGATCCTGCCGCCCGTCTGGCGGCGATGGTGGTTCGTTGTGATTGCGGCCTCGATCGCCGCGTCGGCTGCGACAGCGTTCGCGCGTTCTCGTCACGAACGGATGCGGGCGCTGCGTGAAAGCGAGATCCGATTCCGCACGCTGGCCGAAACGGCATCTGACGCCATCATCACGATTGACGAACACAGCCGGATTGTCCTCGTCAATCAGGCGGCGGAGAAAGTATTCGGCTACACGAGGCAGGAGATGATCGGCGCCGAGCTGACGATGCTGATGCCTGAATCGCTGCGTCATCGTCACCACGCAGGGTTCAGACGGTACATGCAGACGCGCGAGCGGAACATGTCCTGGGAGGCGATCGAGCTTCCGGGTCTTCACAAGAGCGGCCATGAGGTGCCGCTCGAGATCTCTTTTGGCGAGTTCACGCGGGAGGGCCGCCGCTACTTCACGGGCATCGCGCGGGACATCACGGAACGGAGGCGCGCCGAGGACGCTTTGCGGAGAAGCCGCGAAGAGCGGCTGGCCGAGCTCGAGCGCGTGCGGAAACGAATCGCCAGAGATCTGCACGACGACGTCGGATCGAGCCTGACGCGGATCTCGCTGCTTGGTGAAGTGGTCAGGCAACGGGCAGGCAGCGGTGACCGGTCGCTTGCGGAGCCGCTCGCGTCGATCGCCAATCTGTCACGCGAGCTCATCGACTGCATGAGCGACATCGTCTGGGCGATCAATCCCAACAAGGATCATCTGAGCGATCTCTCGCAACGCATGCGGCATTTCGCCAGCGACGTCTTCACGGCGCGCCAGATAGAGTTCCGGTTTCGCACGCCCGATCCCGAACGTGACATCAGCGTGGGCGCGAACATCCGTCGCGAGCTGTTCCTGGTCTTCAAGGAAGCGGTCAACAACGTGGTGCGCCATTCCGGATGTTCGCAGGCTGAACTCGAGTTCCGCGCCGGGCCGGACGGCCTCGTTCTCCTGGTGAACGACAACGGACGGGGATTCGACGTCGCTCGCGCCGGCGACGGCCACGGCCTTCTCAGCATGCGCGAGCGCACTGAAAGACTGGGCGGCCACGTTCAGGTCCTCTCTCGACCCGGCCAGGGAACGCTGCTCGCGTTCACGATTCCGTTCGCCGAGCACACCCCGTCCGTCGAAAAGGACTGCCGCGGGCCGGGATGAGCTCCCCGCATGAATATGCGGTGACGAAGGGCCGCTGCCGGACGTAAGGTAAGACGCGAGTCGACAGATGTCACACGACCTTTCGGCGCCGCCCCCGGCGCGGCCTGCCATCAAGGTGGCGATTATCGAGGACGAGCGGGAGATCCGCGAGTGCCTGACCCTGCTGGTGAACGG
>Ga0099791_10000783_pt1 | contig 11938 bp, 10 predicted proteins | sample Rivendell_Oct201_7_FD_77318 | JGI IMG/M metagenome (GOLD analysis project Ga0099791, IMG submission 77318) | Vadose zone soil and rhizosphere microbial communities from the Eel River Critical Zone Observatory, Northern California to study diel... | ecosystem: Environmental > Terrestrial > Soil... | reverse complement strand
TTCCTGTCAACGCCTGATGTTGAGAGTCTGACGGCCAAGGCGTTCGGCCGCCGGTGGCATTTCTACTATCCGTACCATCTCTCGTACTTTGGTGTGCGAACGCTCGCGCGTGCGGCGGCGGCCCTCGGCCTCCGCGCGCTGAGCTCGCGCCATCGCGGCCGCCGGCGGTCGGTCGGCTACATGATTCGATACGTCGCGGAATTCATCGGCGGCGTCGACGCCCCCCGATGGGCCAGGCGGTTCGACAACTACGACCTGCCCGTCAACCTCTTCGACACGATGTACGTCGCGTTCAGGCGGCAATGAAGGGACTGTCGATCTCTGCGTTGTCGTCGAGTCAGCGCTCGAGGCAATCAACCTCGCGGCCATCGCGAAGCAGATCACAGCTTCGAAGCAGCTCAATCGAACCGCGGCCCATATCGCCGGCGACGCGGATCGCCTGCGACAGGTCGTCACGAACCTGCTGACGAATGCCGTGAAGTTCACGCCGCGCGGCGGCCGCGTCGACGTGCGCCTGGACACCGCTGACGGTATGGCGCGCATTTGCATCGCGGACACCGGTCAGGGGATCGATCTCGCATCCACGAGGCTCAGCGCGATGGAAAGCTCACGCATCGCTCGTGCATCGATTCGGGTCGACCTATGACCGGTATACGACGCGCGCGAACCGCGCCACCGGTGAACAGCACGCGGATCATCGGTTGATGCGCGGAAACGCGTGGAAGTCATGTAAAGAACCGGCGTGCGCCGACCGCCGCGGCGGGCACGATTCTTTCTTGTCAGCTCGCACACCAGACGCACGTGCAAGCGGTGCGCCTCACGCGAAGAGGCTCCATGCCCCTACCACCGGCCGCGAACCCCGCCGACATGACCGTTCATCTCCTGTGGATCAACGCCGGTCTCAGTTGCGACGGCGATTCGGTCGCGCTGGGCGCGAAGGAGCCGGTGTGAAGTTCGACATGGCCGAGCGGATCGCCGACGCTGTACTCTACGAAGGGTACGTGCTGTAGCGCAAACTCCTGGCTGAAACCACATGTGTCTAGCCATTCCGGGTCAAATCGTGGAGCTCGCCGGCGGCGGGCATTTCGCGACGGTTGAAGTGTCGAAGGTCCGCCGCACCATCAACGTGGATTTGCTGGAAGGCGAGCCGCTCGCAGAGGGCGATTGGGTGCTCATCCACGTCGGCTTCGCGATGAGCCGCATCAGCGCGGAGTACGCGGCCGAGCAACTGCGGTTGCTCGCGATGCTGGGAGAAGACCGGCAGGCGATGGCGGAGCTGGATGGGTATCGTTTCGGAGACGAGCCGCGATCGAAGATCTCGCAGAAGCTCTCCACCACAGAGGACATGAGGACACCGAGGAAGGATCCCGGTGAGGTTTGAACCTCCGTGTCCGCCGTGTCCCCCGTGGTGGCGAGTCTGGTCAACGTCATGAAGTACGTCGACGAGTTCCGCAATCCGCAGCTGATTCGACAGGCCAGCGACGAGATTCGGCGCCTGGCCGATCCGGCGCGTCACTACCGCATCATGGAGGTGTGCGGCGGTCACACGCACGCGATTTATCGCTTCGCGCTCGCCGATCTGCTCCCGCAGAACCTCGAGCTCGTTCACGGTCCCGGCTGTCCGGTCTGCGTGCTGCCGATGGGTCGCATCGACGAAGGGCTCTCGCTCGTCGAGGAGCACCACGCGATCGTCACGACCTTCGGCGACGTGATGCGCGTGCCCGGACGCCACGGCAGCCCGCTCGAGCGCAAAGCGCGCGGCGCCGACATCCGGATGGTGTACTCGCCGCTCGATGCGCTGAAGGTAGCGCGCCAGGAGCCCGATCGCCACGTCGTGTTCTTCGCGATCGGGTTCGAGACGACTGCGCCGTCGACCGCGCTCACGTTGCGGCGGGCGCGCGAGCTCGGCGTGACGAATTTCTCGGTGTTTTCCAATCACGTCACGATCGTTCCGGCGATTCGCGCGATCCTCGACTCGCCCGACATGCGCCTCGACGCGTTCATCGGCCCCGGACACGTGTCGACCGTGATCGGCGGACGTCCGTACGCGTTCATCGCGCGCGACTACCGCAAACCTGTCGTCATCTCCGGCTTCGAGCCGCTCGATCTGCTGCAGTCGATCGTCATGATTCTGCGCCAGCTGCGCGACGGACGAAGCGAGGTCGAGAACCAGTACAACCGCGTGGTTCCGTGGGACGGCAATCTGCCGGCGCTGCGCGTCCTCGCCGACGTGTTCGAGCTGCGGCCCTACTTCGAGTGGCGCGGCCTCGGGTTCATCTCACAATCCGCGCTGAAGCTGCGTGCCGAATACGCACGATGGGACGCGGAAGCGCGTTTCGCGATGCCCGGCGTCCGGGTGACGGACCCGAAAGCCGCTCAGTGCGGCGAAGTCCTCAAGGGCGTGTTGAAGCCGCACGAGTGCAAGCTGTTCGGCACGGAGTGCACACCGGAGCGCCCGGTGGGCGCCCTGATGGTGTCGTCGGAAGGCGCGTGCGCCGCGTATTTCAGCTACGTCCATCGCCGCGGCCAGTCTCTGGCTCAGCAGACGACGTCATGATCACAATCAGTCCGCCTGTTGCGTTCAAGGATGTCCAGATCGAGATGGCGCACGGCGCCGGAGGCAAGGCGAGCCGCCGCCTCATCGAAGGACTCATCGTGCCGAACGTTTTCCCAGCGGGCGCATGCGAGCCGCTGAACGACGCGGCGTATCTCAGCGTCGGCGGCGCCAGGCTTGCGATGACCACCGACAGCTTCGTCGTGCATCCGCTGCGATTTCCCGGCGGATCGATCGGCGAGCTGGCGGTGAATGGGACGGTCAACGATCTCGCCGTCGCCGGCGCGACGCCGCTCGCGCTCGTGTGCAGTCTCATCGTGGAAGCCGGGACGCCGACCGAGGTGCTGCAGGCGGAGATGCAGGCGATTGGCAGCGCCGCCCGCCGCGCGGGTGTGATCATCGTCGGCGGCGACACGAAGGTCGTCGAGCACGGAAAAGCCGACGGCCTGTACATCACCACCACCGGCATTGGACAAGTCGACGCGCGCGCGTCGTTGTCCGCCGCGTCGGTGCGTCCCGGCGATCGGATTCTCCTCACCGGGCACATCGGCGATCACGGGATCACGGTCCTCCTGGCGCGCGGTGACATCGATCTGTTTGCCGATCTGCGATCGGACACGCGGTCGGTGCAGCCGTTTGCCGCGGCGCTCATCGACGCCGTCGGCGGCGCCCTCCGCTGGATGCGCGATCCGACGCGCGGCGGCTTGGCGACGAGTCTCAACGAGCTGGCGCGCGACAGCGGCCTGGGAATCGTGCTGGAGGAAGAGGCGGTGCCAGTGCGCGACGAAGTGCGCGGTGCTTGCGAGTTGCTCGGCCTCGACCCGCTGCACATCGCCAACGAAGGGCAGCTCGTCGCCGTCGTCGCGCCGGACGTCGCGGACTTGGCGCTGAAGACGCTGCGTGCGCTCCCGGGTGGAGAGGCGGCGGCGCTCGTCGGCCGGGTCGACATTGCCCCGCCGCGGACCGTGCTCGCGGTCGCGGCCTACGGCGGCACGCGCGTTGTCGACATGCTGGTCGGCGATCCGTTGCCGCGGATTTGCTGAACGTCAGGTCGTAGCGCGGGGTAGCCACGATGCTTGTTGCCGGCGTCGACCTTCACACGTTCGTCGCAGAGCGGCTCCTCGCGCGGAACGCCGCGTCGCAGCGGCTGTTCGGCCGCGAAGCCGAGCGGCTCGCCGGTGCGTGCGAGGAGATGGCGCAGCGGTTTCTGCGCGGTGGCCGTCTCCTCGCGTTCGGTCGGGGAGCCTCTGCCACCGACGCGCAGCACGTCGCGGTCGAATTCGTCCACCCGGTGATCGTCGGCAAGCGCGCGCTTCCCGCGCTGGACCTGTCCGCCGCATTCGAAGAGTGGCTGCCGGCAATCGTTCGCGACAGCGATATCGTCATGGGCTTCGCGTCGGGGGGAGACGACGAGGCGGTCGCGGCCGCGCTGGCAACGGCGCGCGGCTGCGGCGCGCAGACGCTCGCGCTGCCAGGACGGAACGCCGACTTCGCGCTCGATCCACCGGACGCGAACGCCTTCGTGTCGCAGGAGCTGATCGAGATTCTGTACCACACGCTGTGGGAAACCGTGCACGTGTTCTTCGAGCACCGCGAACGCGGGCACGACGACGTCGGCGCGAGTGCGTTTTTGTATCCGTTCCTCGGCGGTGCGAAGCAGGACACGTCGGGCGTCGTCGGTGACGTCGCGTCGTCCATTCAGACGAAGGCGGCGGATGTCGAGAGGCTGCGCGAGGACGTCGCGCGCGATCAGGCGGACCAGATCGCGGAGACGATCGCGACAGTCCTTCACCACCTTGATCGCGGCGCGACGCTCCTGTTCTTCGGCAATGGCGGATCGGCGACCGACGCGAACGATTGGGCCATCGATTGCGTCAGCGCACCGCCGGGATCACACGCGATTCGCGCGGTGTCGTTGTCCATGGAGCCGGCGAGCCTCACGGCGATTGCCAACGACATCGGCCGCGACGCGATCTTCCTGCGTCAGTTGATCGCGCACGGCCGTCCCGGGGACGTGGCCGTGGCGATCTCGACGAGCGGCGGCTCGACGAACGTGATCGCCGCCCTGGAAGAAGCGCGGAAGCGCGACATGCTGACGGTCGCGCTGCTCGGGTACGACGGCGGCGAGATCGTGCGGCGGGGTCTGGCCGACCTCCCGATCGTCGTGACATGCGATTACATTCCGCGCATTCAGGAAGTGCAGGCATCGATCTATCACGTCATGACCGAGGCATGGCGGCGATGGCGCACGTAACATCGCGCGTAGAGCTGTACGGGACGAGCGAGTGCCCGTACACCCGTGAACTGCGCGAGCATCTCCTCTGGAATCGCGTCGCGTTCACGGAATACGACGTCGATTCGGACGCCGATGCGCGCCACCGGCTCCTGGCGCTCACCGGTGGGCGACGCACGGTGCCGGTACTCGTCGAAGACGGTCGCGTGACGGAGATCGGCTGGCGCGGCCGCGGTTGCGTCATCGACATTCCCGCCCCTCCGGCGCGCGACGCGCGCCGACCGTGACGACCGTCACGACCGCTCGATGCCAAACTCAGCGCGGAGCGAGACTGCGCTCGCTCGGCATTGGGGTGCGTTGCTTGCAGTTTGGCTGACAAATGGCCGACAATCGATAGCAGTTCGGAGTAGGTTGGGTGGTCGCGGATATGACCGAACGCGGGCGGCGATTCTGCGCTGCCCCAACAGTCAGCAGTCATCAATCATGAAGAGAACTGAACGCAAGCATTTGAAAGAGAACGAGCTCCAGACCTTTGCGCGCGAGACGCGCGATCGGCTCGAGGGGCGCAGGCGTGAGTCGACGGCGATCGTCGCGGTCCTCGTCGTCATCGGCGTGATCGCCATCGGGTACTTCGCGTGGCGCGAGCGCGTGCAGACGCGCGCGCATGCACTGCTCGCCGACGCCGTGGCCGTGCAGGCCGCGCGCGTGGGCCCACCGCCGGCGGCCGGCACGCCGGCGGCGAACGCGGGCGGCCTCAGCTTCCCGACCGAGCGCGAGCGCGCGCAGGCCGCGCTGACCAAGCTCAAGATCGCCGCCGACGCGTATCCGTCGACCGACGCCGGTCTCTACGCGCGGTACCAGCAGGCGGCCAGCTACATGACGCTCGGTCAGCCGAAGGAAGCGGCGGCCACCTATCAACAGGTGATCGATCGCGCCGGCGACAAAATCTACGGCCAGATGGCGAAGCTGGGTCTCGCCGAAGCGCACGCGCGCGCGGGACAGTACGACCAGGCGATCAACACCTTCAGAGAGCTGTCGCTGCGCAAAGACGGTCCGCTGCCGGTGGACGGCATTCTCATGCAGCTCGGACGGACGTACCTCGATGCCGGCAAACGCGTCGAGGCGCAGCAGACCTTCAATCGGCTCGTCGAGGAATTTCCGGAGTCGCCCTTCAGCGGCGACGCCCGGCGTGAGCTGGAGAACCTGAAGAAAACCTGACGCGGCGCCGAATCAACACAAAGGACACCAAGGACACAGAGGTAAGAGCTCCAAGTGTTTTTCTCTTTGTGTCCTTTGTGTCCTTTGTGTCCTTCGTGTTCAGTCAGCGGTGGCTGTTGATCTCCGCCCCGAACCTATACGACAGGATCTTGTAAATCAGTTTGGCGCAGAGAAAATTGGGCGCCACGTTGCCCGGCATCGGCGACAGCTCGACGATGTCGCAGCCGACGACGGTACGGCGCGCGATAACCCTCCGCAACAGCGCCAGCGCCTCGTGCCACGACAGCCCGCCCGGCTCCGGCGTGCCGGTGGCCGGCATGATCGCCGGATCGAATCCGTCGACGTCGATCGTCACGTAGACCGTCTCGCTGAGCGAGTCGACGACGCGGTCGATCCAATCGGCGTTCTCGCGCATGTTGTAGTCGTAGAAGATCTGGGTCGGCAGCGTCGGCGCGACCCGCGCTTCTTCAGTCGACAGACTGCGGATCCCGACCTGCGTGCCGCGCGCGTACTCGAGCACGCGGCGCATCGCGCACGCGTGATTGTGCGGCGTCCCCATGTAGGTGTCGCGCAGGTCGGCATGGGCATCGAGCTGCAGGACCGACAGCCCCGGAAACTTCGAGGCGAACGCCGCGACGAGCGGGCCGGTGATCGCGTGCTCGCCGCCGAGCGAGACGACGAACTTGTCGCGGGTCACCAGCTCCGAGCTCACGCGACGGATCTCAGTCATGACCTCGTCCATCGTGCCGAACGGGAATTCCATCTCGGGCAGTGTGTAGATGCCGATGGTGTGGACATCGGTCTGCGTCTCCTCGTCCCACAGCTCCATGTGCGACGAGGCGACGAGGATTTCGTGCGGGCCGTTGCGCGTGCCCGGCACGTACGACGTCGTCCGATCCAGCGGCATGGGGAGGATGACGACGCGGGCGCTGTCGAAGTCGGTCGTGGTCGGAGTCGTGCCGCCGAACTCTCCGAGGGTTTGCTGATCGTACTCAAACGGCAGGTTCATTCACTTCCTCGAAGCGCTCGCTCGGCGCCGTGAGGCCGTCGATCGTCATGACGCGCGACGCCAGCGTGAAGATCGGCTTCCGGCGGCTGGAAAGCGATGGAGGCGCGGTCGTCGCGAGCGCGCTGACGAGCAGCGGCAGCGCGATGGTGGCATCCGCCTGCACCGAGACCTTCGCCGAATCGGTCGCGAGCTTCCCCCAGCTCTGCGCCTCCTCGAGGCTCGACCCCGAGGCGCCGCCGAAATGCGGCACGTCGGTCACGATCTGCAGCGCGTAGCGGTGACCGCCGACCTCGTCGCTGTAGAACTCCGCCTGCACGCTCGCCTGGTTGATGAAGTTCTTCGGCGTGCCGCCGCCAAGAACCACCGACGCCGTGCGCGGCCGCCGGATGACGACGTTCGCGGACTCGACGATGTCGCCGATGATGTCGATGGAGCCGGCGCCCGGTTTTTTCTGGCGAGCCTGCGACAGACCCATCCCGATCGAGGAGTCGGCGATGGCCGGACAGAAAATCGGCACGCTGGCGCGAAACGCGGCGGTCAGAATTCCGTCCGCGCCGGTCGCGTTCCAGAGATGGCCGCCGAGCAAATGCAGGAACTCGCGCGACGTGTACGGCCGCGTTTCGAGCGTCACGGCGAAGTCGGCAATCCAGCTGTCGTTGGCGATGAATTCCTCCTCGCTCGCGTAGGTGTCGTAGACGCGGTCGATGCGATCTTCAGCGAGCGCCGCATCGTCGGCGTGCGGCGAGCCGACGTAGTGACGCTGGCCGCGCGTTTCGTGCAGATCGTGATAGAGATTCGCGCCGGTGGACACGAGGCAGTCGACGTAGCGATTCAAGATCAGGTGCGCGACGATCAGCCGCAGCCCGCCGGCCGACAGCGCACCGGCCATCCCCATGAAAATCGTCACATCGTCCTGCAGCATCTTCAGCCAGATGCGATGCGCCGTGGCGAGATTGCGCCCTTGAAACGAAATCCGCTCCATGCGAGCGAGCAGTTGATCCGCCGGCAGTCCCGCTTCGACGGCGAACGGCTCGATCGGCGTCTGCAGAAAACGGGATTTCTTTTTCATGCGCGCTCATTACATCACAGAATCTAAGGAAACTCTCCACCACGGAGGACAAGAGGACGCGGAGGAAAAATCGTGTGGAGAGGTTTAGAAGGCGTAACCGAGGCGCACGTAGAACGTCGTGCGGTCGCCGACGGTGCCGCTGCCGTCGTGTCCCCGCGCCGCGCCGGCGACGACGTTGAACGGATAGAAATAGCCGGCGACGATGCGCGCCGACACCTCCGCGCCAAAAGACGTTTTCACCGCGTCGGATCGAAACTCGCGCGTCCACGCGTGACCGGCGTCGGCGAACACGGTGCCGTGCACTGTGTGGAGGAACAACGGCCACGTGCCGTAGCCGCGCTGCGGCCGCGCGATGGGGAAGCGATAGTCGGCGTTGATGAGCGCGACGTGACTGCCGGCAAACGTATTGGTGCCGAAGCCGCGCAGCAGGCTGATGGCGTTGCGGCCGAAGTCGATGACGCCTCCGGCGCTGGCGCCGCCGCCCAGGTGAAACGTGCGGCGGAGATTGGGATCGCCGGTCGACACGCCGCCCGCGGCGCGAATCGCCACGACCTGGTGGCGCGCGAGGCCAGGCAGGTACGCGCGTACGTCGGCGGTGAATGCGGTCGCGTCTGCGAACGAGCCGAGCGCGCGCGGGACCGATTCCGCCGTCACGCCGAGTGTGACGCCGCCCTCCGGGCTCACCGAGTATCCGTAGATATGCGCCGTCGTCGTCGCCCAGGCGCCGCGGACCGCCACGCGGTCGCGCGAGAGATTCCCCGCCGGCAGCGTGTAGTCGTCAACCGCTGAAAGCATCGAGAACAGCGCGACGTGCGACACACGAACGTGACGGATCGGAAACAGCACGCCGCCTTCGAGCTGCCGCTCGCGCAGCGTCACGGCCGTCGGCGTACCGGCGTCAGTCGGAGGACCGGAGAAAAACGAGGTCGCGTTCGAGGCGTTGACCCACAGCGTCGGACGCCAGCGGTCGTAGGCGTAGTAGATGTTCCAGTCGGGCGTCGCTGCGCTCGGTCTGGGCGCGTCCGCCGGGCCCGACACGAGCCAGCTCGCCGACGCGATGTACGTGTGATAGCCAAGCACGTCGAACCCGCTCGTCGACGCCCCGACGCGCAGCTGGGTGCTATCGCCCTCGATCACCGGCGTCCATGACGTCGGCCGCAGCGTCGGCCACGGAGAATAGTCGGCGGCGGTTTCGGGGCGGACACGCGGGTCCGCCCCTACAACCGGATCCGGTCTCGGAAGGTCGTCAGGTTGCTGACCGTTGTAGGGGCCGACCTGTGTGTCGGCCCCAGACGGGTTCGGATACGGCATCGTGAAGAGATCGAAACCGTCGACGGTATAGCCGACGAAGACGATCGTCTTTCCATCGGGAGAAATGTCGGGCCACTTCGCCCCGCCGGTCGTGGCCGTCAGCCGTCGCGCGTTTCCACCGTCCAGGGAAAACTCGACGAGATTGAATGGCTGTTGATCGGGGGCGACCGCGGCGACGATCGCGCGGCCGTCGGGGCGCCAGGCCGGCGTGACGCTGCGTCCGAGCGAACTCGCCGCAATCACGCGCGTCGATTTGTCCGCGATGTCCACGACCACGATCTCCGACAGCCCGCCGGGACGATGCCGTTCGACGGCAATCGAGCGCCCGTCGGGCGACCATCGCGGGGCGTTGAACTGGGTTTCCGGTTCGCCGAGGAGCGTATCGATCCTGGTGACCGGGCGCGATCGGGACGCCATAGGCGACACGAGGACCAAATCACGCCGCCCCGGATGATTCTGCACACAGGCCACCGTGTCCCCGCGCGGCGAAAGATCGGGATCCTGCAGCCGCTGCTCGAAGGTGATCTGTCGCACGCGGCCGGTCTTGCGGGACCAGGCGTACAGATCGCTGTAGAGCCCAGTATTTCGGCGAATCTCGTGCTGGTCGAATAGGAGGTCGTTGAATCCGATGGCCGTCGTGGATCCGAGATACCGCCGTGTGATCGCCTTTGTCGGCGAGCCGTCCAGCGTGACGCGATTGAGCGACGGAAATCCGTCCGGCGCCCTGCTCGCGTACACGACGTCGAGAGGACAGGTCGGGCAGGCCGGCCGATCGAACCGCGGGCCGCTCACAAAGTAGCCGTGGCGGGTCAACCGGCGATAGTTGGTCTCCTCGGCGGGCGGTTCCACACTCGCAGCAAGCGAGGCCTGGTAGTCGCGCCATAGCTCACCGAGCGACTGCCCGTAAATGCGTTTGAACACGCGCGACGCGGTGAAGGGCACGCGCCGCGCTGTCGCCTCGGCCAGCTTCGCGAGCGAGTCGGCGCCGAAGCGGTCAGCCAGGTACTGATGAAAGCGAAGACCGTACGCGTACGCGCCGTCGCCGTTCGGCCAGTCGGTCAGGCCGCCGTTGACGCGGTCGAGCGGTTCGAGCGCATGCGATCGCGCCGCCTCGTCGATGACCGAGCTGAAATCGCCCGCGTGCAGCCGGCCGCCGCCGGTGAGGACGCTCTCCTGGTAGGTCGCGAGCCCCTCGATGTGCCACTGCGGGAGAAACAGATTCGGAAACGCGATCTCCATCCGGCCAAAAATGCCGCGGATGACGCGCGCCCAGCCTTCGGTTCGATCGAGATGGACGATGTGCGTGCACTCGTGCGTGAAGACGAGCCGGAGCCAGTCGTCGGTGTCGCCGATGAACTCCGAGCCGAGCGGCCAGGCCGCCGTCACCATGATGGTGTCGTAGGGAAGCGGATTCGCCCAGCCGTTGGCCAATTCTGTCTGATCGACGAGAACGACGTGCGTTCGCTTCGGAGGCACGACGCCGAAGGGGCGGTGCATCGCCAGCCACGTCTCTTCGGCGATCGCCGCAAGCCGGCGGGCCAGCGCCTCTTCGCCCCGATGGAAGTAGATGACGAAGTGTTCGGTCGGCAACGCGCGGAACCGGAGCACCGGATCGTAGAAGCTGGCCGCATGCGCCGTGCCGAACGCGGACGCGGCGAACAAGAGAAGGAGGACCGCTGTCCGCGTGCGCGCCACGCCGCTCCGATTAGCGGATCTCAGCAGGCGCGCGCTCCGGCTGACGCGTCGCACGCGCGAGGACGATGCAGAGAATGAGCGCGGGGACACCAAGGAGACCGCAGCCGATGAAAAAGAGCGCGTACCCGTCGAGGAGCGTTCGCCCGGCCGCCAGCCGCTCGACCATCACGCCCGAGAAACCCTTCGAGAGCTTGCCGACGTAGGTGTACGTGGAGCTGAGGAGCGCATACTGCGTCGCGGTGTAGCCGATGCTCGTCAGGCTCGACATGTAGGTGACGAGCGCGACGCCCGCGAAGCCGATCCCGAAGTTGTCGGCAGCCATGACCGCACCGAACACCCGAATATCAGGACCGACGTACGCGAGCGTGGCGAAGTTGGCGATCACCAGGCTCTGAATGATGAGGCCCGCAATCAGCGTTTTGAAATACCCGAACCGCAGCGCGCTGAAGCCGCCGGCGGCAATGCCGACGAGCGATGCGACGAGACCGATCGATGCCCTGACGGCGCCGACGGCATCCTTCGACAGACCCAGATCGTGATAGTACGGGTTCGCCATCGGACCCATCATGAACTCGGGCAATCGGTAGAAGCTGATCATCGCGAGCATCAGCAGCGCGAGCGCGCCGTAGACGCGAAAGAATTCCCTGAACGGACCGATCACGGCGTCGAAAAAGCCGCGCGCGGTCCAGAGTGGCGCTTCGGCTTTGGATGCGAAGACCTTGTTTGCCCGCAGCGGCTCCATGGCCACGACGCTCGCGCTCACGCCGACCGCCATCAGCACCGCCATCGCGGCGTACGAGATGCGCCAGCCGAAGTGGTTCGCCGCGATCAGAATCAGCGCGTCGGTCA